>OGZI01002968.1_pt1 | contig 12648 bp, 12 predicted proteins | sample 1576711 | NCBI WGS metagenome assembly OGZI01 (sample SAMEA3541482, study PRJEB24748) | human gut metagenome | biome: human gut; feature: human-associated habitat; material: faeces | place: China | collected 2012
CATGACCATCCTGAACGCATCCATGCGCATCATGCGCATCAGCCATATTGACATGCAGCGCGTGCTCTACAGCCTGACGCGGGATTTCGACGCCATGTGCCGCACCGCCACGCGGACGCCACTGGAACAGATGTCCAATTACGCTCCCATGACCGACATCCTCGCCGCCAGCCACGTCAAGGCGCACGTGCGTCTGTTCATGGGCTGATCCGGCCATCCGTTCCGGAAAGCTCCTCCACCTCTTTTTTGAAAAGGAATACGCAATGAAAAAAATCACTCGCATCGGCGTGGGCGGTCCGGTCGGCTCCGGCAAGACGGCCATCATCGAAGCCGTCACCCCCGTTCTTATCCGCAGAGGCATCAAGCCGCTCATCATCACCAACGACGTGGTCACCACAGAAGACGCCAAGCACGTCCAGCGTGAACTGGACGGCATCCTTGAAGCCGAAAAGATCGTGGGCGTGGAAACCGGGGCGTGCCCGCACACCGCCATCCGCGAGGACCCGAGCATGAACCTCGCCGCCGTGGAAGAACTGGAAAGCAAGTTCCCCGACAGCGATCTCATCTTCATCGAGAGCGGCGGCGACAACCTCACCCTGACCTTCAGCCCGGCGCTGGCGGACTTCTTCATCTACGTCATCGACGTGGCCGCTGGGGACAAGATCCCGCGCAAGAGCGGCCCCGGCGTATGCCAGTCGGACATCCTCGTGATCAACAAGGAAGACCTCGCCCCTTACGTCAAGGCCAGCCTTGAAGTCATGGACCGCGATTCCAGGAAGATGCGCGACGGCAAGCCCTTCATTTTTACCAATTGCATGACAGGCAAGAACATCGAAGAACTCACGGACATGATCATCCGTGACGCCTTGTTTGATTTCAAGCCCGCCGAAAAGACGGCCTAGGAGGTTGCCCATGAGTCAGCTCAGCAGCCGCGCCCGTGTCGAGCTCGCCAAGGCGGCCCTTTCGCGGATCGGGCTCGAATCTCCGGAACTGCGCCCCTATCAGGATGAGCCGGCGCAGATGCCCAGCGGCACGGTCGGCAAAGACGGGTACCTGCGGCTTGAGTTCGCCGATCGGGGCGATCGCAGCGTGATGGCGTTTATGGATCGGCGTGTGCCGTTCCTTGTCCAGCGCGCGCTGTACTGGGACGAGGCCATGCCGCAGATGCCCTGCATATTCATCATCACGACAACAGGTTGCGTGTTGCAGGGCGACCGGATGGCGTTGGAGATCGAGGTCGGCAAGAACGCGCAGGCCCATGTCACCACGCAGTCTGCGACCAAGGTTCATATGATGAATGCCAACTACGCCTCGCAGCTGCAGGACATTGTCGTGGAGGAAGGAGGCTATCTGGAGTACATGCCCGATCCGCTCATCCCGCACCGTACTTCGCGCTTCCTCAGCAAGACCCGGCTTTCCGTCGCGGAAACCGGGAGCCTGCTCTACGCCGAAGTGGTGCTGCCGGGGCGGAAATACCACCATGAAGACGAAATGTTCGGATTCGACCTCTACTCTTCGACCATTGAGGCCACCCGCCGCGAGAGCGGCGAAAAGCTGTTCGTGGAGAAGTTCATCATAGACCCGCGCGAAACGGATCTGTCCCGGACCGGAATCATGAACGGCTATGAGGTGTTCGGCAATGTCATCCTCATGACCACGAAGGAAAAGACTATGCAGGTGCGCGAGGCTGTAGAGGCCGGCGTGGATCGGGAGGCGCGCCTCGCCTACGGGGCGTCCCTGCTCCCGGGAGAATGTGGGCTGATTTTCAAGGTTCTCGGTATGACCTCGGAATCGGTCCGGGGCAAAATCCGGGAGTTTTGGCAAATCGCGCGCAAAGCCGTCGCCGGGCGGGATCTGCCGCAAGCCTTCCTGTGGCAGTGACGCGGACCGATAGGAAGCTCCGACGGACACTGGCGGCGGTTTCCGCCGCCCGCGTCCGGACGCCCGCTCCAACAAGCGGGCTCCTCCTTTTCTGCCGCAAGGCCACCATTCAACCCGGCAATCATCCGGAGGAAAACATGAACGCTGTCGCCAAAGACTCACCCAACCCGTGGAACGCCCTCGCGTCCCAGAATCCGGTCGTGCACTTCATTGACGTCTGCCTGCGCGGTGCCGGGCAGGTCATGTTCCAAAACAACCCGCTGACCGGGTTGTTTTTCCTGGTCGGCATCTTTTGGGGCGCCTACTCCGCGCATATGATTTCCGTAGGCATCGGCGCGGTGCTCGGGACGATCATGGGTACGCTTACCGCTTACGCTCTAAGAGCCCCCAGAGAGAACATCAACATGGGATTGCACGGCTATAACGGCATCCTCGTAGGTTGCGCGCTGCCGACCTTCTTTGCGGCCACGCCCCTGCTGTGGGGGTACATCGTGGCGGGCTCGATCTTTTCCACCGTCCTGATGATGGCCGTCTCCAGCATGTTGCGGACGTGGAAGGTTTCGGCCATGACCGGCCCCTTCGTCATCACCACATGGTTCCTGATGCTTGCCGCCTACAATTTCGGCAACATTCAGATCATCAGCCTTCCGCATCCCGCCATCTCTGTGCAGCCCGCAGCGTCCGACCTGTTCGCCCTAAACATGGAACAGTTCTGGAGGGCGGCGTTCGCCGGCGTATCACAGGTGTTCCTGATCAACAACGTGATCACGGGCATCCTGTTCCTCATCGGCCTTGCGGTGAGTTCCATCTGGGCGGCGGTATTCGCCTTCGTAGGCTCCATCATCGCCATTTGTACGGCTCTCATCCTAGGCGGCGGCTCCACGGCCATCATCGCGGGGCTGTTCCAGTTCAGCGCGGTGCTGACCGCCATCGGCCTTGGCACAACCTTCTACAATCCCAACTGGCGGGTCGTCTGCTACACCTTCCTCGGCACCGTGTTTACCGTGGTGGCGCAGGGTGCGCTCAACGTGCTGTTGAACGTTTATGGCATTCCGACCCTGACCTTCCCCTTTGTGGTCGCGGCATGGATTTTCCTGCTGCCCAACATCGATCTGCTCCCGAAGAACTATCAGAGCTGATCATCCTTAACCTCAACAAGGAGTAGCCATATGCTTTCCCTCAACACGGGCGATACAGGTTTTGTTATGCTCTGCACCGCGCTGGTGTGCATGATGACGCCCGCCCTTGCGCTGTTCTACGGCGGCATGGTCCGCAAAAAGAACGTGCTGACCATCATGATGCAGAACTTCATTTCCATGGGCGTTACGGCCATCATCTGGATTTTCGGCGGGTTCAGCCTCGCTTTCGGGCCGGATGTGGGCGGCCTGTTCGGCGACATCAGCTACCACTTCGCGCTGGATAAGGTGGGGATCGCTCCGAGCCCCGTCTATGCGAGCACTGTGCCTTTCATCCTGTTCTTTGCTTACCAGCTTATGTTTGCCGTCATCGCTCCGGCGCTGATCACGGGCGCGTTCGCCGGGCGGCTGAACTTCCGCGGCTACCTGAAGTTCCTCATCTTGTGGATGATCTTCATCTACATTCCCGTCTGCCACTGGATTTGGGGCGGCGGCTTCCTCGCCAAGATCGGCGTAATGGACTTTGCGGGCGGTATCGTGATCCACGTCAGCGCCGGTTTTGCGGCGCTTGCCTCGGTCATTTTCCTCGGACGGCGTGACGACATGAAGCCCGGCGAACCGACCGTACCCAACAACCTGCCGCTGGTCGCCGTGGGTGCCGGCCTCTTGTGGTTCGGCTGGTTCGGCTTCAACGCGGGCGGCGCATACGCCGCCGACGGCCTGGCCGCCTATGCCTTCACCAACACGACCATCGCCGGTTCCATCGCCATGATCGTCTGGATGCTTTACGACTGGCATTATGACCGCAAGCCTTCCTTCTCCGGCGTGCTCGTCGGCGCCGTGGCCGGCCTCGCCACCATTACCCCCTGCGCCGGGTACGTGGAACCGTGGGCCGCGATCATCATCGGCGCCGTGGGCTCCTCCGTATGCTACTACGCCAAGTATGTGCAGGAACGCCTCGGGTTCGACGATGCGCTCGAAGTATGGCGCGCCCACGGCATGGGCGGCGTCACCGGCGCCCTGCTCCTCGGCATTCTCGCCAGCAGCAACATCGACAAGGTGAACGCCAGCATCCATCAATTCCTCATGCAGCTCCTCGGCGTGATCATCGTGGCGGTCTACTCCTTCGTTGTGACCATCATCATCTTCAAGGTCATCAGCGCATGGGGGCCGATCCGGGTCACCAAGGAAGAGGAAGAGGCGGGGCTTGATGAGTCCTTGCACGGCGAAGAAGCCTACAAGATGTAACTCTCAAAGGCCGGGCCAGCTACCCGGCCTTTTTCGAAAGGAAACAACATGACTGAATTGACCGGAACACTTTGGGTCGCGGGCGGAGGCGCGCTCGGCGCTTACTGCCGCTTCCAGATCTCCGCGTGGTTCGCCGCATGGCTCGGCAAGGGGTTCCCCTACGGTACCCTATTTGTAAACGTGCTCGGTTCTTTTATTATGGGACTGCTTGTAGGGGCAATCAAGATGAATGCAGTTCCCTTTATCCCGTGGCACGATTTCATTGGCGAAGGCTTTCTCGGAGCACTGACCACGTTTTCCACATTCTCCATGGATACGTTCGCCGCCTTCCGCGACGGGCAGCCCGGAAAGGCCATCGCCAACGTCGTCGTCAATATGGTCCTGTGCCTCTGTGGGACCGCTTTCGGCTTTTTCCTGATGGTTCAGTAGGAGGAAGGCATGTCGTATATCGAAAACACCATTGCTGTCCTGTGCGGCGGCGCGGCGGGGGCGGTCTGCCGCTTCAAGCTGAATGCCGCGATCATGAGCGGCCTGACCATGGCCTTCCCTCTCGGCATCCTCTGCATCAACGTGCTCGGCGGTTTTCTCATGGGCCTGCTGCAAGGAGCCATGAAACGCAGCGGAAAACCGTTCACGGTGGGATACAGCCTGCTTGGAACCGGCTTTCTCGGCGGTTTCACCACCTTCTCCACCTTCTCGCTCGATACGTTTAACCTCTACCATACCGGCGATCTCATGCTCGCAGGTCTGAACATTCTCCTCAATGCCGTAATATGCATCTGCGCCGTGTGGGCTGGCTACCGCATTGTCTTCCCACGCACCGCCGCCGCATAAGGAAACTCTGCCTTCCCTCTCAGGAGAATAGAGGCAAAGACCCGGTCATTGGCCGGGTCTTTGTTTTAAGCCTGTTCCCAACGCTCAATCTAAGGAACAGAGGGACAAACCGTTTTGAGAAAGCCATATTAACGAAATCCAAAAAAACTCGTGTGACTTCAATAGATTAAATACCGTTAACCACTCCAGTTCCCGGCATTCGTGCAACGTTCTCATTCCGCCGTTTCCAGTCCCGCGCGTTCAGCTCAAGTACTCACCCTCTGCTCTTGCGGATTATCGTCCGCGAACCAACACACCATCAGCGGAGGACAAAATAACATTATCGGAGGCACGGATCATGCGCACGGAGACAACTGTGGACTTGCCGAGGCGCCCAAAGGTACCAGCTACCACGCAAGCGGCGTTATTGGCTTTGCTCAACGCTCTCACATCTCGGCTGAGTACGAACTCCCCACCCTGCTCTTGAATAAAAATAGAGTTTTGCCGAGTACGTATATCGACAACGGTAAATCCCTGCTGTGAAAGGCGTGACCCCACGATGTCCCCAAGCAGCCTTCCCACCGTCGAAGACTGCGTCAAATTGTCCACATCCGCGAAACTGGCAACAATGACCGTCTCCCCTTCATTGAGGGGAGCATGTAGATTTTTGATGAGGCCGTCCGCAAGCTCGTATCCGACCGTTACGATATCCGTCCTCGACATCTCCGCTTGGGAAAGCTGCGGAGGAACCTGCTTCATCTCATAGTGGCTGTCCGTACAACCACATAAACAAAAAAGAGCAAGCCCAAACACACAGATCTTTGCAGTATTCATGCTAATTCCCTACGCTTCTGTATGTTTTGGCCTGCATGGGCTGCTCCTTTCCTCTATATGGCGGACGTTCCCAATATTGGTCGGAATCTTTCGCACGCATGTAGAAAAGACCTGAATAATCGTAGGTTACGGCCCCATCCACTGCCCCTGTAATATTTATGAGGACTTCGGTATCAATAGGGTACTTTGGAGTGGCCATATCCAGTAAATTCGCCGCCTCACCTAAAAGCCCGGCTCCCGCGGCACCAACAACCGGCCATGAACTCGGCCGGTTCTTGATAATGTAGCCAGCGCCGATTCCGCCTCCCGTAATCGCGGCGATGGTCCCCGGGTAAACATGAATGGTCTGCCGGGGTTCACTATACTTAATGATCTGAACACCCCAATCAATGCAGAGGGAGCCTTCACGGGCTCCGCTGAGCCGCGCCCCGGAAGCAGCTACCTCATGCCGAAGAAGTGTCGTAAAGGCTCGTCCGAAAGGAGAACGATCCTGTTCTGAGACATAGACGGAACTTCCAGTGGTGAGCTGCATCTCTTTAACGATTTGCTGGGCAAGGATGCGCCAGTGATCGGCGGCCTCAAGGGTTTGTTGCCCTGTTACAGGCCGGGCGACGGGTTGAGGCGCAAGGCTGCATCCCCAAGCGGTCAAAGTGAGCAACATGCTCATAAGACACAAAAAATATTTCCACATACCCGTCCTCCTGCATGTGGTCCATCACTATAATAGTTTACTCCTCAATTCAAGTTTTTATATAAGCTATTACATATTAAACGTGGTGTACCAAATGATATCGCCGAATATAAGATGTCATATGGACACAAAAGGAAAACTGATACTGCACGTGACCGTCTCCTATCCGTTCAGCTGTCTATGGCTTTCGTGCTTTCAGCACTCTTTTCTAGTACTGAGCCAGTGAAGAGCGGACCTTTAAAAACATAATAAAACAAAACAGTTCACACAAATAAACTGCTATCAATCTTGCCCACCATCATTTTCCTTATACATGGGCATCCATGCCGCATTGGCCCATTCCTCATGAATCCGCTTGCCAGAAGGGACGGAGGCATCAGGATACAACCATGCTGCAAGCTCGGCGAGGCCGACAAGATAACGAGGCCCGCTTGCGATATCCGAATCGAGGATATACACGCGATTCTCTTTGACGGCATCGAGCAGCTGCCAGTTGTCCCGTTCCAAGACACTGCGCAAGCATTCATCGGTTCTCCGGGTGTCCTCTTCGGCATTCCGTTTGCCCAGGAGAATGCTCTTCACAAAACACTGCGGATTCCTTTCAAGAACCCATTCGGAATCCACCTGCATGGAGCGTATGCCAATATCATCGGCAAGGTTGTTTGCCCCCGCCATCTGCGTCAGATCATACAGGCCTGAGCCCGGCCCCGCTATTCTCAAGGGCGTGAAATGCTCCGCCAGCACAGTTGGCTTTGGCTGACCGGCTATGCTTTTTTGTATCTGCTCCGTCCAACGTGCCACCCATTCCCAATAGGCTTCCGTGCGCCTTTGCGCTTCCGGGCCCAAAATCGATGCGAGCGTCCGCATCTCTTCAGGCAATTTTCCGGGCTCCGTCAGATCAAGCCGCAGTACGGCGATCCCCAAAGGTTCCAACTGCCGTTCCAGTTCCGGGCCTGGATTAGTTTTCCATGCAAGGATAACGTCCGGGCGAAGTTCCGCGATCACTTCGAAATTCGGCATGAAGCCGCGCCCTACGCTTGGCAATCTCGCCACTTCGGGAAACTGTGCCTTTCGGGTCTTCGTGTGCTCCGTGATTCCGACGAGCGTGTCTATTCTCTCCATAATCCGGATACATTCGACGCCGGAAGCGGAGAGCGACACGACTCTGCGAACCGGAACGGGAATATGGACGCTTCTTCCCAAGGAATCCGTAACGACGGTTTCCGGACCTTGTGCCCAAGTCGCCGAACACATCGCCAAAACAAGAACGGCGAACCATCCCAGAATGCGGTTCACAATATATCCTTGAGCGTACGCACCAGCGTATCCGCCTCGAGTTCTTCAAGGTACATATATTCGGCTTCCAAGCCTTCAGAAAGCGTCTTTGCCATTGCAAACTGGACGAGGCCTTGCCGCTCCACATCGATCACCAAGGAATGAGTGCGGCCATCGGCGGCAATACGCCGGGCGGCCTCCAGCGCAACGGGCATGGGTTTCATCCCGTCCGGTTCGGCGTTCGCTCTTCCATCGGAAAGGACAAGCAGAATAGGTCTGGTATCGGGATCTTTCCGAAGCTGGTTCCTGATGATGCGATGGCTTTCCTCAAGTCCCGACGCAAGGGGAGTCCTCCCCCCCGTGGGCAGCTCCTCCAGCCTCCGGTAGGCCTGCTCCACACTCCCCGTGGGTTCCAACAGGACTTCGGCCTGTTGGCCGCGAAAAGCGATAAAAGCCACTTTATCCCGCTTCTGGTAGGCGTCCATAAGAAGAGACAGCACGGCACCCTTGGCTTCCTCCATACGTCTGGCCCCATTGAGCCGGAAGCATCCACGGAAAAGACGATCAGGTTGCCGATTTTCTTTTCGCGGCGTCTGGTGCGGATATCCTCAAGGGTAATGACGGGGCGGGTCCATCCTCCCTCGCCGACGCGGTGGCGCAAGGCTGCGGCTCGAAGCGTCGCATCCCACGCGATATCGGCATACTTCATTTCACTCCCCACGAGAGGAAGGCTTCCTACAGTCCTCCCTGCCTTTTGCAGCGTGGCCGTACGGGAGCGCCGTCCTGTTCCTTTGCGTTGCACCCGATCTTTTCTCAGCCGGATAGGCTTGATCGTAAACGGATCTCCAATGGCAAAGACCTGCTCCACATCTCCCAGCCCTGCTGCTCCTGAGCTGTTAGCCTGAGGGGGCAACAGCGGGACTGTATCAAAAGGCTGCTCCTGTGAATGGGAGTGCTCTCTTTGTTCGTCTCCATCCGTCTCGCGTCTGGACTGCTCCTGTTCTTGCGAGGGGGAACGTTCGTTCCGCTCTTGCTCCTTCTGTTCCTGCGGGGGCGGGGGCGTTATACGGCGCCGGTGCGCCAGCGCCAACTCCGCCGCCTCCAACACGTCTTCTTCCCGAACATCCAGCCTTCCGGCCAGTGCCGCGAATGCGCGGGCCGTCCGCTCCAGAGCCAGCTCACCACGATGCCCGGCGCAATGCGCTTCAGCGGCAAGCTCCGCCATCCGTTTCAGCAAAAGCCGGGGGATACGGACTTGCGCGACGAGCCGCTGCGCCTCCCGGATGCGGACGGCAAGCGCGGCCTCCCGTTCCGCGTACTGAAGAAGAAATCCTTGCGGATCTGCGTCAAACCGCTCGCGTAGCCGCAAGACCTCCAGCCGTTCTTCCACGTCGCCGGGCGCGGATACCGAAACCGCCAGCCCGAAGCGATCCAGAAGCTGGGGCCGAAGCTCTCCCTCTTCCGGGTTCATCGTACCGACAAGCACGAAACGCGAAGGATGTTCTGCGGAGATGCCTTCCCGCCGGATCCGGTTCACGCCCTCGGAGCAGGCTTCGAGGATGACGTCCGCCACATGATCAGGAAGCAGATTGACTTCATCTATATACAAGATACCACGGTGCGCGGCTGCGAGCAGTCCGGGCTGAAGGACACGCACACCCTCGCGGAACGCCGCTTCCATGTCCAGGCTTCCGGCTACCCTGTCTTCGCTGGCGGACAAGGGAACATCCGCCAGCTGGGGCGCAAAGGCCACTGATGGCAGCGCCCCCTTCCGTTTTTTCCCCGCGCAGGAGGGGCAAAGCCATTCTTCCGGGGCAAGCGGATCACAGTGCCACGGGCAGCCCGCAACAGCTTGAGATTGTGGCAGAAGCGAAGCCAGACCACGCACAGCCGTGGATTTCGCCGTTCCTTTTTCACCCCGCAGCAACACGCCACCAATGCTCGGCAAAACGGCATTGGCGAGCAAGGCGCGCTTGATCTTTTCCTGCCCTACAAGGGCGGTGAAAGGAAACACCCGCCATTTGCCGGACATCACCGCACCGCCTTCGCGGACCCGACATTCTGAAAAGGCTTTCTCCTCATCCTGTGCGGCAGAACCAGCCGGGCCGCCTGCATGACATCTTCTCTGGCGGCCTCGCCATCCCCACGCCATGCGGCGATGGCCTTGACGGTTTTCAGCATGACGATATCCGCTCTGTGCCCGTCCACTTCCGTTTCAATAGCAAGTTCGACAATGGCGCGCATGACATCTTCCGGAACAGCGACGCTCCCGAGTTTCCGTCTGGCGGCGACGATCCGTTCGGCTATCTCGTTTTCCCGTTCCTGCCATGCGGCACGGAAGCCCACCGGATCATCTTCAAAGGCCGCACGGCGCGTCATTACCTGAAGCCGCGCTTCCGGTTCCGCCATGCCCCTGACCTCCACGCACAGCCCGAACCTGTCGAGAAGCTGCGGGCGGAGTTCCCCTTCTTCCGGGTTCGTCGTTCCAACAAGTACAAAACGGGAAGGATGCGACCAAGAAACGCCTTCTCGCTCGACCGTGTTTACGCCCATTGCCGCCGCATCCAGCAATACGTCCACAATATGGTCATCCAGCAGGTTGATTTCGTCCACATACAGGATACCCCGGTTGGCATCCGCAAGGATCCCCGGTTCGAAACGCCGTCTGCCTTCACGGAGGGCCGTTTCCATATCCAGTGAACCGACGACGCGATCTTCCGTGGAACCGACCGGCAAGTCGACCACACGAACCTGACGCGAAACGGATTCAAGAGCTTCCTGCTCCAGACACCACGGGCACAACGCGTCGCCGTGGGGGTCGCATCCGCAGGGACACCCATCCACCACGTCGATTTCCGGGAGAATCGCTTCCAGAGCCCGCACAGCCGTGGACTTGGCGGTCCCTTTTTCGCCTCGGATAAGTACCCCGCCGATGCCGGGATAGATCAGATTCAGCAACAGGGCCTGTTTCAGCTCCTCCTGCCCGACAATAGCGGAAAAGGGGTAACGCTGGCGAAGTGTCTTCATAGCTTCTCCTTCGATCTTACTGGTTGTTTCCGCGCACGACTTCCAGCGCCCGTTTCCATTCCGCCACATCGTCGGACGTGACGATGTCGATGGAGCCTCCCTGAAATTCCCCACCGAACGCCTCCGTACGGTCTTCCAGAGTTCCCTCTATATCCATGTAGGCCTCGCGCAATTCGGCGAGCACATCGGGATCGGCTTTCCATAAATGCCGGGCTTCGGCCTCAAGCAGCCGACGGGCGATTTCTTCCAGTGCCCACGGATTGTTTTCATCAAAAAAAGCCCGGGTTTCGGGATCCAGCACAAAGGTTTTGGCGATATCGTCGAAAATCCAGTCATCGACGGCCTGCGTGGTGGCTTCCCACCCGTACACGCGCCCGGTACGCTTGGAAATATCGCCCGCGCCCTTGTATCCGTGCCGCTTCATGCCCTCTATCCATTTGGGATTGAGCAAACGGGTCCGCACGACGCGGCGCACCTCATCAGTCAGATCGCGTACCTGCACCTGTTCGGGTTCGCGCGTGTCGCCGTAATAGGTTTTAACCTGCCCTCCCCGGAAGTGCGACGCCGCAGCCGTCATGCCGCCGTGCGTCCCATAGTAGCCGCAGCAGTTGAACAGATCGTGCTCGTCGCTGACCACCTTGTTGTAGGTAACATCCACTGTGGAGAGGCTGGCCTCCAGCGCCCTCGGGCGTTTGACCCCGAACGCGTCCTTGCCGTAGGCGTACCCGTTCCAATGGAGAAAAATATCCGCGAGATCGGCCTCCGTCTGCCATGCGGACGCGTAGACGGCGAGATTGACCCCGGCCTGATAGGTTCCCGGCTCCGAAGAAAAAATACGAAAGGTCGCGGAACGCCACGCATCGGGATCATCAGCTTCGATAGCCGCCAGACGTTCCTGCGTATGTTTGCGGACAAAGTTGCTTTCCAGAGGTTCATCCAGCGCGGCGACGGCCTGTACCGCCGCATCCAGCATGTGCATGGCCGCAGGGAAACTGTCCCGAAGCAGACCCGATACGCGGACGGTCACGTCAATACGCGGGCGGCCCAGCTCTTCCAGCGGGATGACGTCGAACCCTTCCACCATCCCGTTGCCCAACCAACGCGGAACCACTCCGAGAAGGTAGAGGAGCTGCCCCATCCCCTCGCCGTCGGCCCACATCATGTCGTTGCACATCCAGAACATGGCGACGTTCTCGGGGTAGCGCCCCTCTTCCTTCAGATGTTTGGCGATAAGCGCGCGGGCGAGGTTCTGCCCTACGCGCCACGCCGCACGGGTAGGCAGGCGTCGGGGATCAAGCGCGTAGAAATTCCGGCCAGTCGGCAAAATGTCTTCACGCCCCCGCGTAATGATGCCGGAAGGCCCCGGCAACACATAGTTGCCCGTAAAGGCGCTCAGCAAAGAACCCGTCTCGTCCGTGGCCTCCATCCGTTCGATGATGCCGAGAATCCTCCGCCCCACCGAAACAAGGCCCCCCAGCGCGTCCGGCACGAGGCACGCATCGCCCAGCAGGGAGCGGATACATGCGGGAAGAGCCTCCGGATCCGTACCCTCCATCAGTATTTCACATATGGCAACAAGCTGTTTTTCCACCTTTTCCAACAGGCTGGCATGGCTCTGCCCAAGGCGTTTGTCCACTCTTCCCGGTTCAGCAAGTAGTGTTTCAAGCTCGAACCCTTGGGCTTTGCACAACCTTTTCCGTAACGAGTCGGCCTGTCCCGCATCGTATCGGACAATGGACGCGA
>OGZI01002976.1_pt1 | contig 12627 bp, 13 predicted proteins | sample 1576711 | NCBI WGS metagenome assembly OGZI01 (sample SAMEA3541482, study PRJEB24748) | human gut metagenome | biome: human gut; feature: human-associated habitat; material: faeces | place: China | collected 2012
ATCCGGCGGCGCAAGGAGCGCAACGCCCTTTTCCGCAGCCTTAGGCGTGGCTTCGCGCAGGGCGGCGGAACTGCCGCCCGAATCGAAGGGCGTCACCAGATGGACGGAATTGTGGGTATAACGGGTAAGGCTGCGGCTCAGGCCCTTAAGGGCCGTACCGCCGGTGAAAAAGACCAGCCGGGGACCGAGGGCGGGCAACAGGACGCTCACGCCGCTTCTCCGGTCATGCCCAGTTCGCGCATCCTGAGGTAGATGGCGCGGCCGATCCAGGCATCGGTGGCGGCGTAGATGACCTGGCGTTTGCTCAGCTCCATGACGCTCCAGTTGGAACACTGGGGCCCTTTGGAGATGCGCTGCCCGAACAGGTTGGCGGCCAGGGTGCGCAGGCCCTGCGTGGTCAGCTGGTGGGCCCGGGCCACCATGCCCAGATCCACCATCCCCGCAGGCTTGAAAGGATACAGACGGGCCAGCTCGCGCATGTCGTCGCCGATGGCCACCCCGGCCTTGATGACCGCGGGGTCGGCCAGCAGGCCCGCCAGTTCGGGTCCGAAAGGCCACCAGGAAAGCTGCACCAGATACACGGCCCGGGCCGTGGCCAGCTGCACCAGGGAAGGGGTGTTGACCCGGCCCTTGCGGAAGGACGGACGGGTCTCGGTATCGAAGCCCAGCACCTGTTCCTGCTGCAGATCCGGCAGGGCTTTTTCCCAGTCTTCCAGACTGCGCACCAGATGGATGGGCCCTTCGTAATGGCACAGGGGCAGAGCGTTGATTTCGTCGCTGCTCAGGCGGCGACGCAGACTTTCCAGATTCATGCCGTTCGGGGGTTTGTGTCCTAGGGGAGGTACCGCGCGCCTGCGGCACGCGCATACCTGCCTCCTATAACACAAATCACTTGCCGATGCAAAAGCTTGAAAAGACGCGGTTCAAGACCTCTTCCGGGCTGTCCAGGCCGGTGACCTCGCCCAGCAGGGCCGCCGCGGCGTCCAGACGGACGGAGCAGCAGTCATAGGGGCTGCCGGCGGCGATGTCGGCCAGCAGGGCGTCCAGTTCGTGCAGGGCACGCTCCAGCACCAGCGACTGGCGCGCGTTGGGGGCCAGCCCGTCGGAGGGCGGCGTATGGCTGCCGTCGTCCAGCAGCAGGGCCCGCAGACGGCGGGCCAGGGTATCCACGTTGTGGCCGGTGCTGGCGCTGATGCGCACACAGGGGCGGCCATGGCCCCAGGCAGGCGGCCAGACGGCGGGCTCGGCCAGATCCACCTTGTTCCAGACCAGCAGCACGGGGATGTCGCCGGCCTGCTCCAGCACTTCGCGCACGGCCTCGTCGGGGCAGATGTCGGCAGCGGCCCCGGCAGGGCCCAGACGGCCACCGTCCACCAGCAGGAGGATGGCATCGGCCTGACGCACCTTCTGGCGGCTCAGGGCCACGCCCATCTCTTCCACGCTCTCGTCGGTCTCGCGCAGGCCCGCCGTATCGGTCAGGCGCACGGGCAGCCCGTCCAGCTGGCAGCTTTCTTCAAGAAAGTCACGCGTGGTGCCGGGGATGTCCGTGACCAGGGCCCGGTTGCGGCCCAGCAGGGCATTGAGCAGGCTGGACTTGCCCGCATTGACGGCACCGGCCAGCACCACCACGGCGCCCTGCTGCATGACCTGCGCACGGCGCTGGCCGGTCAGCAGGCCGCGCACGGCGGCGGCCACCTCCTCCACCACGGCGGCGAAGGCTTCGGGAGCAAGGCACTCCACTTCTTCGTCGGGAAAGTCCACGGCCAGGCTCATCTGCACGCGCAGCTCTTCCAGCCGCTGGCGCAAGGCCGTGACCTTGCGGCCCAGCAGGCCGTCCAGGCGATTGAGGCTGTAGCGCAGGGCCTCGCGCGAAGGCGCGGCGATGAGTTCCGCCACGGCCTCGGCCTGGCTCAGGTCCATGCGGCCGTTGACGAAGGCCCGGCGCGAGAACTCGCCCCGCTCCGCGGCCCGTGCCCCCAGACGCAGGGCCGTCTCCAGGATGGCCTGCACGATGAAGGGGCCGCCGTGGCAATGGATCTCGGCCACGTCCTCCCCGGTGAAGGTGCGCGGGCCGGGCATGAACACGGCCAGCACGTCGTCCAGCGGCGCGCCTTCATGGTCGAGGGCGCGCCCGCGGTGCAGCACCCAGGGGCGGAAGCCCGAAAACTTCGCCGAGGCGGGACTGAACATGCGGGAAAGGATCTCCCGGGACTGCGGCCCGGAGATGCGGACGATGCCGATGCCCCCCGCACCGGGAGCCGTGGCTATGGCGGCGATGGTAGGCATCAGGAACGCTCGGGACGGCGGCGCATGATGACGACCCGCTTCATGGGCCCATCACCGGAACTGCGGGTCTGCACTTCCTCGGCATCCTGCAGGCAAAGATGCACGATGCGGCGGTGGTAGGAACTGAGCGGACGGGTGGAATAGGAGCGGCCGGTCTGGCGCACCTTTTCGGCCAGGGCCAGGGCCATCTCGCGCAGCTTCTCGTCCTGGCGCTGGCGGTAGCGGCCGGCATCCAGCTGCACGCGCACGGCGGCGTTCATGCCGCGCGAGACCACGCGCGAAGCCAGATACTGCAGGGAGGCCAGGGTCTGGCCCTCGCGTCCGATGAGCAGGCCGGAATCTTCCTCACAGTCCACGGCCACGCGCACACGGCCGTCGGCCACGGTCACTTCCAGCGTCACTTCCTCGCCCACGATGGGACGGACGAGCTGGCGCACGGCTTCCTTGGTCAGGGCTTCGAGACGCTGGGGATCCAGTTCCTCCACAGGGGTGAAGGGCAGGCTCTCCTCCACTTCGTCCAGCACGTCTTCGGTGTTCTCGGCAGGAGCGGGCACGGCCGGGGCCTGCGGACGCTGGCGACGGCGGCCTTCGCCCTCACCGCGCACGGAAGGACGGGGACGGGCACGACGGCCCTCGCCACGACGGTTGCCGGCTTCAGAAGCCGCATTTTCGGCAGGGGCTTCCTCGGCCGGGGCTTCGGCCGCAGCGGCGGCACGGGCTTGGTCACGGCCACGACCGCGACCACGGGGCTGACGGGCGTTCTCGGCAGGCTTTTCCTGCCGTTCGGGCTTGTCGGCCCTGGCGGGCTTTTCGGCCCGTTCGGTCTTCTCGGCCTTCTCGTCCTTGCGGGCCGGGCGCTCTTCAGCAGGAGCGGCCTCCTTGCGCTCTTCCGGGGCGGGCGCGGCCGGAGCGGCCACACCGTCCTCGCGGGCGGCAGGGGGCATCTTTTCGGCAGGGCGACGGGGCGCGTCCTCACGGCTCAGGGACGGCCGTTCCAGCCGGACATCGCAGCGCTTCTTGCCGAGGACGCTTTCCACGGCTTCGCGCAGCGCGGCACGGCGCGCGCGGATCTTGGCCTTGCGGGCCCCCACGATACCAAAAATGCCGCTCTTGGCGTCCTGAACTATCTCAATCTCCAGCTTTTCGCGGGCGGCATTGTAATAGCTGCAGGCCTCCTGAATGGCGGCATCCAGATTCTTACCCTGAAACTCTTTGAATCCGTCCATAAACTCTCCCAAAAGGGGCGGCAGCGGGGAGACCCCGCTGCCACCACATATGGACTCTTTTCCGTGTCGCAAGACCGCTCACGCGGTCATGGGCCGTGACCCTACTGGGCCAGCAGCTTGCTTCTGCGGCCCATCCGCCACTGCTGGGCAATGGACAGGATGTTGTTGACCAGCCAGTACACCACCAGACCGGAGGGGAAGCTCAGGAACAGGGCGGTGAAGACGATGGGCAGGAACATCATGATCTTCTGCTGCGTGGGATCGGTGGCCGGCGGGCTCATCTTCTGCTGCAGGAACATGGTGATGCCCATGATGATGGGCGTGATGTAATAGGGGTCCTTGGAGGACAGGTCAGCCAGCCAGATCAGGTCCGTGCCGGGCAGATAGGTGATGAAGGGCGCGTGACGCAGCTCGATGGAGGTCAGCAGCGCCTGATACAGACCGAAGAACACGGGCAGCTGCACCAGGATGGGCACACAGCCGCTGGCGGGGTTGACGCCGTAGGTCTTGTACAGGGCCATGACTTCCTTGTTCATGGCTTCCTTGTCGTCCTTATACTTTTCGCGGATGTTGGCCATCATGGGCTGGAGCTTCTTCATCTTTTCCATGGAAGAGTAGCTCTTGGCCGTCAGGGGCCAGAACACGGCCTTGATGACGATGGTCAGCATGATGATGGAGAGGCCCCAGTTGTGGGTGTACTGCTGGAAGAACTCCAGCAGCCACAGCAGGCCCTTGGCGATGATGCTGAACATGCCCAGGTCCACGCTGAGGGCCAGCTGATCGGACACGGCGGCCAGCATCTTGCGTTCCTTGGGACCCATCCAGTAGGAGACTTCGAGGGTGGTCTCCTGGCCGGGGGCCACCACCACTTCCTTGGGCTCCAGGGCCACACGGTAGACGCTGCCCTGCATGCGGCCCACCATGCGGGCCTCATCGGCATCACCGGGCATGACGGCGGACAGGAAGTAGGTGCTCATGGGGCCGGCCCAGTAGAGCTTGCCGCTGGCTTCCACGCCTTCCTTGGTCAGCTTGTCGGTGGAGGTCTCTTCGCCCAGCGAACCGCCGTTGTCCCAGGCCACGCGCATGGCGTCGTAGTTGGTGTTGGCGGCATTGCTGGTGTCGGCGGCCACGGTGTAGCGCACGCGCACGCTGCGGGTGTCGGTGCCCAGGGTGGCCAGGCTCACCTTTTCGGAGATCAGGTAATTTTCGGAATTGAAGGTCAGTTCACGGGTCACGCGCAGGTTGTCGACCTCGCCCACCAGGCGGACGACGCCCTTGCCGCCTTCAGCCACGCTCACACCGCTGTCGGACTCCAGGGCCCACTTGCCGGTGCTCCACGAAGGCTGACCGTTGATGACCAGGCCCAGAGGCGCCACAGCGGCGGTCTGGGGATCCACCATATTGATGCGGGGAGAATCCTCGTCCAGGCCGGTGGTGTACTTCTTGAGCTCGAAGGAGCGCAGCACACCGCCGCCGGAATGCAGCACGGCCTTGTACAGGGGGGCGTCCACCGTCACGTCCACACCGGGGGCGGGAGTGAAGGCAGGCAGGGGCTCGGCCTGGGCCTTCTGCTTGGCTTCGGCTTCAGCCTGGGCCTTCTGGGCCTGCTCGGCCTGGGCAGCCTCCATCTTGGCTATCTCGGCCGGATCGGGTTTGACCACCCAACCCATATAGTCGGCCAGATAGCTCCAGCCGACGACCACGAGCAGACACAGGACAATTGCCATGATAAGATTTTTGCCGTCTTGCATGCGGGGAGGTACTCCATGAAGCAGAGACTACGGGTGACGCCGCGCAGGGGGCACGGGATCATATCCCGAGCCGCCCCAGGGATGGCAGCGGGCCAGACGACGCAAGGCCAGCCAGCCGCCGCGCAATACGCCGTGGGTCATGATGGCTTCCAGGGCGTAGGCGGAACATGTGGGGTAAAAACGACAGGCAGGGGGCAGGACCGGAGAGATGAACAGCTGGTAGAAGCGGATGGGCAGGACGAAGAGACGGCGCAGCATGGCTAGTCCCTGTTCCGGCTGCCGTTGTTCCTGGCCGGGTGCAGGCCCGGCAGGCGCTGCAGCAGCGGCAGCAACTGGGCGTTGACGCGGTCCTGGCTCAGGTCCGCCGCGCCGGTGTGCTTTTTGGCCACAGCGACGATATCCAGATGTTCGGGCAAAAGTGCCCGGTGCAGGCGAAAGAATTCCCGCAGCAGACGTTTGACCCGGTTGCGCGTGACCGCTTTGCCCACCTTGCGGGATACAGCCATGCCCATACGCGTACAGGCCCCGTTTTCGCGGGGCCGTACAAAAACAAGGAAATGCTCCGTATGGTAACGCCTGCCCCGCTCGTAGCACGCGGAATACTCCGCTTGTTTGCGGATGCGGCTCTGGCGGGGCAGAAAAAGGCGTTCGGCCATGATGGCTCGCTTCTGGGATCGCGGGGCGCAGCCCCCAATCGACTAGGCGCTCAGATGCTTGCGACCCTTGGCGCGACGACGGCGCAGGATGGCGCGGCCGCTGGGGGTGGCCATGCGGGCGCGGAAACCGTGGGTGCGGGCTCTTCTGACTTTACTGGGCTGGTATGTTCTCTTCATTGCTCTAGCTCCTTGCGTGTGGCTGCGGCGACGGACAGCAGGCCAAGTGGCCCGGCGCGAGTTTTGCGCGACATAAGCGGGAAGGCTTGCCCGTGCCCGCAGCACTGTCGCTGCACGGAATACGCCTTGCAGCCTGTAAATTTGAAAGGGTTACATACACGGCATAAGGCCCGCCGTCAAGGCTTGTTCACCCTCCCCGGGCGGGACAATGAACAAAAAAACGCCGGCGGGACCGCTCCCTGCCTGTCGGTAAAGGCCTTTTGCGCCTTGACAGGATGTGCCTGCGACGGCACAATTTTTCTTCCAATATCACCAAGGAGACCGCATGTCCACGCCAGAACATCTGCTGCCCCCGCCGCCCGCCTGTCCCTGTGTGGTCCTCATCGGCATGGCCGGCGCGGGAAAATCCACTGTGGGCATGGCCCTGGCCCAGACCCTGGGCTGGGCCTTCATGGACAGCGACTATCTTATGGAAGCCCTGTATGCCGACCGCCTGCAAGCCGTTACCGATGCCCTGAGCAAGGAAGCCTTCCTGGATCTGGAAGCCGTGATGCTGAGCTCCATCCGCGTCCAGCGCACGGTCATCGCCACGGGCGGCAGTGCCGTCTACCGGCCGCAGGCCATGGCGCACCTGGCCACCCTGGGGCCCGTGGTCTTCCTGGACGTGCCGCTGGAGACCATCGAGGAGCGCATCGCCCGCAATCCCGACCGCGGCCTGGCCATCGCCCCGGGGCAGACCCTGGCCGACATCTTTTATGAACGCGAGGCCCTCTACACCCACTACGCCACCCTGCGCTGCGACGCCCGCCAGAAGACGCCCCAGCAGTGTGCCCGCTGGATCGCCGAGCATTTGCCTCCCCTGCCCGGCCTGCCCACGGCCTGACACCTTCCCATCCTGCGCATGACGGGCCTCCGCCTTTTCGGGCGGGGGCTTTTTTCATGGCCTTTGCCCTGCCCCGGGTGCCGCCCGCTCTCCTTTGCCCGCTCCCCAAAAGCGCAGCAGGCTGGTGCTACTTTTCCGCTTGACATTTTTCCGGACGCATGTTTCCGATGTACCATCGGTCAATAGGCACTTTTATCTGCTGACAGCCTTTTGAACTCATGTATGGACATGGATGCACGCAAACCTCTCCTTCCTCCTTTGAGCGGAAGTCAGACCGGGATACTTGTCGCCATCTGTCTTGCCTCCGCCATGACGACATTCCACGGCCGTCTTCTTGTCTCATCACTGCCCGATCTGCGTGGTATCTGGGGACTATCATATGATGAAGGCTCCGTCATCAGTACAGTTGCATCGGCATCACAGCTCATCCTTGCGCCCATACTTCCCTTTTTCCTGACGGCGCTGGGCCTGCGGCGCCTGCTCCTGCCGCTTTCCCTGGGCTTCGTCTGCGTGGCCTTCTGCATCCCCTTCATCTCCGGCTACGAGAACCTGCTCGTGGCCCATGCCCTCATGGGCCTGCTCATCGGCTCCTTCGTGACGGCCACCATACAGATCATGCTCAAGCATCTGCCGCCGCCGTGGTGGGTGGTGGTGCTGGCCTTTTTCACCTTCCGTGTCTCCCTGGGCATCAATTCCGGCGTCTCGCTGGGGGCCTTCTATCTGGAATATATGGGCTGGCAATGGATCTACTGGCAGTCCGGGCTCATCATGTTCGTCTATTTCGTCCTGCTCCAGCGCCATCTGCCTCCGGATACGCCCATCAGGGAACTGCTGCACAAGCCGGACTATTCCGGCATGGCCTTCTATTGCCTGAGCGCCGTCCTCATCTATGCCGGGCTGGACCAGGGCGAACGCCTGGGCTGGTTCGATTCGGGCATCATCACGGTGTTCCTGGCCGGCGGCCTCGTCAGCTTTTTCCTCTTCCTCGCCAACGAGGCCCTGGTGGAACGCCCCTGGGCACCGCCCAGGCTGTTCGCGGACTTCAACATCATCATGTCCGTGGGCATGGTCATCATCTATATATTCATCCTTTCCGCCAATTCCCTGCTCATCACCCTGTTCCTGGACACGGTGCACGATCTGCGGCCCCTGCAAAGCGGCCTGCCCCTGCTGCTGGTGGCCCTGCTGCAACTGCTGGCCACACCCTTTTGCGCCTTCCTGGTGCTCAAGACGGACACGCGCCTGCTCTGTGCTACGGGCGTCCTGCTCATGGGACTGGCCTGCTATCAGGGCACCTTCATCACCGCGGACTGGGTGGCCGCCGACTTTTTCCCCATGGCCATCCTGTTCTCCATCGGGCATCCGCTGGTCTTCCTTTCCCTGATGGCCTTCTGCATGGCCTGCTTCACGGCAAGACCGCCGTGGGCCTGCTGGCCTATATCCAGGTCTCGCGCATCTCCACGCCCATCGCGGGCAATGCCCTGTTCCTGCTGCTCATCCGGCAGCGGGAGGATCTGTACTTCAGTCAGACAGGCAGCCGCCTGACGGGTGACGCCCAGGCCGTGGCGCGCTTTCTGGACAGCGGCGGCTCGCTGGACCAACTGCGGGAACAGTTGCAGACCGATGCCTTCATCCTGGGGATCAACGATGTCTTTGCCCTCTGTGTCTGCATCGCTCTGGGCACCATGCTGCTGCTGGCCTTCGTCAAGGCCATGAAACCAACGCCGGTCAGCCCCGTGGATCTGGGCACACCGGGAAACTGAACGCACGGGGACCGTCATGAACAGCCTCAAACCCGGTTTTGCCGACGAACTGCTGAAGCTGGCCCTGTATGACCGCCTGCTGGCCCTTTTCCGGCTCTCGCCGTGGATCATCCTGGGCATGCTGCTGCTCGCCATCCTCTTCTTCCTGCTGAACTTCAACCGGCTGGAGAGCGGCAAGCGCATCCAGGAGACGGACAACGCCTACACCCAGCTGGACCGCGTGGTGCTGGAAGCCAAGGTCAACGGCTATGTGGCGCAGGTGGGCTTTGGCGATTTCCAGCAGGTGAAACCGGCGACGTGCTCCTGCGCGTGCAGGACGCCGACTACCGGGCCCGCACGGACCAGGCCCGGGCCGTCAGGGACAAGAACGCCGCCAATCTGGAGCGTCTCGATCTGGAGATTGGCTTGCAGGAAGCCTGCATCCGGCAGGCCCGCGTGGCCGCGGAGAACGCGGCGGCCCGCCTCGATCTGGCCAGCCGCGAGAACGCCCGCGTGCAGAAGCTCTTCAAGTGCAATGCCGTCTCCACGCGTGAGGCGGACTCGGCGGAGATCAACCTGCGCACGGCCCAGCACAGCCACCGTGAAACCCTGGCCGAAGTCCGGGTGCAGGAGCGCAAGCTCGAACTGCAAAAGGCCGACAGGCAACTGCGCGAGGCTGACCTTCGGGCCGCGGAAGCGCAGTTGCAGAGCGCCCTCATCGACCTGGGGCACACCATCATCACCGCCCCGGGCAACGGCCATACCGGCGCCCGCAAGATACAGGTGGGCGATCTGGTCAGGGAGGGCATGCAGGTCGTCTCGCTGGTGCTGGACATGTCCCCCTATATCGTCGCCAACTACAAGGAGACCCAGATCGGCAACATCCGGGTGGGCCAGCCCGTGGAGATCCTCATCGATACCTTCCCCGGCCACACCTTCCGGGGCCATGTGGAGAGCATCTCGCCCGCCACCGGGGCCACCTTTTCCCTGCTGCCCAAGGACACCTCGTCCGGCAACTTCACCAAGGTGGTCCAGCGCATACCGGTGCGCATCGCCTTCGAACCTGGCCAGGAGCGCCTGCCGGAGATCCGTTCCGGCATGTCGGTCATCACCCGCATCGATACCGGCAGCGGACAGACGGGAGCCTAGCCGGCCGGGGATGCAGGAAAGGACGAGCTGCGCTACCGGACGGGCAACAGACCGCCTCCTCCGATCTCCCCTTGGCATGCCTTCCGCCTGTCCGCGGTGACGGCATCTTCCCATGACTTTCTTTTCTCCTCCCGATACTTCGGCTCTCCATGGAAGCCCGCACGGCTCTCACAGCCCAGGGCCCTCCGGGCATGCCCTGCCGCCTGCGCAAAATCACCCGTCAGCACGGCGCCCCGGATATTTTCCCATGCCCCCTGGTCTCTTCCCCTTTCCGCTTCCCGGTGGTTCCCCATACGCTTTCGCCGCCCGCACTGCCCGCCGATGACTTTCCGCAGGCCGAAAAAAAGCCCCCTTCCCGTACGGGATGGGGGCTTCCGTTTCAGACAGGGCGCGGCAGGACTAGTACTGCCACTTCTTGCCGTCGTAACGGATCATTTCATTGAGGTTGCGGGTCTTGATCTTTTCGCAGGGAGCGGAAAGGGCACCGCTCTTGCTGGCACCGCGGCATTCATAGACATGCTCGGAGTAGCGGATGAAGCCCACATAACCGCGGGCGCCCTTGCGCACTTCGGTGGTCAGGCTGTCGGTATCCACTTCCACATAGGTGGCCACGTATTCCTTGCCCACCTTGCGCACTTCCTTGTGGGCCTTGGAAGGCATCACCGTGCGGGAGGCACGGCCCACCAGGCTCTGGCCGGTCTTGTACAGATCGGCTTCCAGCTTGGACTGGGACACGGGGGCCGCCTTGGCCGGAGCCTTTTCAGGGGCTTTGGCGACCTCGGTAGCGGGTTCTTCAGCAGGGGCGGCCGTGGCCGGGCTGGAGCCTTCGTCCCCGCCGAACAGGGCGCAGCCGCCGCACAGCAGGCTGGTCAGCAGGCTGACTGCCAGGATCTTTTTCATCTGTCATTACTCCTTAATGGAAAAACCCGGCGTTTCCGCCGGGTTTCATTCAAAGGGGGAAAGGGGCGCCGTTTAGTCGAAGGAGATCTCCGTACGACGGTTCATGTAACGGCCTTCTTCGCTGTCGTTGCTGTACTTGAAGGACTTGCCCTTGCCGATGGCGGTCATGCGGCTGGCGGGCACGCCCTGCTTGGCCAGGTAGCCCTTAACGGCTTCGGCGCGGTTCTTGGACAGCTTGGCGTTGTAGGCGTCGCTACCACGGGAGTCGGTCCAGCCGGTCAGCACGATCTTGGTGTTGGGCTTGGACTTGATGAGGCCGGCGGCTTCGTCCAGGATGCCCATGGCCTTGCTGTCCAGGGCGTAGGAGTCGAAGGCGAAGTTGACGCCGCGCAGCACGATCACGGTTTCTTCCTGGCAGAACACGGCCAGCACGAAGCGTTCCACTTCGGCGTCGCTGGTGGCCAGGTCTTCAGCGCGAACCAGCACGGAGGCGGGGTTCATGCCGGCAATGGCCTTGACGGTGGCTTCGCCCTGCGGGGTGTCGGCCAGGGAGATCACGTGGATGACCATGTTACGCTGGGTGGCGTACACCTGACGGGCCACTTCCACCAGATCCATACCGCGGTTGTTGTCGCCGTCGGTCACCAGGATCAGGGCAGCGCTGCGTTCCATGGAGCTCAGGAAGGGCTCGTAGGTCTGCAGGCCGTCGCCCATGTTGGTCATGCGGCCGAAGGTGGCAAAGCCGCTGCGCAGGGTGTTGATACCGCTATCCATGGCGGCGCGGTTCCAGGGGCCCTGTTCGATGACGGTGCCGTTAGGAGCGATGGTATGCAGGCCACCCTTGAAGTCCAGGGCGGGGATGGCGGCGTTGACGCGCTTCAGGGCGATCTTGGCCACTTCGATCTTGTCCTGCTTCATTTTGTCATTCTTCATCATCATGGAGCCGGAGTAGTCCACGACGAAGTCGAAGCTGTTGACCTTCTTGCTGCAGACAGGAGCGGCCACGGCAGCCACGGCGAAGCTCAGAAGAACCGCGGCGGTAAGGGCCAGCAGGCGGAAAGATTTCATGATGCCTCCCAAAAAAGTTATTGTTTTGCCTGCAACATGCCAGGCAATATGCGCCAGCTACCTTTTGCCTTTATTGGAAAGGGTATTGACACCTTTAAAAATTAGCGCGTTTCGCAGTAAAGGGCAAGCGTTCTTTCTTTCAGCGCCCCTCCCGTGCCGCGGCTCCCGGCAGGCCACGGAGCGCCCCGGCAGCGCCGATGCCCGCCGGAGATGCCCGGTGGCTGGACAGTCGGGCCCGCCTGTAGCATACTGAATAGATACAAAAGGATGGGTTATGCCAGCACTCGATTTTTCCAAATGGAGCCCCGGCGGCAACACGACGCTCTTTTTCCCTGCCGCGGGCCTGGATGCGGCCCGGCAGGCGGAGCTGGCCCGGCAGGCCATTGCCCGCACCGTGGACTACTTCCGCTCCCTGGGGATGCCCACCTGCCTGACCGAACTGGGCTGCGGACTCCAGAGCGAGGAGGAGCTGAAGGAACTGGCCCGCCGCTGCACCTTCTACGGGGCCCGGACCATCGGCGCCTTCCGGGTGCTGGGCGAGGCGGACATCCTGGCCATTTACCGGGCGGCCAACCGCTGAGCCAGGCGACGTCTCCCTTGTTTTTCATCCATATCCCGGCGGCTTCGCCGCCAGAGAGGAGTGATCCCTGTGAAGCGATATATCGCCGCCCTGGATCAGGGCACCACCAGCAGCCGGTGTATCCTGTTTGACCAGGACCAGAACATCCTGGGCACCGCCCAGCGGGAGCTGACCCAGATCTATCCCCAGCCCGGCTGGGTGGAGCAGGA
>OGZI01002986.1_pt1 | contig 12597 bp, 11 predicted proteins | sample 1576711 | NCBI WGS metagenome assembly OGZI01 (sample SAMEA3541482, study PRJEB24748) | human gut metagenome | biome: human gut; feature: human-associated habitat; material: faeces | place: China | collected 2012
GCGGTGAAGACCGTCACAGAGGAAGACTATGATCTTCTGGTCATTGACGAATTTATAAGTGCCTACAATCACGGATTTATTGATCAAAAGAAAGCCCTGCATTTCTTTTTAAACAGACCGGAGCATCTGGAAGTGGTTCTGACCGGACGGGATCCGTCAGATGAGCTTCTGGAGCTGGCAGATTATATTTCGGAAGTAAAGATGGTACGGCATCCTTTTGAAAAAGGAATCCGGGCAAGGAAAGGCATCGAATACTAAGGAGACGAAATGGAAATGGACAAGATGCAGGTCGTGTGGAAAAATCAAAAAGAACTGCGGTGTGGATACACAACAGGAAGCTGTGCTGCGGCAGCAGCAAAGGCGGCAGCGGCAATGCTCTTTTCCGGGGAGGAAATCCGCCAGGTATCTCTTATGACGCCGAAAGGGATCGAACTGTATCTGGAAGTAGAAAAGATCCAAAGAGAAAATGAATCTGTCAGCTGTGCCATTCAGAAGGACAGCGGAGATGACCCGGATGTGACGAACGGGATCTTCGTTTACGCCAAGGTCACGAAAAAAAGGGAAAAAGGAGTGACCTTAGATGGTGGGATCGGAGTAGGGCGGTTCACCCGGAAGGTGCTGGAGCAGGAAGCCGGGGAAGCGGCGATCAATAAGGTTCCGCGGCAGATGATCCGGGAAGCGGTGCAAAGCCAGATTGAGAAATATGACTGGGATGGTGGCGCAGACGTTCTGGTCTATGTTCCGCAGGGCGTGGAGATCGCGAAGAAAACGTTTAATCCAAGACTTGGGATCGAAGGTGGGATTTCGGTACTCGGAACCTCAGGAATCGTAGAACCGATGAGTGAACAGGCACTGACGCAGACTATTTTCCTGGAAATGAAGATGCTTCGTGATGAAGGTCACCGGTATTGTTATCTGACACCGGGAAATTATGGAAATGATTTTTTAAGGCAGACACTTGGGTACGACCAGGAGCTTGCGGTGAAATGCAGCAATTATATCGGGGATGCGATTGATGACGGCGTGCGGCTGAAGATGGACGGACTGCTGCTTGTAGGACATATCGGAAAGCTGGTCAAGATCGCTGCAGGTGTAATGAATACCCATTCCAGACAGGCAGATGCAAGAATGGAAGTGCTTGCCGTCCATGCGGCAATGGCAGGGGCAGACCGTGAGACAGTCTGTGCTCTGATGAAGTGTTTTACGACGAAGGAAGCATTGGACATTCTGGAAGAAAGAGGACTTTTGGAAGAGACGATGCGGACCGTGATGGAGAAGATCGAGTATCATTTGGCGAAGCGTGCCGGCGAGAAGATGAAGGTCGGGGCGCTGATGTTTTCGGATGAACTCGGGGTTCTTGGGAAGACATCTCTTGTGGACAAACTGAGGGAAAAGATCGGATAGGTAGAAAGGTATGACAAAAAATGGCAGGAAGATTTGACCTTGCGGGTGTAGGTCCGGGAGATCCGGAACTGATGACGATAAAGACAATTCGTGCGATTAAGGCGTGTCAGGTATTGGAACTTCCAATTGGCAGTCCGGAGTTAAAGAAACCGGAACTGGAAGAGGGGGAAGAAGAGACATTTGCAAAAGAATGTCTGGCATATCGGATTGCGTGTGAGGCAGAGCCGGAGACGAAAAAGAAGCTGCGGCTGTATCTTCCCATGCCAATGATCAAGGGAAAAAAGCTACTGAAAGAGATACACGATGCAGGTGCAAGAAAGGCGTCAGAGCTTCTGGAGAAAGGAAAGAATCTTGTTTTTCTGACGATTGGAGATCCGACCGTGTATTCGACAGGAATTTATATTTATAAAAGACTGAAAAAGATGGGATATCAGGGGGAGATTTTTTCCGGGATTCCGTCTTTTTGTGCTGCGGCAGCAAGGCTGGAGATCTCGCTTGTGGAGAACCGGCACGAGCTGCATGTTCTTCCGGTGTCCTATGGAATTGAAGAAAAGTTGAAGCTTCCGGGGACGAAGGTTCTTATGAAGACCGGGAAAAAAATGGCGCAGGTCAAAGCTGTTCTGAAAGAGGAAGGACAGCAGGCGAAAATGGTAATGAACTGCGGAATGGATGGAGAAAAAATTTACAAATGCACAGAAGAAATACCGGAAGATGCGGGATATTTTTCGATTGTAATAGCAAAGGAGAAAGAAAAATGATTCATTTTGTTGGAGCAGGAAGCGGTGCTGTGGATCTGATCACAGTACGGGGGCAGAAGCTTTTGGAGGAAGCAGATATAGTGGTGTATGCCGGTTCACTGGTAAATCCGGAGCTTCTTAAGAATTGTCAGAAGGACTGTCAGATCTACAACAGTGCGAAGATGACGCTGGAAGAAGTGATGGAAGTGATGATTTCCGGAGAGAAGCAGGAGAAAAAAGTTGTCCGGCTGCATACGGGTGATCCGTGTCTGTATGGTGCGATCAAAGAGCAGATGGATCTGCTGGAAAAGGAGAATATTTCTTATAAAGTGTGCCCGGGAGTCAGCTCCTTTTGCGGAGCGGCATCTGCACTGAATGCAGAATATACTCTTCCCGGGATTTCACAGTCTGTGGTGATCACACGGATGGCAGGAAGAACACCGGTTCCGGAAAAAGAATCCATTGAAAGTTTCGCTGCGCACCAGGCAACGATGGTAATCTTTTTAAGTACCGGGATGCTGGAAGAACTGTCGAAGCGTCTGATCGAAGGCGGTTATCAGCCGGAGACTCCGGCAGCGATCGTCTACAAGGCAACCTGGGAGGATGAAAAGGTGTGCAGATGTAAGGTGAAAGATCTTGCGGTGACAGCAAAGGAGAATGGAATTACAAAGACAGCACTGATCGTGGTTGGTGAGGTGCTTGGCGGAGAGTATGAACGGTCACTTTTATATCATCCGGAGTTTACAACAGAGTTCAGGCAGGGCAAAGGAAAAGAAGGTGTAGGAAATGTGTAAAATTGGAAAAGTCTATGTAATCGGTCTTGGACCGGGTGCTGAGAAAGAAATGACATACCAGGCGTCCACGGCACTGGAAAAAAGTGAGGTTATTATCGGGTATACCGTATATACGGGACTGATACGGGAAAGGTTTCCGGATAAAAAGTACCTTTCCACACCAATGCGGCAGGAAGTGATCCGCTGTGAGATGGCAATGGATGAGGCGATGAAAGGAAGTACGGTAGCTATGGTATGCAGTGGGGATGCCGGAATTTACGGAATGGCAGGTCTGCTCTATGAGATGGGACAGGGCTACCCGGAGGTCGTGCCGGGGATCACGGCGGCAAATGGCGGTGCGGCAGTTCTTGGTGCACCTCTGATGCATGATTTTGCAGTGATCAGTCTGAGTGATCTTCTGACACCGTGGGAGAAGATTGAAAAGAGGATTCGCGGAGCTGCGATGGCGGATTTTGTGATCTGTCTGTATAATCCGTCCAGCCGGAAACGGGCAGATTACCTGAAAAAGGCATGCGAGTATATCCTGGAGTACCAGAGCCCGGATACAGTCTGCGGTTATGTGCGGAACATCGGACGTGAAGGCGAAGATGCACATATTCTGACACTTTCTGAGCTGAAGGATACGGAGGTCGATATGTTTACAACCGTTTATATCGGCAACAGCCAGACGAGAAATGTGGATGGGAAAATGGTGACACCGAGAGGCTATCGATTGGAGGAATAACTGTGGAAAACCGAAAATGCCAGGTAAATCTTGCCGGGATCGGGATGGGAAGCAAAGGAACGCTTACGGAAGAGGTCAGAAAGATCATTGAGGAAAGTGATGTGCTGATCGGAGCTACGCGGATGCTGGAAGGATTCCGGGAAAAAAAGAAATGCTGCTATGCAGAGTATCTGCCGGAAAAAATCAGAGCAATCCTGGATGAGCAGGAGGAAAAGACCAGATGTACGGTGCTGTTTTCCGGGGATACCGGATTTTACAGCGGGGCAAAAAAGCTGGCGGATATTCTGAAAAAAGACGGATATGAAGTACAGATTTTTCCGGGGATTTCATCTGTAATCTATCTTGCGGCAAAGCTTGGAAAAAGCTGGGAGGATGCGAAGATTCTCAGCATGCATGGAAGAAGTCAGAATTTTATCCATGTAGTTGCAAACCATGAAAAGACATTTCTGATCCTTGGGAAAAGTGCGGGAAAAGAGATCTGCGAAAAACTGAAATATTACCATCTGGAACAAGTAACCGTTTCGGTTGGAAATCATTTGTCTTATCCGGATGAAGAGATTGTGATCAAAAAAGGAAACGAGCTTCAGGCAGAAGATTTTGGTGATCTTACCACTATTCTGATCGAGAATCCAAAGCCGGAAAAGAGAACAGGAATTCATCTTGCAGATGAGGAGCTGATCCGTGGAAGTGTTCCGATGACGAAGGAGGAAGTGCGGACAGTCAGCATTGCAAAATTGAAGCTTACAAAGAATGCAGTAATATATGATGTGGGGGCCGGAACCGGTTCAATGTCTATAGAGGCTGCTCTTCAGGGAGAGAATCTCCGCGTTTATGCAATAGAGAAGAATCCGGAGGGTGCAGAACTGATCAGGAAGAATATGCAGAAATTCCGGGCAGACCAGATTCAGGTTATAGAAGGAGTTGCACCGGAAGCACTGGAAGCACTGGAAATGCCGACCCATGCTTTTATCGGAGGCAGTACAGGACAGTTAAAAGAAATTATTCAGTGCATAAAGAAAAAAAATCCGGACGTCCGTATCGTGATCAATGCAATTTCGCTGGAAACCGTGAAGGAAGCGATGGAGGCGATGGAGGAAGGACTGCTTGCAGATCCGGAAATCATACAACTGAATGTGGCAAAGTCAAAGAAACTTGGAAGATATCACATGATGACCGGGTTAAATCCGATTTATATTATTTCAGACGGAGGAGATACAGAATGAAAATTCCCGGAATTGTAATCGCGGCATCTGCCAGTGGGAGTGGAAAGACAGCGGTGACAATGGCAATGATGAAAGCATTTAAAAATGCCGGAAAGAAGGTACGCGCCTGCAAATGCGGACCGGATTATATTGATCCTATGTTTCACCGGGAGGTGCTGGGAATTGATTCCGAGAACCTGGATCTGTATTTTTGTGACCGGGAGCGCTTGAAAGAGCGGTTTATGCATCATGCGGAAGGTGCGGAGCTTGTGGTGACAGAAGGTGTGATGGGGTACTATGACGGGATCAGTCTGGATTCGGATCAGGCAAGTACTTATGACGTTGCGAGAAACCTGGGACTTCCGGTAATCCTGGTTGTTCCGGCAAGAGGTATGGCATCGACAATCCTGGCAGTATTGAAGGGAATGATTGAATACCGGAATGACAGTAATATCCGGGGAATCATTCTGAACCGGATTTCCCCGATGCTGTATCCGAAGATGAAGAAGATGATTGAAGAGGGATTGCAGACAATGGGATTCCAGGTTCAGGTGGTTGGTTATGTGCCGGAGGAGGATGCTTTTCATCTGGAGAGTCGGCATCTGGGACTGATGCTTCCGGAGGAAATAGGGAACCTGAAAAAACAGCTTGACCGGGCAGCAGAGATTCTGACAGAGACACTTGATATGGAATCGGTGCTGAAAATTGCCTGGGAAGCAAAAGAAATGGAGTATCATCCGGTGAAGGCAAAACAGGAAGCAGCCGGACGAAAAGTGCGTATCGGCGTAGCGCGTGACTTGGCCTTTTGTTTCTATTATAAGGATAATATGGAGCTTTTAAAAGAGCTTGGATGTGAGATCATTCCGTTTAGTCCTTTGGAGGATACAAGGCTTCCGGAACATTTAGACGGACTTTTATTTGGTGGTGGATATCCGGAACTTTGTGCGAAACATCTGGCAGAAAACAGAGCTATGCGAAAAGATGTAAGAAAGCAGATTGAAAATGGAATTCCATGTATTGCGGAATGTGGAGGATTTTTATATTTGACAGAAGAGCTGGAAGGGGAAGATGGAAAGCACTATCCGATGGTGGGGGCACTTCCGGGAAAAGGGATCAAAAAAGGGCGACTTACCAGATTCGGATACATTGAGCTGACTGCGGAAATGAACGGAGTGTATATGAAAAAGGGAGAGAAGATCCGGGCGCATGAGTTCCATTATTGGGATTCTACGGAAAACGGAGAGGATACACTTGCCGTAAAGCCGGATGGTGTGAGAAAATGGCAGGCTGTTCATATGAAGGGGAATCTGTTTGCGGGATTTCCGCATTTATACTTTTATTCCAACCCCAAAGTGGCCAAACGCTTTGTAGAAGCGTGTAGAACCTACAGAAGCAAGTAAAAAGCTGACAAAGACAAATCGAAAAGACAGGAGATTAGACTTACAGATGGAAGAGACCAGATGGAAAGAGAAAATAAAACCACTTGATGAAAATGCAATGGAAGAGGCGCGGGCGCACTGGATGACGGTAGGGAAGCCGCTGTTTAGTCTGGGAAGTCTGGAGGATGCGGTGATCCAGATTGCCGGGATTAAGGGGACTTCAGATTTTGAACTGCGAAAGCGCGGGCTGATCATTATGTGCGCGGACAACGGTGTGGTAGAAGAAGGCGTGACACAGACCGGACAGGAAGTAACGGCAATCGTGGCGGATAACTTTACAAGAGGAGAGACAAGCGTCTGCATCATGGCAGAAGAGGCAAAGGTAGATCTTTTCCCGGTGGATGTAGGAATGGCAACAGATGTGCCGTCTGTGACAAAGAAAGAATACAAAGTGATGTATGGCACACACAATTTTGCAAAAGAAGCGGCGATGACAAGAGAAGAGGCAATTGCGGCGATAGAAGTTGGGATTCAGATGGTAAAGAAGTGTGCCGAAGCGGGATACGAAATTCTTGCGACAGGTGAAATGGGAATTGGAAATACAACGACCAGCAGTGCGGTTGCCTCTGTATTGCTCGGAGAGGATCCGAAGGTCATGACAGGAAAGGGGGCAGGTCTGACGAAAAAAGGTCTGCAAAAGAAGGTACAGGTCATCCGGGAAGCGGTTGAGCGGATGCAGCCGGATAAAACAGATGCGATCGATGTACTTTCTAAGGTTGGAGGACTTGACATAGCAGGACTTGCAGGTGTATATCTCGGTGGGGCGATCTACCGGATTCCGGTGCTGATAGATGGCTTTATTTCTGCAGTGGCTGCACTTGTGGCAGTACGGCTGGTTCCGGAATGTGCAGGATATATTTTACCATCCCATTTGTCTGATGAACCTGCGTCAAGAAAGATTTTAGATGCTTTAGAAAAAAAACCATTTCTTACATGTGGCATGTGTCTGGGGGAAGGAACAGGAGCAGTGGCAGCGATGCCGCTTCTTGAGATGGGACTTCAGGTGTACCGTAAAATGGGAACTTTTGATGATATTCACGTAGAGCAGTATGAAGTACTGGATGGGAAGGACGAAAGATGAAATTTTTAGAACCGATGATCGTTGCGTTTTCTATGTATTCAAAAATACCGATGCCGCGCATTGAGTGGAACAAGGAAAATATGAAATATACGATGTGTTTCTTTCCGCTGATCGGTGTTGTGACCGGAGTACTCATTTATCTGGCAGGAATGTTTCTTGATGGAAATATTTTTCCGAAAGTAAACAGTGGAAGACTGATGTTTGCTGCGGTTATGACATTGATACCGGTTTTTGTAAGTGGAGGGATCCATCTGGATGGATTTATGGATACGATGGATGCACTTGGATCCTGGGGAGATAAAGAAAAGAAACTGGAAATCCTGAAAGATTCGCATAACGGTGCTTTTGCGGTCATCGGAATCTGCTGTTATTTTACCGTAAGCCTTGGCGTATGGAGTGAAATCCGGACGGAGATGCTTCCGGTAGTAGCAGCAGGATATGTAATTTCAAGAGCGCTCAGTGGGATTGCTGTAGTGACATTTCCGGCAGCAAGAGGAAGCGGTCTTGTAAAGACTTTCCAGGATGGAGCACAGAAAAAGGCAGTAAGGATCACAATGATTGTATACCTGATCCTGGCGGCAGTATATTTGTATTTCTGTTCGCCGGTTGGTATGGTGGTACTTCTTATAATTGCAGGAGTAGTATTTGGATATTATTACCGGATGAGCAGGAAACAGTTTGGAGGTGTTACCGGGGATCTGGCGGGATACTTTCTGCAGATTTGTGAGCTGGCATTATTAGTTGGGGGATTGATTGTGCAGGGAATCAAATGAAAAGCAGAGAAAGGAAGAGGAGATGTATAGAAGATGGAAATCGAGCTGATTCGGCATTTTGCGACGGAAGGGAATTTGGAGAAGCGGTATATTGGGGTGACAGATGAAGAAATAAAGGCAGAGTTCGTTCTGGAGCATACTCTGAAAAAAGAAGAAAATGGACGTGAGGAGTGGAAGCCGGAGCTTGTGATTGTCAGTCCGCTCAGGAGGTGCAGGCAGACGGCAGAGATTCTTTTTCCGGGAGCAGAGCAGGTTGTCTGTGAGCAGATGCGGGAATGTGATTTTGGCCTTTTTGAGGGGAAGAATTATCAGGAGCTGACTGGGAATCCAAAGTATCAGAGCTGGATTGATTCTGGAGGTACAAAGGCATTTCCGGGAGGAGAAGATCCGATGGAGTTCCGGAAACGGTGTGTCTGCGGATTTGAACAGATGATGGAAAAGATGATAAAGGGAAAAAGAAAGAAGATTGCCTTTGTGGTTCATGGGGGGACGATCATGTCGGTGATGGAAGCATTTGATCCGGAAAAGAAAGAATTTTATCACTGGCAGGTGAAAAACGGAAAAGGTTTTCATTTTCAAATTGAGGAAGAAAAATGGCAGCAGGGAAAGAGACAGTTTGAGGAGATTGAGGAAATATGAGTTCTTTGATGGCATGTATAGCAGGAATGGCGCTGGATGCGATTTTCGGGGATCCGGTATGGCTTTACCACCCGGTACGGATCATTGGAAACTGGATTTCGATACTGGAAAAGTGGCTGCGCGTATTTTGTAAAAATGATGAGAAAAAAGAAAGAATCGCAGGATGTGTTTTATGGTTTGGTGTGGTGATCGCATCGGTCGGAATTCCGTGGGGACTTTTGTATCTTGCCGGAAAGGTCAGCTTCTGGCTTCAATTTGCACTGGAAACTTTCTGGTGTTATCAGCTTCTTGCCGGAAAATGCCTGAAAGATGAAAGCAGGAAGGTTTATGTACGGCTCGTAAACCACAATCTGGAGGGGGCAAGACATGCGGTATCGATGATCGTGGGGAGAGATACCGGAAATCTTTCTGAGGCCGGAGTGACAAAGGCAGCGGTAGAAACGGTAGCCGAAAATACATCGGACGGAGTGATCGCACCGCTCATTTTTATGTTGATCGGTGGGGTACCACTTGGTTTTTTTTATAAGGCTGTTAATACAATGGATTCTATGGTAGGATATAAGAATGAAAAGTATTTACATTTTGGTCGGTTTGCGGCTAAAATGGATGATGTATGGAATTATATTCCGTCCAGGATATCAGCACTTCTGATGATCGCAAGTGCATGGATCTTCCGGATGGATTATAAAAGGGCGTGGGCAGTCTGGAAAAGAGACAGGCGAAAGCATGCCAGCCCGAATTCCGCGCAGACAGAAGCGGTATGTGCAGGTGCACTTCAGGTGCAGCTTGCGGGAGATGCCTATTATTTTGGAAAATTATATCCGAAAGAGACAATCGGAGATGATGTGCGTCCTATCGAGCCGGAAGATATTTTAAGAGCCGGTAATCTGATGGACGGAACAGCACTTCTGACACTTCTTGTCTTTGGATTACTGAAATATTGTATGATACTGATGTAAGGGGAATAAAAGGTTATGGAATATGTACATGGTGGAGATATTTATACACACAAAGGAATGACAGATTTTTCTGTGAATCTGAATCCGTTCGGACCTGGAAGAGCTGTAGTGGAAGCGGCAAGAAAGTCAATAGACCAAATTGGAAATTATCCGGATGCCAGCTGCAGGAAACTGAAAAGTGCTCTGGCGAAAAGACTGGAAGTTCCGGCTGAGCATATTATCTGTGGAAATGGGGCGGCAGATCTGATTTTTACGGCAGTACTTGCGGACTGCCCAAGGAAAGCGCTGATACCGGTTCCTGCATTTGCGGAATATGAACAGGCACTGCGTGCGACCGGGTGCGAGATCTGTTATTATAAGAAAAGAGAAGCGACTGGTTTTCAACTGGAAGAAGATTTTCTGGATCTTCTGAATGAAGATATTGATATGGTATTTTTGTGTTCACCGGATAATCCGACCGGAAAGCTGATCGACCGGAGTATGCTTTGGAAGATTCTTGCAAGATGCGAGACTTACGGAATCCGGATGGTATTGGATGAATGTTTTATTGATTTCGCGGAAAATGCAGCTACGGCATCCATTCTTGCAGATACTAAGAGATGGAGAACGTTATTTATCCTCCGTTCACTGACTAAGATGCACGCGATTCCGGGAATCCGTATCGGGTATGCCGTTACTTCGGATATGGAATTTCTGGAGAAGATGGAACAGTCCAGACAGCCATGGAGCGTATCGATACCGGCACAGGCGGCAGGCATGGCATCTTTAAAAGAGCGGATGCGTGTGAAACGGACCTGTGATTTTACGAACCGTGAAAGAATCTGGATGGAAAATGAATTAGACAAGCTTGGAATTACCCATTATCCGTCAGATGCCAATTTCATTCTGATGCGAAGCGGTATAAATTTATATGAGAAACTGAAAAAACAGAAGATCCTGGTTCGGGATTGCAGCAATTACAAAGGTCTCGGAGAAGGATATTATCGTGTTTGTATGCGGCAGAGAGGAGACAACCAGAAACTGATCGATGCGCTGGGAGAAATTCTCTATGCAGGTCAGGGAGAATTTTAATATGGCAAAGTCGATTATGATTCAGGGAACCATGTCAAATGTCGGAAAGAGCCTTCTTGCGGGAGGGCTCTGTCGTGTTTTAAAGGAAGATGGAATCAAGGTTGCACCATTTAAGTCACAGAACATGGCACTCAATTCTTTTATCACGGCAGATGGTCTGGAAATGGGACGCGCACAGGTTATGCAGGCAGAAGCTGCTATGATCCGGCCGGAAGTTTATATGAACCCGATTCTTTTAAAACCGACCTCCGATGTAGGAAGTCAGGTAATTGTAAACGGAGAAGTTGCGGGAGTCATGCCGGCGATGGAATATTTCCGTAAAAAGAAAGAATATATTCCGGCTATTTTAGAAGCTTATCATAAACTGGAAGAAAAGTATGATGTGATCGTCATTGAAGGCGCGGGAAGTCCGGCAGAAATAAACCTTAAGCAGAATGATATTGTCAACATGGGACTTGCTGAGCTGGTGGATGCACCGGTTCTTCTTGCCGGAGACATTGACCGTGGTGGTGTGTTTGCGCAGATCGTCGGGACGGTTATGCTGTTGGAAGAAAAAGAGCGGGCAAGGATCAAAGGTACGGTGATCAATAAGTTCCGCGGGGATGTGAAAATTCTGGAGCCAGGTATCAGGATGCTGGAGGAGCGGACAAAGATACCGGTATGTGGCGTGATGCCATATATTTATGCGGATATTGATGATGAGGATAGTCTGTCAGAAAGGTTTGAGCGGAAAGAAAAGGCGGCACTTCTGGATATTGCAGTGATCCGTCTGCCGCGTATTTCCAATTTCACAGATTTTGCGGTACTGGAATGCAGGGAAGAAGTTTCGCTTCGGTATGTGTCAAAGGCAGGAGAGTTCGGGAATCCAGATCTGGTAATTCTGCCGGGAAGTAAAAATACGATGGAAGACCTGTTGTGGCTTCGTCAGAGCGGACTGGAAGGGAAAGTGCTGCGCCATGCCTCATCAGGGAAACCGGTATTTGGTATCTGTGGCGGTTACCAGATGCTTGGAGAAGAGATCCTTGATCCGGAAGGGGTAGAACGTGGTGGAACCATAAAAGCAATGGGACTGCTTCCTACAGTTACTGTATTTGAAAATACCAAGAGAAGAACCCGTGTTACCGGAAGGTTCGGAGAAGTTAACGGAATCTTAAAAGCAATGTCCGGTGCAAAGCTGGATGGATATGAGATCCATATGGGGGAAACTTTTTTTCCCGATAAAGATGCTGCAGATCATAAGATGATGGTACAGATCTGTGATCAGGTGACAGGTGAGAGCCGGTGGGACGGAGCGCAGAAGAAGAATGTGTACGGCTGCTATGTACATGGGATTTTTGATGACCGGGAAGTAGCGGATGCACTGATCGGGGCACTTCTGGAAGAAAAAGGATACGGCGAGGAAGCCATGCACTCCATGGACTAAAATGCTTACAAAGAGAAGCAGATGAAACGGCGTATCGATACTCTGATCGCAAAACACAAGATCGTAGGATATGATAAGTATGTACAGGCACTGAAGACGGATAAAGTACTTTTTGAGGAATTTGTAGGATACATTACTATCAATGTTTCAGAATTCTACCGTAATCCTGAACAGTGGAAATATCTGGAAGAGACCGTGATCCCGGAACTGATTCAACGCTTCGGCAAGAACCTGAAGGTTTGGAGTGCGGCATGTTCCACGGGAGATGAGCCTTACTCTCTTGTAATGGCTCTGTCACGGCACATTCCGTTACAGCAGATTCGTATCTATGCTACAGATCTGGACAAACAG
>OGZI01002988.1_pt1 | contig 12594 bp, 12 predicted proteins | sample 1576711 | NCBI WGS metagenome assembly OGZI01 (sample SAMEA3541482, study PRJEB24748) | human gut metagenome | biome: human gut; feature: human-associated habitat; material: faeces | place: China | collected 2012
ATCCTGGCCATCTCGGCCCATTGGTATGTCCCAGGCACGTATATCCAGAGTGCCGGGGCGCTTTGTAAAGCAAAAAGTCAGTTGACGCTTTGGGGGGCTTTGTCTACTTTCTTGAGGTATTGCGCCGGACCAGCGGCAGGTGTCCGGTGTCTGTCCCGAGGGCGTGACGGGGCCCGTGGCCCCACGCCTTTTTGTTTTTTCTGCCGTTTCTACGCGATCGCGCCTCCGGGCACGACCTGCGCTGTGCCATGGAAGGGAGGTCGTCATGCTCGTTTCAATTCTTGTCTATTTGTGCTGCGGCGCCGTGGCCGGTGTGCTTGCCGGTCTGCTGGGCGTGGGCGGCGGTATCGTCATCGTGCCCATGATGGTGGCGGTCTTCCCCAGTCAGGGCGTCCCCGCCGAATATGTGCAGCAGCTGGCCCTGGGCACCTCGCTGGCCAGCATCATGGTCACGTCCATCTCCAGCAGCCGGGCCCACCACAAGCGCGGTGCCGTCCACTGGGACATCTTCCGCAACATCACGCCCGGCATCCTGCTGGGCACCTTCCTGGGCGGTCTGGTGGCCACCCACATGCCGACCCTGTTCCTGAAGGCGTTCTTCATCTGCTTTTTGGGCTTCGTGTCCCTGCAGATGCTGTCCAACTATCGTCCTCCGGCCAGCCGTGAGATGCCCGGAGCCCTGGGCACCGCCGGTGTGGGCGGTATCATCGGCCTCATCTCCAGCTTTGTGGGCATCGGCGGCGGGACGCTTTCCGTGCCGTTCATGAGTTTCTGCAACGTGCCCCTGCATCATGCCGTGGGCACCTCGGCCGCCATCGGCTTCCCCATCGCCGTGGCCGGTACGCTGGGCTACATCGTGGGTGGCTGGAACACGCCCGGCCTGCCCGCCGACTGTCTGGGCTTCGTGAACCTGACGGCCTTCTTCGGCATCGCCGCCGCCAGTTTCATGACGGCGCCCATCGGTGCCAGGCTTTCCCATTCCCTGCCCACGGACAAGCTCAAGAAGGGCTTTGCCGTCTTCCTCATCATCGTGGCCCTGCGCATGCTGCTGGGCCTGTTCTAGGATCATCCCCGGGCGGACCGGGACCGTCACCGTTTCGGGGCCTCGCGTCCCTGCCGAGGCCGTCGTGCTCTTTTGCGGAGCGCGGCGGCCTTGGACGGAACGGGCCTGTCCGTCCCTGTTTCAAGGCTGGCACGCGGCCTTCCACCGTAACCATTTCGAACCGGGAGACCCATGAAGCTGAAAACATACAATAACAGGCTCGCTGAGTCCGTCTGGTGGAACCTGCTCTGGCTGATCATCGGCGCCTTTTTCGTCACCGTATGCGTCAAGAGCGTGGTGGCCTCGCACGCCATGCTGGCGGGCGGTGTCCTGGGCATGGCCCTGCTGGTGTTCTACAATACCGGTCTGCTGACGCCCCTGATCTGGTACCTGCTGCTCTCCATCCCCATCTGGGTCTGGGGCTGGTTCTTCGTGGGGCGCCGCTTTTTGCTCTATACGGCCTACGGCACCATCTGCACCACCATCTTCGGCATGTTCGTGGACTTCCAGATCCCCATCAACAACGAAGTCTACGCCGCCGTGGTGGCCGGTGTGCTGCACGGCACCGGCGTGGGCATGATGCTGCGCACCCTGGGCAGCGGCGGCGGTACGGACATCATCGCCGTGGCCCTGAAGCAGCGCTGGAACATCCCCATCGGGCAGTTCAGCTTTGCGGTCAACATCTGCATCTTCCTGGTGGGCGCGTTCAGCCTGTCGCTGGACATCATCATCGCGTCCACCATCATGATGTTCATCTCGGCCAATACGCTGGAATATGTGGTGGGCCTGTTCAACCACCGCAAGCTGGTGATGATCATTTCCGAGAAGGGCGAGGAGGTCAGCGAGGCCATCCTGGCCAGCGAGCGCTTCGGCGTGACCCTGATCCGGGGCAAGGGCGCCTATTCCGGCGGCGACAGGGAGATCCTGCTCACCGTCACCAACAACGTGGCCCTCAAGCGTCTGGAGAACCTGGTCTTCATGGTGGATCCCAAGGCCCTGTTCGTGGTGGAGAACACCTTTTATGTGTCCGGCGGACAATTTTCGCGCCGGAATTGATGCCCTATGCTGCAAGAACATGACGACCGGCTCCGCATCATCCGCGCCCGGACCATCCTGGATATGCTCGGGGAGCGCCCCGCCACGGGCCGCGACCTTTTCCGCCCCCTCAAGGGCCTGGACAATGCGGCGCTGCTGGTACGCGGCGGGCGCGTCCTGGACGTGCTGCCCTGGAAGAGCGTGCGCGTGCCCGCCGGGACCCCGGTGACGGACATGGGCGACGTGACCCTGATGCCCGGCAGCATCAATGCCCACTGCCATCTGCAACTGTCGCATACGGCGGGCCGGACGCTGTTCGGCGCGGGCTTCACGGCCTGGCTGCGCAGCCTCATCGCCCTGTTGCGCGAAGAGCACGACGGCACTGCCCTGGCCTTGGCCTGCCGGGACATGGCCGAAGCCGGCACGGCCCACGTGGGCGATTACGCCGGGGACGGCCTGCTGGCGGTGGATGCCGCCGTGCGGGCGGAAGGCATGGGCGTGACCCATTTTTGCGAGTGGTTCGGCGGCCAGGCCCCCTTCATCGACGACGGGCGTCCCTGGCCGCCGCGCTGCCGTGCCCTGCTGGAAGAACATCCCGAGGTTGCCGCGCGCTGTGCCCCGGCCGGGCACGCCCTGTATTCCACGGATGCCCGCGTGCTGCAGGATGCGCGGCAGTGGTGCCGCCTGAAGGGGCGCCCCTTCGCGCTGCATCTGGCGGAATCCGAGGACGAGACGCGCCTGCTGCTTGACGGCGAGGGCCCCCTGTGGGACTGCTACCGGGGCATGGTGCTGCCGGAAGGGTGGGCCGTGCCGCATCTGCGCCCTGTGGCCTATGCCCGGCGTCTCGATCTGCTGGGCCCGGGCACCCTGGCCGTGCACGGCGTGCAGCTGGAGCCCGCCGAAGTGACGGCGCTGGCCGCCAGCGGCAGCGCCCTGTGCCTGTGCCCCCGTTCCAACGAATATCTGGCCGTGGGCACGGCGCCCGTGGCCGCATTGCTGGAGTCCGGCCTGCTGTGCTGTCTGGGCACGGACGGCCTCAGCTCCAACACGGATCTGGATGTGCGGCAGGAAGCTGTTTTTTTGCGCGAAAGGCTGGACGTTGCCCCGCAGGCCCTGATACGGTGCCTCACTGTGAACGGGGCCGCCGCACTGGGCCTTGCCGGATACGGGCGCCTCGAGCCCGGGAGCAGGGCCGTTTTCAGCGTGCTGCCTGAAAGCCTCTCCATCTGATCCCATGCTATTTCGGCCGGTATGTCTCCGGCCTTCCACGACAGTTGTCCTTCATATTCACCGAATCATCAGAACGAGCAATAACGGGAAAGGTTATGAGCGAAGCAATCCTTGACTGGAAGGAAGCCATGGCGCGCGTGGATACCACGCGCGGGCTCTATGTGAAGCTGCTGCGAAACTTCATCGAGACGGAACGGGACACCCCCGTCAAGGTCTCGGTAGCGCTGAAGAACGGTCAGCAGGAAGAAGCCCGCGCCATGGTCCATGCCACGCGTGAAGCTGCCGCCGAACTGGGCGGCAAGGCGCTGGCGGCGGTCGCGCTGGAGCTTGAGATGGCCATCAAGGCCGGTGCGGACACCACGGTGGCCCTGCACCGTTTTGACAGCATCACCACGGATACCCTGGTGGCCATGGCCACGGTGGCCGCACAATAAACAGATGTTTTTCCGCCCGTCCCCCGCATCCCCGATGCCGGGAAGGGCAAAAAAGTCCTTTTTTTTCCATCGTTGCAACTGTCGTGGAAGGCCCTTTCCGCCCCGGACGGGGAAAGAGGAAAGGGCTTTTTCTTTTGTACGTTTTGGGATATGCTGTCCGCTTGCAACAACTCGTACCTTTGGGAGAGTACCTTATGAAAAAGCTCGGGCTTTTGCTGGGAGTGGTAGCCTTGCTTGTGCCTTCGCTGGTTCTGGCGGGCGACATCAAGATCGGTCTGATGTGTCCGTTGACGGGCAAATGGGCCTCCGAAGGGCAGGACATGAAAAACATCGTGAGCCTGCTCGTGGATGAAACCAATGCCAAGGGCGGCATCAACGGCAGCAAGGTGGAACTGGTGGTGGAAGACGACGCCGGTGACCCGCGCCCCGCTGCCCTGGCGGCCCAGAAGCTGGCCTCCGCCGGTGTGGTGGCCGTCATCGGCACTTACGGCTCCGCCGTGACCGAAGCCACCCAGAACATCCTGGCCGAATCCGAGCTGGTGCAGATCGGTACCGGCTCCACCAGCGTGCGCCTGACCGAGAAGGGCCTGCCGCTCTTCTTCCGCACCTGCCCGCGTGACGACGCCCAGGGCAAGGCCGCTGCCGCCGCCATCATCAAGGCCGGCTACAAGAAGGTGGCCCTGCTGCACGACAACTCTTCCTATGCCAAGGGCCTGGCCGAAGAAAGCCAGGCGGCCCTGGAAAAAGCCGGCGTGAAGATCATCTTCTACGATGCCCTGACCCCCGGCGAACGTGACTACACCGCCATCCTGACCAAGCTGAAGGCCGCCAACCCCGACCTGATCTTCTTCACCGGCTACTACCCCGAAACGGGCATGCTGCTGCGCCAGAAGAAGGAAATGGGCTGGGATGTGCCCATGATGGGCGGTGACGCCGCCAACCATCAGGACCTGGTCAAGATCGCCGGTCCCGAAGCCGCTGCCGGTTACTTCTTCGTGAGCCCGCCGCTGCCGCAGGACATGGATACCGACGAGGCCAAGAACTTCCTGAAGGCCTTCAAGGACCGTTACAAGACCGTGCCCGTCTCCGTGTGGGCCGTGCTGGCCGGTGACGCCTACAAGGTGCTCGAGGCCGCCATCGCCAAGGGCAACGACGATCCCGAAAAGATCGCCGAATGGCTCAAGCAGCTCAAGGAGCTGCCCACCCTGTCCGGCAAGATGGGCTTTGACGAAAAGGGCGACCGCGTGGGTGATTTCTACCGCATCTACAAGGTGAACAACGCAGGCAAGTTCGAGCTCCAGGCTCGATAGAAAAGTCATCCGAAGCGGGGCGGCGGGCAGTGAACGCCGCCCCGCAAACTGCGCCGTGGGGCGCATGACCGAGACATGGAACAGTTTTTTCAACAACTTTTGAACGGCCTTGCCGTGGGCGGCATCTACGCGCTGGTGGCCCTGGGCTACACCATGGTCTATGGCGTGCTCAAGCTCATCAACTTCGCGCATGGCGACCTGTTCACCATCGGCGCCTATCTGGGCCTGACCCTGCTGGTGAGCTGCAACCTGGCGGGCGTGCTGCCGCCGGTGGTGGCCGTGCTGGCGGTCTTCATCATGGTGGGCATCATGGTGGCCATCATCGGCTGCCTGCTGGAACGCGCCGCCTATCGCCCCCTGCGCAAGGCCGGGCGCCTTTCGGCCGTGGTGTCCGCCCTGGGTGCCTCCATCTTTTTTCAGAACGCCGTCATGCTGGTCTACGGCGCGCGCTTTTACGTCTATCCCGACTGGCTGCGCCCGGACTTCACCGTTGATCTCTTCGGCATCGCCGTGCCCGGCGTGCGCCTGATGGTCATCGCGGCCAGCGTGATCCTGATGCTGGCCCTGTGGGCCTTCATCCAGCGCACCCGCATCGGCGCGGCCGTGCGTGCCGTGGCCATCGACCAGGGCGCGGCCCGCCTCATGGGCATCAATGTGGACCGCATCATCTCCCTGGTCTTCTTCATCGGTCCCGGTCTGGGCGGCGCCGCCGGTCTCATGGTGGGCATCTACTACGGCCAGATCGACTTCACCATGGGCTGGTCCTATGGCCTCAAGGCCTTCACCGCCGCCATCCTGGGCGGTATCGGCAACATCCCCGGTGCCATGATCGGCGGCCTGCTGCTGGGCGTCATCGAAGCCCTGGCCGCCGGCTACATCGCCATCGCCTGGAAGGACGCCATCGCCTTCACGGTGCTGATCCTCATCCTGATCATCCGTCCCACGGGCATCCTGGGCGAAAGGACGGCCGACAAGCTATGAACCGCACCATCGTCATCGTCGGGCTGGCGGCGGCCCTGCTGGTCCTGCCGCTGTTCACCAATCCCTACTGGACGGACGTGTGCGTCAGCATCGGCCTGTATGCCCTGCTGGCCCTTTCGCTCAACGTCATCCTGGGCCAGGCCGGCATCTTCCATATGGGACATGCCGCCTTCTTCGCCGTAGGGGCGTACAGCACGGCCATCCTGAACACCATGTACCACTGGCCCATCTTCCTGACCATGCCGGTGGCAGGCTGTGCGGCGGCCCTGTTCGCCCTGGTGGTGGCGCGGCCCATCATCCACCTGCGCGGTGACTATCTGCTCATCGTGACCATCGGTATCGTGGAGATCGTGCGCATCGCGCTCATCAACGACGTGGGCGGGCTGACCGGCGGTTCCAACGGCATCTTCGGCATCAGCCGTCCCGTGTTCTTCGGTTTCCGCATCTTCAAGCCCCTGCATTTCTACTATCTGGTCTGGGGCATGGTGGGCGTCAGCCTGCTGCTGTTCTATGGCCTGTGGCGTTCGCGCATCGGCCGCGCCCTCAACTGCATCAAGGAAGATGACGTGGCCGCCGAAGGCTGCGGCATCAACGTGACCCACTACAAGCTCATGGCCTTCGTGCTGGGCGCCTTCTGGGCCGGTATGGCCGGCACCCTCTATGCCGCCAAGATGACCACCATCGCGCCGGAATCCTTCAACTTCATGGAGTCCGTCATCATCTTCGCCGTGGTCATCCTCTCGGGCGGCAGCCAGCTGGGCGTGCTGGTGAGCGCCTTCCTGTTCATCGGGCTGCCCGAATTGCTGCGCGAGTTCTCCGGCGCGCGCATGCTCATCTTCGGTCTGGCCATGATGCTGATGATGATCTGGCGTCCCCAGGGCCTCATGCCGCCCAAGAGCCGCCGTTACGGCGTGGCGGCGCTGCTGGAGGCCATCAAGGCCCGCGCCTGTGCCGCCGCCGACGGCAACGCGGTCCGCCTGGCGGAAGGTGCCCGCACCGCGGAGAAGGAAGGAGGCCGCGCATGAGCCTGCTGGAACTGCATGAGATCAGCAAGATCTTCGGTGGCCTGATCGCCATCAACGAGCTGTCCTTCTCGGTGGAGCAGGGCAGCGTGGTGGGCCTCATCGGCCCCAACGGGGCGGGCAAGACCACGGTCTTCAACTGCATCACGGGCAACTACAAGCCTGAGCACGGCAGCATCTCGTTCGGCGGCCGTGACATCACCGGCAAGCGCCCGCACAATATCGTGGAGATGGGCATCGCCCGCACCTTCCAGAGCATCCGCCTGTTCGGCAAGCTGCCCGCGCTGGAGAACGTGCTGGCCGGCCGCCACTGCCGCCTGAAGTCCGGCTTTTTGTCCTCCATGCTGCACACGCCCTGGCAGCGTCGCGAGGAAAAGGCCGCCGTGGAACGCTGCATGGAAGAGCTGGAGTTCGTGGGCCTGGCCGACCATTACGCCGAGGCCGCCAGCAGCCTTTCCTACGGCAACCAGCGCTTGCTGGAGATTGCCCGCGCCCTGGCCTCCGACCCCCGGCTGCTGATCCTGGACGAGCCTGCGGGCGGCATGAACGACCAGGAGACCGTGGCCCTGGTGGATACCATCGCGGCCATCCGCGACCGTGGCATCACCGTGCTGCTCATCGAGCACGACATGCGCCTGGTCATGCAGATCTGTGAACACCTTGTGGTGCTGGAGAACGGCACCCTCATCGCCCAGGGCACGCCCGACCATGTCCGCAACCATCCTGCGGTCATCGAGGCCTATCTGGGTTCCGACGATTCCGAGACGTGGTAATATGGCACTGCTGACGCTATCCAACATACATGTCCGTTACGGCAGCGTGGAAGTGCTGCACGGTATCGACCTGCACGTGGACGAAGGGGAGATCGTGACCATCCTGGGCGCCAACGGCGCAGGCAAGAGCACGACCCTGCTGTCCATCAGCGGTCTTGTGCGGCCCTGCGAAGGGGAGATCATCTTTGACGGCAAGCCCCTGCTCAAATATCCCAGCCACGAAGTGGTGAACCTGGGCATCGCCCAGTCGCCCGAAGGCCGCCGGGTCTTCGGCACCATGAGCGTGCTGGAGAACCTGCGCCTGGGGGCCTTCTGCATCCGCGACAAGGAACGCAGCGAGCGGACCCTGGAGTGGATCTTTGAGCTGTTCCCGCGCCTGTTCGAGCGCAAGCAGCAGCTGGCGGGCACGCTTTCGGGCGGCGAGCAGCAGATGCTGGCCATCGGGCGCGCCCTCATGGCCGAGCCGCGCCTGCTCCTGCTGGACGAACCGTCGCTGGGCCTGGCTCCGCTTCTGGTGCGTTCCATCTTCGAGACCGTGCGCGCCATCAACCAGAAGGGCGTCACCGTGCTGCTGGTGGAGCAGAACGCCCGTGCGGCCCTCAAGCTGGCCTCGCGCGGCTATGTGCTGGAAGTGGGCAACGTGGCCATGGAGAACACGGCCGCCAACCTGCTGGCCGACGCCAGCGTGCGCGAAGCCTATCTGGGCGGCTAACCCTCCGTCCGACACATGCGATAAAAAAGAGCCCCTGCCTGATGCGGGGGCTCTTTTTGTTATGACTCAAGCTGTGCGGATGTCGTGCAGGCCAGGAGCAGGAACGAACATGCTGCGGACGGTTCCAGCCTGCGGACAGTTGGGCTGCCAGGATGGCAGCGGCCCGTGCGGCAAAAGGTCATCCTGCACGGTGGACATGAGCCGCAAGCCGGGCGTTATGTCCTGCCTGCCCCGTGTCCTCCTTTGCTCTTTGTTCATCCCAGTCTGCCTACCGTGCGGGCCCGCCGTAACGGGGATTCCCCTCCGGTCTTACTTGTCGATCTGGCTTTCCGTGAAGGCGTCCGCACGGTGCCCCATGAGTGTGATCTTGGCGTATTCCCGTTCGAATTCTTCCAGTTCCGCAGGTGTCAGACTCACGGCGGCACCGCCGAGGAAGTCGTCGAGATGGTCCGGGTTGGTCGTACCGGGGATGGGGGCGATCCAGGGGGCCTGGGCCAGGAGCCAGGCGATGGCGAACTGGGACATGGTGCACTGCTTGCGTTCGGCCCAGGCGCGGATCAGATGGGGAAGGGGCATGTTGTGTTTCAGGGCTTCCGGGGTGAACTGCGGCAGGGTGGACAGGCGCCCTGTGGTGAAGCGGCTGTTCTCGTCTATGGCGCCGGTCAGGAAGCCCCGCCCCAGAGGGCAGTAGGGGACAAGGCCGATGCCCAGTTCCCGCAGGGTGGGGAATATCTTGGTCTCCGGTTCGCGCCACAGAAGGGAGTATTCGCTCTGCACGGCGCTGACGGGCTGGACGGCATGGGCCCGCCGGATGGAGGCCGCGCTGGCCTCGGACAGACCGAAGTGCAGGACCTTGCCCTCCCGGATGAGGTCTTTCACCGTTCCGGCCACGTCTTCCATGGGGACCTTGGGGTCCACGCGATGCTGGTACAGCAGATCGATGTGGTCGGTACGCAGGCGCCGCAGGGAACCTTCCACGGCCCGCCGGATGTGGTCGGGGCGGCTGTTGAGGGCCGTGGGTCGGCCTTCTTCGACGCCAAAACCGAATTTGGTGGCGATGACCACCTTGTCGCGCACCGGGGCCAGCGCTTCGCCGACCCATTCCTCACTGGTGTAGGGGCCGTAGACCTCGGCCGTATCGAAGAAGGTCACACCGTTGTCATATGCCCGCCGGATCAGGGCGACCATGTCCTTCTTGGCATAGGTGCCGCCGTAGTATCCCACCATGGGCAGACAGCCCAGGCCGATGGCAGAGACCTGCAGCGAGCCGAGACGGCGTTGCGGCAGGGAGTGGGGCAGCTGCGTGCTTTTCGCGGTGGACGGGGCGGACAGTGTCGCGGCATGCCCCATGCCGCACAGGGGGGAAGACAGAAGGGCGGCCGCTCCGACGGCCAGGCCACCGGCAAGGAAGCGGCGGCGGGCAAGCTGGTTTTCTTTCGTGATCGTATTCATGACGTACCTCCGTCAGCATCTGGCTGTCTTCCCTGTATAGGCAGGGGACACGGAGGAAGAAAGAAACGATCTTTGCAATTAGTTGCCTGTTTTGGGCGATGGCGTCAGACCCGGTCGGATGTCGGCAGGATGCTGATGGCCCCATCACCGCAGGCCGGCCATGAGGACCTGCATCCCGCCCCAAAGAAAGGTTTTGATGGGCATAGAGAAAGGGGCGCTTTTTTTCCAAAACGCCCCTTCTCCCACTCCAAAAGGAAAATGCCTATCTGCCCGCGAACAGGGCCAGGGCCCGCCCGGCGGCCATGCCGCTGGCCCAGGCCCAGTGCAGGTTGTAGCCGCCCAGCAGGCCGGTGACATCCAGCAGCTCGCCCACGATCCAGAGGTTTTCCCGCACCGTGCTTTGCAGGCTGTAGGGATCCACCTGCCGGGTGTCCACGCCGCCGCGGCAGGCCTCGGCTTTTTTCAGTCCGGCCAGACCGGCGGGGACCGTACGGAAGTCATGGATGCGGGCACATATCTGCTGCCGGGCGGCACGGGAAAGCTCGGCGATCTTGCGTCCCGCCGTCTCCGGCGGCAGCAGGGCGTCCACCAGACGCTGGGGCAGCAGGCGGCGCAGCAGCCCGCGCGGCGTCTGTTTGCCCTGTCCGGGGCCGTCCAGCAGGGCTGCCAGATCGCTGCCGGGCAAAAAGTCCAGAGCTATCTCCTGCCCCGGTCGCCAGAACAGGGAAGCCTTGAGGCTGGCCGGGCCGCTGATGCCTTCATGGGTGAAGAGCAGGTCGTCCTGCCAGACGGGATCCGCGGTCAGCGAAGGGGAAAGTCCGGCCTGCGGCAGACCGATGCGCACCGGCAGGCTGATGCCCGCCAGGTTGTCGTCCAGCCAGCCGGGCGCCATGCGGAAGGGGGCCAGTGCCGGAGCGTGCTCCACAAGGCGGTGTCCCAGTGCCTGGGCCAGACGGAAGCCGCTGCCCGTGGCCCCGCACTGCGGCCAGGCGGGACTGCCCAGGGCCAGTACCAGACGGCGGCAGCGCCAGAGGCCTTGCGACGTGCCCACCTCGAAGCCCGCGCCATCGGGCAGGGGCGCCACGTCATGCACGTCGGTCTGGCAGTGGAGCGTGCAGCCCTGACGACGGCAATCCTGTACCAGGGCATCCAGCAAACGTTTGGCCGGGACAGTCAGGAACAGCTGGCCGTGGGCGCGTTCCTCCATGGGCAGGCCCCAGCCGTGCACCAGTCGCTCCATGTCCTGCGGCGTAAAGGCATCTAGTGCCGGTTCGCAAAAGGCGGGATCGGCGCAGGCATAGTGATGGGCCGCCAGACGGCGGTTGGTGAAGTTGGCCTTTCCGCCGCCGCTGATGCACAGCTTGCGGCCGGGGGAGGGAGCACGTTCCAGCAGGGCCACGTCCAGGCCGTGGGCCGAGGCTTCGCGGGCGCACATGAGGCCCGCCGCGCCTGCCCCCAGGATGAGGACGTCCGTTTTCCGGGGAGCGGCGTTTGACAGGGCCTTTCTGACAGGTCTAGGATGAAAATTTGCTTGCATCCCACCGTTCTTACACGAGGCCTGCCGTCATGCCAATACTGCCCAGCCATTACCGCGCGCCGCTCTGGCTGCGCAATGCCCATGTCAACACCATCTGGTCCGCCAAATGCCGCCGTCTGGACTTTCCCGATGCGGCACAGGCCGCCCGTTGCCGAAGGGTGCGCCTGGATACGCCGGACGGGGATTTTTTGGACGTGGATGTCTATACGCCCCCGTCGGGCCTGCCGGAACGCGGGGTGGCCATCCTGTCGCACGGTCTGGAAGGGCACAGCCGCCGCCGGTATATCCTGGGCCTGGCGCGCGTGCTGCTGGAAGAAGGTTTCCGGGTGCTGGCCTGGAACATGCGCGGCTGCTCCGGCGAGCCCAACCGTACCGACCGCTTGTACCATATGGGCGTGACGATGGATCTGGCCACGGTGGTGCGTTACGCCGAGCAATGGGATCTGCCCATCCTGTTGGCCGGGTTCAGCATGGGGGGCAACCAGACCTGCATGTATCTGGCCAAGGAACAGGTCTCGCCGCTGGTGCGTGCTGCTGCCGTGGTCTCCGTGCCCTGCGACCTGGTGGGCGCGGCCAAAGTCATGGACGGGCCCGGATGCCGCATCTATTTGCGCTATTTCCTGCGGACCATGTGCCCCAAGGTGCGTGAAAAAGCGGCCCGGTTCCCCAATTATCCTTCGGTGGAGGGCATCGAGAAGTTCCGTACCTTTGCGGAATTCGACGGCCGCTTCACAGCGCCGCTCTACGGCTATGCCAGCGCCCGGGACTACTGGCGCGAGAACAGCTCGCTGCCCTGGCTGCCGTCCATCCGTGTGCCGCTCTACATGCTGCTGGCCAAGGACGATCCCTTCTGCTCGCCTTCCTGCTATCCGGTGGATATGGCGGCCCAAAGCGGGACCCTGCATCTGGAAGTGGCCCCGCACGGCGGTCATGTGGGCTTTGCCCAGCCCGGCAGGGACTATTACAGCGAAGAACGCATACGCGATTTCGTGCGCTCACTGTGGTGAGTCCAGGGGAGTGGAAAGATGGATTTGAGGGGGAAGGGCCCTTTTTCTGGCGGAAAAAA
>OGZI01002994.1_pt1 | contig 12578 bp, 12 predicted proteins | sample 1576711 | NCBI WGS metagenome assembly OGZI01 (sample SAMEA3541482, study PRJEB24748) | human gut metagenome | biome: human gut; feature: human-associated habitat; material: faeces | place: China | collected 2012
CACCCGCCGTCGAGTATGTGCGGCAGAAGCTTTTTCTGCCGCCTGATCTTACAAAAGATGGAGGTGTCATGCAATGTTCCGTACCTATCAGCCCAAGAAGCGTCAGCGCTCCAAGGAGCACGGCTTCCGTAAGCGTATGTCCACGTCCAACGGCCGCAAGGTACTTGCACGCCGTCGCGCTAAGGGTCGCGCTAAGCTGTCTGCTTAATGGCAGCCTGTAAAGGGAGTATTCAGACTTCCCGAAAATTCGCGCCAGCGGCGCAAAAGAGTTCGTAACGAGCCGCATTCGTGCGGCTCGTTTTTTCGTTTACGGGCAACACCACTCCAGCCGTCGGTGGAGCGGTCACCCTATTTAGGGTGCAGTCCATGCAGCGAAAATACGGTATTCCGGTTCGGATTTTACTGACCGAAACGAACGAAACAGTAAAATCAGCTTTGCAAACCATCAGATGCAAAGAAAAAATACGTTTTTTTCGAGGGCATCAGGAAAAAACGGGAGCATCAGAAGATGAAAAAAACAGTATCCTTAAAGGAAAACCACGAATTCCGCCGATTGTATCATCGTGGCGTGTCCACGGCAGGAAAACACGTTGTGATCTACTGCCGCAGGAACAAGCTCGGCTACAACCGGCTGGGGCTCACCGTCAGCGCCAAGCTGGCGTGTGCGGTGAAAAGAAACCGCATCAAGCGTTTGTTTCGTGAGGCGTACCGTCTCAACGAGGACAAATTTGCCGACGGCATCGACCTTGTGCTGGTCGCACGGGTACGGGCCGTAGGCGCAAGCTATCAGGAAATCGAAAAATCGCTGCTGCGTGCCTTGAAGGACAACAAGGTTGCGGCAGCTCGGACATGAAGCGGCTGCTGCTGGCGATGATCCGGTTTTATCGCCGGTATATTTCTCCAAACAAACCGCCCTGCTGCCGGTATATCCCGACCTGCTCGCAGTATGCGATCGAGGCCATCGAGAAATACGGTGCACTCAAGGGCGGCTGGCTGGCGTTTAAGCGCATCTGCCGCTGCAATCCTTTCTCTAAGAGAGGACCCTATGACCCGGTTCCTTAATTCGTCCGAAACCACACTTTCGGACGAGGAGGACATACCACGTCAAACGCGGATATGTCCCGGGCGAAAATCTGCGCGTCGCTCTGCGGCACACAGATTTTCTTTCTTGTATAAATTCTGAGGCACATATCCCCGGAATTTATGGAAATTCGGAGAATTTCCGATGAAATACCGCCTTAAGGCGGTAAAGTGAGGATTTTGCTTTGCAAAATCCTTTTCACTGTGTCGTTTTACAATTTAACATGGAGGTTTTTATGACCCTGGATCAACTTTCTAACCTGATCAAAGATCCGAAACTGTTCGGTATTTTGATCGTTCGACCGTTCGGCCTGCTGCTGCAGTGGCTGTACAGCATCGTGCAGAACTACGGTATCGCCGTTATCCTGTTCGCGCTGCTGGTAAAGCTGGTCTGCATCCCGCTGACCATCAAGAGCAAGAAGAGTATGCTCGCCATGAGCGCGATGAACGCCGAGCTCCAGCAGCTGCAGAAGAAGTACGCGAACAACCGTGTCAAGCTCAACGAGGAGATGCAGAAGCTGTATGAGAAGCACGGCGTCAGCCCGATGAGCGGCTGTCTGCCCAACCTCATCCCGCTGCCGATCATGATGGGTCTGTACTACGCGGTTCAGCAGCCGCTGCAGTACATCGTCGGCCTGAGCCGCGAGACAGTTATCGCATTGGCGCAGATGATCGGTCTGGATCAGCTTGCGGGCGCAAACTACACCGTTCAGATCCTGATCGCCGAGAAGCTGAACGCTTTCGTGGACGGAAGCGGCCATTTCTCGGATGCTGTTACCAACTGCCTGCAGAGCGGCGAGACCATTTTCCCGCTGGATTTCCACTTCTTTGGTCTGAATCTGGCTGATACACCGTCTATCTCTCATCCGAGCATTATCTGGATCATCCCGATCCTGTCTGGTCTGACCGCATTCCTGTCCTCCTACATCATGCAGAAGATGCAGGGCACGCAGAACTCTGCGGCAGCAGGTCAGATGAAGATGCTCAACTTTATGATGCCGCTGATGTCGCTGTACTTTGCGTTCATTCTTCCGGGTGCGATCGGCATCTACTGGATCTTCAACAACGTATTTACCTGCGTACAGGAGATCATCCTCACCAAGACGCTCCGCGGCAAGCAGGAGGCCAAGCAGGCTGCTGAGGCTGCCCGCATCGAGGCAGAGAAGCAGGCCAAGCGTGAAGCACACAAGGCTGCACAGAAGCAGCAGTCCCAGAACGCAAAGAACAAAAAGGGGGACAAGTAAATCATGCAGAAGTTTTTTGAGGCTACCGGTGAAAACCGTGACGCAGCAGTCGAGAATGCTCTCAAGCAGCTCGGTCTGGAGCGTGACGACGTATCGGTAGAGGTACTCGAGATCGGTAAAAAGGGCTTTCTGGGTATCGGCGCAACGCCGGCACGCGTGCGCGTAACCTACGAAGCACCGGACATTCCGGCGGCAAAGCCGGAGGTTAAGAAGGAGGAGCGCAAGCCCGCGCCCAAGACCGAACCCAAGCAGCAGGAGAAGCCTGTTGTCAAGGCAGAAAAGCCGGCTCCGAAGCAGGAGAAACCCGCAGAGAAGCCGCAGAAGCTGTCCATCACCACGGATGATAACACGCCGCGTCTGGTAAAGGCTGCTCCGGCAGACTTTGTACCGGAAAAGCTGGAGTTTGAGCGTCCGCCGCGCCGTGAGCGCAGCGACCGTCCGCGCCGTGACCGCGGCGACCGCAATGGCCGTGACCGCCGTCCGCGCCGCCCGCGTGAGGACCGTCCGATCACGCCGTCCGTTCCCAAGGAGCGTGAGCTGATCCCGGTTTCCGAAGCAGGCATGCAGCAGGCGGAAAAGCTGGCTACCGATTTTGTAACCGGCCTGCTGGCAAAGATGGGCGTTGAGGGTCAGGTTAAGACCCTGCCTCAGGTAGAGTGCGACCAGCTCCGTCTGGAGATTTCCGGTCCGGATATGGGCCCGATCATCGGCCGCCGCGGCGACACGCTGGATGCCATCCAGTACCTCGGCTCTCTGGTGCTGAATAATGCACTGGATGAGCACGTTCGTCTGTCTGTCGATACCGAAAACTACCGCGAGAAGCGCGCGGAAAGCCTGGAGCGTCTGGCCCGCAAGATGGCGATGAAGGTCGTTAAGGCGCATCGCTCCATGACGCTTGAGCCGATGAACCCGTATGAGCGCCGCATCATCCATGCCGCGCTGCAGGACTTCAACGGTGTGACCACCTATTCGACCGGCACCGAGCCGGGTCGCCGCGTTGTTATTGCGCCGGATAACAGCTATCGCAACCGCGACCGCGGTTAAATCGGGGTATTCGTTATGAACGATACGATTGCCGCAATTTCCTCCTCCGGCGGACCGATCGGTTTGATCCGCGTGTCGGGTGAACGCGCAATCGAAGCGATAAATGCCGTTTTTCAGGCGAAGAACGGCAAGCCGCTTACGGAAGCACCCTCGCAGAAGCTGGTTTACGGCACACTGACGGACAAGTCCGGCAATGTGATCGACTGCTGCTACGCTGTCGCGCTGCACGCACCGCACACCTATACGGGTGAAACGATGGCGGAGCTGCAGTGCCACGGCTCGACAGCCGTGCTGTGTGCCGGCCTGGACGCTCTGTTCGCGCAGGGCGTGCGGCAGGCAGAGGCAGGTGAGTTTACCCGCCGCGCCTTCTTAAACGGCAAAATGGGCCTTTCTGAGGCTGAAGCCGTGCATGATCTGATCACCGCGCGCACCGCAGAAGCGGCGCAGAATGCGGCGGCACAGGTCATGGGCGCGGTCGGCTCTCCCGTGCAGCAGATGCGCGATGAGCTGCTCGGCATGGTGGCGCATTTCCACGCGGTCGTGGATTTCCCGGACGAGGACATTGATCCGGTGCTGTTCGAGGACGCCGCAGCGCTGCTGCACCGCACGACAAGCCGTCTGTACAGCATGGCAGAAAGCTATGAGCGCGGCCGTATTCTTAGAGAAGGTGTACCGTGCGTTATCCTCGGAAGGCCAAACGCCGGCAAGTCTACGCTGCTGAACACGCTGCTCGGCCGCGAGCGGGCGATCGTGACCGATATTCCGGGCACGACCCGCGATCTCATCGAGGAGAATGTCAAGGTCGGACAGATTCTGCTTCGCGTGACCGACACCGCTGGTCTGCGCAACACGGACGATCCGGTGGAGCAGGCGGGCATTGACCGGGCGATGGCGGAGGCTTCGGCTTCCTCACTCATCCTGGCTGTGTTCGACGGCTCCAAGCCCATCAGTGACGAGGATATGCTCGTGCTGGCACGCTCGGCAGGCCACCGCGCGATCGCGGTTGTGAACAAGGTCGATCTGCCGCAGCAGCTGGATGAAAAGCTGCTGAAAAAGCACTTCCTGCACATCGTGCCGCTTTCTGCGAAAACCGGTGACGGACTGGATAAGCTGCTCAATCTTATCCCGCGAACCGTGGGTCTGGGCGACGGTGCGTTTGACGGTGCGCTCATCACTAACGCAAGACAGGCGGCGGCGCTGGCGCGTGCTGCCGAACGCTGTGAAGCAGCACTGTATGCGGCGCAGTCCGGTATGACGCCGGATGCGGTCGTGATGGATGCCGAGGGCGCGATTACCGCACTGGGCGAGATCACCGGCGAAACCGTGACCGATGCCGTTGTCACCCGCATTTTCAGCGACTTCTGCGTCGGAAAGTGATGCTGCTGCAGCTGTTATTAAGAGAAATTGCACTTAAAATTCAGAGAGGACGTTTGCAATCTGTGCAAACGTCCTCTTTTATTTTGCGCTGAAATCGTGTATGATATATACTGTATGTCCGCAGGTAAAAATGAGGTAAAAACCACTTGTGCACAACTTCTATCTGGCGGTATACGAGATATAGTGGATAACCCGGAAAATTGCCCTATATTCAACTACCTATTGTAATAATAAAACGGAAATAAAACTGTGTGTATAAAAATGTGGTCAAAAACTCACAAGTTATCAACAGTATCCACAGAGTTATCAACAGTTACGCACAGGTTTCACACAACCGAAATCACAGGAATTTTTTGAAAGGGGAGAGAGCGCCAATGACGGTTTTTTCGGCAGAGAGCTTTGATGTAGCGGTGATCGGCGCCGGTCATGCCGGTATTGAGGCGGCGCTGGCTGCAGCACGTTTGGGTGCAAAAACAGCGTGTTTTTCGATCAATTTGGACGCTGTAGGCAATATGCCGTGCAATCCGGCGATCGGCGGCACAGCTAAGGGACACCTTGTACGCGAGATAGATGCGCTCGGCGGTGAGATGGCGCGTGCGGCTGACGCGGCCTGCATCCAGTACCGCATGCTCAACCGCGGCAAGGGACCGGCAGTGCACTCGCTGCGTGCACAGGCCGACCGTATTAAATACAGAGAGTATATGAAGCACACGCTGGAGCGGCAGGAAAATCTGTTTCTCATGCAGGACGAGATTGTGTCTATCGAGGTGGAAAACGGTGCCGTTTCCGCGGTTGTTACCGCTATCGGTGCACGCCATTCGGTCAAGGCGGCTGTCATTGCGTCTGGCACATTCCTCGGCGGACGTGTGATCATCGGCGAGTACACCCGTGAATCCGGTCCGGACGGCATGGCGGCAGCCAAGCCGCTTACCGAGTCGCTGCGCGGTCTGGGACTGCGGCTGCAGCGGTTTAAGACAGGTACGCCGCCGCGCATCAATCGCCGTTCAATCAATTATACCGATCTGGCAGAGCAGGCCGGTGAGGATGAGATCATCCCGTTTTCGTTTGAGACCGACCACCCGCCGGACAACCGCGCGGTGTGTTATCTGACCTACACAACCGCGAAAACACATGAAATCATCCGCGCAAATCTGAGCCGTTCGCCGCTGTACGGCGGCCAGATTGAGGGCGTGGGACCGCGCTATTGTCCGTCTATCGAGGACAAAGTGGTGCGCTTTGCGGATAAGCCGCGCCATCAGCTGTTCCTTGAGCCGATGGGTCTGGACACCGAGGAGGTCTATGTGCAGGGCTTCTCGTCGTCCATGCCGTTCGACGTGCAGCGCGAGATGCTGCGCTCGGTCAAGGGATTGGAGAACGCGGAGATTATGCGGCCGGCGTACGCCATCGAGTATGACTGCATCGACCCGCTGGAGCTGCGGCCGACGCTCGAGACGAAAAAGGTGTCCGGACTGTACGGCGCAGGCCAGTTCTGCGGCTCGTCCGGCTATGAGGAGGCGGCTGCGCAGGGACTGGTTGCGGGCATCAATGCTGCGCTCAAAATCAAGGGTGAGAAGCCGCTTGTACTCGACCGTGCGGACGGCTACATCGGTACGCTGATCGATGATCTGGTGACGCGCGGCACGAGCGAACCCTACCGCATGATGACCTCACGCTCGGAGTATCGCCTGCTTCTGCGGCAGGATAACGCAGATGAGCGTCTGGTGCCGATTGGTGTTCGAGTTGGCTTAAATCCGCCGGAACGCGGAGAAAAAGTGCGTAAAAAGTACGAAGCCGTGCAGGCAGAGATCGACCGCACAGCCTCGGTCGGCGTGGCGCCGAGCGATAAATTAAACGGCTTTCTTGCGGGTAAAAACTCCACACCGCTCAAGGCGGGCTGCAAGCTGATCGACCTGCTGCGCCGCCCGGAACTCAGCTATGCGGACCTTGCAATGTTCGATCCTGAGCGTCCGGAGCTGCCCGCTGTTATCCGTGAGCAGGTGGAAATCCGCGTCAAATACGCGGGCTATATCGAGCGCCAGATGCGCGATGTGGAGCAGTACCGCAAGCTGCAGAGCCGCCCGCTGCCGCTCGATCTGGACTACAACGAGGTGGACTCGCTGCGACTGGAAGCACGTCAGAAACTGAACGCTGTCAAGCCGCTGAATTTCGGTCAGGCGGCCCGTATTTCGGGCGTTTCACCGGCGGATATCACGGCACTGATGATTTACATCGAGACCCATAAAAAGGAGGAAAAGGCATGACCGAACGCGAGCTTTTGACCGCCGGTCTGCGCGAGCTGGGTGTCGCAGAGTGTCCGTCTGCAGCGGACAACTTACTGCGTTATTCTGAGATTCTGCGCGAGAAAAACAAGGTTATGAATCTGACTGCCATTACCGATCCGACCGAAATCGTGACCCGGCATTTCCTCGATTGCGCGGCACTTGCACCGTATATGCCGCAGGATGGACGCGTGCTTGATGTGGGAACGGGAGCCGGTTTTCCGGGCATGCCGTTGGCGATTCTGTGCCCGCAGACCGAGTTTGTGCTGCTCGATGCACTGCGCAAGCGCATTGATTTTCTAAATGAAGTCATCGCCGAACTGGGCCTGACCAACGTTACGGCGGTGCATGCCCGTGCGGAGGATTACGCCAGGGACAACCGCGGCACGTTTGATCTTGCGGTGTCGCGTGCGGTAGCCGATCTGCGCGTGCTGAGTGAACTGGCGCTGCCGATGGTCAAGGTCGGCGGTGCGTTCCTCGCCATGAAGGCTGAGGACTGCACAGAGGAAGTTGAAACAGCGGCAAACGCCCGCACGGTTCTCGGTGCGCCGGACGCTGAAGTGCTGCACTACACTGTGCCGTTCGATGAGGTTTCCCGCGCCATCGTGCGCCTGCAGAAAACGCAGGAAACACCGGAAAAGTATCCTCGCCGCTTCAAGAAAATACAGACTTCGCCGCTGTAAATCAGGCGAGAAATATACGGAAAGTACCCCTCTGTACGGAAAATTACAGAGGGTATTTTTTGTCCGAAAATAGGGGAAAATATAGATATCAGGTAGAATTTGTCATGTTTTCGTCGGATTTTGCAGATTGCGCGGTCGATTTTACTTGTCAATATGTAATTATATGGTAATCTATTACCAAGTGCGACATTTCTGCTGGTGGTGCGGCAGAGATAAGCGCGAATGAAATGAACGAATAAGACGAATTGGAGAGTGGTTGACCATGATGTCTGTATTAACACTGGTTTCCGGCAAAGAGGATCGCACGCTGCGGCGTATTCGCGTGAGTGAGATTGCGCGCAATCCCAATCAGCCGAGGAAATACTTTGATCCGGAGGCAATCGCGCAGCTGGCAGAGAGTATCCGGCAGTATGGCGTACTCAATCCGCTGACTGTACGGCGTGCTCCCGGAGGCGGTTACGAGCTTGTGGCAGGGGAGAGAAGGCTGCGCGCTGCGCGTGTTGCGGGGCTTAACGATGTACCGTGTCTGCTGATTGCGGCGGATAACGAGGATTCCTCGGCGATTGCGCTCGTAGAGAACCTGCAAAGGCGTGATCTGGATTTTTTCGAGGAAGCCTATGGCTTCAAGCGTCTGATTGATCAGTACGGACTGACGCAGGAGGAAGCTGCGCGTAAAGTAGGGAAAACACAGTCTGCGGTGGCGAATAAGCTGCGTCTGCTGCGGCTTTCTCCGCAAAATATGGAATTGATTCGCAGTGCGAACCTTACAGAGCGGCACGCGCGCTGTCTGCTGCGTCTGCATGATGATGAGGAACGGATGAATGCAACGCACTATATTATCGAGAACGAATTAAACGTCAGCCGATCGGAGGAGTATATCGAGAACCTGCTGGAGCAGAAAAAGCATCCGGAGTTGACCGAGCCGCCGCATAAGGATAATGTTGTGCGGCTTATTAAGGATGTGCGTTTTTTCCTGAATACGCTCAATCGGGCGGTCGGCGTAATGGTGGACGCCGGAATCGGTGCAACTGTAGACCGGCAGGAAAACGAGGATGGAATTACGCTTACAATCAATATTCCGCACGCAAAAAGCTGATGTTTCACGTGAAACACTTTTGTTCCACAGGAGGGCGGATTTTGTTTCACGTGAAACATGGGATAGTTACTTGAGAAGCAAACGGAATCTGCGCTGACGCCGCGCGGGCGCACAAGAGGGTAGACACCAAGGTTTGCCCGTAGGCCACTAAACCTTTTTTCCGCGCCGTGCGCGGATTAAATGAGTATCACCCTCTGATTTTCTTCCCTTTCCCCTTAGATAGCACGGTGAAAATCGGAGAGCGGCGATCGCTGCGAAAAGGGGAACGGCAGTCGGGTTATTCTTGCGTGGCTTTTAAAAACGATTCGCAGTTCACAGATAACGTATTGCTACACATGTCGGCTACTCTACGCAGGGTCGGCATAACAGTGCCGACCAACGGTTTTACTGTGTGTATGATGCACGGCAATTCTGGATAGGGCGGGAGCGGATTGGAGAGCGTGTAAAGGTGTATATATAATAAGGTAAGAGAGCCGAACGGCTCTCTTTTGTTTCACGTGAAACAAAAGTCAATGAATTTACCAGTTGTATCCTGTAAAACGGCAAAATACTTGATGTTTCACGTGAAACAGCTGTAAAAATACTGCGATTGCTTTGCAATTAAAAGTGCAATGTGATATAATGAAATCCGTAGAAAAAACCATGGACGAGAGGAAATGACTATGGGGAAGATTATCGCGTTTGCCAATCAAAAGGGCGGCGTGGGAAAAACTACAACCGCCATCAACCTCGCGGCAGCGTTGTCGGAGCGCGAAAAGCGCGTTCTGCTGTGTGATTTCGATCCGCAGGGCAATGCAACCTCCGGTTTTGGCGTGGATCCGCGCTCACTGGAAACCTCGATTTACGACCTGATTGTAGCCGATCAGCCGGATGTCAAGAGCGCAATCGTATCGACCAAGTGGGTTGATCTGCTGGGCGCGAACGTCAATCTGGCGGGTGCTGAGTTGGATTTGATTGGAATGTCCGACCGCGAGTACCGTCTGAAAAACGTACTCGATCAGGTGAAGGACGATTACGACTATGTATTTATCGACTGTCCGCCGTCACTCGGTCTGCTGACGCTCAACTGCCTGTGTGCAGCCGACAGCTTCTTGGTGCCGCTGCAGTGCGAGTATTATGCACTCGAAGGTCTGAGTCAGTTGATGACGACCGTGCGCATGGTAAAGAAGGCGCTCAACCGTAAGCTGGTGATGGAAGGCGTGCTGCTGACCATGTTTGACGGACGCACCAATCTGTCGATTCAGGTGGTTGAGGAAGTGAAAAAGCACTTCCCGGGCGAGGTGTTTTCGGCTGTTGTGCCGCGCAATGTGCGTTTGAGTGAAGCGCCGAGCCACGGCAAGCCCATAACGGCATACGACAGAATGTGCCGCGGCGCAGAGGCTTATCTGGCTCTCGCGGACGAGATTCTGAAGAAAAATGACCGAAAGGGGAGAAGCTGATGGCAGGCGCAAAAATGGGTCTGGGCGGCGGCTTGTCCAACCTTTTCGGCAGTGATACCAGCGATTTAATGGAAGAAAGTCTGGATAACGGCACAAAAAACCTGCCTTTGGCAAAAATCGAGCCGAATCCCGATCAGCCGAGGAAGGTCTTTGATCAGGTATCTCTGGACGAGCTGACAGAGAGCATTCGCCTGCACGGCGTCATCACACCAATCACGGTGCGCAAGGGCGAGAAGGACGGCTACTACCAGATCATTGCAGGTGAGCGTCGCTGGCGTGCAGCACGTCAGGCAGGTTTGGAAGACATTCCTGCGATGGTGCTTGAGGCTGAGGAAGACGAGGTCATGGAGCTGGCACTGATCGAAAATCTGCAGCGGCAGGACCTGAACCCGATTGAAGAAGCCGAAGGTTATGAGCGTCTGATGAAGCAGTTCGGACTGACGCAGGAGCAGGTAGCCAAGCGTGTGGTCAAGTCCCGTTCGGCGGTGGCGAACGCACTGCGTCTGCTGGCTTTGCCGACCGAGGTGCGGACGATGGTCAGCGAAGGCGAAATCTCCGGCGGTCACGCGCGGGCAGTCCTTGCAGTAAACGAAGCGGATAAGCGCGTAGAGGCAGCCAGACAGATGGTCGGCCTGTCGGTCCGTCAGTCGGAAGCGCTGGCCAAGCGCATGAACAAAAAGCCGGTCGAGAAGCCTGAGCAGTCGCCCGAGGTTTCCGTGGACTACATTGCCGAGCTGGAGAAGGAGCTGGAGGGCGTCCTCGGACGAAAGATCAGCATTCTGCAGGGCAAGCACAGCGGCCAGCTGACGTTGGAATACTACGGCGCAGAGGATTTGGAGCGGCTCAGTGAAGCACTCCGAAACCTGCGTGTATAAAGGAGGCAAGCAATGGACGAGCAGAATAAGCAGCCGGAACAGAACAAACCGGAGAAAAAGCTCAGCCGTACCACGCTGACCTTTTATATCGTCGGACTGTTTTCTGTAGCGATTGCGCTGATCCTGATCAGCTATGTGGCGCAGTCGCGTGCGGACAAGCAGGTCGAAAACCTGAGCTCACAGCTGACACAGCAGCAGACTGTGGCACAGGGCGCAACCCAGAAAGTGGAAGATTTACAGAAGCAGTATGACATACAGAACACTGCACTGGATAAGGTCCGCAAGACGCTGGACAGCGAGCAGGCGGCAACCGATGTAGTCGGTGCGACCGAGCAGCGTATGGAGGAGCGTGAGGTGTATCAGTACCTTGCGCAGATCGGCGTTTCCCTGGCGGCAAAGCAGACCGCAGATGCCCGCAAGACCTGTGACGAAATGCTGACGAAATACAGCGAGGAGCGTTTGATGGGCAGCAGCGAGGATGGCTTTGATGAGAACATCAGCAAACTGTTCCAGTCGGTCAAAGCTGCACTGGAGCAGGCTGAGAAAGCGCAGGATGCAGAGCCGAACGACACGGAAGAATAACACGTATATAATGTAAAAGGAGATATAGACACAATGCTGGATATCAAATTTGTCCGCACCAATCCGGATGCGGTAAAGGAAAACATCAAGAAGAAGTTCCAGGACGAGAAGATCCCGATGGTTGACGAGGTCATCGAGTTTGACGCGAAGTACCGTGCAGCCAAGACCCGCTGTGACGAGCTGCGTGCACAGCGCAACAAGAAGTCCAAGGGAATCGTCGACTTGATGATGATCGTGGTGTCCGGGTTGATCGCGAGGATGTCATCGATCACGGACTCCACGGACGACGTATTAAAGAAATTCGTCTTCGGGTCGTAATCCGTCGGCGTCGCGACCACCACGAAGTCCGCTCCCTCGTACGCTTCCTTTTTATCGGTCGTCGCGCGGAGGTGAAGGGGTTTGGACGCGAGGAATTCCTCGATCTCGCGGTCCACGATGGGGCTCTTATGAGCGTTGATCAGGTCAACCTTATGCGGCACGATATCGAGCGCCACCACATCGTGATGCTGCGCGAGAAGCACCGCGTTCGAGAGACCCACGTAGCCGATTCCGACTGCTGCGATTTTCATCTTGACTTCTTATCCCTTCTTAATGCTTTTTGGAGTCCGCGCTCTTCGCGGATTCGGCCTTCCACCACTTGAACCACTCGACAAACTTCGGAATGCCGACGGAGAGCGGCGTCGCGGGCTTGAACCCGACCGCGGCCTCAAGCTTCGCGGTGTCGGCGTACGTCACCGGGACGTCACCCGCCTGCATCGGAAGCATGATCTTTTCGGCCTCTCGCCCGCACGCCTTCTCGATCTCGTGGATGAAGTCCATGAGGCGGACCGGCGAATGGTTCCCGATATTGAAGATCTCGTACGGGAAGTCACCCTGAGG
>OGZI01002996.1_pt1 | contig 12573 bp, 18 predicted proteins | sample 1576711 | NCBI WGS metagenome assembly OGZI01 (sample SAMEA3541482, study PRJEB24748) | human gut metagenome | biome: human gut; feature: human-associated habitat; material: faeces | place: China | collected 2012
GGAGATTGTGCTGTCCGTCCCGATGCCCATATGGCGTATGCCGCTTGCGTCGCGTCGGAAAAAGGAAACTATCGAGATGGAAACTACGGTGCGGGTACAGGGGCAACGGTCGGAAAGTATCGGGGGATGAGCTATTGCATGAAATCCGGTATAGGAAGCCATGCCGTCCAGATTGGTGAGCTGAAGGTTGGAGCACTGGTCGCAGTAAACGCGCTGGGTGACGTTTATGACTGGAAAACAGGGAAAATGGTTGCCGGTATGCTGAACGGGGAAAAGACCGGCTTTCGTCCAACCGTCGAGGATATGTATGCTGGCTATACGGTCATAGAAAACAAGTTTACCGGCAATACAACCATCGGTATTGTCATGACAAACGCTTGTTTCGATAAGTCCAGACTTTGTAAAATCGCTAGAATGGCACAAAATGGTCTTGCCCGCTCTATACGCCCCGTACATACGTCAGCTGACGGAGACAGCGTCTACGCCATGTCTGTTGGCACTGTTCAGGCTGACATGGATATGGTGGGTACGCTGGCTGCCGACGTCATGTCGGAAGCCATTTTGAGCGCAGTAAAAAATGCTGAAACAGCGTATGGTTACATTTCCGCAAATGATTTTTTAACCGAATATTGATATCCTTCCTCCGCCTAGGCAAGAGAAGGAAGTCAAACGATAGATAAATGATTACGCGAAAGACTACGACTGTACCAGCAAATTCCCCTAAAGTAGTCTTCGGGGGGAGCTATGAAAAACAAAATTGACGAAACAAGTCTGGATAATGCCCACAGGTTGTTTGATTCCGGTGTTCTCGACACCATGGAAGTCGGTACGACCAAGGGACTTCAGCAGATTCACAAGTATCTGTTCGATGGGCTATATGATTTTGCGGGCGTTATCCGCGAGGTAAATATTTCCAAGGGGAATTTTCGTTTTGCTAATAGTCTGTATTTGAAGGAAGCTCTCGCCGCTATTGAAAAAATGCCCGAGAGGACCTTTGAGGAAATTATTGCCAAATACGTGGAAATGAACATCGCCCACCCCTTCATGGAAGGGAATGGGCGTTCTACACGTATCTGGTTGGATATGATCCTGAAAAAGAACCTTCAGAAGGTCGTAGATTGGCAGCGAATAGACAAAGATCGCTACCTGCAAGCGATGGAAAGAAGCCCTATCAATGATCTGGAACTGCGTGTGCTTATCCAACCGAACCTAACGGACAGGATCAATGATCGCGAAGTCATATTCAAGGGAATTGAACAGTCCTACTACTATGAAGGATTCAGAAAAGATTAGAATTTTTCATAAATTTATATATGGGGTATAGTATATATTATGAGAGTTTTGTCATGAGTGTGCATTCTTTAAATAGAAACATGGCTTTCGGAGACAACCCTTGTGATGGGAGGTTCCCGCACATTGAATGAGGACGGCTTTTGTTCCCTGTTGCCACGACAGGTTCAAAACATGGCGGCCATCCTCTATTTCCTTATGCGAGATGAGGACGTCATGGGGGGCGCTGCCGGGTTTTGCATCGAGTTTGAGCGGTCTCCTGTGGAAGTCACCTTCGCTCTCGATCAGACTCTTGATATGCCTCAGTGCGAAAGAAAGCGGTTTCTTGTCAGAGTAGGAGTCTCTGTCACCGAAGCCGAAGAGCTTTTTGGCTTGGTCGTTCATATATTGGACGGCGTAATCCTGGTTGAGGACGATGGAGGCGTCATTTACCAGTGACAGAACCGTACCGAACTCCGACCGCATTTTATTGATATTGTTCTGAGATTCTATGAGGTTCGCGATAAGCGGAGGTAGGAACGGAGGAATCTTGTTTTTGTTTTGAACATTCGTGGATATGGACAGGATAGCGATGACGTTCTTGTGGTGGTCGAAAAGGGGCATGGCATGACAGTACATACCATGGAACACCTTGCAGTAATGTTCGGTCCCGGAAAAGATGACAGGCGTGTGTTCGAGGATGCAGGTCGACACAGCAGAAACGCCAGGGACATCGAGCCTGAAGGCCATACCTTCTTTGGTGGAAGTGATGTTCTGTCGGGCTATGGCAGCGTGCTTGTAGATGACGATGCCGTCGCTGCTCACAAGGACTACATTACAAAGGTCGCCATATTCTGGGATGATGAAGGACGAGATGGCATTACGGACCAAAGCGATGAGCCCGGATGCCTTTTGCCTCACTTGGCAGAACTGCGACTCCGGGAGTATGCGGTAGACTGGCGTTTCGGGGCTCATGTTGCATTGGCGGCATCGCATCCATGTTCGCATGACAAGATCGCTTATGGCGGATTCATTGGGCTTTTTTCTGCGCTGAAAATTGCTCCAAGCATCTGCAAGGTGCTGCTTATCCATATCGACTTGCCGAATTGCTTACAGGATGAAAAACACAAGGAGAGCGTGATGCGCCAATGGAGAGGGGATGTTCTCTCGCGAAACATTATGCCAGAAGTGATATGGAGATGGAATAGCTGAGTGCCTCAAAAAGCAAGCAAGATTCGCTATGCTGGAGAATTCAATAGCATAGCAAATCTCGCAGAGGCTGGAACGAGCGCGAGTGGTGTTACCAGAAGGACGACCCCATCATCAATGAATGTTTTACCAAGCTACTCGTAGCCGATGGCGTCATTCTCGGTTCTCCGGTCTATGCTGGTTGGCTGACTCCGTCCATGAAGGGGTTCATCGAGAAAGCCGTATTCATGGCCCGTGCCCCCATCAAGCGTGGGGCTCCTCATACCGTGCTTCGCAACAAAGTCGGCGTGGCTGTGTGTTCCACGCGCAGAAGCGGCGGCATACAGACCCTCCAGAGCATGATGTCGCTCTTTGCCCATACGCAGATGATCATGCCCTGCGGCGGCGAATGGCCCATTGCCTCCTTTGGCGCGATGGATTCCGATGCTTTTCTCCGGGACAAAAAGGGTATAGCTATTATCGACAGGACTGCGGACAATTTTATCGAGGCCCTTTGTAGGTTCCATGGGAATAAATAGTCTTTCTCATCAAACGAGGTGCCCCTATGCATATTATCGCTTTTGTAGGCGCGGCGTCGCCGGAAGAAGAATCAGCTCGTTTTGCACAGCTCGTTTTTGATGAGTTGAAGAAATAGCGACATAGCACGGAAATGATCTTTGTCGGAAGCCGACCACCCCTGCACTGCATAGGCTGCGGTGCCTGCGCTGAAAACGGGATCTGTGTGCAGCAGGACGCCGTCAACGAGTGGAAGAAGAAACTTGAACAGGCCGATGGGTTCATCATCACGGGCGACATCAGAAATTCCGGCCTGTGTTCCCTCATGGTGGGCTTACTTGAGCGCTTTGCACAGATGGGCAAGGCCTCGTCGAAGTTCCTTGCCGGGAAGATCGGCGGCTTTGGTGCCGTTGGCGTCCGCGACGGCGGCATGAAGGGGCTCTTCGATATCGTGAGTTTCTTCCAGCACACGAACGCCATTTTGATATGGCCGTCCTACTGGCCCTTTACATGGAACGACGATACCGGCGTCCATTTCGAAGAATGTGATCCTGAAGGTCGATATCTGGCTGGTGATCTGGGCAAACAGATGAACTGGGCTCTTGGACGCTGATATCCTAGCGTGCTCAGCAACTGAAGAGAGGAGTGTCCAATTTTTTCCTGAACCTGCTTTGCGGAACTAAGCAAAAAAAGGAACAAGCGTTCTTGTAAAGACGTAAAAGACGGGGTATACGATTACTTGTAACTATGTCTAGTTTTTTGTTATAGCTACTTGAATGAACTAAAAATTTTGAAATAATTCACCTCATAATCGATGTCGATAATGTCTGCCAACTGAAGTATCAATATTTATAGATTCAAGATCATATTTTTTAATATGCTAAAAAATTATATCTTCGACACGACGAAGTGTTACCCTTTTATATTTTTCTGAGGTATTTCATGTTCTCTCTTATTGGAGTGTTACCTGGTGAGATGGACCCTGTCAAAGCCTATGAGATAGGTAGTCGAAAAGGAGTATTCGCGTACCATCTCTATAATTATATATTTTTTCTTAATGTTTAAAAAAATATTAATATTAAAAGAAAAGATGATTTTTTATACTAAAAGGCCTGCCCAAAAAAAATGGGCAGGCCTTTTAGTATAGATAAAACTATTAACTTTATATATTGAATATATAATTATAAGATATTTTTATATTTAGAATATGGTATTAATTTAAAGTCAAATGCATGTTTTATATTGCTATTAATAAATAAATGTTTTGCTAAAGATATATTTTTGTTATTAAACAAATTTGAAACAATACATATTGGTATATTGTTTTTTAGTTTTATATGATTTAATTTGTATAGAAAAGACATGCTTTTGTCTGACTTGTAAAGATTGCTATTTGATGTAATATTAAGTATTATATATTTTGTTTCTATAATTTGTGTAAGCTTGTATATGTCTTCTATGGCGTATATATCGTTTGATATATAAAACATATTTATACTAGGGTGGAATGTTTTGCATAAAAATGTATTATTTATATTATCTATATAATATTTTTCTGAAAACCATCTTATATATCTGATTGTATTATAAAAATCAGATACGATTAGTGTAAAGTTTTTATTGTTATAATTATACTCTATCGCTGATTTTAAAGAAAATATATAGCAAGCATTTGATGTTTTTGTTTTGATTAAAGATATACTACAAGTGTTGTTAACGTAATTCATAAGCATATAATTGATAAATGTTAATTATGTATAATTATTCATATCTACCGTTTTTACTATGTTTTTAAAGAATATTTTAATAAAAATTATGACAACTCTCTCATCTTTCTAGCTGCTTCGCGTAACTTGGAACCCAAATTAGAATGAAGAAGTTGTTCTGTAGCGCATCCCAACCATTCTCTAAAAAGTAAAAAATGCTTTATAAATAAATCTTTTTCTTGAACCCTTAATCTCTTTAATGTTTTTTGCCTTCTATTTTTTATTTGTTTTTTTATTTTTTTTATATATGATAACTTTTTATGTTCTTTATAGATACAAATAGTGTGTTCATCTATATCATCACGTCCAGACTGAATATCATTAATTCTTTGTTGTATTTTTAAGATGTCTTTTTTAAGGTATTGTATAAAACTTTTTATCTCTTTTTTATCATTTGTGTACATAATGTTTGCTATTTTTAATTTAGCAATATTATTAATATATTTTTTGTGTGTTGAATCAAATAAATGATTATGGTAAATATTTTTCATATGTTATATCCTTTGAAATATTATTAATATGATAGTGATAAACTGTAAAATAAAAATTTATATAAAGTATATAAATATTATTTGGGCCTATAAATAACTAAAATATTTCCTGAAAAACGTTCCTTACAAACTAAGTAATCTGGATTCCAAGTAATTATATTGTGTATTGCAATCGGAATTGCACCAATACCTGTAAGTCCAAGTATAGACCTAAAACTTGTATAGTTTCTTACTGTCAATCCGTATTCTTCTATCTTCTTTTCAATTTTTTCTGCCCAATATCCTGTTTCTTGAAGATCAACAATTTTGAAACTTTTTCGATTGGAAATAAAATCATCTAATTGATTATCTGTTGGTTCTCCATATATAGTTGGCAAATTTTCAGGAAAAAATTCAATCTTACCATCTTCATTTTTAAATATTTCTTTATCAAAAAAATGTATTTTCATAAAAACCTCGATGAATTATTCCCAATTCTTTTCATTTTCTATACTATTTCTTAATGACAGGATACCCAAGTGAAGCGTGAGAGGAATGGTTTTACGTGTTGCGGGACCACAGATGTCAAGGAGCGTCCAGCCCGTTAGTCCAACGATGGCCATAGGACCAAGAGCGGCTAACCACGGCATCTTGGTTATGAGCACTTTCAAAAGTTGTTCAGCCGTTTTTTTACCAACAAAAACCACAATGATTCCAATGAGGATTGTGTTAGCAAAATTTAATGCCGCTTCTTTTCCTAAAATTATTACTAGGACCGGTATCAGTTTTTCTTTATGTTCTTTGATATCTTTAAGTATTTTTTTGACTTGCTCTTCAGAAATATTTAATTTTTTTAGAATATTAACTTGCTCTTCCGGTGGCTGTTCCATGAATGTCTTATCGACGATTCTTTTGGCAAGATATTCAAGCTTCCCCTCTATCGTTCCAACCTTTTTTATGGGAATTTTCATGACAGTGCATACATCGTCTATCAGTTCATCAATATCTATTCCTGCGGGCTCTATTCCACGAATTTTGCGTGCTCCATAAGCAATGTCAGAACTTGTCACATAACGAATTTCTTTTTCAAATTTTTGTGCAAGTGCTATCGGCATGGGACCGGATTGCCACATGGACAGCATTTCCTTTATTCCTTTATCGTCAGTAAATTATTTTTTTACTTTTATTTAAAAAATATTCTTTTCTTTCTGAAAAAAATTGAAATATATTTGCACATTTTCCAATTCATACTATTTTTTATAGATGAATATTGATCGTCAAGATCATAAATTCGTGCTCCATGCAAAGCCAAAATAAATGGAGAATGAGTTGCAATAATGAATTGTGAATCACACCTGTAGGCTGCTGTTTCCAGCATACTTACTAACTCGATTTGAAATTTATAGGCGAAAGACTATTTTCAGGCTCATCAAGCAAATAAAGGGAATCAGGCCAAAAGGCACTTACGCCGCTTTAACGGTATCAAGCCTGAACACTTTTACTGGTTCCTTAAGAAATGCGAATGGCGCTTCAATGGAGGCAACCATAAACAACGCTAACTTAGTTAACTTATTGTGTAAAATAAGATAAATACTAGTCTTAGCTAGGACAGCCCCAAAGATAGTCTGGATTCCAAATTTCATGTTGTTTGTGACATGACGGACAGCCTGTTCTGCTTTCGTTCAGAATAGGTGTGGTAGTGATTACAGGGTACAGTTATTTTTAGTATCTTTTTTCTAATAATGGTACATTTTCTGCTGATAGAGATATGAACAGGATGATGATTTTGTAACTACTACTTTGTGTAGAGAATATAGAATCAAACTAGCCATTATGGTCAATATGTAAAAATTGTTAGTTTAAAATTTTAAAAATAATTATTTGTATTTTTCATAATCTTCCTTTGATATTTTTTCACTATTATAGAGTTCCTCTACAGACCATCCACGATTTTTAAGCTCATTTATGACTTCAAATTTATTTGAAGAAGATGTTTTTAAAGATTCAAATAGATCCCTCAATGGTACATCCTCTATTTTTTCTTGTTCTTGTTTAATAGAATTATCAGTTCTATTTATTGCTTCTGTCCCTATATGAATAATGGCTTTTCCTGCTAATATGCAAGCATCTAGAGTAAAATTCACAACATTACGAAGGTATCCCATTCTACGATATTTTACACGTTGCTTCTCATCGAGTTTATTGTCACAATCTTTACATTCGTATATGTCATATTTATCTTCGTCATCATTCGATGAATTGTAGGTTTTGTATATAACCTCTACTTCTTTATCGATAAGACATTTTACAATCCGATAATCTGCTTCCCATGTAACAATATTGTGTGCAGCTATACCAACAGCCGATGCAATTCCTGTTACCTGTGTGATGCCAGTGGGAATGAGTATTCCACCAACGAGTGCAGAACGGGATGATGTATATACTCGGCACTGCATTTCTCTTTCTTCAATTGATTTTTCAATTTCTTTTACTACTTTTGATATTCCATTTTTAATATTAATAATAGTAAAAGTCTTTTTTTGTTCTATGAGACATCCTAATATATTTTTAAAATCATCATACTCAATTTTTATCATATTTATACCATTATAAAAATAATAGTTGTTATCTATTTTTTTGATTATGTATCTGTCTTAAGCAGGCAATCATAATTGTTGCAGGTATAGTGACCCTGTATACAGGGCCAGCTATATCTAATATTGTCCATGCACCTGTAACACATAATCCTATTGGTCCTGCAAAAATAGATAAAAGTCTACTTCCAAGTATGTTTGTAGTAACAATTATTCCACCACGTGATATCACTTGTCCAATTATAGAATCAAAGATTACAATCGCTAACCCTCTATATAAAATTAAACTATTACTTAAAGCAAATTGAAGTGCTATAATTACAGCTTCATGAGTATATTGACTGACATTTAGATCTAACTCATTAGATATTTCTTTAATCTGCTCTGTAGACATTTTATTTATTGATTCTACCAATATTTTTTGTAGCAAAAATCTTTCAATGTCTTCAGTTTTCGATTTTTTATTATAGTTAACTTTCATCTTGTCACACACGTCACAAAGAATCTCTTTATATGTGACACCTTTACCTTTTCTAAAAAGTGAAACAATAGAATTGGCACCAAATTTTTGATACTCTTCCGCTATCAAATCCCAATAGGCAGAATGATTCGGTGTATTTTTTATATAACGCACATCAGAGGTTATTTGTTCTGTAAATCTTTTCTTATTATCCTTATCGAACATCAATAAGTTCAGTAATGGTTCCAACTCTTCATTGGAAAGCTCACCAAGAAAATTTAAATCTTCATCATTTCTATAGCTCATCTCCATTATCCTTTTGAAAAATAAGAGCCTTTTTGTATTTTATTGATTTTAATTGTTATTTTAATTTAAAGTAATTATAATTGTAATAAAAATACATTTCAACCCTAAAATTCCTACCGTACCCTTTTTCATCCCAAAAAGGAGTACGATGTGGCAGAACGTGAAGTACAGCGACTCGCTAAAATACTTGGAAATTCCATCGTTGAGAGACGGAAAATTTTGGGTATGACGCAGATTGAACTTGCCAATCGCTTGGATATGGCTCCTGACGCCCTGTCACGCATCGAAAACGGGTACGTCGCCCCCCGGTTCAACCGGATTGAAGAAATGGCGAAGGTTTTGGAGTGTTCCGTTGCGGAGCTTTTTCGAGAAAAAAACGATTCGCTGAGAGCACGAGCTGACAGCATTGCCGACATCATCAGCCCACTTCCGGCAGAAAAACAGGAAGAAGTAATCAGCCTTGTTTCCCATTTCGTCAGTATCCTAAGAAAATGACTTTTTGTTTATGAAATGATTTTAAATATATATTACCATTTTGAATCGGTAGTTTTTTCTTGAAAAAGACCTGTCCGGAAGACTCGGGTAGGTCTTTTTATGTTCAGGAGGAACAGATGGAATCATTTTGTTCGGATCAGATACGCGAGCTGGCGCAGGCACTCATCAAAGTTCAGGAACAACTCCAACCGGCAACCAAGGATGCCAACAACCCGTTCACTAAAAGCAGGTACGCTACTCTCAACAGCATCATGGACTCGTGCCGTGACGCCTTGCTTTCCAACGGCATCTGGCTCTGCCAGTATCCGGTTCCCACCGAGCCGGGATATCTTGGCTTGGTCACGAAGCTCACCCACGCGGAGTCAGGACAATGGCAGTCGAGCCTTGCGGTGGTTCCTCTGCCCAAGGCTGATCCCCAAGGAGTGGGCATCAGCATGACCTACATGCGCCGTTACGCGCTTTCAGCCATGCTCGGTATTGTTACGGAGGTGGATACGGACGGAGAGTTCACCCCAGACAAGCTGAATAGACCTCAGAAACAGAAAAACGCCGTAAACGCCTCACAGAGAGGCAAAACGACTCAAGATGATTCAGGACAAGCAAAAAAGGTTTCACCACCCTTAAATCGGATGTCAGAGGGACTTTCCCAATTGCCTCGTCTGGATGGGGTTTCATACGAAATCGTATCGGCACAGGACGGTCGGGAGTGCATCCTCGCCACAGGAAACACGGCAGCGAAAAAGGAACAGCTTTCGGCGGCGGGGTTTCACTGGAACCCGCAACGAAAAATCTGGTGGAAGTATGCAGCGTAGCAGAAAGGGCCGTCCTTGATGGGGCGGCTCTTTCTGTTTCTGCTATCAGCACGGGAGAAATGGATGGACGGAACAATCAGAAATACGGGAGCGGAAGGGTTGCTAGAAATTCTCTGCTGTGGCTTGGAACGGGATGCGGAACAGCGAACGGCAAATTGGCTTGGGGACCGCTCCCGATATGTCGGCATGTCGGATATCGCCAAAATGTTGGACTGCCCACGGGCGGCACTGGCTGCCAAGCTCTATACTTCTGCCCCCAAAAATACTGCTGAAGCTCTCAAGCGCCAGATAACCCTTCAAAGAGGGCACTGGTTCGAGACGGGTGTCCATCAGGCGCTTACAGGATGCGGGTTGTCTCCCCTGTCTCAACTGGAAATCGAGATGAGACATAAAAACATCCCGATCAAGGCCCATCTGGATTTCACGCTGGTGACTGACCAACCACATCCGTCTGTACGGATTCTTGAAGTCAAATCCACAACAAAGATACCGGCAACCCTTCCTGAAAGGTATCTCATGCAGATTGGCGGCCAGACGGCATTGCTTAAAGCTTGCTGGAACCAGCCCGCCTTCAATCTTGTTCTGGATACGGGGGAAGTTCTTTATCACAGGACGCTCCCTGAAATCTGTAACGAATGCCTTGGGGTATCCCTTCCTGATGCGTCAGCTTGTGACGTTCAAGGGTGGATTCTCTGCCTCTCCATGTGCGATGCCAAAGCCTTTGGCCCCTTTTTTCCAGAAGATACGGATATCGCCCGGTGTCTGGATATGGCTTCCGAGTTCTGGGAAACCATGATTGAGCTGAGAGACAATCTGCTGGACCTGAACACGATTCAAACGGCACAGGGACTTTCCCCCCTGTGCCCATCGTGTCTTTGGAGGAAGGATTGTCCACACTTCAAAGGTTCTTCACATCCTGAGTGGGAGGATACCCTTGTACAGTTTATCAAGCTGAAAACACAGAAAAAATCCATTGAAGCAGAGATCGGAGAATTGGAATCCCGTTTGAAAGTCGCCTACCAGCTTTCCCATACGGTCAAAGGAGAATGGATTGACACAGGAAACCACACGTTCCGGGTGATTCCACAGAACGGGAGAGTGACACTGGATCGAAAACGGCTGAATGAGGAACTTGAAGCACTGTTGGGAGAACAGAAAGCCCAGACGCTCATGGCGAAGTGCGAAAAACAGGGTGAACCCTTTGAGAGGCTCTATGCGATTCGGATATGAAAGGCAGAGCTCCAGCTTGACAGTTCAATAAAAAGCACCTAATTTAAAGTATAAATAGATGCTAAAAAGAGGTCTAAAATGGAAACTATCCACGCAGACATGACAGTGAGCGTAACGGAACTGAAGCGAAATTTTGCGGGTATTCTTGCTTCTGCGCAGGGAAACCCTGTTGCCGTGTTGAATCATAACAAGCCGGAAGCCTACCTTATCCCCGCCCGGCATTACGAACAGCTTTTGAGCCGGTTGGAAGATGCCGAAGACAGAAAACTTGTCCTTGAGCGCAGTGATGGCCCGTTTGTCGAGGTATCACTGAATGAGCTATAAACTTCGGTTCCATGAGCAGGCCCTTAAAGAGTGGAAAAAACTTGGGACGACATTACAGGAGCAATTTAAAAAGAAACTCGCAGAACGATTGGAACAGCCACGGATTCCTTCCGCTGCTCTCTCAGGTATGTCTGATTGCTATAAAATCAAGCTGAAGGCGGCTGGTTATCGTCTTGTATACCGTGTTGAAGACGACATTATGTATGTTACCGTAATCGCTGTCGGGAAACGAGAGCGCAGCATCGTATACAGTACTGCACACAGTCGCATGTAAGATAAGAAAAAAGATTTATCACATCCCGGTTTCTCTTCGGAGAAGCCGGGATTTTTTATTTTCAAAGGAGAAAACCATGAATCAGAATCTGTTCAAGGAATTGGCCTCCCTCGTTCCGGCGCAGCTCGATGCCGGACAGGTCTTCACGGGGACGCCAACAGGGAAGGCTGTCAACAGGATACCCAATGACTTATGGTAAAATGCGAAAAGCAGGGAGAACCCTTTGAGCGATTGCATACTGTTGAGGTATAAAACGATTGAAACTCTTGACTGTGTACCTGAATAAACTATACATTAACAAAAAATATCAGGGAGTTGTTATGCCACTTTCACTAGAGGAAATGACTGCCGTCGCCATACGAAATCAGCATCTCATTTTGGCGGAGGAACTCAAAAAGGGGGTTCCGTTAAATTATCGGGATGAGCTGGGCAGGAATATTTTGGAGTATCCTGATGGGCATATTGAAATAACACAAAATGTTATTCCACCTTATATTCAGAATCAAATGAAGTCATGCAACCACGATTGATTTGCATCTGTGGTCCAAATGGTGCGGGGAAGAGTACCTATACTCGTACCGTAGCGACAATGGAAAATCTGCTGGTCATTGATCCAGATAAGCTTGCGGCTGATGGGTTGTCTCCGATTGCTGCCGGAAAAGCTGCTGCCAAAATGGCCCGCCTTTTTCTTGAAAATGGCGTATCTTTTGCTCGAGAATCTACTTTGACTTCACATTTTGATTTCATTTTGATGAGTGAGGCCAAGAAAAAGGGATATTCCATCGAATTGGTTTATATAGGGCTTGAATCTTCAGACCTAGGGTCAGGACTCGTTATTTTCAAAGGAACAAAAACAGGGTATGCAGAGG
>OGZI01002997.1_pt1 | contig 12567 bp, 12 predicted proteins | sample 1576711 | NCBI WGS metagenome assembly OGZI01 (sample SAMEA3541482, study PRJEB24748) | human gut metagenome | biome: human gut; feature: human-associated habitat; material: faeces | place: China | collected 2012
TGCCGCCGGGGCCGCCTGTCACCTCTGGGGCGTATAGGGGGCCACGTCGATGCCGGTGTAATACCACTTCAAAATCTCGTCGTAGGTCTTCCCCTCCTTGGCCAGGGCGTTGGCGCCGTACTGGCTCATGCCCACGCCGTGGCCGTAGCCGGTGACGGAGAAGGTGACCCCATCCGCCGAGGCGGAGACCGTGAAGCTGGTGGAGCGCAGGCCGAACAGGGTGCGCAGGCTTCCACCGCCCACGGTGACGCCGCCGATGTCCACCGTCTCCACCCCGCCGGCGGAATTGGGGACAAGGTTGGCAAACCAGCCCGCCGGCTCGCCGGACAGATCGGCCTGCGGGTACTGGGCCAGCAGCTTGCTTTTGAACTCGTCCAGGGGCACCGTGACGGTGGAGTGGTAGTTGGGCACCTCGTCCCCCTCGGGGCTGTCCACGCTGGTGAGGTAGGGCACCGCGTTGCCCCACACCTCCACCGCGTCCACCGTCCTTCCGGCGGCGGAGGAGAAGAACACCGCCTGGATGGGCTGGCCCTGGAAGAGGGCCGCCATGCCGTCGGTATCCGCCACGGCGGCGGCGATCTTGTCGGTGTAGGTCTGGGCGTTCTCCCCCCAGTTGGCGGCGGCGTCCGCCGGGTCGATGTAGGCCTGGCAGCAGGTGATGTCCGTGCACACGTCGGCGTCCGGGTGGGCCTCCACGGTGCGCTCCATCTTGGAGAGGGTGTAGGTGCGGGCGGCCACTGTCTGGGCCTTGAGGGCCTCCGGCTCAAAGGAGGCGGGCATCTCCGCCGCCACCACCCGCCACAGGTACTTGTCCAGCGGCAGGGTGAGCACCTCCCCGTCCCCCAGGGCCACCCGCACCTGTACCCGGCCGTCCGCCGTCTGGCCGGGGGTGACCACGGTGCGGTCGATGGGCAGGGTGCCGGTGGCGGCGGGGGGCTGGGACGGCCCGGCAAGCGGCTCCTCCCCCAGCAGGAGCAGCGGCAACAGAAACAGGGTGAGCAGCAGCACCAGGGCGGTGGCCACCACCTGCTTCATTCCCCCTCCGCCCCCTCCTTTTTGCAAGTTTTGTTTCAGCATCATTCAGATTTCGCCCGTCCTTGCTTTTTTCAGATTGACTGTTTGATGAAAAGAGAATACAATATGGGACAAATGAAACCAGACAGAGGAGCTGTTGCATATGGACCATGCGGTCAGGGACGCCTCCGCCGACTTTATTGAAAGTCTATGCGCGGAGTACCAGAAGCATAACCAGATCGACCCGGCCTTTTATGAGCGCTACCGCGTCAAGCGGGGCCTGCGCAACGCCGACGGCACCGGCGTCATGGCCGGGGTGACCCAGATCGGCAACGTCATGGGCTATTACGTCCAGGACGGCGAGCGGATTCCCGCCCCCGGCAAGCTGGTGTACCGTGGTATCGACGTGGAGGAGCTGATCAACGGCTTTGTCAGTGAGGGCCGCTTCGGCTTTGAGGAGACCGCCTACCTGCTTCTCTTCGGCGCCCTGCCCACCCGGGCCCAGCTCACCGCCTTCGAGGGACTGCTCTCCGCCCACCGGGCCCTGCCTCCCATGTTCACCGAGGACATGATCCTCAAGGCCCCCAGCCCCGATGTGATGAATAAGCTGGCCCGCTCGGTGCTGGCCCTCTATTCCTATGACGGGCGGCCCGATGACATGTCCCTGCCCAACCAGCTCCGGCAGGCGGTGGAGCTCATTGCCCGCGTGCCGGTGATCGTGGCCCACGCCTTCGCGGCCAAGCGGCACTACTACGACAACGAGTCCCTCTACCTCCACCGGCCCCAGGAGGGGCTGAGCGTGGCCCAGAACTTCCTCTACTCCGTGCGCCACGACAACCGGTACACCGACGAGGAGGCCTGGCTGCTGGATCTGTGCCTGGTGCTCCACGCCGAGCACGGCGGCGGCAACAACTCCGCCTTTGCCTGCCGGGTGCTCTCCTCCTCCGGCACCGACATCTATTCCTCCATCGCGGCGGCGGTGGGCTCCCTGAAGGGCCCCCGCCACGGCGGCGCCAACAAGAAGGTCATGGAGATGTTCGGCCACATTGAGGCCGAGGTGTCCGACTGGACGGACGACGACGCGGTGCGGGACTACCTGGGCCGCCTGCTGCGGAAGGAGGCGGGAGACCGCTCGGGCCTCATCTACGGCATGGGCCACGCCATCTACACCCTGTCCGACCCCCGGGCCGTCCTCCTCAAGCGGTTTGCCCGCAGCCTGGCCGAGACCAAGGGCATGCTGGACGAGTTTGAGCTCTTTGAGCGGGTGGAGCGCCTCACCCCCGAGGTGCTGCGCACCGTCAAGGGGGAGGAGAAGGTGGTGTGCGCCAACGTGGATCTCTTCTCCGGACTGGTTTACAAGATGATGGGCATACCCATGGAGCTCTACACCCCCCTGTTCGCCGTGGCCCGGATGGTGGGCTGGTGCGCCCACCGCATCGAGGAGGTCTGCCAGCCCGCCAACCGCATCATCCGCCCGGCCTACAAGGCGGTGGCCCCCATGCGCGCCTTTGTGCCGCTGGACCAGAGGTGAGCCATGAGCCAGGTGACCAAGCGGGCCCTGGAGGCCTCCCTCAAGAAGCTGCTGCTGGAGCGGCCGCTGGACAAGATCACCGTCACCGACATCGCCGAGGACTGCGGCATCAACCGCATGACCTTCTACTACCACTTCCGGGACATCTACGACCTGGTGGAGTGGGCCTGCCAGGAGGACGCCCGGCGGATACTGGATGGCAAGCGCACCTATACCACCTGGCAGGAGGGGTTCCGCCGGATTCTGGACGGGCTGATCGACAACAGGCCCTTTATCCTCAACGTCTACCGCTCCGTCCGCCGGGAGCAGGTGGAGACCTTTCTCTTTCAGGTCACCCACGGCCTGCTCATGGGCGTGGTGGAGGAGCTGGACCCCCGGGGAGAGGTGCGGGAGGAGGACAAGGCCTTTCTGGCCGACTTCTACAAGTACGCCTTTGTGGGGCTGGTTCTGGACTGGATCCGCACCGGCATGAAGGGAGAGCCGGCGGAGCTGGCCCGCCGGGTAGAGCTGGTGGTTTCGGGCAGCTTTGCCCAGGCGCTGGAGCGCCTGCGGGCGGATTCCGCCCATCAGGCGGGCCCGTTTGATCAAAATTGAGACAGAGGGGCCCCGGTGATGAAACTTCCATCACCGGGGCCCCTCTGCTGATTGCGCCGCCGTTCCGGAGGGGCTATACTGGCCCCAGAATCCAAAGCAACGCTATGAAACGGAGGCATTTTCATGTATTATTCCAGCGGCAATTACGAGGCCTTTGCCCGCCCGGTGAAGCCGGAGGGCGTGGAGCATAAATCGGCCTATCTGGTGGGCTCCGGCCTGGCGGCCCTGACGGCGGCCTGCTATCTGGTGCGGGACGGGCAGATGCCCGGCCGGAACATCCACATCCTGGAGAAGGAGCCCATCGCCGGCGGCGCCTGCGACGGCTGGCACTACGAGGGACTGGGCTATGTCATGCGGGGCGGCCGGGAGATGGACAACCACTTCGAGGTCATGTGGGATTTGTTCCGCTCCATCCCGTCCATCGAGACCGAGGGCGTGTCCGTCCTGGACGAGTACTACTGGCTCAACAAGCGGGATCCCAACTACTCCCTCATGCGGGCCACGGTCAACCGGGGGGAGGACGCCCACACCGACGGCAAGTTCGGCCTGAGCGATCAGGGCGCCATGGAGATCATGAAGCTGTTCTTCACCCCCGACGAGGCCCTGTACGACAAGCGCATCACGGACGTGTTCAGCAGTGCGGTGCTGGAGTCCAACTTCTGGCTCTACTGGCGCACCATGTTCGCCTTTGAGAACTGGCACTCCGCCCTGGAGATGAAGCTCTACCTCAAGCGCTTCATCCACCACGTGGGGGGCCTGCCCGACTTCACCGCCCTGCGCTTCACCCGCTACAACCAGTATGAGTCCATGATCCTCCCCATGCTCAAGTACCTGGAGGAGCATGGCGTCCAGTTCCACTTCAACACCAGGGTGGTGGACGTGGAGTTCGACCTCCGGCCCGGCCGCAAGCAGGCCAGCCGCCTGGTGCTGCTGCGGGACGGGGCAGAGGAGCACATTGATCTGACGGAAAACGACCTGGTGTTCCTCACCCCCGGCGGCTGCGTGGAGAATTCCGCCCTGGGTTCCCAGGATTCCCCCGCCCCCTTCCGGCCGGAGCTGAAGCCCGGCGGCGGCTGGGACATGTGGCGGCGCATCGCCGCGCGGGACCCCGCCTTCGGCCGGCCGGACAAGTTCTGCTCCCAGCCGGAGTTGAGCAACTGGATGAGCGCCACCGTCACCACCCTTGACGACAAAATTCCCCCCTATGTCCAGCGCATCTGCCAGCGGGACCCCTTCTCCGGGAAGGTGGTCACCGGCGGCATCGTCACCGCCAGGGACTCCAACTGGCTGCTGAGCTGGACCTTCAACCGCCAGCCCCAGTTCCGCGACCAGCCCAGGGGGCAGCTCGTTGGGTGGATCTACGGCCTGTTCAGCGACAAGCCGGGCAACTTTGTGAAAAAGCCCATGCGGGAGTGCACCGGGCGGGAGATCTGCATGGAGTGGCTCTACCACATGGGGGTGCCCGAGGAGGAGATTGCGGAGCTGGCCGCCCACAGCGCCAATACCGTCCCCTGCATGATGCCCTACATCACCGCCTTCTTCCTGCCCCGTGCCGCCGGGGACCGGCCCCGCGTCGTCCCCGACGGGGCGGTGAACTTCGCCTTCCTGGGGCAGTTCGCCGAGACGGAGCGGGACACCATCTTTACCACCGAGTACTCCATGCGCACCGGTATGGAGGCGGTCTACACCCTGCTGGACATCGACCGGGGCGTGCCCGAGGTGTGGGGCTCCACCTACGACGTGCGGGATCTGATCAACGCCTCCGTCCAGCTGCGGGACGGCCGCAAGCTCACCGAGCTGGAGCTGAACCCGGCCGAGCGCCTTGCCCTCAAGGCGGTACTCAAAAAGCTCCATGGCACCGACCTGGAGAGGCTGCTCCAGGACTACCACGCCATCTGACCAGACCGGCCCCGGCGCTTTCGAAAAGGGCCGGTGCCCGTCAAAAAGGTCTGTTGAACGCTTCCGGCCGGTTCAAACGGCTCTTTATCGACGGAACAGCCAGTACAGGGGCTGCTCCGACAGGGTCATGCCCACCTTTTTCTGGAGGGCCAGGGAGGGGGCGTTGTCGATAAGCACCTGGCCAAAGGCATACTGCCCCCGCTCCAGCGCCAGCCGCACCGCCCCCCGGAGCAGCGCTTCCCCCAGGCCCCGGCGGCGGTAGGCGGGCAGCACCTCCAGAAGGCCGATGGAGCCCTCGCCGTGGAAGCCCGCGAAGCCCGCCAGCGTCCCGTCCACGAAGGCCCCCAGCATACCGGCGCCGATGGCCTGCCGGATGTGCTCCAGGCCGCCGATATCGCTCTTGCTGTAGTGCTCACAGACGTAGGGGGCCCACTCCTCCCCCAAAAGGCGCAGCTCCCCGCCGAAGGCCGGCGCCTCCGGCGGCTCCGGAGCCGTCCAGGCGGCCTGGACGCACAGCTCCTCCTTCCACAGGCCGAAGCGGCCGGCCAGCTCGTCCCGGTACCAGAGGTCGTGGCCCACCAGCAGGTCACAGTCCGCAGGCAGCAGGGGGAGCATCCCATCCAGGGCGGCCCGGTCCCGGGCGGTAAGCATGTAGGCCCCCGACCCCCGGTCATAGAGCAGCACCCCGCCCTCCCCGGCGTAGAGCAGCTCCGCCGAGCCCCGTCGCAGCACCTCCAGCATGTTTAAGTAGAGCAGCCTATTTCGGTTCAGACAGGCCAGCGCGGTTTCGTTTAAAGACATGGCGCACCTCCTTATAAAGCGGCAGAGAGATGACGAAGCTGGTAAGCCGCCCGTTGCTCTCGCAGCGGATGTTCCCTCCGTGGCTCTCCACGATCTCCTTGGCGATGGCCAGCCCCAGCCCGGCCCCGCCGGTGCGGGAGGAGCGGGCGGCGTCCAGCCGGTAGAACTTCTGGAAGATGTTGGCCAGCTCCCCCTCGGGGATCTCCAGCCCCTCGTTTCGGATGGTGATCTCCGCCTGACGCCCTACGGTTTTGGCCTGAATGTCCACCCGGCCGCCGGGGGTAGAGTAGCTGACGGCGTTGCGCAGCACGTTATCGAAGACCCGGGCAAGTTTGTCCGGGTCTCCCAGCACCACTAGGTGGTGCTGAATTTCCACCGTGCACTGGAGCTGCTTCTCCGCAAAGAGGGGGTAGAACTCGTCGGCGAGCTGCTCCAGCAGCATGGACAGCTGGATGGGCTGGCGCTCCCCCGGCCCGCTGTCCAGATCCATCCGGGTGATGTCGAAAAACTCCCCCAGCAGCTCCTCCAGCCTCCGGGCCTTGTCCAGGGCGATGCCGGTGAACTTGGCCCGCTGGGCGGCGTCCAGGCCGGGGTCGTCCCGCAGCAGGGTGAGGTAGCCCACCACCGAGGTCAGCGGGGTCTTGAGATCGTGGGCCAGGAAGGCCACCAGATCCCCCTTGCGCTGCTCGCTCTCCCTGGCCGCCGCCTCCCGCGCCCGGAGCTGCCGCTGGATGGCGTTCAGATCCTCCTGGATGGGGGCCAGCTCCCGGGGCAGCTCCACCGGCTCCGCCTGGGCCTCCACCAGCCGGCGGGTGGCCGAGCGGATGTCGTCCAGCCAGCGGGTAAACCGGCCCATGGCCAGGTAGAAGGCGATGAGCATCAGCAGCATGGTGCCCAGGGTGAGGATCTCCTGCTTGTTGTTGCGGATATAGCGCTGGTAGAGCTCCGCCGCCCCCTCCGGGCTCTGGCCGAACAGGGTGGTGGCCGCCCAGAGGAAAAAGCGGGCGAAGGGGTCCTGGAGCACCCCATCCACCACCACCTCCAGCAGAAAGATGCCCACGCCCCCCGCGATCAGGGTGCCCAGCACCACAAGCAGCAGCATTTTCAGCTTGAGGCGGGTATATTTTCCATCCAAGACGTTCTCCTCCTATGTCCCGTGTCCGGCCGCCGAGCGCTGCGCAAAGCGGAGCACCGACCAGGCCCCGCCCAGCAGCAGAACCTCCAGAAAGGCGGCAAAGCGCCACAGCACCAGCCCCACCGCCAGATGCCGGCCGAACAGGGGGCCCATGAACAGGTAGAAGCTCCCCTCCGCGCCGCCGGCGTTGCCTGGGAGCATGATGATGCGGGAGAGCACCAGCACCAGGCACTGAACCAGCACCAGCTCCCAGAAGGAGCCCCCTGTCAGCCCCAGCCCCCGGTAGAGGAAGAAGGGAATGGCAAACAGGGCCGTGAGCTCCACAAACATGCCCGCGAACAGGCCCGCCAGCATCCGGCGGTTGCCCTTGAGGGCGCGGAGCTGTGCGCAGAACTCGTCCACCTTTTCCATGCCCTTGTCCACCATGCCCTCCCTGGCCATCACCTTCCAGTGGCGGGCGAGGAAGGTGAGGATGCGGCGGATCAGACGCTGAATAGGCTCCGGCCGCACGGCGGTAAAGAGGGCCAGCCCGCACAGAAACACGTAGAGGGCAATCAGCGCCCCCGCCCCCGCCACGGCGGGGCCCAGCCCCTCCCGCCGCCAGAACAGCTCATAGGCCAGGGCGGCCACTGCATAGCCGGTGTAAACCATGGTGTTGGCCACTGCCTTCCAGGTGTAGATGGAGGCGGTGTAGGTGGCGCTCATGCCCGCATCGTACATCAGCTTGAGCTGCACCGGCGCGCCGGCGGGGCCCAGCTTGTAGTAAAACTCCCCAATATAGGCCGCATCAAAGCAGCCCGCCAACTTGACGGGACAGCCCGCCGAGCGGCCCATACCGTAAAAGATCAGCGCGTCCACGCTTTCGCTGAGGGGGACACACAGGGCTGCCCCCAGCAGCCACAGGGGCTGGATGGAGGCCAGCAGGGCCCGCACATCCATAGTACGGGCCACATACACGATGAGCCCCGCCAGAATCGCGCCGCCGATGGACAGGCCGGCGATGGAGAAAATACGATTGAACAGGGCCTTCTTATTTTTCTTTTCCGTTGGGAACACCTTCTCCAGACAGGTTCAGTTGCTGCGGCGCAGCACGCCGCCGCACCGGCAGCGGTACCGCTCCGGGTGGTCCACCAGCGGGGAGCGGCGGCTCCGGCAAAACTCCTGCCCGCAGCGCTCGCACACCAGCCGGTAGCGCACCGGCCGCACATCTGCCACCCCCAGCGCCTCGCAGGTGCCGGTACGGGAGATGGCATAGCCGTAGGCCCCATTCATCCGCGCGGCGTACTCCTTCCAGAGGGCCCCATGGTTGCGGCAGCCGGGGCAGGTGTGGAGCACTTCGTGGGCCAGGGTCTGCATACACGCCCGCTCCTCCGCCTCCAGCAGCCGCTCGGACAGCTCAATCACATACTCCCCGCCCCGTCGGATACAGCAGCCGAACCGGGTCACTGCCCGGCGGTTGACCGCCACATGGGGGGAGATGCGGGCCGACACCGGGATACCGAGGGCTCTGGCCTGCTCCACCGCCCGGGCCAGCAGGGCGTCAAACTCATTCATAGGATGCCTCCATTTATACTAAAAATGATTGTACCACCCTTTTTCGGAAAAGTCACTAGCCGCCTTTGGCGGCGGGGAGGGTCACAGCATAGAATGGCCCGGGAGGTAATTGTCATGAAATACTGTTTTGACCCCTGCGGCTGTCCGCCGCCCTGCCCCCCATATCCGCCCTGTCCGCCCTCCCCGTCCGGGCCCACAGGCCCCACCGGGCCAACCGGGCCGCAGGGGGAGCGGGGACCGACGGGCCCCCAGGGCGCCGCCGGAGCGCAGGGCCCCACCGGGCCCTCTGGAACCACGGGGCCGCAGGGCCCTGCCGGAGGCCAAGGTCTCCAGGGTGTGCCTGGGCCTACCGGCCCTCAGGGTATCCGGGGCATGGACGGCCCCACCGGGCCGCAGGGGCTTCCCGGCCCAGCCGGAGCCACCGGGCCCCAGGGTCCCCAGGGCGCCGCCGGACCAACAGGCCCGCGGGGGGCGGCAGGGGCCACCGGGCCCACCGGCCCTCAGGGCATCCGGGGCATGGACGGCCCCACCGGGCCGCAGGGACTTCCCGGCCCAGCCGGAGCCACCGGGCCACAGGGGCCCCAGGGCGCCGCCGGACCGACAGGCCCGCAGGGGACGCCCGGCGCCACTGGCCCCACTGGTCCTGCAGGTGGACCGGGTGAGGATGTCTTTGCTTCCTACTACTCCGATGTACGATCCGTCCCCAACAACGGACAGATTCCGCTCTATGAGCTGCTGAATGACCCCACAGGCAATATCACACTGAGCGGCACCCAGCAGCTTCGGCTCCAGCCCGGCTATTACCAGGTCTTTTTCGACGTGTTTGTGATCCTGGCCTCACCTGGGTATCTTCAGATCACCCCGTCGTTCAACGGCCAGGCCCGCATCGACCTGGGCATCTATTTCCGTACCGCCGGAAGCGACTCCACTGCAGGCGGAGCCCGGGCACTCAGCTTTTACGCTCCGGCCCCCACCACCTTCTCCCTGACTTACAGCAGCAGTGTGGACGGCCGGAATGTGCAGACCGGGTTGGTGATTCAGAAAATGAACCGGGCGTCAGGCTAACCGCTCCGCGCGGCCAGGGTTCGCCTGGCCGCGCCCAGCAGTTCTGATGTTTTTCTTACAATTACGCCCCGCCCTTGACTTGCCGCCGCCGCTTTGGCTATAATGTCCTGGAAAAGGGGGCGGATGCCATGGACGCGCGGATTCTGGTTGTGGACGACGAGCCGGAGATTGCCGATCTGGTAGAGGTCTATTTGAAGAGCGAGGGGTGCACCGTGTTCAAGTGCGGTACCGGCACCGAGGCGCTGGCCGTGGTGCGGAACCAGGCTCTGGACCTGGCCATCCTGGACGTGATGCTCCCCGACATCAGCGGCTTTACCCTCTGCGGGGAAATCCGCAAGGAGCACCACTTCCCTGTACTCATGCTCACCGCCAAGGCGGAGGACATGGACAAGATCACCGGCCTCACCATCGGCGCAGACGACTACATTACCAAGCCCTTCAACCCGCTGGAGCTGATGGCCCGGGTCAAAGCCCAACTGCGCCGCTACACCCGCTACAACGAGGCCGACAAGGCCGGCGACTGCCGGGACATCATTGACTTCAACGGCCTGGTCATCAACCGGGCCACCCACGAGTGTACCCTCTACGACCGGGAGCTGGGCCTCACCCCCATCGAGTTTGACATTCTCTGGATGCTCTGTGAGAACCGGGGCCAGGTCATCTCCGCCGAGCGGCTCTTTGAGAGCGTGTGGGGGGAGAAATACCTGGACCGCAATAATACCGTTATGGTTCATATCCGCCGCTTGCGGGAAAAAATGGGCGAGCCCTCCCGCAATCCCCGGTTCATCAAGACCGTCTGGGGCGTCGGCTACAAAATTGACTAATTTTTTTGAAAAAAACAATTGACAAAACGGGAATGATCGCGTATACTGAATCCTGCCCTGTCCGACAGGGGGTTTTCAATGGCGGCATAGCTCAGTTGGCTAGAGCATGCGGTTCATACCCGCAGTGTCCCCGGTTCAAATCCAGGTGCCGCTACCAGACCCCAAAAGACGGCACCGCGCCGTCTTTTGGGACTTCCTTTCAGGAGTATCCCGCCCCGCTTGGGCAACCTGGCCCGTTGGTCAAGTGGTTAAGACACCGCCCTTTCACGGCGGTAACACGGGTTCGAGTCCCGTACGGGTCACCAATATATGGAGGCGTAGCTCAGCCGGTAGAGCACTTGCTTCACACGCAAGGGGTCACAGATTCGAGTTCTGTCGTCTCCACCAGAACAAAACCCTGTAGTCTCAATGACTACAGGGTTTTTTGTCTTGTTTTCTTATATATTCTACGTGCACTATTTAGCAGGATTTCGGGGCATATCTCGGGGCTTTGGGGGCAATTGTGGGGGCACAATCTTTCCTCTCTCATAAACAAGCGAGGCCCTCCTGCTCGAGCTAGAGGGCCCCCTTTTACACACGACACATCCCGTAGAAAAAGAGAAAGGATGATCGTCGTGCCCATATCCTATTTCATGTTCAGGCGAAAGAAATACGCCCCGGAGATCGGCACATACTATAGCTACGATATCGTAGTATATGGCCTTTTGCACCAAGGCCCTGTGCAGATTCTCCAGGACGTATCGACCGATGCGGAACTGGTCTTTCGCATGGTCATGGCATTTAATAGGTATAGCCTCTCACCACTGCACCTAAAGGACGCCGTGTTGGACATGCTGGAGTAATTGCTTACTGGGCAGAGGTGGTCGCCTCTGTCCAGTTTTTATTCCCTCAACGCCGGAGTTATCAAGTAACCGTCCGCCCGGTCTGTCAAACGTGAAGGGTCGTTCCAAACCATATCCAAGAAATTTTCATAATTGATATCTGTTGTGTTTTCCCGGCTGATTCCAATTATAAAGGCATCTGCTTGGATCTCATTTCCGCCGGTATCCAAAAATGTGTGCCTAAAAGTTACAGACAACTTATCAACATCAGGGATACCAAACACCCAACTCATTAGTGTCACAGTGTCTCTTGCGTAATCGCGAATTGCAACTTCATCTGTTGACTCCTCTACTGCGTGCAGTACCACTGTAGCTTCGTTGTCCGTGTATTCCGCTTTGAGGACTTCATAACTGCTCCCGAAAGATAGGCTTAACGCGGCAGTTAAACGCTCGTCACCTGTCCCTTTCTGATAGGCTTCAATTAATTCGGTTCGCCTTTTTGCATATTCCTCCTCCTCTTGCTTATTTTGAAAACATATCAGAAGAATCCCGATAGCCAAGACTACGATTACAACGCAGGCAAGACCACAAAAAATGCGCTCCATCTTGCTCATCTTTTTCAACGCTACATCCCCCCCATACCTATGTTTCCCAGTATCACGCAATATTCCCGCGAATCAAGTCGAATCATGTAAAATAGATCACTTTTATACTGTCGACATTATACCATACTGTCGATAGTATAAAGTATAATGGTGCATACTGTCAAGGGGTGGTCGCATGGCATATTCAGATGCGCAAAAAGAGGCAACCGCGCGATATAATAAAAAGGCTTATGACCGCATTGAAATCAAAGTAACAAAAGGGCGGAAGGCAAAAATATTTGCTTTTGCCTCCAGTAAACACAAAAGTGTAAATCAGTTTATTGTTGAACTAATTGATATAGCTATGAACGAAAAGTAAGCACCGCTCCCATACTGGAAACGGTGCTTGCTTTATTTTTTCACATCCATGTCCCTCTCAATCAGGTCTACGATATAGGCGTTCAGACTCATGCCCTTCTGCTGTGCATGGGCTTTTATTTTTTCTTTGGTGCCCCCCTGCACACGAATCGTAATATGATCTAGTTTCTCCAAATATCGCTTGTTCCCTTCCAGATGGGCTTTTGTGGCCATTAATATCACCTCAACTACACTATATCACATTCAGATTCATGTATCCATGTATAGCATCAACAAATACATACATTTATATTTGGTGAGTTTTACCATTGAAATACATGCATACATGTATTATAATAAGACCATGTTTGATGAGGCAGGAGTGGCC
>OGZI01003017.1_pt1 | contig 12507 bp, 10 predicted proteins | sample 1576711 | NCBI WGS metagenome assembly OGZI01 (sample SAMEA3541482, study PRJEB24748) | human gut metagenome | biome: human gut; feature: human-associated habitat; material: faeces | place: China | collected 2012
CTGGTGCATCGTCCCAACGATAATCATCATTGTAAAATACTGCAATCAAAGTTTTTTGCCCACGTGTAGCTGAAGCTACTAAGCAATCTCCTGCTGCATTTGTAAAACCTGTCTTTATACCATTAGCACCTTCAAAACCACTTTTTAAAAAGCGATTTGTAGTAGTTACATATTCAGTATGACCATCCATGTATTTCATATTATATGCTTTTTTACTTACTATTTCTCTAAATTCAGGCTTTTTCATAGCATAACTTGCAATAATTGCCATATCATGAGCAGTAGAATAATGACCTTGAGCTGTAAGTCCATGAGGATTTAGAAAATGCGTATTTACTGCCCCTAGTTCTTTTGCTTTGTCATTCATCATTTTAGCAAATGCTGGTACACTTCCCGCTACTGTTTGCGCTACAGCTACGGCTGCATCATTGCCAGATACTATCATCATACCAGTCAAAGCTTCTCTTAAAGTTATTTTATCGCCTAATCTTAAACCCAAAGAAGAAGGCTCTGTATTCACTGCTTCTGGCGTTATCACTAATGGCTCGTCTAATTTGCCACTTTCTAAAGCTAAAATGGCTGTCATTATTTTTGTGGTACTAGCAGGATGCATTATTTTATCTTCATCTTTACCATATAATACACCATTATCATCAGCATCTATTAAACAAGCTGACACTGCACTTGTATCAGGGTTAGGCAAGGTCTTTGCCAAAGCTATATTGCAAATCAATAAACATAAGCTAAAAATTATAGCTATCTTTTTTAAATACATAAAAATAAACGCTTCTCTCTTTATCTAATTTATTTACGTCTAGGATTTTGTTTAAGTGTATCAATATCATATGGAGTTTCTTGATATACATAATAGTTAAGCCAGTTATTAAATAATAAGTTAGCTACACTTCTCCATCTTACAATCGGCTCTTTTGTTGGATCATCATCAGGATAATAATTGATAGGAATATGCATATCCATACCAGCTTTTATATCTCTATCATATTCGCTTTTCAAGCTATATGGATCATATTCTGCATGACCTGTAATGAAAAATTCATTATCTTTCAAATTAGCAACAATATAAACTCCTGCATCGCCTTCTGCCATGATAGTTAAATCTTTTACTTTTTCAATATCTTCTCTTTTCATACCGATATGACGAGAATGTGGTACATAGAATTCATCATCAAAACCACGGAATAATTTTTCATGTTTTACATTTAAATGATGTTTATATACACCAAATACTTTTTTAGGTTCATAATATTTTTTTATACCATAATGATGATAAAGTCCTGCAAAAGCACCCCAACAAATATGGAAAGTAGACCAAGCATGTTTTCTGCTCCAATCCATAATTTCACATACTTCTTTCCAATATGCTACTTCTTCATATTCCATACGTTCAACAGGTGCACCTGTGATGATAAAACCATCATAATATTTATCTTTTACATCTTCAAAAGTACCATAAAATTGAGATAAATACTGTATTGATGTATGTTTTGGTAAATAAGACTCTGTGTAAATAAAATCTACTTCAATCTGTAGTGGTGTATTACCTAAAAGTCTTAATAATTGCGTTTCTGTAACAGTTTTATTAGGCATTAAATTTAAAATTAAAATCTTGAGGGGACGAATATCTTGTGTATAAGCTCTTTCGGTATCCATCACGAAAATATTTTCGCTCTCTAGTATTTGTGAAGCTGGTAATGTACTTGGTATTTTTATAGGCATATTTTCTTATCCTCCCACTATTATTATAAATTTTATGTAATATCTAAAAACTTTTTGCTATGGCGTTAATTCTATCACAGCGATAAAACCTCGTCAATTAAGATTGAGTTTGACTCTTGAGCTTTTATCTATAACTTTTTTTTCATATTATATGATATAATTACTAATAACATTTATTAAGGAGACTTTTTATGCTTGAACAAAATATCACAGCTTATCTAGCAAATCTACTTAAACTAAAAACAAGTCAAATAAATGCTGCTATAAAACTCATAGACGAAGGTAATACTATTCCTTTTATCGCACGTTATCGTAAAGAAGCAACTGGCGATATGAAAGATGAACAGCTTCGTGATTTAAACGATAAGCTTATTTATGTACGTAATTTAATTAAACGTCAAAATGAAATAAAAAATAGCATTGAAGAACAAGGAAAAATGACTCCTGAACTCTCCTTGGCTATAGATAAAGTAGAAAAACTTCAAGAACTTGAAGACATATATCTACCATATAAACAGAAAAAACGCACTCGTGCTATGATTGCTAAAGAAAAAGGTTTAGAGCCACTCGCTCAATTTATCTTAAAACAAGAAGATAGCTCTGAAAAACTTGAAGATATCGCCTTGAAATATTTAAATGATGAAGTAACTTCTAGCGATGAAGCACTCGCTGGCGCTTCTGACATCATTGCCGAAACTATTTCTGATAGTGCGGATATTCGTGCTAAACTTCGCCAACACCTCTGGCAAACTTCTTCATTGAGCATTACTAGAGATAAAGAAGCTGACAGTGATGAAGCTTTTCTCATGTACGAAGATTATACAGAGCCAATTAAACATCTACCATCACATCGCATTTTAGCTATCAATCGCGGTGAAAGTAAAGATATTTTAAAAGTAAAATTAATCAGTGATATAGATAAAGATATTGCTATCATCACTAAATTTATCTTAAAACAGAATAGTCCATACAAAGAATTTCTTACAAATGCAATCATTGATGCCTATAAACGTCTAATCTTCCCTGCACTTGAAAGAGAAATTCGCAATCAACTTACTGAAACAGCTCAGACTCAAGCAATCCACGTATTTGCTTCCAATCTCAAACAATTGCTCTTACAAGCACCACTAGCTGGCTATACTGTAATGGGACTTGACCCTGGATATCGTACAGGTTGTAAAATGGCAATTGTCGATGCTACAGGACAAGTTTTAGACCATGGTGTATTATATATCACTATGAGTGATGACGCTAAAGCAAAATCTGCACAGAAGTTATTAGATTATATTCAAAAATATCAAGTAAATTTAATCTCTATCGGCAATGGTACTGCTTCTTATGAAACAGAAGAATTCGTAGCTAATTTAATCAATGAACATAAATTACCTGTTCATTATTTAATCACTAACGAAGCAGGCGCTTCTGTTTATTCTGCTTCCAAATTAGCTATAGAAGAATTACCTGAATATGATGTAACTATTCGTGGCGCTATCTCTATCGCTCGTCGTATTCAAGACCCATTAGCGGAACTTGTAAAGATTGAACCTAAAGCTATTGGCGTCGGTCAATATCAACATGATGTCAATCAAAAAGAATTAGTTAATACTTTAGATGCTGTTATTGAAGCTGCTGTTAACCATGTAGGTGTAGAACTAAATACAGCTTCTGCTGCTCTTTTAAAACATATTGCTGGTATCAATGCTACTGTAGCTAAAAATATCATTAAATATCGTGATGAACATGGCATATTTGCTTCACGTAAAGAACTATTAAAAGTTTCTCGCCTTGGACCTACAGCTTATACTCAATGTGCAGGATTTTTGCGCATCAATGGTGCTACTTGCCCACTTGATAATACGCCTGTACATCCTGAATCATATCCTCTTGCTGAGCAAATATTAGCTGAATTAGGATTTTCCCTTGAAGATTTAGCCGATAAAAATAAATTAGATTTACTTAAAGCTAAAATCAAATTAGTAGATATAGATAAATTAGCTACTAAATTAAATGCTGGCGTTTTTACTGTTAAAGATATCTTAGATGCTCTAACAAAACCAGGTCGCGACCCACGTGAAGATTTACCAGCACCACTTACACGCCAAAATATCATCAAATTAGAAGATATCAAAGTGGGTACTATCATGCGTGGTACAGTTCGCAATATCACTGATTTTGGTGTTTTTGTTGACATTGGTATCAAGACTGCTGGTCTTATTCATATCTCTGAATTAAGCAATAAACATGTAAAACACCCATTAGATGTTGTATCTGTTGGTGATATTTTAAATGTTTTAGTCATCAGTGTAGATGCTAAACGCAATCGCATTGGCTTAAGCCTTAAACAAGTAACAAAGGAGAACAATAATGTCCTTGCTTAATCAAACTATAAAAAAAATCTTACCACCAGATCAAAGAGCGATTAAATTTGTTGAAAATAAATTAGCTCAAACCATGACAAATGCAGATGGTCTTGGTGAGTTAAAAAATCTATTATTACGCTATGTAGGTATCACAGGTCAAATTCACCCTGAAATTCCTAAAAAATTCACTATCATAACTTGTGGCGACCATGGTGTTGCTGAAATGAATGTCAGCGCTTATCCTCAAGAAACAACAGCACATATGACTAAAAATTACCTTGTTTCTAAAGGTGCTGTAGCCAATTGCATGTCTAATTTTTGTGGTTCTGATATGATAGTTGTAGATATGGGTATCAAAGCTCCTGTCGATGATATTCCTGGATTAATCGACCGCAAAATCGCTCATGGTACACAAAACTGTGCTAAAGGCCCTGCAATGACTCGTGAACAAGCAATCCGTGCTATTGAAACTGGTATAGAACTTGTAAATGAATATGCTAAACAAGGATATCGCTGTTTCTTGCCTGGAGAAATGGGCATCGCTAACACTACATCAAGCGCTGCTATGGTTGCTTGTCTTTGTAATCTAACACCTAAACAAGCAACAGGTAGAGGAACTAATATCTCTGATGAACGACTTGCCATTAAAATCGAAGTAGTAAAACAAGCCTTAAAAGTAAATAAACCTGACCCTACTGATGGTATTGATGTCATCAGTAAATTAGGTGGCTTTGAACTTGCTTGTATCACAGGCATAATATTAGGTGCTGCCGCTAATCGTTGCTTTGTCGTTTTAGATGGCTTTAATACAGGCTCAGCTGCTTTAGTCGCTCAAGCTATTTGCCCTGAAATAACAAATTATCTCATGGCATCTCATTTAGCTGCTGAACCAGCTCATAACGCTATTTTAAAGAAATTAAATCTATCTCCATACATGGACTTACAATTCCGCTTAGGCGAAGCTACAGGCTCATCTATCGCTGTTAATATCTTAGATTGTGCTATTGAAGCTTATCAATCTGTATATCAAGCAGCACTTGCCGAAACAGATAAGTTAATCCGCCCTAACATTCCTCAAGCAGATTTAAATACAAAGACCACATTATTAAAACGCACTCGCAATATTCCAGCTTTAGACGCGGATATCCAAAAACAATGTAGATTTCGCATTGATAATCTGACTAAACCTATTTATAGTTTAGGTAGATTAGAAGAAATAGCTGAACATATATCTGGTATTGTAAAAAAAGTGAAACCTACATCTGTACGCAAAAAAATCATTGTTTTAACATCTAAAAAAAGCTGTAGTATCGTACAACATCGACTCACTCAATCATTTGCTCATCATGCTAATGCAGATTATCATTTTACTGCTATTCCACAATCCAATCTCACAGAAAAGACATTATCCTTCAGTCTGTTACAAGGTATAAGTTATGGCTCTAAAATCAAAAATGTTGAAGTTTTAGGCATAGCTTGCTGTGAAACTCATCCTAAAGAAATTTGTGGTACATTTAGCTTAAATATTCAACAACAATTATGTCTACCTAATGGTGATTTACGTTACGGTAAACGCGGTTTTCTTTCCTTAACACCTACAGAAGATTTACAACAAATCGCTTTTATGGCAGGTATCGCCATAGGTGCTGCTAGCAATGGCATATTGATATTATCTGATGATTTAGTATCCACTATCGCTTTAAAATACGCTTTAGTTTTAGCTCCTGCTATCAATCCTTATCTAATGTTTGTATGTCCTGATTATTTAGACTTAAATATAACTACAGGCGGTGGTTGTATCTGTAGCTTGGGCATGAAATTAATTGACGCATCACTTCAAATGATGAAAGATATGAAGACATTTGCTGAAGCAGGCGTTGCCATAGCTACTGATGGACCTGGAGCTGGTATTCAAGTAGATAAATAAAATGTTTCACGTGAAACATTTTTAATTTTAGATTTTATAAATACAAAGAGGAGTAATAATGACACTTAGACATTTAGCTATATTTATTAAAGTTTGTGAAGAAAATGGTATTACTGCTGCTGCCAAAAAACTTCATATGACTCAACCATCTGTAAGTCAAGTTATTCAAGAATTAGAAGCACATTATCAAACACTTCTATTTGAACGTTTAGGTCGTCGCATTTTTATTACAGAGGCAGGTCGTAGATTATTACGTTATTCTCGCAATTTGATCAATCTGAACGCTCAAACAGAACAAGCTATGCGTGCATTCAATGAAGTATATCATCTTCGCATTGGTGCTAGTATCACTATCGGTAGTAATTTTCTCATTGATTTAATTCAGCATATTTCCCATAATGGTTCTGGCAAAGAAATCTTTTCAGAAATTCATAACACCTCTGAGCTTGAAGAAATGCTTTTAAATGATAGCTTAGATTTAGCTTTAGTTGAAGGTGAAATCCATTCTGAATACTTGATTACTAAACCTTTTATGAATGATGAATTAGTCTTCATCATTGGACAAAATCACCCATTAGCTGATAAAGAAATCACTCTTGAAGATTTAACAAAACTAAGATTTTTCGTTCGTGAAACAGGCAGTGGAACTCGTGAATTATTTGAACAAGTAATGCACAGACATAATATTTATTATCAAACTGCTGGTATTTACAATAGCATGGAAGCTATAAAAAAAGCTGTCATCAGCGGTTTAGGTGTTTCTGTAATCTCTACTGAAGCTATCAAAGATGAATTAAAAGAAGGCAAATTAAAAACTTTTACTATGCCTGAACTTGTATTTAAACGTCAATTTAATATTGTTTATCATAAAAACAAATTCATACCACCAGAAATGCAAGAAGTAATTGATGAATGTTTACAATTATCATCAAATAAATAATCATTACTTTTTAAAATAAATTATTTCTATTCTCATTGACAGATTTTATATTTATCTATTATAATAATAACGATATTAAAAGGGAGTAACTTCCTTGTGTTATTGTCAACAATCACTGTAGCAATCGCTTCTGGCAATAACGTCGATTATTTTCGATAAGTGAGACTTTTAATACGCATATAATTCATGTGTGTATTAAAAGTCTTTTTTTTGTGTTCAAAAGACTTTTAATGGAAGGAGCAATTTATGGAAATCTTATCTACTCAATTTTTATTAGCTTTAGGTTCTATTATTTTACTTGATTTAGTATTAGCTGGTGATAACGCTGTAGTCATTGCTATGGCTTCTCGTAAATTACCAGAAAACATGCGTAAACGTGCCATTTATATTGGTACTGCCGGTGCTGTAGTAATTCGTGCTATCATGACTTTAATTGCAACATATTTATTAACAATTCCTTTTCTACAAGCAATCGGCGGTCTTATCTTATTGCCAATAGCTTTCAAATTGTTAAAACCGGAAAAACACAATCTTGAAGATACAAATTCTCTTAGTGCTTCTACTGGTTTTGCCACTGCTATCAAAACAATTATCATTGCTGATGCTGCTATGGGCATAGATAATGTATTGGCTATCGCTGGTGTTGCTCATGGTAATATGGTGCTTGTATTATTAGGTTTAGCTATTAGTATTCCTATCGTTGTATGGGGTAGCCAAATCATTTCCAACTTAATGGATAGATTACCCATCCTTATCACTCTTGGCTCTGCTATCTTAGCTTATACTTCTGCTAGCATGATACTTCATGATAAAATCATTGGTAATTTCTTGTTATCTTTAACTGAATATATGAATTATATTCTACCTGTTCTCTTTATCGGAGCAATTATCGTTTATAGCCAAAAAGTAGCTAAAAAATAAAATATATCTAAAAGCTCTATTAGTTATCAAAAAATTAATAGAGCTTTTTTATTTTTACTCTAAATCACTTTGTATATAGATAATATATATAATTTCTTATTGCTATACATAAAGGTAAATGATAAAATAATAAAGATATAAGTCTTGTGGAGGATGAAAATTGGAAAAGTTGATTATACATGGCGGTCATGAATTGCATGGTCGTGTAAAAATTAGCGGTGCAAAAAACGCTGTACTGCCTATTATTGCAGCAACTCTTCTGGCCCAGGATAAGCCATGTGTTTTAGACGAAGTACCTTATTTAAACGACGTCTGCACAATCGCTGAAGTTCTGCGTCAGCTTGGTGCTAAAGTTGATTTCAATCGTCAACAACATACATTGTTTGTTGATAGTACTGTTTTAAAAACAGTTGATGCACCATATGATTTAGTACGTAAAATGAGAGCTTCCTTTGTTATTATGGGACCTCTATTAGCACGCTATGGAAAAGCTAAAATTTCCATGCCTGGTGGCTGTGCTATTGGTACTAGACCTATCGATTTACACCTCAAAGGTTTTGAAGCTCTTGGAGCTGAAATCGAAATCGGACACGGCTTTATCAGTGCTACTGCACCAAATGGGCTAAAAGGAACTAGTATTTATCTTGATTTCCCAAGTGTCGGTGCTACAGAAAATATCATTATGGCAGCATGTATGGCTGAAGGTCAGACTATACTTGAAAATGCTGCTCAAGAACCAGAAATTATCGATTTAGCTAATTTCTTAAACATCATGGGAGCTAAAATTCGCGGTGCTGGTACAAATGTGATCAAAATTACAGGTGTGCCAAAATTAATTGGTCATAACTATACAATTATTCCTGACCGAATTGAAGCTGGAACCTATATGGTGGCTGTAGCCATGACTGGCGGAGATATCTATATAGAAAATGCTATTAGTGAACATTTAAAACCTGTTATTGCAAAATTAAATGAAGCAGGAGTTAAAATTGAAGAAGATATCGATGGTATCCGTGTTAGCTGTAACAAGCGCCCCAAAGCTATCGATATTAAAACTCTACCATATCCAGGATTTCCTACAGATATGCAAGCTCAATTTATGGCAATGCTCACTATTGCTGATGGTACAGGTCTTGTTACAGAGACTGTATTTGAAAATCGTTTTATGCATGTAGATGAATTAAAACGCATGGGAGCTTGTATTAAAGTTGATGGACGCACATCTATTGTTGAAGGTGTTCCTTCATTAAATGGTTGTCAAGTAAAAGCTACAGACTTACGTGCTGGAGCTGCCATGGTACTTGCTGGTTTAGTTGCTAATGGCGAAACTGAAGTATCTTATATTCATCATATTGATAGAGGATACGATAATCTCGTAGAAAAATTATGTGGATTAGGTGCAGACATTTGTCGTGTTGATAACTAAAAATTGTGTGTACATAAATAGCCAAGATAGTCATTATCTATCTTGGCTATTTTGGTATAACAAGGAGGTTTTACTTATGCTGTGCTCAAAAAATAGTTGTACTGGTTGTTTATCTTGTCAAAATATCTGCCCTAAAAATGCAATACAAGTAATCACCGACAAGCAAGGTTTTTGGCAACCTCAAATCGACAAAGAAAAATGTATTAATTGTGGATTGTGCCATAAATCTTGCCCTGTATACTTCAAACCACATAATGAAGAAAACTTAGCTGAAATTTATGCTTGCTGGCATAAAAATCCGCAAAAGCGTCAACAGGCAGCTTCTGGAGGATTATTTACCGCTTTAATGCTACAAGCACTATCCCAAAATTTTTATGTTTGTGGCTCAACTTTGACTGATGATTTAAAAGCCAAACATATCATCATCAATAAAATCGAAGATTATCCTTTATTAATTGGCTCTAAATATGTGCAGAGTTTTATTGGAACAACATATAAAGATATCCGCAAATTATTACTTCAAGGTGAAAAAGTATTATTTTCCGGCACACCTTGCCAAGTTGCTGGTCTATATGCTTTTCTCAAAAAACGCTATGAAGGTCAATTATTCACAGTTGATTTACTTTGCCATGGTGTGCCTTCACCACAGATATTCAAAGATTATCTAAATCATTTAAAATCCAAACATAATGCCAATGTCATTGATTTTAAATTTCGTGAAAAACCAGGCTGGCATCGCTACCAAGTAATCGCCAAATTTGATGACAACAAAAAAGATATTTCTTATAAAGATACTAATGAATATATCAAAGGATTTTTAAAAGGAAATTTCCTCAGGAGTTCCTGCTATAATTGTGCTTATACGAATTTAGATAGAGTGAGCGATTTAACTATCGGCGATTTTTGGAATTACTTTTCTGATAATATAAACAGCGAAGATATTGATGATGATAAAGGCATTTCTATGTTATTAATCAATACGCAAAATGGCAAATCACTATTTACTAAAGCTAAAGAAGATTTAATCTATTTTGCTAAAGATTTTCAAAAATCTATTGAAAAAAGCCCTCGCTTGCATAAGCCTACAAAAAAACCAGAAACATATGAACAATTTTGGCAAGACTACGCTCAACACGATTTCAGTTATATGTTAAAAAATTATTTTTAAATGCAAAAAAGCCGATATCAAATGATATCGGCTTAATTATCGCTAAATTATTCAGCTGTGAAAGGTAAAAGAGCGATGTTACGAGCTCTTTTAATTGCAACTGTTACTTGACGTTGGTGGCAAGCACAGTTACCGGAAATACGACGAGGTAAAATTTTACCACGTTCTGTAATGAAACGACGGAGTTTTGCTACGTCTTTATAATCGATATGTTCGATTTTATCAGCGCAGAAGCTACAAACTTTTCTTTTTGGTCTTCTGTTTCTATCGCGTTTAACCAATGTTGTTACCCTCCTTAAAATGGTATTTCTTCGTCAGGGGGTACTTCAGAACCGAAAGATGCTGCTGCTCCACCCATCATTGGAGATGAAGTCTGCATTTGTGCACCACCGAATTGCTGTGTTGGTGCTGGAGCACTTGTTGGTCTAGAACCCATAAACTCAAGTTCTTGGGCTATGACTTCAGTAACATAGCGTTTACTTCCATCTTGTGCATCATAACTGCGAATCTGAATGCGACCTTCAATCAAGACTTGACTGCCTTTTACTAAATTGTTGCCACATACTTCAGCTAATTTATCCCATACTACGATAGGAATAAAATCTGCTGTTTGTTGTTGATCAGCACTACGACTAAATCTACGGTTCACAGCTAAAGTAAAGCTTGCCACCGCTTTTCCTGTCTGCGTGTAACGTACTTCTGGGTCACGCACAAGACGCCCTGCTAATATTACCTTATTCATGGTAATTTCCTCCCTGGCAAATCTTTATAATTATTTTTCGTCTTCTCTAACGATCATATGTTTTAATACTTCATCAGTAATTTTCATTACACGATCAAGTTCTGCAGAGCAAGCTGGTTCTGCTGTGTATTCAAATAAGCAGTAGAAACCATCAGTGCAGTCTTTAATTTCATAAGCCAAACGTTTTTTGCCCCAACGATCTTCTTTGTCAATAGTACCACCATTGGCAACGATTAAGTTAGAGAACTTTTCGATAACAGCATTAGTTGCTTCTTCTTCCATTGGTCTAATAATAAATACGACTTCGTACTTTCTCACGAAATCACCTCCTCTTTGGACTATCGGCCCACAAATGGGCAGGGATTAATTCCGCTAAGCGGAACTCGTTATTAACATAACTTCTTAATTATATCATTGTCTAAATGCTAACGCAAGCTATTATTTAACTATTCTTTAACATTTTCTTTACCTCTCATCAAAGAAGCAAATAGGGCTATAATACATAAAAAACCAAATAAAATAAATATATATTTAAAACTGTGTAAAAGTATATCTACATAATTACTTTCTATCGCTTCAGCAGTAAAAATAGATAATAGCAAGGTTACTAATGACATGCTTATCGCTTGCCCTGTAAGGCGCATTACTGCCAAAATCGAAGACGCCACTCCATAAAATTTTGCCTCTACAGCTCCCATAATGGCATTATTATTCGGTGAAGCAAATAAACCAAAGCCTAAACCAATAAAGGCTAAATTTATACCAATCAGATAAAATGATGTATCTTTATCCAAAAAAGAAAAAGCAAATAATCCTATCATCATCATACCCATACCTAAAGAAGCAATAAGTCTTGATGAGAATTTATCGGATAATGCTCCTGCTTTAGGAGAGACAATCGTCATAATAAATGGTTGTATCAATAAAAATCCTCCAGCTGTAAAAGCATCCATACCTCTGACTAATTGCAAATATAAAGATAATACAAAACCTAAAGCAAAAGTCGCACTATAATGAATTAAAGCGGCTATATTTGACATGGTAAACACTGTATTTTTAAAAATAGATAAATCTACAAGTGGTGAAGCAACTTTTTTCTGCTCATATATAAATAATAAAAATAAAATAAAGGCTATAAATGGCATATAATGCACAAATTCATGTCTTGTCCAATCTGATAATCCATATAAAAATAAAACTATCATCACTAGATAAATAATACTACCAATATAGTCAAATTTTTTATCTTTTGCTCCATACCAATCAGTTTTCACCTTAAAAATCAA
>OGZI01003032.1_pt1 | contig 12435 bp, 6 predicted proteins | sample 1576711 | NCBI WGS metagenome assembly OGZI01 (sample SAMEA3541482, study PRJEB24748) | human gut metagenome | biome: human gut; feature: human-associated habitat; material: faeces | place: China | collected 2012
GCCGCACCTCGCTCGCCGTATCGGCACTTAGAATTATGCGGTATTGCCTTTACAATTAAAAAGATCTATACTATAATGAAACAACAGCAAGTTGTATAAGACGAACTTAAGTTGTAAATGAACGACCAACAACAGGGGAGGTCCGCTATGCCGGAGCAACAGGAAAATCAAACCGAGGTGTTCCACCTCAAAGCACCGTTCAAACCGACTGGCGACCAGCCCCAGGCTATTGAAGCGCTGGTGCAGGGCCTGAAAGCAGGGGATAAAGGTCAAACTTTGCTGGGCGTTACCGGCTCCGGCAAAACCTTTACGATGGCCAATATCATTGCACAGTGCAACCGCCCCACACTGATTCTGGAACCAAACAAAACCCTGGCCAGTCAGATCTGCACCGAGATGCGCGGATTTTTCCCCGATGATGCGGTGGAATATTTTGTGAGCTATTACGACTATTACCAGCCGGAAGCCTACATCCCCTCCACCGATACCTATATTGAAAAAGACAGCGCCATCAATGATGAGATCGACCGCCTGCGCCATTCGGCCACGGCGGCACTGTCGGAGCAACGCAATGTTATCATTGTGGCGTCGGTTTCCTGCATTTATTCCTTGGGCGACCCTATCGATTACCGCAGCATGGTCATCAGCCTGCGCCCCGGTATGCAGATGGAGCGGGACGAGCTCTGCCGCCGCCTGGTCAAGCTGCAATATGAACGCAACGATATGAACTTTATCCGCAATAAGTTCCGCGTTCACGGCGATATTGTGGATATCCACCTTGCTTATAATGATGAATACGCCATCCGCGTCGAATTCTTTGGCGATGAAATCGACCGCATTTCCGAGTTTGATCCCCTGACCGGCGAACGCAAAAATATTGTGCGCCATGTGGCCATTTTCCCCGCCAGCCACTATATCGTCGGCCCTGAAAAAATGAAAGAAGGTCTCGCCAAGATCCAGACCGAGATGGAACAGCAGGTGCAGGCCTTTACTGCAGAGGGCAAACTGCTGGAAGCCCAGCGCATCCAGCAGCGCACCCAGTACGATATGGAGATGCTACAGGAAGTTGGCATGTGCAAGGGCATCGAGAACTACTCTGCCGTGCTGTCCGGCCGTGCCCCCGGCTCCACCCCCACCACGCTGCTGGACTACTTCCCCAAAGATTTTATCCTGATGGTGGATGAAAGCCATGTGATGCTGCCGCAGGTCCGCGGCATGTTCGGCGGGGACTACAGCCGCAAAAAAACGCTGGTGGAATATGGCTTCCGCCTGCCCTCGGCGTTTGACAACCGCCCGCTGAAATTTGAGGAATTTGAATCCAAGGTCGGCCAGACGATCTTTGTCAGCGCTACCCCTGGCCCCTATGAACGGGAACATTCCAGCCGCGTGGCCGAGCAGGTCATCCGCCCCACCGGTCTGCTGGACCCCGTCATCATGGTGCGCCCAGTGGAAGGCCAGATCGAGAATCTGCTGGGCGAAATTTTGCAGCGCATCGACCGCGGCGAGCGTGCCCTAGTTACCACCCTGACTGTCAAAATGGCCGAGGACCTGACCGACTACCTGGAAGAACACGGCGTGCACACCAAGTATATGCACCACGAGGTGGATACCTTTGAGCGCATGGAGATCATCAAGGACCTGCGCACCGGTGCCATTGATGTGATTGTCGGCATCAACCTTCTGCGCGAGGGCCTGGATCTGCCGGAAGTTTCGCTGATCGCCATTCTGGATGCCGACAAAGAGGGCTTCCTGCGCAGCGAAACCAGCCTGATTCAGACCATTGGCCGCGCGGCCCGCAACGCAAACGGCGTGGTGCTGATGTACGCCGATGAAGTAACCCCCAGCATGGAGCGCGCCATCATGGAAACCGAGCGCCGCCGTGCCATCCAGGATGCCTACAACAAAGAACACGGCATTACACCAAAAACTATCGTGAAAGCCATCGGCGGCGGGCTGGAAATCAGCATGAGCGAAGAAAACAAAAAGATGCGCCAGCACCGTATGAGCCGCGCTGAACGCGAACAGACCATTACCCGCCTGACCCGCGAGATGAAAGAAGCCGCCCGCCTGCTGCAGTTTGAGCACGCCGCATTCCTGCGTGATGAGATTGAAAAGCTGCAGCGCGGGGAGGACCCTACCGCCGATACCAGCACCCGCCGCGCCGCTGAAAAACAGCGCAAAACGGGCAAGGGGAGAAGGAGCTATAAAAAGTGAGCAACATTCAAATTGATGCCAACAACCGCATTACGATCAAGGGCGCGCGGGAACATAACCTGAAAAACGTCAACCTGGTTCTGCCGCGCAACAAGCTGATTGTTATGACGGGCCTTTCCGGCTCCGGCAAGTCCAGCCTGGCCTTTGATACCATCTTTGCGGACGGCCAGCGCCGCTATATGGAAAGCCTTTCCAGCTATGCCCGCATGTTCCTGGGCCAGATGGAAAAGCCCGATGTGGACGAAATCACCGGCCTTTCCCCGGCGGTTTCAATTGACCAGAAAACCACCAGCCACAACCCGCGTTCCACCGTGGGCACCGTGACGGAAATTTATGATTATCTCCGTTTGATGTATGCCCGCATCGGCGTTCCGCACTGCCCGGTCTGCGGACGCGTCATCAGCCAGCAAACGGTGGACGAGATGGTAGACGAGGTGCTTAAACTGCCGGAACGTACCCGCTTCCAGGTGCTGGCCCCTGTTGTGCGGGGCCGCAAAGGCACCCAGGCCAAGGAGCTGGACGCTGCCCGCCGCGGCGGTTACGCCCGCGTGCGCATTGACGGCAACATGTATGATCTGGACGAAGAGATCAAGCTGGAAAAGAATATCAAGCATACCGTTGAAATCGTCGTGGACCGCCTGTCCATCAATGATACGGTGCGCGGCCGCCTGGCCGATTCTATTGAGACTGCCGTTGCCCTGACCGGCGGCCTTGTCATCATTGATGTTATCGGCGGCGAACCGATGGAGTTCAGCCAGAACTATGCCTGCCCGGAGCACGGTGTTTCCATTGACGAACTTTCCCCCCGCATGTTCAGCTTTAACAATCCCTTTGGCGCCTGTGAAACCTGCACCGGCCTGGGAACCTTTATGAAGGTGGACCCGGCCCGCGTGATTCCGGATCCGCGCAAGTCCATCCGTGAAAGTGCCATCAAGGCCAGCGGCTGGTATTATGCGGAGGGATCCATCTCTGAAATGTATTACAAAGCGCTGGGCAAGCGCTATGGCTTTACGCTGGATACCCCCATCCAGGAGATGAGCAAAGAAGCCGTGCACGCCATCCTGTATGGCACCGGAACTGAAAAAATCGAGATGCAGCGCGAGAATATGTTTGGCTCCGGCACCTATATGAACACGTTTGAGGGCATTATCCCCAACCTGGAGCGCCGCTTCCGTGAAACAGGCAGCGAGTGGGTCAAGGAGGAAATCGCCCTTGTCATGTCCAGCGAGGAGTGCCCCACCTGCCACGGCCAACGCCTGAAGCCCACCAGCCTCGCCGTCACGGTGGGCGGCATCAACATTGCCCAGTTCTGCGATATGAGCGTGAACGAGGAGCTGGAATTTATTCAGACGGCAAAAGTGTCCGAGCGGGATGAAGTCATCGCTGCCTCCATCTTCAAAGAGGTCAAAGAGCGTCTGGGCTTTTTGAAGAGCGTGGGTCTGGGGTACTTGACCCTGTCTCGCGGCGCATCGTCCCTTTCCGGCGGCGAAAGCCAGCGCATCCGCCTGGCGACCCAGATCGGCAGCGCACTGACCGGCGTGCTGTATGTGCTGGATGAACCCAGCATCGGCCTGCACCAGCGCGATAACGATAAGCTGATTGCCACCATGAAGCGCCTGCGCGACCTGGGCAACACCCTGATTGTAGTAGAGCACGACGAGGACACCATGCGCCAGGCGGACTATATTGTGGATGTCGGCCCCGGTGCCGGTGTGCATGGCGGCGAGATCGTGGCCGCCGGCAGTGTGGAGGACATCTGCAATGCCCCGCGCAGTGTGACCGGCGAGTACCTTTCCGGCCGCAAATTTGTGGAAGTTCCCACCGCCCACCGCTCCGGTAACGGTAAAATGCTCACGGTGGTCAAAGCGCGGGAAAACAACCTGCAAAACATTACCGTGGATTTTCCCCTTGGCAAAATGATCTGCGTGACCGGTGTTTCCGGTTCCGGCAAGTCCACGCTGGTCAATGAAATTTTGTATAAGTCGCTGGCCGCAGCGCTCAACGGCGCCCGCAGCCGCCCCGGCCAGTGTGACGAAGTTCAGGGTATGGAATGGATCGATAAGGTCATCGGCATTGACCAGTCGCCCATTGGCCGCACCCCGCGCTCCAACCCGGCCACCTACACCGGTGTGTTCAGCGATATCCGCACCCTCTTCTCCAACACCCAAGATGCCAAACAGCGCGGTTACGGCCCCGGCCGGTTCAGCTTCAACGTCAAGGGCGGCCGCTGCGAAGCCTGCGAGGGTGGCGGCATTGTGCAGATCGAAATGCACTTTCTGCCGGATATTTACGTCCCCTGCGATGTCTGCAAGGGCAAGCGCTATAATCGCGAAACGCTGGAAGTAAAATATAAAGACAAAAACATCTCCGATGTGCTGGATATGACAGTGGAGGAAGCCTGCAATTTCTTTGCCAACCAGCCCAAAATTGCGCGCAAACTGCAAACCCTGCAGGAAGTCGGCCTTGGCTATGTGCAGCTGGGCCAGTCGGCCACCACACTTTCCGGCGGCGAAGCCCAGCGTGTCAAGCTGGCCAATGAGCTTGCCCGCCGCGATACCGGCAAAACCGTCTATATTCTGGACGAGCCTACCACCGGCCTGCACATTGCCGATGTGCACCGCCTGGTCAAGGTGCTGGATAAGCTGGCCGATGCGGGCAACACCGTGATCGTGATCGAGCATAACCTGGATGTGATCAAGCGTGCCGACTATATCATCGACCTGGGGCCGGAGGGCGGCAGCGGCGGCGGTACCATTGTGGCAACCGGTACGCCGGAACAGGTGGCCCAGAACCCGAACTCCTTCACCGGCCAGTACCTGAAACCCGTGCTGGAGCGCGCCTGGAAACTGCAGGGCACAGCTCCGGCCCCCGTGCCGGAAGAGCCGGGACGCCCGGCGCCCGCAGAGGAAAAAGCCTCCGCCCAGCCGCCGCGCAAACGCAAAAAAGCAGACAAAAAATAACCACAACAGGGAACTTTGTGCAGCAAAAACGCAAAATTGGATTTGACAATTCCTGTCAACCTGTGGTTTAATTATCTTTACGCGCCTGAAAAAACAAAATTCTGCGCGCACAGGGGTACGCAGCAGCGTGATTCCCTGCATCCAAAAACGGGAGGGAACTGCCGAATGGCAAAAAAGAAGGAAGAATACGGCAACGAAAGCATCAAGAGCTTAAAAGGTGCAGACCGTGTGCGCAAGCGCCCGGCCGTTATCTTTGGCTCTGACGGTGTGGAAGGCTGTGCCCATTCCATTTTTGAGATCGTATCCAACTCCATCGACGAAGCGCGTGACGGCCACGGCAACAAAATCAACGTTACCCTTTACCCGGATCACTCTGTGGAAGTAGAGGACTTTGGCCGCGGTATCCCCGTCGATTACAATAAAGCTGAAGAACGCTGGAACTGGGATCTTGTGTTCTGCGAACTGTACGCGGGAGGCAAATATGGCGAGGGTAGCGGCAACTATGACTTCTCCCTTGGCCTGAACGGCCTTGGCCTTTGCGCCACCCAGTATTCCAGCGAATGGATGACTGCGGATATTTACCGCGATGGCATGCACTATCACCTGGATTTCAAAAAAGGTGAGAATGTCGGCGGGCTGAAAAAAGAGCCGTTCACCGGCCGCCGCACCGGCTCCGTCATCCGCTGGAAACCGGACACCGATGTGTTTACCGACATCAATGTTCCGGCGGATACCTTCAAGGATATGCTGCGCCGCCAGGCCGTTGTCAATGACGGTGTGACTCTCGTGTTCAACGACCGCACGGGCGAACGTGCCGAAAAAATCGAATATTTCTATGAGCATGGCATTCAGGACTATGCCAATGAGATCGCCGGTGAGGGAACCCTGACCCCGGTGTATTTCTGCTCCGGTTCCGCAATCGGCCGCGACCGTGATGATCAGCCGGAATATCAGGTCAAAATGAACGTGGCGTTCTGCTTTTCCAACGCGGTGCAAACGCTGGAATACTATCACAACTCCTCGTGGCTGGAGCACGGCGGCAGCCCGGACCGCGCTGTCCGCCTGGCCTTTGTCAACCAGATCAACAACTGGCTGAAAAATAAGGGCCTGTACAAGAAAAACGAAAGCTCCATCACCTTCAACGATGTGCAGGACTGCCTGATTCTGGTTTCCTCCAGCTTCTCCACCCGCACCAGCTACGAGAACCAGACCAAAAAGGCCATCACCAACAAGTTTGTGGCCCAGGCCATGACGGAGTTCCTCAAGCACCAGCTGGAAGTGTACTTTGTGGAGCACCCGGACGAAGCCGAAAAAGCCTGCAAGCAGGTGCTAATCAATAAGCAAAGCCGCGAGCACGCCGAAAAAGCGCGTGTGTCCATCAAAAAAACAATGACCCAGCAGATGGACCTGGCCAACCGCGTGCAGAAATTTGTGGACTGCCGCACCAAGGATGCCACCCGCCGCGAACTGTACATCGTGGAGGGCGATTCCGCTATGGGCGCGGTCAAACAGAGCCGCGATTCGGAGTTCCAGGCTATCATGCCCATTCGCGGCAAGATCCTGAACTGCCTGAAGGCCGATTACGCCCGCATTTTCAAGTCTGACATTATCACAGACTTGATCCGCGTGATGGGCTGCGGCGTGGAGCTGGGCGGCAGCCACAATAAGGACCTGGCTACCTTTAATCTGGACAACCTGCGCTTTAACAAGATCGTCATCTGTACCGATGCTGATGTGGACGGTTATCAGATCCGCACCTTGGTGCTGACGATGCTCTACCGCCTGACCCCCACCCTCATCAATCAGGGGTATGTGTATATCGCGGAATCCCCGCTGTATGAGATCAACACCAAAAATAAGACCTACTTTGCCTATACCGAGCCAGAAAAGGCCGATATCATGAAGCGGATCGACGGCCAGAAGTTTACGATCCAGCGATCCAAAGGTCTGGGCGAAAACGACCCCGAAATGATGTGGCTGACCACCATGAGCCCCGAAAGCCGCCGCTTAATTAAAGTTCTGCCCACCGATGTTCAGCGCACGGCGGAGGTGTTTGACCTGCTCCTGGGCGATAATCTGCAGGGCCGTAAGGAGCACATTGCGGAGCACGGCGCTGAATATCTGGACGATCTGGATGTATCTTAATCAGGGGAGGAGAGAGCAAAATGGCAAAAAAAACAACCAAAAAGAAAGCCGCCCCTGCCCGCCCGCAGCTGGGCGATAACGTCGAGATCCTCTCTGCCGGTGAGGTCATCGAAAGCCCCATTACCGATACGCTGGAAACAAACTACATGCCTTACGCCATGAGCGTTATTGTTTCCCGCGCGCTGCCGGAAATTGACGGCTTCAAGCCCGCCCACCGCAAACTGCTGTATACCATGTACGGCATGGGCCTGCTGAAAGGCGCCCGCACCAAAAGCGCCAACATCGTGGGCAGCACCATGCACCTGAACCCCCACGGCGATGCCGCCATTTACGACACCATGGTGCGTATGGGCCGTTCCAACGAAAGCCTGCTGGTGCCCTTTGTGGACTCCAAGGGTAACTTTGGCAAGGCGTACAGCCGCGATATGGCTTACGCCGCCGCTCGTTACACTGAGGCAAAGCTGGAACCCGTGTGTGAAGAGCTGTTCCGCGATATCGACAAGGATACCGTGGATTTTGTGCCCAACTATGACGGCACCACCACCGAACCGACGATGCTGCCGGTCACCTTCCCGACCATTCTGGCCAACAACACACTGGGCATTGCGGTCGGTATGGCGTCCAACATCTGTTCCTTCAACCTGGTGGAGCTCTGCAATGCAACCATCGCCCTGATGAAAGACGACCAGGCGGATCTGGCCCAGCTGATGCCCGCGCCGGATTTTGTCGGCGGCGGTTCCATCCTGTATGATGCCGCCGAGATGCAGAATGTGCTGGAAAAAGGCCGCGGCAGCATCCGCGTGCGCGCCCAGTGGGCTTACGATAAAGAGAACAACTGCATTGACATCACCCGCATTCCACCGACCACAACGGTGGAAGCCATCATGGATAAGATCACCGAGCTGGTCAAACTGGGCAAGATCCGTGAGATCAGCGATATGCGTGATGAAACCGACCTGAACGGCTTGAAGCTGACCATCGACCTCAAGCGCGGCCAGGACCCGGACAAGCTGATGGCGCGTCTGTTCAAGGCAACCCCGCTGGAGGACAGTTTTGCCTGCAACTTCAATGTGCTGATCGGCGGCCAGCCCCGCGTGTTGGGCGTGCGCCAGATTTTGTTGGAGTGGATCGCATTCCGCTCCGAATGCGTGCGCCGCCGCACCTACTATGATCTGCAGGGCAAGCAAAAGCGTCTGCACCTGCTGCGCGGCCTGGAAGCTATCCTGCTGGATATTGATAAGGCAATTGAAATTGTGCGCAACACTGCGGAAGAATCCGAGGTTGTGCCCAACTTGATGATCGGTTTTGGCATTGACGAAGTGCAGGCTGAGTATGTGGCGGAAATCAAGCTGCGCCACCTCAACCGTGAGTATATCCTCAAACGCACCGAGGAAATTGAGGAACTGGAAAAGGCAATCGCAGACTTGGAAGATGTTCTCAAACGCCCCGCCCGCATCCGCAAGATCATTATGACCGAGCTGGGCGATGTTGCCAAAAAGTATGGCAGCCCCCGCAAAACGGAAATTCTGTACGACCTGCCGGACGATTCTGCTGCCGATGAGCAGAACGAGATCCCGGATTACCCGGTCACGGTGTTCTTTACGCGGGAAGGCTACTTCAAAAAAATTACCCCGCAGAGCCTGCGCATGTCTGGCGAGCAGAAGCTGAAAGACGGCGACGAGGTGGTTTATACCAAAGAGACCACCAACAGCGCCGAGCTGCTCTTCTTTACCAACCATGCCCAGGTGTACAAATCCCGCGCATCGGAATTTGCCGATACCAAGGCCAGCGTGCTGGGTGATTATGTCGCTTCCAAGCTGGAAATGGAAGAGGGCGAAGTGCCGCTGTTCATGACGGTCACAGTCGATTACCGTGGTTACATGCTGTTCTTCTACCAGAACGGCAAGTGTGCAAAGATCCCGCTGGCCAGCTATATGACCAAGCAGAACCGCCGCAAGCTGCTGAAAGCCTATAGCGATAAGGAAGAACTTGCCGCAATGCTGCACATTGAGGAAGAAACCGAGCTGGCCGTCTTCACCAGCGGCGGCACCGGTGGCCCACGCTTGATCCTGGTCGGCAGTGCGCTGATTCCCGAAAAGGCTACCCGCGATACCGCCGGTATCAACATGGTAACGCTGAAAAAGAACGCCCGAATCGCCAAAGTGCGCCTGGCGGCGGGGCTGGAACTGAAAGACCCGCACCGCTACCGCGTGCGCACCCTGCCTGCAGCCGGCGCGCTGCTCCGCCAGGAGGACACGACCGAGCAGATGAGTCTGTAAGGAGCCAAAAAAGGCAATGCAATCTTTTTCTGCACAAGGCAGGGTAAAGTTCTTGCATTTTGCTTTTTGGTATGTTATATTATAACCTGTATGAGAGTTAGGGCAGGCCGAAACATCCGTTTTGGCTGTGGCCTGAAAAGGAGTTGCTGTTAATCCATGACCGCTTATGAAATCGCGTTCGGCGTTGTGCTGATCATTGTTTCGGTTCTGATCGTTGTGTTCACTTTGTCCCAGACCCAGAAAGGGCAGGGCCTGTCTGCTGCCATTATGGGTGATAGCAGCTTTATGGCTGCCGGCCGCGAGCGTGGCCTGGATGCCAAGCTGGCCAAAGTGACCAAAATCTGCGGCGCTGTTTTCTTTGTAGCTACGCTGCTGGTTGGTGTGCTGAGCGCCCGCTTGTAATTGAATGAAAGGAGAACGGTCTGGCCAATTTTGTTGGTGTTCCGCTTTCCCTTATTCAGGAACCGTCAACGACCCGCCCAATACCGCGGGTCGTTTTTTATGGGAAAAATAAAAAGGTCACAATGGTGCAGGTGCTGCCGCGAAACCAAAGGCCACGCCTGCTATGGAAGGACCCTGCCGGGTGGCAGGGTGACGTAAACGAGGAGTAAAAACAAAGGCATGGGCCGCTGCCTGTGCCCAACCCAAAGGAGAAAACATGACACCATTACAGAAAAATATTCTTGCGGCGTGCAAACACCGCCCCCAGACCCTGCGTGAACTGCAGAATGCTTTGCAGGTGGATAATTCCCGCCTGCGCAACACCGTAACCGGCATGGTAGCTACCGGTATGCTGTCCGCCCGCAACGGTACCTATGTTCCGGGCTTTGCCGTGATGGAAAATACCGATGCCCCCGCTGGCATTCCCTGCACACTGGTCAAGCTGGCGGCCCGCTTCGGCTTTGCGTCCCGCGATGACGGCACCGGCGATATCTTTATTCCCGGCCGCGCCCTGCATGGTGCTATGCCGCAGGATAAAATCATCATCAAACTGTTCGACCACCCCCGTGTGGAGGGCAGCGCCGAGGGTGAAGTGGTGGAGGTGACCACCCCGCACAACACCTTTGCCGGTACCATTGTGCTGACTGAGGACGGCCGCCTTGCCGTGGAGCCGGACGGCTGCCGTGATGTGCGCATTGTGCTGGATAAAAAAGGCGCCAACGGCGCACAGCTGGGGGATAAGGTCGGTGCTATCCTGACCAACCGCGGCCAGCGCCATATGGACCACCGCTGCGCTGTTGCCGAGCGCTTCGGCACTTCCGACCGCGCAGCAGAGTGCGCCAAGGCTGTGCTGTATGGCCGTGATGTCCGCCAGGAATTCCCGGAGGAGGTATTGGCCGAAGCTCACGCATATGATAACGCTCTCATCGACCCCGCCGAAGCTGCCCACCGCGCCGACCTGCGCGGTCTGCCGATCTTTACCATCGACTCTGCCGAGACCAAGGATATCGACGACGCCATCAGCCTGATGAAGACCCAGAACGGCGGCTATGAGCTGGGCGTTCATATTGCGGATGTCAGCCACTATGTCCGCCCGGACACCGCGCTGGATAAGGAAGCTTATGAGCGCGCAACTTCCATCTATTACGCGGATAAAGTCATCCCCATGCTGCCCACCCAGCTTTCCAACGGCATCTGCAGCCTCAATGAAGGGGAGGAGCGCCTGGCGTTCTCCTGCCTGATGCAGCTGGATGAAAGCGGCAATATCCATAGCTATCAGTTCGTCAAGAGCGTCATCCGCAGCCGTGTCAAGGGCGTTTATAAAGAAATTAACGCTCTGTTGGACGGCTCCAATGACCCGGCTCTGGTGACGAAATATAAAGACGTTATGGCTCAGCTGCCCGCGATGACCGAGCTGTACGAAAAGCGCCTGGCTCTGCGCAAAGCACGCGGCGCGATGGAAATCGAATCCGACGAAGCCAAGTTGGTCATGGACGAGGAAGGCCGCTGCGTGGATATCGTCAAGCGCACCCGCGGTGTGTCGGAGTGCATGATCGAAGAGTTCATGCTGCTGGCCAACCAGTGCGCTGCCAATGCGGGCCGCACCCATCATGTGCCGTTTGTGTACCGTATCCATGAAGCCCCCGATGCCGAGCGCATGGAAAAGCTGAGCAACACCCTGAAAGCCTGCGGCCTGAACGTCCACTTTGCCGGGGAAGTGCTCACCCAGCTGGAGCTTTCTGCCATTCTGGACGAAACCCGCGGCCAGCCCATCCAGATCCCGGTCCACACCGGTATCCTGCGCAGCATGCAGAAAGCTCGCTACTCTCCGGAGCCGAAAGGCCATTACGGCCTGGTGCTGGCAGACTATGCCCACTTTACCAGCCCCATTCGCCGTTACCCGGACCTTGCCATCCATCGCATCCTGACGGATATGCTGGTGGGCAAGCCGGAGCAGGAGCTCATCAAGGATTATACCGGTTTTGCCACCCACGCCAGCGAGCAGTCCAGCCGCCAGGAAGTTTCCGCCGTGCGCATTGAGCGCGATGTGGAGGACCTGTACAAGGCCGAGTATATGCACAACCACCTGGGCGAAGTCTACACCGGCACCGTGGCAGGTGTAACACCGCGTGGTATTTTTGTGGCGCTGGAAAACACCGTAGAGGGCTTTGTGCCTGCCGCACAGCTCTGCAAGGGCGAAGCCACTGTGGTGGAGGGCGTCAGCATTCTGGACCCGCTGACCGGAAAACGCTGGATGCTGGGCGACCCCGTCAAAGTGCAGGTAGCCGGTGCCAACGTTGCCCTTGGCCGCATTGATTTTGACTATATGCCGCTGTAATCATAGGCAACACCGCATAATTCCCGCCTTACGGCTTAAGCACCGCTCCGGCGGCTGC
>OGZI01003034.1_pt1 | contig 12422 bp, 9 predicted proteins | sample 1576711 | NCBI WGS metagenome assembly OGZI01 (sample SAMEA3541482, study PRJEB24748) | human gut metagenome | biome: human gut; feature: human-associated habitat; material: faeces | place: China | collected 2012
GATTTCAGGAGGAAACTTAAACAGCAACCTTCTCAAGAATCTCCCGCTTCTATAAACGGGAGAGGTTCAACTTGTCATTCAAAAAAATTCTCACAATATGTTGACACCGTCCAGGGCTTGTCGCACGTGCGACAAGCCTTTTTTTATGCTATAATATACCCGTCTCGCTGATGGATTCCATGAGCGTGTGGATTGAAATTGTAATATTGAGTAGTAAGTTATTGAGTGGCCTGTCGTATGATATTCATACGGCAGGTTTTTTCTATAAATAAATTTTACTATTCAATATTACAGAAAATATATATTGACTAGCAGTATGGAACGGAGTATACTGAGTGTATCAAAAACGAATTATAGAATTCACAAAATTGTAGAGAAAGGAGAATAGAGATGGGAACATATATTGGGCATACTAGCGAAGAGGGACGACAGCAGCTGCTGATAGACCATTTGAAAGGGGCCAGCCTTTTGGCAGAACGATTTGCCAGCATATTTGATGCGGCCGAATGGGGGAAGATGGCCGGGTTATATCATGACATCGGGAAATATAGCGCGGCTTTCCAGCAACGGATCCTGGAAGAGGGACCGCGGGTCGATCATTCTACGGCTGGTGCCTTGTTGATGAAGAAAATAAAGAATGTGCCTTTGGCTTTCTGTATTGCCAGTCATCACAGCGGTCTCCTCAATACGGGAACGAGATTATCGAAAGCCGATGACGGTACCTTGAAGGGGCGGCTGAAAAAAGAATTGAAAGGCAAGCTGGACTATTCAGCTTATCGGCAGGAATTGCCTGAACCGCTGCCGATTCGCAAGGCACCGGCCTTTTTATACGGAAAAGACCGGTTTTATTACTCTTTCTTCATCCGTATACTTTTTTCCTGCTTAGTCGATGCCGATTTCTTGGATACGGAACAATTCGTGAACGCTGGCAAGGTGCAACGCGGCGGATTCGCGACGATGCAGGAACTTCACGATTTATTTTTTGCTTATTATGCAACATTTGGGGAACCCACTACGCCTATCAATCAAAAACGGCAGGAGATTTATCAGCAATGTCTGGATGCAGCTGAAAAGGAACCCGGTATGTTTAGCCTGACCGTTCCGACCGGCGGCGGTAAGACCTTGTCTTCCTTGGCTTTTGCCTTGAAACACGCTGTAAAGTATAAGAAACAGCGGATTATTTATATCATCCCTTATACGTCGATTATTGAACAGACTGCCGATATTTTCCGCAATATCCTGGGAGATGGTAACGTCATCGAACACCATATGAATGTCGATTACGATAAAGATGACAATAAAGAGGATAATGACAAAAAGGAAGATGATGGCTTAAACCGCAAAAAGCTGGCGACTGAAAACTGGGATGCGCCCGTCATTGTGACGACGAATGTGCAGTTTTTTGAATCCCTCTTTGCGGCCAAGACCAGCCGGTGCCGCAAGGTACATAATATTGCCAATAGTGTCCTCATCTTCGATGAAGCGCAGATGCTCCCTGAACCTTATTTGCGGCCGTGTATTCGCAGTATAGGCGAATTGGTGGCCAATTATCGCTGCACAGCTGTATTGTGTACGGCAACGCAGCCGAGTTTGGAAACGTATTTTTCCCAGATTGGAGAAGGCCTGAAAGTGCGGGAAATCTGCCCGGATACACAAGGACTGTATGAATTCTTCAGGCGCGTCACTTATCGATTCATGGATGTAGATTCTTTGGAATCCTTGGCAGCGCAGCTGAAAGAGCATGAGCAGGTCCTGTGTGTCACTAATTCCAAGAAGGACGCTCGGGACTTGTATCAGATGATGGCGGGCGATGGATGTTATCATTTGTCGACCTTCATGTATCCGGCTCATCGGCGCCGCGTCTTAGCAATCATCCGTCAACGCCTTAAGGATGGTTTGCCCTGCCGGGTCATTTCAACCAGCTTGATTCAGGCTGGCGTCGATGTCGATTTCCCTGTTGTTTATCGTGAAATTGCCGGCCTGGATAGTATTATCCAGACAGGCGGCCGCTGCAATCGGGAAGGGAAACAGCGGACCGAAGACAGTACCGTATATATTTATGATTTGCATAAGCCTATGAACCGGATCCCTGCTTTCGTGCGGCGCCCTATTGAAATAACCCAGATGGTGGCGAAGCACCATGCCGACATAGCCAGTGCAGAGAGTATTAAAGCGTATTTCGACCAGCTCCATTACACGATTGGTGAAGACCAGCTGGACAGCAAAAATATTTTGAAACGATTAGAAGGAAATACCCCGGACTTTACAGAGATTGCAAAAGATTTTAAACTGATAGAAGAAGATAGCAGACCCGTTTTTATTCCCGTAGATGATGACCTGGATAATCAGAAAATCCTGACACAATTGATAGCCAGTGTTTGTAACCGGTCCATATTACGTAAGGCTAATCAATATATGGTCAGCGTCTATGAGAACCAGTTCGAGAAACTCTGGGAAACGAATAAGCTGGACGCATTGGATCTAGGATTGTATGTACTAAAAGATCCGGCGGTATATGACCCGGATACGGGGCTCGTCGTCAATATGGAAGATGGAATAGGCATCTTTTTATAAATTGAGGAGATGATGATATGGCAATACGTGTAGAGGTTTGGGGAGATTATGCCTTGTTCTCCCGGCCGGAAATGAAAACGGAACGTGTCAGTTATGATGTCATGACACCGTCTGCAGCACGAGGCATCATTGAGGCCATTTATTGGCATCCCGGACTCAGATGGATTATTGATAAAATCTATGTCCTCAGTCCTATCCAATTTACCAATATACGCCGTAATGAAGTTAAGGCAAAGGCCAGTGCCAGAGCGGCCAAGCAGGCGATGACTAAGAAAAATCTGGCGTTGTATTTGAGTACGAAAGAAGAAATACAGCAACGGGCTTCCATGGTACTGTGCAAGGTGCATTATGTCATCGAAGCGCATTTTGAATTGACTGATAAGGCCAATGCTTCTGACAATGCAGGAAAGTTCCAGGATATCATCCGCCGCCGCCTGAAACGGGGGCAATGCTATCATACGCCTTATTTTGGCTGCCGGGAATTTCCTGTCAATTTCCGGGAATATGAATTTGACAGTGTGCCGACAGCCTATGCCGGGGAAGATAAGGAATTAGGGTATATGCTGTATGACATGGATTATTCCGACTTACAGCACATACGGCCTATGTTCTTCAAGGCGACCTTACATAACGGGGTCCTGGATTTGCGGGATTGTGAGGTGCACTCATGATTTTACAATCATTGGTAGATTACTATGAAACCTTAGCCCGACAGGGTGCTATTGCCAAACCAGGATGGGGAAACTATAAGATTTCTTATGCTGTGAATCTGAATCAACAGGGCGAAGTCATCGGTATCCTGTCTTTGGAAAAAGAAGTGATGCGGGGAAAAAAGAAGGTATCTGTGCCTACTACCCATATGCTGCCGGAAGGCGTGAAAAAATCGTCGGGCATCCGGCCGCAGTTCTTATGGGCGAATGCTGCATATTGCCTGGGCCTGCCTAAGGAAAATAAGACGGCAGATATAACGGGAGATGCGGCAACAAAATGGGAAAAGGATAAAAAACGGAGTGTAGCTTGTTTTGAAACGATGAAACAATATCATTTAGATATCTTAGAAGCTGTCCACACGCCGTCAGCAGCGGCTTTGAAGCGGTTCTTTACGACGTGGAATCCGGAAACAGCAGAAAATCATTCCGTATTGAAACCGTACCTGACCACCAACCTATTAACAGCCAATGTAATGTATGCGGTTGAAGGCGTCTTTGTTCAAGATGATGAAACCATCAGGAGCGCCTGGGATGCTCATTATAATCAACCATCTGATGATGCTGTCAAAGGGCAGTGTTTAGTCACAGGGAAAATAGGACCCATTGCCCGCATCCATCCTAATATCAAAGGCGTCCGCGGTGCCCAGTCTTCGGGAGCTTCCTTAGTATCCTTTAACGCAGAGGCTTTTGAATCATACGGTCATTCAAAGGGACAGTGCTATAATGCTCCTGTCAGTGAACATGCCGCTTTCGCCTACACGACGGTATTGAATCAACTCATCGCCGATGAAAAGCATTGCAAGGTCATTGGCAATACGACTGTCGTCTATTGGGCAGCCAATGGGGAAGAAGCCTATCAGGATTTGCTTCATAGCGCCGTTTTTGAAGATGATGACACTATTGATGATGAGACACTTGATGCCTTGTTTTCTCACATCCAAAAAGGGATGCCCTTTGATTTTCAAGGAGTTCCCATCCATCCCGATACGCCTTTTTATATCTTAGGGTTATCGCCAAATGCAGCCAGACTCTCAGTCCGTTTTTTCTTACAAGATACGTTCGGTCATTTTATCGACCACGTGCGCAAACATTATGAAAGACTGGAAATCGTTATGCCTCAGCAGTATCGGGCTTACTTGCCATTAGGGAGATTGTTGGGGGTAACAGTGAATCCTAAACGTAAGGACACGAAAGGAAAACCTGATAAAAAGTATGAGAAAGCATCCCCACTTCTGGCAGGGGCTGTGATGCGGAGCATCCTCTCGGATACGCCTTACCCGCAGGCTTTATACAACCACGTCATGCTGAGAGTTAAAGCAGATCAAGATGATAAAGATAAGCATATCTATAAAATTACTGCTGAAAAAGCCGCTATCATCAAGGCTTGTTTATTGAAGAATTTCCCGAAAGGAGAGACGATAACTGTGACGTTGAATGAAGAAAGTACGAATACGGCCTATGTATTAGGCAGACTGTTCTCTGTATTAGAACAAATTCAGGAAAAAGCCCATGAAAAAGATAATGGACGCGGTAAGGTTCCCGACTCAGAAAAGAATCGGAAAGGAATAAATAGCACGATTAAGGATCGATTTTTTAATAGTGCGGCTGCGACCCCAGGATGGGTATTTCCGATTTTGTTGAAAATGGCCAATCACCATTTACGCAAATTGAATGACAGAAAGGGATTGAAAATTGAACTGGAAAAAATGGTTACAGAGTTGGAAGGGAAAATCGAGATGAATGGCCAGCCTATTCCTGCGCGGATGAATTTGACGGATCAAGGCTTATTTATTTTAGGCTATTACCATCAGACCCAGAAACGGTATGTGAAGAAGGAGGAAAAATAAAATGTCAGAACCCATTAAGAATCGCTATGAATTTACCATCCTGTTTGACGTAGAAAATGGTAATCCCAATGGTGATCCCGATGCCGGTAATATGCCGCGTGTGGATCCGGAAACGGGGTATGGCCTGGTTACCGATGTCTGCTTGAAGCGTAAGATACGCAATTGCATCGAAACGATTTGCGAAGATAAACCCGGCTATCGTATTTACGTTAAAGAAGGCGTTCCTTTGCAGCGCAGTGATAAAGAAGCCTTGGAATATGTAGGGGTTAAAGAAGAAAAGGACATCAAAAAGATGAAGACAAGCGATCCGGAACTGGACCGTAAAATCTGTGATTTCATGTGCCAGAATTTCTTTGACATACGTACCTTTGGCGCCGTTATGACGACCTTTGTCAAAAGTGCCCTCAATTGTGGCCAAGTTCGCGGTCCTGTTCAGTTGGGTTTTGCCCGCAGCATTGATCCCATCATGCCACAGGAAGTCACCATTACCCGTGTCGCCATCACGACGGAAAAAGATGCTGAAAACAAAAATACCGAAATTGGCAGAAAGTACATCATTCCCTATGCGTTATATCGTGTAGATGGCTACGTATCGGCTAACCTGGCCCGGAAAGTGACCGGTTTCAGCGAAGATGATTTGCAGTATTTATGGAAGGCCATCATTAATATGTTTGAATATGACCATTCTGCTGCCAGAGGGAATATGGCCGTCCGCGAACTCATCGTTTTCAAGCATGATAGTGAACTGGGGAATGCTCCAGCTTATAAACTTTTTGACACTATTCATGTCCAGAAAAAAGATGGCGTCATTGCTCCCAGAAACTATACGGACTACGATATCACTGTAGATGAAAGTAAAATTCCGGAACATGTTACGTGTACCCGGATGATTTAACCAAGCAAAAAAGCGGTGCGAAGCAGAATCACACATAAAATATATCAGAGCTTCGCACCCGTCTTGATTTCTATAAAAATGAGCAATATCCGGATAATTGACTCAAAAATTGAACTGCTCATCAATCAGTTCGCAATATGATTGATGAGAGAGCAGATAGTGACTGAGCCAATTTGAAGGCTGTCGCACCCTTCACGGGTGCGTGGATTGAAATGAGCATAATAAATTTATTTATAACCGCGACGGGACGCGTCGCACCCTTCACGGGTGCGTGGATTGAAATTTTAGACATCCCAGTAGACAACACAAAAACCAACGTCGCACCCTTCACGGGTGCGTGGATTGAAATTATGAAAAGGTGCGTGATCATTTTGGCTGAGATTGTGTCGCACCCTTCACGGGTGCGTGGATTGAAATTCCAATACAACCATCGTCACGGCCAGCAAGACCTAGTCGCACCCTTCACGGGTGCGTGGATTGAAATGGGTCCAATGGCGGCGTTGATTGGGATGATATAATGTCGCACCCTTCACGGGTGCGTGGATTGAAATCCCTGGAGCAAATTATAAACGTAAATCACTTTTTCGTCGCACCCTTCACGGGTGCGTGGATTGAAATTGGTTGCGCTTTTGCTTTGCAATATCAATGATTCCGTCGCACCCTTCACGGGTGCGTGGATTGAAATATTGTTCTTGGTAAAGGATATGTCAGACGGTGCGGACGTCGCACCCTTCACGGGTGCGTGGATTGAAATATCGCCGCCATGTACGACCCGAAAAACGAGTATCGTCGCACCCTTCACGGGTGCGTGGATTGAAATCCACAAGTCGGCCAGCTCGTAGGAAAAGACACCGAGTCGCACCCTTCACGGGTGCGTGGATTGAAATAGACGGTGACCCCGCCGCCTATTGACGGGAGCCGCTGTCGCACCCTTCACGGGTGCGTGGATTGAAATTGGTGGCCGTACTGTAATCCCCATGTCTTTAACAGAGTCGCACCCTTCACGGGTGCGTGGATTGAAATCACGCGGCGCGCAGGTCGGCATTGTCGTAAGTCCGCCGTCGCACCCTTCACGGGTGCGTGGATTGAAATCAGCCGAATCCGCTCCAGACGACGAAGGATTTCCTGGTCGCACCCTTCACGGGTGCGTGGATTGAAATGAATTTATACGGTTCTACTGTCAGGAGCTTGTCCTTGTCGCACCCTTCACGGGTGCGTGGATTGAAATCCACCATGGCCACTCAGTTGATGTGCCCTGTTTGTGTCGCACCCTTCACGGGTGCGTGGATTGAAATTTTTACGACAGCGTTTTTTACCATCCACTTTGTCCACGTCGCACCCTTCACGGGTGCGTGGATTGAAATGCGTCTACAGCTGCATTGGATGCTGCTTTTGTGTCTGGTCGCACCCTTCACGGGTGCGTGGATTGAAATATCGGCATCAGACGACCATTTTACCCCAGTCAGTTGTCGCACCCTTCACGGGTGCGTGGATTGAAATCTCGGGCAACTCTTTTTCCTTCAGCATCCCTAGTAGGTCGCACCCTTCACGGGTGCGTGGATTGAAATAAGGCGTCGGCCACGGTGTTGCCGATAAAGGTGACGTCGCACCCTTCACGGGTGCGTGGATTGAAATAAAACGCAGGCTTATGAGTTCAAAGTAGGGAAAACGGTCGCACCCTTCACGGGTGCGTGGATTGAAATTTCCATGGTTTCATCTCCTTAGCTTCTGCCGATGAGGGTCGCACCCTTCACGGGTGCGTGGATTGAAATAGCTAAAGCTACGTAGTCCTGCTGATAATATGCAAAGTCGCACCCTTCACGGGTGCGTGGATTGAAATCAGACTGAGCAGTTTAAGGCGCGCCAATCAATCGGGTCGCACCCTTCACGGGTGCGTGGATTGAAATGCTTGTCAGGGATGTAGTGAGTAAGCACGTGCGCACGTCGCACCCTTCACGGGTGCGTGGATTGAAATTCTACGTTTGTATCTGCGTGCGCTTTATACACCTGGTCGCACCCTTCACGGGTGCGTGGATTGAAATGTGGACCCGCGGCTAAACAGCGACCGGTTCCAGCGCGTCGCACCCTTCACGGGTGCGTGGATTGAAATACTAGCCTTGGCATTTGTTTCCGATGTTTTAGCATGTCGCACCCTTCACGGGTGCGTGGATTGAAATATGGATAAAAAAGAAGCACTTCTCGACTGTGACAGTCGCACCCTTCACGGGTGCGTGGATTGAAATATGATGAGGTCCGCTAAATATCGCTTCTTGGCCGCTGTCGCACCCTTCACGGGTGCGTGGATTGAAATCAGGCAGTCTGTACCGTGATACCACTTGACGCTGTAGTCGCACCCTTCACGGGTGCGTGGATTGAAATGGTCATTTTAAACTCCGTTGTGCCGTCAGCGTATCGTCGCACCCTTCACGGGTGCGTGGATTGAAATTATAAAAAGGTGCGTGATCATTTTGGCTGAGATTGTGTCGCACCCTTCACGGGTGCGTGGATTGAAATATCAAATCCGTCGTAGGTAGCGTCGGCATTCGTCACGTCGCACCCTTCACGGGTGCGTGGATTGAAATAGTCCCTCCTTTATTTCTTTTCCCCTCCGTTGAACGTCGCACCCTTCACGGGTGCGTGGATTGAAATACTACAATGGCGGAAACTATGGCGGATAGATTAAGTCGCACCCTTCACGGGTGCGTGGATTGAAATTCTATGTTTGTATCTGCGTGCGTTTTATATACTTGTCGCACCCTTCACGGGTGCGTGGATTGAAATGTGACCACATCTAAAGTCTTGACGATTGAGTAAAGGAGGATGTCGCACCCTTCACGGGTGCGTGGATTGAAATTATTTTAGGCATATTAATTGACGTTAAAGCCCCCCAGTCGCACCCTTCACGGGTGCGTGGATTGAAATCAAAAAGAATATGAAAAATTGAATGAGTCCAAGGCCGTCGCACCCTTTGCGAGTGCGTGGATTGAAATCTGGCAAAAGGATCGGCCATAGGGATTAAGGAAGCTGTCGCACCCTTAGTGGGTGCGTGGATTGAAATTCGATGAATCGTCTATCCTGAAATCCTTTACCGGGGTTGCACCCTTCACGGGTGCGTGGATTAAAATATGATATAATTAAATTATAAGGTACTTATGGATGTGAATATTACAGAATACTGAAAGGAGGCGTTTTTCATGGAATATGCTGAAGATGATTTTTTGATGATATCGGGGATACAACATTTTTCTTTTTGTCCGAGACAATGGGCCTTAATTCACATAGACCAAGTTTGGGCTGAAAATGTTAAGACGATGGAAGGTAACATTATTCATGAAAATTGTCATAATCCAGACTTTGTGGAGAAACGCGGAGAGCTTCTTGTTTCCCGGGGGATGAGGATATCTTCAAGAACGTTGGGGGTAACTGGGCAATGTGATGTGGTGGAATTTCGTCAAAATAATGCTGGCTGTTATTTATACGGACAGAAAGGGGTATGGCAGCCTTTTCCCATTGAATACAAACGAGGGAAATCCAAGGATATAGATGCAGATCGTCTTCAGCTTTGCTGTCAAGCTATGTGTCTGACGGAAATGTTAGGAGTGCCTATTTCAGAAGGGGCTGTGTACTATCATGAAACTCATCGAAGAGAAACGGTTTCATTGACAGAAGATTTATGTCATGAAGTTAGAGAAATGTTGGCACAAATGCATGATTATTTTCGACGTGGCTATATTCCTAAAGTTCGCCCTAGAAAGGGATGCCCCAGTTGTTCCTTGAAAGAACTTTGTCTGCCTATCATTTGTAAAAAGAAATCAGCTCGTCCCTATTACGATACTATGTTGGGAGAGTGACGAAATATGAGAAAATTGTTGAATACATTATATATCATGACTCCGGAAACGTATTTAGCCTTAGAAAATGACAATGTTATCGTTTTAATGGATGAAAATGTGATGGGAAAATTTCCTCTTCATACGTTAGAGCAGATTATTTATTTCGGTTATAAAGGCGCGTCGCCAGCCTTAATGGGGGAATGTGCCAAAAGAAATATAGGACTTTGTTTTTATCGCCAGAGTGGTAGATTTTTGGCTAGGGTAGTGGGAACGACTCAGGGAAATGTATTATTGCGGAAAAAACAATACCGTTGTTCCGATGATGAAGAGCAAAGCTGTCAAATTGCCAGGTATTTTATTGTAGGGAAGATTTTCAATGCTCGCAGTGTGCTGGAAAGGGCCAAGCGGGATCATCCGTTGAGTGTTGATGTCCAGACCATAAAAGAAATCAGCGCATCGTTACTTCATTTGGCTAACGCAGCTAGGACGTGCTGTGATTTAGATAGCTTGCGAGGTTATGAAGGAGAGGCAGCCAGTCTATACTTCTCTGTATTTGACCGTCTGATATTACAGAATAAGGAAATCTTTTCCTTTGAACAACGAATCAAACGGCCTCCTAAAGACCCTGTCAATACGCTGCTTTCTTTTTGTTATACTATTTTGGCTAATGATTGCGCGTCTGCATTGGAATCTACTGGGCTGGATGCATATGTAGGATTCCTGCATCGTGACCGTCCAGGAAGAGCTTCGCTTGCTTTAGACTTGATGGAAGAATTGCGCAGTATCTATGCGGATCGATTTGTATTGACGTTGATAAACAATCGTAAAATAAACGCTAGTGCCTTTGAACGACAAGCAAATGGGGCCGTATTACTGAACGACAAGGGCCGTAAAATTTTTCTTACTGACTGGCAGAACCGTAAGAAAGAGTTAATCAGGCACCCCTTTTTAGAAGAAAAGATTCCTTGGGGCTTAGTTCCGTTTGTTCAAGCTCAACTATTGGCGCGGGTCTTACGTGGCGATTTAGATGTGTATCCGGCTTTTTTGTGGAAATGAGATGAGTATATGTTAGTATTAGTGACCTACGACGTGAGTACACAAGATGATAATGGAAAGAGAAGACTGCATCAGGTAGCCAAGCAGTGCGAGAAATACGGTCAGCGTGTGCAGAACTCTGTATTCGAGTGCCTGTTGCAGCCTGATGAATTGGTTATATTGAAGCATCGGTTACTGAAAATCATGGATGAAGATAAAGATAGTATCCGATTCTACAATCTCGGTAAAAAATACCAATCAAAAATCGAGCACTATGGAGTTAAAGAAGCATATGATCCGGAAGAAGTACTGATTTTGTGAAATAGCATCGAATAATCGTAAGTGGAAAATAAATCGGTGGATTTAATCTCCTGGCTGGTTGTGAGACAATAGGCTCATCAAACAGGATAAATTAGACAAATTAGAGTTTCTCCCATTTTGTCTAAAAACTCTAATCTATCCTATTCAGCAAGGAGGATGTTTTTGGGTACTCAAAAAATTACACGCGAAATGAAAAGATACCAAATACAGCAAATTTCAAAGATGCCGAAACCTTGGATCAATACCTGCCTGGGGCAATAAAGACTCAGGAAATACGCTGTTCCTTTTTTTATGAGAAATTTTTTTACGTTGCAAATGCTACGGATGACTCCGGCAGTATCTGATATACTCAAGATGTCTTGAGAAACCAACTCATAAAAATAGATTCATGCGAGAAAAGGAAGCGATACTATGATTACCAAAGACATGACGTTAGCTGACGTTGTAAAAGCTTATCCGAATACGATTGGGTTCCTGAATGGTCTGCATCTCGATTACTGCTGCGGCGGCCATGACCCCATCGCTACGGCTGTCCGCGAAAAGGGCCTGGACGTAGATAAATTCCTGGCCGAGCTCAATCAGGCCGCAGAAAGAAAGGCTGCGCAGCGGGACGTACATGGCGATATTGAAGCGTTCAAAACGCTTGCAGTCACGGAAATGCTTGACGACCTGGAAGCGACGCATCACGTTACAGACCGCAGACTCATGGCTGAAACGGAAGAACTTCTCAACAAGATCCTCATCGTCCATTATCCGCATCATGGTAAAATGCTCACGCGCCTTCACCATCTTTATGCCGGCCTGAAGGCAGAACTGGAAGAGCATTTCGCCAAGGAAGAACAGCTCGTCTTCCCGCTGATGCGCCAGCATCCGCATCCGGACAGCCAGACGCTGGCACTTATCCAGGACTTGGAAGCAGAACACACCGGCGCCGGCGACGTCATCAAAGAAATCCAGGCACTGACGGATAACTTCACGCCGCCAGAAGATGCTTGCCCGACTTTCCGCCAGACGTATGTTGTCATGGAACAGCTCTTTGACGACATCTTCATCCACATCTTCAAGGAAAACTCCATCGCCTTCCCGGAATACGCCGAACAGGTCTGAATATAAGGAAAATCACCTGCCTCAAGGATTGATCAACATCTTTGGTGTGAATGATAATATATAAGTGAGCCACTTAAGGTATTCGTGATCACGAAAAAGT
>OGZI01003039.1_pt1 | contig 12411 bp, 8 predicted proteins | sample 1576711 | NCBI WGS metagenome assembly OGZI01 (sample SAMEA3541482, study PRJEB24748) | human gut metagenome | biome: human gut; feature: human-associated habitat; material: faeces | place: China | collected 2012
CTATCGCCCCTCATTTCTATTTTATCTTGTTTGTACCCCTTGTACACCGATGTTTGTTTTGCAAAAAGAAAAGAGTTTCCCGCAGAGTCCGTGACAAAGCGGAAAGCCTGGATGAATTCTGTTTTTCACTTGGTATAATTTGAGATAAAGTGAGGATTGGATATGCCAAATTGATAGAAAGTGAGGAATTATTATGAAAAGACGAGTGATGCGTGCCCTGCTGGTCCTGTTCCTGTGCCTGACCCTGCTGCCAAGCGCGGCATTTGCGGCATACACACCGCCGGTGAAGGTCGACAAGGTTTCCGTCAGCGTCTCGGCTCCGACATTGAAGGATGGCTTAAAAGTCCCGAAAGTGGAGGACAATGCCCCCTACTTCATCGACAGTTCCTACTCTCCGGACGATATTGACATGAATTTTTTCTACTGGAATCGCGTTGCCGCCGAGGGCTGCGCCGCTTCCGCCGGCTATCTCTATGAGGAAGGCGGGACCAGCCTTGCCAGCCTTGTAAACGATAGCTGGTACCGGCTGCGCGTCCGGCTGAAGATGGATTACGGCCATTATTTTGCCGAAAACATAACGGCAACTGTCGACGGCGCGACAAAGACCGAAGTGGAACGCTATCGGGACGATACCGTCTATGTCTCCGCGTGGTTCAAGGTGGGTGATCCTCCGGAGCACCCGACAGCGGTCAGCACGGTCAAGCTCACTGATGTGCCGACGACCCGTAAGGATAAGATTGAGACTTGGACTGATGCCATCCAGAAGGCGGCGGTCAGCGATGGGTGCCAGATCTGCTATGCCTCCCTCCGCGAGTGGGACAGCGCGGACGATATGTGGCGCTACAGCAACAGCTCCGGCTCTACCGACGCCAGCAAGGTCTATGGCGCGATGCTGACCATCAATCCTCTTCCGGACCATGTCTTTGCGGACACCGTCACTGCCACGGTCAACGACAGTACGGTCGAGGTCGTGGGCCGGAGCATAGACGAGGTGGAAATTTTTGTTCCCTTCGGCTATGTGACCATCGACAAGGTTGAGGTGAAGAGCGCCACCTGGCCCATTGACGGCAATACCATCCGCAAGGATGCGGACAATTTCTACCTCAATGATTATTTCAGCAACGGGAGCTATCCCTACACGCTGGAGTCCGCGAAATTCCAAATTAAAAAGAATGGCAGCTGGCAGGACCTGACTGATGCTGACACCACATTCAACGGTGAGAAAGAATACCGCGTCACCGCCGAGTTGAAGGCCAAGAGCTATGCAGCCTTTGCAGATACCGTCACCGGCGACTTCAACGGTACAAGCGGGACAGAATGTCAAACTTCCGATGGCGGTAAGGTCTGCACCGTCACACGCACCTGCGCGGTCTACAAACCAGTCTATACTTACAATACAGATGATCCCAATAACCACATCAACAGCGTGACGATCCATCAGGACGATCCGCAGCTGGGGGAAAAGTATGCGGACGGCGTGTATGCGCCTGCCGGGAGCAGGACTATGCTGGTCGGTGTCAATGGAAGCTACTCCTGGTACGAGGTTCCCTGCGTGGGCAGCACAGAAGGTATCAAGAAGCTGACAAATACCGACACCTTTGAAGCAGGCAAGGTCTATTGGTACAGCCTGACACTGAGAAATGCGGATAGCTACCGCTTTGGCGACGGCTTCACCATCTCCTTCAAGCAGTTGGACGGCACCGACAGCAAGTACGCCATGATACAGTGCGAGACGGACACTGAAAAACGGAAGGTGTACAACCTTTGGTACACCGTGGGTGATGTAACGCAGACACCGATCACCCAGGTCGCCGTCACCGGCCCGGCGTATCAGAACGGAACCGTCGACATCAGCGACCACGATGAATTTCGTGCGGATGCCCCTGTGACCCTCAGATCTTTAACCTATAACAACAACTATTTGAGTTTCACGCTGCTCCCCCAGTCCGGCCATTACTTCGGGCGCACGGTGACCGTGACCTATAACGGCAAGGAGGCACGGGTGTCCGATAGCTTCTTCAGTCGCTTTGACACCAAGTATATCGGTGTAAGCTACTCCAGTGAACCCGCCACCCCCGTCACCGTCACCGGCATCACCGCCGCAGATAAAACCTATGACGGCACGGTGGCTGCCACCCTTACCGGCGGTACACTCAGCGGCGTGGCGGCGGGCGACACCGTAGCGCTCGACTTCTCCGAAGCAAGGGCGGAATTCGACAGCAAAGATGTGGGAAACGATAAGAGCGTTACAGTCAAGGGTACCCTCAAGCTGACAGGTGCGGACGCCCACAAATACGCCCTTACTCAGCCCGAACTGACCGGTTTGAAGGCCGATATCACCCCCTGCGCCGCTTTCAATGATGCCACCAATAAGAATCAAATCATCTATGTGGGTGAGAATAGCTTCGCCGCGCCCAGGTTCACCGGCATCGGCGGCGAAGAGGTGACGGGTACGCTTCGCTATGCGCTGTCCGACGGAAAGACGGAAGCGGAGATCCCCGAAATGCTCCGCGCTCTGAAGGCGGGCGATAGCCTGAACATCCCCTACACCTTCACCGCTTCCGGCAACTACAGCGGTGAAAAGACTGGAACCATCACCGTCACAGCACAGGAGCGTCCGTCCTCTGGCGGCGGCAGCCACACATCCAGCTATCCTGTGGCAGTGTCTGGTCAGACCCAAAACGGCAGCGTAACGGTCGACCGGCGCTCTGCGGGGCGCGGTGACACTGTTACGATCACGGTCAAGCCCGACAGCGGCTATGCGCTGGAAACGCTCACGGTCATGGATAAGAATGGCAGCGAACTCAAGCTCACGGATAAGGGCAGCGGCAAGTACACCTTCACCATGCCGGGCAGCAGGGTCGAGGTCAAGGCAACTTTCATGGAGGACAACTCTGTCCTGAATTTCTTCTACGACGTTCCCAACGACAGCTTTTACTATGAAGCGGTGAAATGGGCAGCCGGAAAGAATATCACCTCCGGCGTTGGCAACAATCTGTTCGCCCCTGACCAGCCCTGCACCCGCGCGCAGATCGTTACCTTCCTGTGGCGTGCTGCGGGCAGTCCGGAGCCCAAGAATGTCGGCAGTTTCTCTGATGTACCTGCAAGCGCCTACTATGCGAAGGCGGTTGCCTGGGCAGTCGAGAACGGGATCACGACCGGTACGGGCGATGGAATGTTCTCTCCTGATGCCGTCTGTACGAGAGCGCAGGCTGTGAGCTTCCTCTGGCGTTATGAGAAGGTCCCCGTGGCGAGCCGCAGCAATCCGTTCGCGGATGTTGCTGCCGATTCCTACTATGCCGACGCAGTTCTGTGGGCAGTCAAGGAGGACATCACCAAGGGAACCACCAACACGACATTCAGCCCCGACGCGGATTGCACCAGAGCGCAGATCGTGACCTTCCTCTGGCGATGCAAGAAGTGACTTACATACGGCCAAGCAGCAAAAGCCGCTGTCCTGCCCCTATAAGCGAACATCAGACAGCGCAGCGGATTGGCTTTTCACCTTGATGCTGCGCTGTTCTCTTCTCTCTGCAGGAAACAGATCTATAATATCGTTCTGACCTTTTCTACCTGTTGCTGCCGGAGAGAACAACTTCGCAAGATTTCAGCGTGTCTCTTGTGAATGATCCTGAAATACCCTGAAACAAAGAGAAACGAGCAGCACTTTTCATACTGCCAAAGTTGACAGGTGCTGCCCGTTCTGATATATTGAGTTTGGATTTCAAAGGCTGTCCCCATGCTTTGCAATCCGATTGCTCCGAACGCATAGATAGGGGAGGCGATGGCATCACCTTCCATTCGTGATATAATTTCATACTTCGGTCATTCCATTCTGCCACAAATGAGCTGGTCATCGTTGTAAGAGGCTGTCTCAAAATGCCAATTGTAAAAGAATAGCACCCGTCAAAAGTTAGATAAAGTCGTGAAAACCCAGCTTCTGTTGGATTTTCACGGCTTTTTTGTTGGGGCTAATTTTTAGAAAATTCTATTTTGAGACAACCCCTTATCATACATCGTCTGGAGCTGCATTTCTGCGAAAACCGGGCGGCAGACGGCGTGGTCGGGTATTACTGCGCACTTGCGAAGCGGGAGCAGATCCCATTTTCCGTGCAGCTCGATCTGCCGGAATGTCTTCCAGTAGACGGGATCGATTTGTGCCTGGTTCTCTCTAATCTGCTGGAGAATGCGTTGGAAGCCAGCCTGCGTACTGCACCTGCCAGACGCAGAATCGAGCTGACCGCCTATCTGCATGGAAACAGTCTGGCACTGATTCAGGTTGAAAACACCTAATGTGCAGTCCTTCGCTCCAAGCGAACCGGTCACCGGTGAGTTGGCACACGAGCTTGCAAAGATGTTCGCGGCAAGAGCGTGGCCGGAGAGCGAGGCGCTCATCGCCACCCACATCGACCGCGAGCACATCCACTCGCATTTTATTGTCAATAGCGTCTGCTTCGGCAATGGCAAAATGCTTCGGCAAGGGCTGGGGACGCTGGCAAGGCTGCGCCCCATCTCAGATGAGCTTTGCGCGGCGCATGGATTGACTGTCCTTCCAAGACAGGAAACAAAGACGCAAGGACTTGGGGCAAGAGAGTACCGCTCCGCCACCAAAGGCCAAAGCTGGAAACTGCGGCTCATGAACACCATCGATGCGTGCATGAAATACGCCGCCGACCGGGACGCCTTCGTTTCCCTGATGACATCCGAGGGCTACACCGTCCGCTGGGAGGGCACCCGCAAGTACATCACCTACACCACGCCGGCCGGACTAAAATGCCGCGACAGCAAACTACACGAGGAAAAGTATTGCAAGGAGGTCATGGAGCATGAATTCAGAATACGCGCAGAGATTGTCTCTGCAAGAACTCAAGCAGCGCAACACCCAGCAGGCAGCACTTCCGACGCCGACACCACCTCACGAAGCGTGTCTCTCGAAAACAGACTGGGAGCGAATGGTGAACGATCTGGATACACTGTGATACCATGCGGATCGGCAGACAGATCTGTTGGAGAGCATCAGCAGGCAAATGTCGCAGCTTCCCACGCGGACGCAGCTGGACGATCTGCTGAAGACGGTGCGGCATCTGGAGCAGATGACCGAACAGGCTGGGAAACCGAAAGAGAATTCTTTTTCTCTGCACAGAATCAGACTTCCCAGACTGCATCTACCACAAGTCAGTATTCCGGCATTGATCTCTCTGCTGATGGCGGCGGCAGCACTGCTTCTGCTCTGGTGGGGCTTGGGCACCGTCTGGAGCAGCTCCAGCCTGCTGAATCTGTGATTCCTGCGCGGCACTACACCGACAGAAAGGTATTGCATAAAGAACGGGAAAAGAAGATCGCCCTCGGTCACAAAGCGGATGACCACGAGGACGAGGTGAGTTATGACTGGCAGCAGACCATGTGAGGTCTGCTATTTTTATTGCCCGAATTGACTTCGGGAGAAAGGAACGCTATGGGTAGAAAGAGAAAAGAATCCAATATTGCAAGCGTCATGTACTCCTATGTGGGTACGGACGATCAGTTTGATGATTTTCTGAAAATGATGATCCATGACTATCTGTCTGTGGATCATCCATATACAAATCAGCCCACCGATTTTGTTGCTAAGGTAGAAACAGAAGTCGCCTGACTTGTTTTGATAGCGATTCAAAAAATTGTGTGCTATGGTGTGTCGTGCATGATCGGCACACCATAGCGGAAAGGAACGATTATGAAAGTCTGGCTCTATTATCGGCTGTCCAGAGATGAGGATGAAGAACTGAATTCTCTGAATAACCAGCGGAAAATCATATACAACTTTGCCGTCAGCAACGGCCACGAGGTGGTGGGCGAATCCTTCGATGACAATGTCAGCGGTATGCACTTCAACCGTGAGGGAATCGACAAAATCTATGAGGTGGTCGAAGCGGGCAAGATCGAAGCGATCATTGTTAAAGACCTGTCCCGCCCGGGCTGTCACCGGACGCAGACCGCACTCTTTATCGACTACCTCCGAGAACATGATGTGCGGGTCCTGTCCGCAACGGAAAATATCGACACCTTCAATGAGAACGATGATCTTATCATCGGCTTCAAGGGGCTGGTCAATGACTTCTATGCCCGCGACGGCAGCCGTCGTGTGCGAACCGGTTACCGGCAAAAGCAAAAGGAAGGCATCGTGACCATCCCGCCTTTCGGCTACTTCAAGGATAAGAACACAAAAAAGGTCGTTGTCGTAGAAGAAGCCGCCGAAACGGTCCGACTGATCTTCTCTGCCTATGTCGGAGGCAGCGGCATGAAAGCCATTGCCCGCACACTGAATGAACAGAGGAGGAAAACGCCGGCGCTCATGCAGATGGAACTGCTGAACAAGCGCCTGCCCAACACCCAGGATGGCATCCTCAAAAAATATCTGTGGGACGCAACGATGGTGGCGCGAATCTTGAGAGATGAAAGCTACATCGGGACCTTGATCTGCCACAAGAGCGAGCGCAATAAGATCAATAAGACCTTCCGCTTCACAGACCCGGAGGAGCAGTTCCGCCACGAGAATTATCTGCCAATGATCGTGACCCGTGAGATATGGGAGCAGGCTCAAGCGCTCCTTGCAGAGCGCAAAGAGAAAAATGTCCGGGCTGGCACCAACCGGGGCATCCTCCGGTATGGCGGATTGCTTCGCTGCAAGGACTGTGGCCGAACCTTTATCGGGAAGCGCATTAAGCTGAAAAGCGGGGAACGGGTCGCCTATGTCTGCGACACCTACCATCGGTACGGCAAGGAACACTGCTCATCTCACATGGTGGACGAGGAAGCGTTAGACAGATTGATCGGCGCGGAGATCCTGCGAACAAAGAAAATGTACGAAGAAAACTGGTCACGGATGGAAAGGCTCATCGAGAAATGGACGCCAAAGGCTTCTGTGGCCAGTAGCAAAATAACCAAGCTGAAAGAACACATTCTCCTGTTGGAGGAGGAAGTGGAGGTGATCCTGATGGAACGCATCCGGGATAAAGCCCATGCGGAACGCTATGACCGCATGATTGCAAAGCGTGAGGAGCAGATTACGGAGGCAAGAAAGCAGATCGAAGAACTGCAAAATGTCTCGGAGGTGCTCCGCAGCCGACAGGCCAAGCTAAAAAGGGACATAAGCCTGATCGACGATATCCTTCAAGAGGGTAAGATGTCGGAAGCGCATCTGAGAATGCTGGTCGAAAAGATACTCGTTCACGAAGAAGATGGTAAGCTGGATTTGGAGATTCGGCTGAAAGCTCCCTTCCGTGACCATCTCGACATCTTCGAAAACGGGGCGCAGACAGATTGCTTCCCCTCCGCAGATTTTGACTATGACAGGTTGGGAGCGGTGATCTACGGCGATTACTATGCGGGGTAGGTGATAATAGATGCGGGTATGGCTCTATGTACGGCTATCAAACGATGATGACCAAGAGATGAACTCTTTGCTGAATCAGCAAGAAATCTGCCAGGCGTTTGCCAAGCAGCATGGGTACATCATCGTGGGACAATCATTCGATGATAATGTAAGCGGCATGAAATTTAACCGCCGTGGGCTGGACGAGCTCGCGGCGGCTGTGGATGCTGATAAAATTGACGCTGTCATCGTAAAAGACTTATCCCGGCTTGGCCGCCATAGGACCCAGACCGCATTGTTTATTGATTATCTGCGGGAACACCAGGTGCGCGTAATCTCTGCCACGGAGGGCGTTGATACATTCCGCGACGAAGATGACTTGATCATCGGCGTCCGTGGCCTGATGAACGATTACTATGCAAAGGATATTGGCAAAAAGATCCGGGCGGGATACCGGCAGAAACAGAAAGACGGCATCGTGATCACGCCGCCCTTCGGCTACTGGAAAGACAAAAACACGGGGCAGATCAAGGTTGACACAGAAGCAGTGGTCACGGTGCAGCTCATCTATTCTCTGTACTTGCAGGGGTGTGGGCAGAAAGAGATTGCCCGGCGGCTTAATGCTGCGGGGCGAAAGACACCGGCGCAGCTCCGAGCTGAACGGTGCGGCAGAGAAGTCCGGCATACGCACAAAACCCGTGACGGTCAGTTCTTATGGACATACGCCAGTGTGAAAAACATTCTGATGGAGGAGGCGTACACCGGCGTGCTGAACAACCATCGCAGGGAGTACAATAACGGCAAGGTCAAGCATATAGACAAAACCGACTGGTATCGTCATGAGGGATTCTTCCCCGTAATCATAGGAAAACAGGAATGGGAGCAGGTACAGCGCTTGCTCAAACAGCAGGCTCGCCCCGCAAACGGCAATCAGGCCAAGCACCGTTACGCGGGGTTACTGACCTGCCGGGAATGTGGGAATACGTTCATTCCTATGATCCGCTGCTGGAACGGAAAAAGTCGTGTGGAATATGTGTGCCGTGGGTATCATCGGAATGGAAAATCCTATTGCTCCTCCCACCGCATTCATGAGGAGGTGCTGGATGCAGCGGTGCAGGAGTATGCCGAAGTTATGCGAAAGCAGTGTACTGAGGAGCTAAAGAAGCTGGTACAGATGCAAAAAATGTGGGCGTTGAGGAAACCGATCCTCGACGCCCACATTTTGTCGTTGCAGGAGAATATACGGCGGTTAGAGGAAGGAATCGATATGTTGGTGATGGAAAAACTCAGCAACTGCGTCGTATGTAATAATAGTACATCCCATATTTGCCGCAACGATTCTTAAATTTCTTACCACTACTGCATGGATATAAGTTTTATTCCTATCACGGTCCTACATTGGGGTTTAGCCGGGTAAAATGTTCTTGGTATCGTTATTACTTTTTCTTAAAAGCAGGACTTTTCTCGGAACGCTCGTCAATTACCTTATGCTTGACTGCATAACATACACTTGCTAAGTCAGGCATCAGACGAAATGTGGAAAAACCAAGCGTATCAAGATATTTCAGCAACTCTGCGCGGAGGTCCTTGTGAATCATTATCACAGAAGAGTTCTGTTTGATAATATCGAGATGTTCTTTTCTGTCAAGCGTATAGGGGAACATAAACAATCCCTGCTGCATGATAATACGTTGGTTAGATCGGTTCGGATCAATAAAAAGGATAGCGTGGTTTCGAATCTTCTCTTGCTTGCTGATAGAGTCCTTTATACTGCTCTCAAGCCCGCCCAATGCCCAAACATTACGCTGGAGACTGTTGTGACCAAACAAATCCGTCATACTATCGATACATTGAGCAGCCTTTACCGCCAAGGAGTCCGTCCGTGTCAGTTTGTTATTATAAACATCGTCTTTCAGTGGAATGGATGGTGCGCAGAGATTCTCATCAAGCGAAGCGTAACACACATAGTAATATGTTTTATCACTGGGTTCTGTATATCTGGCGTTTGATTTTTTCCCGTGCAGAGCAAAAGACAGCGCAATAAACGGGTTGTAGGTAAAATCTAATAGCCGTGTTGGCAGACCGAAGTGCTGTGCATAAGACATAAAATCAATTGGCGTAGTGGCATGAAAATAATGGCTGCCATAGCGTTCAAATTTTTCCAATAACTCAATCTCGACATCGGCATAGCTAATCTTATCGCGAATTAAGGACGGCAGCAATTCATCCTGCTTATTATAGCCTCTAAAGACATTCCCGCCATTTTGAGCAAGCAAAGTTAACACTTCAATGACTCGCTTGGAACCTTCTAAGGCTTCAATCTTAGTAATATTCTTGTATTCCACCCTTACACCACCCAAAAGTTTCTATCTACGATTTTCCCAGTTGGGATTGTTCCGCATATGTCTAATTGTACTTCTGTTACACTGCATTTTCAATATAAAAAGCTGCATTTGACCAATTATTGCAGTCAAAATGCAGCTTTTTAGTTTGGTGCGGGCATGGGGACTCGAACCCCAACGCATCGCTGCACGAGAACCTAAATCTCGCATGTCTACCAATTCCATCATGCCCGCGTATATGAGTGGCAAGTGCATCCTGCCACTATTTTGTTATCCATAAACTTTCACTGAGGTGACATCACCTAAATCTCGCATGTCTACCAATTCCATCACAGGCGCATATTCAATTTTCCCTCTATGCTAACTTGAGGAGAACTACCCAAAACGGAACCTAAGGCTTAATCCGCGTCGACAACAACAATCAGATCTTTGCAGAAAAATTATCATATCTGTGGTCTGAGGTTGGTATAGGAGTTGACATTTATAAATTTAATCGCGACCGCAAATTTATATATTGAACAAAATTGAACAGCATACTGTCCTTCAAAGGGCCTTGCTCCAAAAGCTGCCGTGTGCCCTTGCGCAAGAACGCTGTCTCACGCGCTGGAAGCGGTTGGATTTTTATAATAATGTGTCATATTAACTCCAAGGATGCCACATATCTCAAGCCAACCTTGGGACGGGAAGAGGACAGGACGCCCCCCTTTTAAACAGCTACTATGATACACAAAGATCGAAAAAAAGTCAATTCTTTGTGGAAAATAAATCGAAGGTTAGCTATTGACAACTGCGGTTGCCTATGGTAAACTCTAGGACGATCAAAAAGTTAGCGAAAGCAAACCGGCGGATACGAAGTTGGTTCGCCGGAGAGAAGAAAGGGGAAGGTCATCATTATGCCGTTATCTCTGTCTCCGGCTGGCAGCGAGGTCTGCATCAAAGCCATCAAGGGGAAGGACGAGACGCGCCGTTTTTTGGAGAGCCTGGGGTTTGTTGTGGGCGGGAGCGTGCGTGTGATCTCAGAATTGAACGGGGATCTCATCGTCAACATCAAAGAGAGCCGGGTGGCGATTAGCAGAGGAATGGCCAACCGCATCATGGTTTGACCGCTCCGGCGAGAAACAGAAAGGGAGAATATCAGAAATGGGTAGAACGCTCAAGCAGGTCAAGTGCGGCGAGACTGTCACTGTGCAGAAGCTTCAGGGAGAGGGACCGGTCAAGCGCCGGATCATGGATATGGGGATCACCAAGGGGGCCTCGGTCTATGTGCGAAAGGTGGCGCCTCTGGGAGATCCGGTGGAGGTCACGGTGCGGGGCTATGAGCTCTCTCTGCGCAAGGGAGATGCGGATATGATTCTGGTGGAGTGACTGGGCTGCTCCGGTTCCTGGAGGGCCATGGGAGCAGAATATGATTTGAGAACCAGAAGTTTGCAGAAAGGTTAGCATAAGCTAATAAAGAAATAAGGAGGAGAAGGAGTCGTGTCGATCAAAATGGCGTTGGTGGGCAACCCAAACTGCGGAAAGACCACCATGTTCAACGCCATGACGGGCGCAAACCAGTATGTAGGCAACTGGCCCGGCGTGACGGTGGAGAAGAAGGAAGGAAAGCTGAGGGGATATTCTGATGTGGTGGTCACCGACCTGCCCGGGATCTATTCCCTGTCCCCCTATACCTTGGAAGAAGTGGTCAGCCGGGACTACCTGATCAATGAGCGTCCCGACGCCATCCTCAATCTGGTGGACGCCACCAATCTGGAACGCAACCTATATCTGACCACTCAGGTTCTGGAGATGGGGATCCCGGTGGTGGTGGCCCTGAACATGATGGATCTGGTCCGGAAAAACGGAGATCAGATCAGCGCGGTGAAGCTGTCGGAGCAGCTGGGCTGCCCCGTGGTCGAGGTGTCCGCCCTGAAGGGGACCGGGCTGAAGGAGTTGTATGCCAAGGCGGTGGAGATGGCCAAGGCTGGGACTTGGCAGGGCTGCCGGCACCGGTTTTCCGGCCGGGTAGAAGAGGCCCTGGAGCAGATCGGTGGTCTGATCGCCGGTACAGTTCCCCAGGAGCAGCTGTGCTGGTATGAGGTGAAGCTGTTTGAGCGGGACAACAAGGTGATGGAGCAGCTGGCGGGCCAGGAGCTGGCCGGACCGCTGGAGGAGATTGTCACTGCCTGTGAGCGGGAGTTGGACGACGACAGCGAATCCATCATCACCAACGAGCGCTATGAGTACATCACCTCCATGCTAAAGGGGGCCTATCAGAAGAACCGCAGCGGAATGACCGTCTCGGACCGGATCGACCGGATCGTGACCAACCGGATCCTGGCCCTGCCCATCTTCGTGGTGGTGATGGGCCTGGTCTATGCCATTGCCATGGGGACCTCTCCCGCCGCCCTGTTTGACGGCAGCGGCGACCCCTGGGGCATCGGGATCGGCACCTTTGGCACCGACTGGGCCAACGATGTGCTCTTTGGAGAGATCGTTCCCGGCTGGTTTGACGCCGTGCTGGGGGCGTTGAACGTGGTGGAGGGCTCTGTGCTCTACGGCCTGATCCAGGATGGCATTGTGGCCGGTGTGGGCGCTGTACTGGGCTTTGTTCCCCAGATGCTGGTGCTCTTCCTGCTGCTGTCGGTGCTGGAGGACTGCGGCTATATGGCCCGCGTCGCCTTCATCATGGACCGTATCTTCCGCCGCTTCGGCCTGTCCGGCAAGTCCTTTATCCCC
>OGZI01003044.1_pt1 | contig 12393 bp, 7 predicted proteins | sample 1576711 | NCBI WGS metagenome assembly OGZI01 (sample SAMEA3541482, study PRJEB24748) | human gut metagenome | biome: human gut; feature: human-associated habitat; material: faeces | place: China | collected 2012
CCAGCATCACCTGGGGACGCACCCGGTTGTTCACCTGCTGCTCCAGCTGCATCTTGAGAGCCGAAGTATCCTTGGTATCCTTCAAACCATCCTCACCGGAATAGGTGTTGCCGTAGGAGTCCACGATCACCACATTCTCCACGCTGAGCCCCTGGAGAGAGCGGGTCAGCAGATTGCGGATGCCGGTGGCCAGCGTGTCGCTCACCGTCTCGCCATCCTTCATGGTGATCTTGGCATAGGCCGAAGCCTCCACCACATTGCCGCTGTCCAGCACATAGGTGCGGTCTTCGCCGGGGGTGAACTGCACTGTGGCGTCTTTTACCCCTTCCATGCTGCGGATGACCGCCGCGGTCCGGTCCTGCAATTCATAAAGGATCAGCTGGTTCCGCTCGGCCTCGGTGGTCAGGCTGCCCACATGGTCAAAATAGGTGGAATAGGCAAAGCCCGAATTGGGATAGCCCCGCATCAGAAGCTGGGCCTTCAGGCTTTCTTCCTGTTCTTCCGGCACCAGGATGGTGCTGTCATCTTTGATTTGATAATCGGTGACCCCGTTGTCCGACAGATAGGTCACGATGCCGCTCATATCGCTTTGATTCAGTTCGGTAAACAGCGTGACATAGGTTTTGTTCTGGCTGAGCACCACTGCCGCTGCAATGGCGGCCACCAGTACAACAAGCGCCGCCACCAACAGGATCTTGACCTTTTTCCCGGCGCTTGTCCAGCGCTGTTTTCCTTTTTCCAAAAAGCTTTTGATTTTTTCTTGCACAGCCCTTGCCTCCGCTCCGGGATAAGATTACGCATGTTACATGCTGATGCGCATCAGTTCACTGTATGCATCCAACGCTTTGTTGCGCAGCTGCACCAGCAGTTCCACCGACATGGCGGCCTGTGTCTGAGCAATGGTCAGTTCGGCCGGGTTGTCCAGTTGCCCTGTGGCCAGCAGATACTGGGCCTCATTTTTCGCCGCATCGGTTTCCTTCACATTATCCACCGCCTGGCGGAACACATCGGCAAAAGGCAGAGAAGGCCCTTGATTTTCGCTGGCGGAACCGGTCTTTTCCTCAGACAGGTCTCCCCACAGCGGAAGAATCGGGCTCATGGTCTGTATTTCATTCATATTTCCCATCCCCATCGAGAGTTTCTTTTATTATTTTCCAATTTCCAGCCCTTTGGCCGCCACTTGCTTCAGCACATTAAAGGCAGTCACATTGGCCGAATAGGCCTGGTTGGCCGCCATGGCATCGGCGATCTCCTTCACCAGATCCACATTGGGCATTTCCACATACCCCTGGTCGTTGGCATCGGGATGCGTGGGGTCATAGACCAGCTTGAAATCCGAAGGATCTTCTGCGATCTCGGCAACCCGCACACCGCCCTGCTGCTGGGGCTGATTTCCCCGGGCCCGCTCCAAAGCGGCCTGGAAAGCGGTCTGGTTGCTTTGGGACTCCAACACCACCACCTTACGCCGGTAAGGGCCGCCCCCTTCGGTACGGGTGGTATTCATATTGGTGATGTTCTCCGACACCACATCCAGGCGCAGCTGCTGAGCCGTCAGCCCAGAGCCCACCACATTCATCGAACTCAAAAAAGCCATTGGAAAACCTCCTTATCCCCGGATGGCTGTGCGCAGAATGGAAAAATCGCTGGAAATAGAGTCCATCACATATTGCAGCTGATAGCCGTTGCGGGCCAGTTCCACTGCCTGTTCTGTGATATTGATGCCGTTGTCATCCATCCGCGTGCTTTCCTGGGCCTGGTGAACTTCCAGCTGGGAATCCTCGATGGCCTCACGAAATGCAGCGTTCTTGCCCTGCTTTTCCCCGGCCGCCTGACGGATGGCGTTGTCCAGTGATTCTTCAAAAGTTGCGTATTTTGTTTTGTAGTTGGGGGTTTCCGCATTTGCGATATTATCCAAAATGCATGATTGCTTCGTCCACAAAAAATTCATGGACCGCTGCAGCATCAATGCTGAATTGTTCTCCAACAATCCCATTTTCATGTCGCCTCCCTGCATCTGATGAGCTGTTATTTTCTTCAAAATTCGACAATAGCAACAAAAAAAATTCAATACAGTGCATTAAAAACACCATATTGCCGTTCAATTAGGTAAATTTCTCATTATCTCCTATTTTACTGCATATATCGTGATTTTTCAAGGCGTTCCCCTCTAAAATGTAAATTTTTCACCTTCCATTTTCAGCCTTCTGCTCCTGCATTTCCATATTATTCTATTCTTTTTCCCATAAAAAAAGAACCAAAAAGCTGAAAAGCCGCCCGCTTTTCAAGAAAGCGGGCGGCTTACAGGTATAATAGAGGAAAATTTACAATGTCAGAGCTCTTTCCAGCACCACGGCCATCTCGGCCCGTGTCATGTTGGAGCGAGGATTCAGCATCCCTTCCGGCGTACCGGTGATGATGCCGTAGTACACCATGGTGGCCATGGCGTCTCTTGCATAAGCAGACACCTGGGCTCCATCCCGGAAGCCATCAAGAAGGCTTTGGTCTCCGCTTCCCAGACTCCAGCCTACGGCCTGCATGGTCCGCTTGAGCAGCACCATGGCATCCTGACGGTTGATCGGATCTTTGGGATGGAAGCCGCCGTCGGGATAACCGGTGGCAATGCCTACCCCTTGGGCCACCCGAATGGCCCGGCCATAATAACTGTCCTGGGGCACATCATAGAAGCCGTCCCCCTCCACCGCAGGCAGAGGGAAGGCCCGATAGAGCATGAGCATGAAGTCCCCGCGGGTAATCTGTCCGGCCGGCTGGTAAGTGCCGCTGCCCACGCCTGTGACGATGCCATCCTGGAACAGGCTGTCCACGGCTCCCACAGCCCAGGCATAACCATCCATATCGGTGAAATACCGGGACCCGCTGCTGCCGGGTACAGTAATACGGATCTGTCCTTGATAGACATTCCCCAGGCTGTCTTTTCCCAGATAGGTGAGTCGAGTGGTACCCTGGAATCCCGATCTGGCCACGAAGGTCACTTCCGAAACAGAAGGACTGGAGGAGGGGTAATACACCGTATTTTCCGTCACCTGACTGGAAGAACTACCCAACCCTTCGTAGCGATAGTAGAGGCGTCCGCCATCGCTGGAGGGGCTGTCAAAGGTAACCGAAACCAGACTGCCCAGTCCCCGATCCCGGCAGGCCCGGACGAAATCATCGGACCGGAAAGAAACCGTTCCCCCGCTGGTGGTGTAGGAGATCACCGTAGGTGAAGCCGGGGATGCCACCAAAATCCGCACCTGGCCTTCGAATTTGTCCCCGCCAGTGCTCCACCCGGTAAAGGGAATGGTCACCGTGCCGGAAAAATTCTTATTGGCCTCAAAGCGCACCTTTTCCAGATAGGGGCTTTGGGTAAAGTAATAATTGGTGGAGGAGGACACTTTGTTCGAGCTGGAACTGCTGCTCTGATAATACAGCGTGCCCGAAGAAGAAGACGGCAGGGTGGTAAAGCGTACATAATTCAGATTCCGGCCGGTCATATACTGAGAAATCTGATTAAAATCGGCATCGTTAAAAATCACTCCGCCGCCGCTGGTCACCTGGTAGTTCACCTGGCTGCTGCCGGTTTCCACTCCGATCTCCACCGTGCCTTCCATCTTCACCCCGGCCGTATTCCAGGCGGTGTAGGGAATGGACACCGTACCGATAAAGCCGCTTTTGGGCACAAAAGTTACCCGATCCAAATAGGGCGAGGACGAGCGGTAATAATTTTTGCTGGAGGACACCTTGCTGTCATAGGAGCCGCTGGAGGTGTAGGTATAATACAGCGTGCCTTCGGAAGAAGAAGGCAGCTCAAAACGCACATAGCTCAGGGTACCGCCGGTGATCTCTTTGCAGACGCTGTTGAAATCTTCGTCATCAAAGGTCACTTTGCCGTTGCTGTACGCCGAATAGCGCACGCTGCCCCGGCCGATCTTTCCTACAGCAATCTCCACTTTGCCGGTGAACCGGTTGCCGTTGATGTCCCATGCGGTAAATTCCACGGCCGCTGTACCCCAGTAGCTGCTGTTGGCCACAAAGGTCACCCGACGCAAATAGGGAGAAGAAGTGCGATAATAGCTGCTTCCTGCGGTAACACGGCTGTCATAGGAACCACCGGAAGTGTAATTATAGTACAATGTGCCCACAGAAGAAGCAGGCAGGGTAAAGCGCACATAGTCCAAGGAATATCCGGTGACCTTCCGGGACAGGTTGTTGAAATCGGTGTCGGAGAATGTGAGCTTTCCGCCCTGGGAGATGGAGTAGTTCAGATCTCCCTGCAAATCGGCGGCATTGATCTTGATCTTCACCCGGCCCCGGAAAGAGCTTCCATTCACATCATAGGCCGTGTAGGGCACGATCACTTCTCCCTGATAGTTGCCGCCAGGCACAAAGTACACATTGGACAGGCTGGGCGTACCGTTGCGCCGGTACTGTTTTGCAGAATCTACTTTGGTTCCTGGCTGCTGAGCGGAGATATACTGGTAATACAGCCTGCCGGCCTGGTTATCCGGCTGAGAAAAGACCACACTGTCCAGATCCCGCCCTGTATAAACTTTGCACAGGCGGTTAAAATCGTCGGCGACAAACTGCACCGGCTGATTTCCCTTAGTGGAATAATAGATTTCCTCCCACTCTCCCACCTGCACTTCAATGGTTCCCTGGAAGAAGGTACTGCCATCGGCATAACCGGTATAATTGATCACGGCCGTGCCGCTGAAATCGTCCTTGGGCGCAAAGGTCACATCGGACAGGCCCATCTGTCCCAGCGAGGGAGAAAGATAATATCTTTCTCCAGTGCCTACACCAAAACCGGTATCCCCCTCATTTTGATAACGGTAATACAGCGTTCCCTGGCGAGTGCTCACCGTCAGGCCGCTGACATAGCTGAGGGACCGGCCCAGCACATTCTGGCATTGGGTGCTGATGGCCGACTCCACCTGAGAAAACTCCAAAGGCTGCCCGGCCTCCACCGACCGGGAAATCACCTGAGCGGTGTTCCGTTTGACGGTGACCTTACAAGTGGCGGTGTAAGTGGAACCCACCACTTTGGCCGTGATGGTGCTTTCGCCTTCTTTTTTCGGCATAAGATACCCGTTGCTCACCGCCACCACATTGGTATCGCTGCTGGTCCATTCCACATTGCTGCCCAGCTGATTGCCGAAAATCTCACACTCCAGGGTGTAGTTTTCCCCTTCAAAAAGGGTGATGGCAGTATCTTTGAGCACAATACCCTGGACAACGACGGTGGCCGAGGCCACCTTGGTGGTCGATGAGGCTGTGATTTGAGTTTTACCCGCATTGTGGCCGGTGACAACCGTAGTCAGCTTATCACTACTGCTCAAAGAAGCAATATTGGGATCCAATGTGGCCCAAGTTACCTCCTGAGGTGCTGTAGTGGGAGATACCGTTGCTTGTAAAGTAGCTGTTTTTCCCGGCGCCACTTCCACCGTATCCGGGGAGATTTTCACACCTGCCGGATCAGAGGGAGAAACGATGATTTCACAGGCCATCGGCTTCAGAGATTGACCGTCGATCGTTACCGTTACTTCCACGACCGCTTCTTTTTTTTCAGTGGTCTCACCTGTTCTGATTGCTTTTACCACGGCATCGAAGGAGTTTGCCTTCCCTTCCACTTCAATGCGGTTTTCATCTCCCGCTTTTTCTTTCCATGTAATCGTACCCTTGTCCGCCTGAAATGCGTTCCAATCCATGACAGTGCTTGCACCATCGGCAGTGTTTTTGCTCACCGTGACCGACAGCGTTGCGGTTTCTTCCACTTTCATGGAAAGAGACTTATTGCTCAATGAAGCTGTATATGTGACTTTCCCTGCTCCCGGCTCCTTCCCTGCATCTTCCCCTTCAGCCATCGCCGGAGGCATAAGAGAAAAGAGCATCAAGGCGGCCAGCAAAAAGCCAGTGAGCCTTCGGCGGAAATTATTTGTTCCAACCATCATCCATTCTCCTCCTTGCGGAATCAAACGGCGGGGACAGGGCGCTGTCCCCGCCGTTTGATCATAGGTGTATGCTGTTTTGATTCTTCGCTTATCGGGAAATAATCACCCAACCGCCAGCAATCGCTCCATTCAAACCGGTTTTGATTTCCTGATATTCCAGTGTGATCATTTTTTTTGTACTATTGCCGTTGGCATCGGCAATGTATCCATCTCTAAACAAGATCAATCGATCACCCACATACACATTGCTATAATTAAATGTAAATGTGCTGCTGGGTGTAGAGCTGGGAACCGGTGTCAGTTTTGATACACCGCCACCACCCATGTGGTTGATAAGAACCTTCATACCCGGCTCACCTTTGTCCGCATTGGGCGGCTGATCTTTAACTGCTGCTTTTCGGTTGGCGACATAACAGATTTCCTTGGTATCTCCCGAAGGAGGAATCCAGTACAAGATCTCATCAAATGTCAATTCCAATGTACCGGTATAGGTTCCATTGTTCTTCTTTCCGTTTCCGCCCGGATCCTGAAGCACCGGCGGGGTGTTATCGGGAATGTGCACATTGGACACGGCTTTGAAGGAACATTCTCCACCCAGCACATTTTGGGCTGTAGCGATACAGTAATAATTCGTTCCGCTGACCGGGTCCATGTTGCTGGTGAAGTCTTTCCTGAATTCCTGATCGGCTTTCGTCGTCTGTGATCCAGTGGCACTGGGCTGTCCACCGCTGCCTTGTCCGCGGACGATTATTTCGGCTACTTGATCCCGAATGGTATTCCCTGTTTGATCCGTAGGCTTTGCAAAGGCATCAAAAATGGAATAACCATCTCTGCCGCTTTTCATAATCGCATCCAGCACCGTCATATCATCGGCCTCATCGTCTCCCACTACTTTTTTAAACTCCTCCAGCTTATCCGCAGGAACATAAGTTTTAAATTTATTTTTAAAAATAGTAGGCAGCTGATTATAGGCAAACAGCACATAGTTCAAATTGGAATCTTCCGAAGTAGTAAAGCCTACATTCGGGCTCAGTTCCTGCATGGTGATATATGGCTTTATTACATCACCAGTGGTAAACCGATAACAATACACCGGAGAATAGATCTGAGAAGTGCCTTTGATAACGAAATAAACCACATAGTCCTGATTGGGGATCAAGTTGTTTACGGTCACCGACTGCACACTGGCACCGCAGGTAAGGGAGCCATATTCCACATCAGAACTGACCATATACTTCCCTGGATCCACAATCGTATTGTAAGAAGGTGTAGACACCGGCGCTATAAAATTATCCTTCCCATTGTTGTCAATTCCATCATTCTGTCCCGATTCCGGCAACTCCTCATATGCACCTCGCCCTGTCCCACTGGGGCTGTAATCCTTCCCATCGGTGCCAATGGTGCTCACATTGCCCCGTTTGGCCACCACCCAATAGATGGTGCCCACCCGGTCCAGCATCAGATCCATACGCACCACCGAATCGCCGGGGGTGAATGTAGGTCTGTCATTGATGAAATGAGGGGCCGTCTGATCCCGGAAGGGCTTATACAGAGTCAATGTGGAAGGAACACCGATGTTGGTCAGTTCTTTTCCCACCAGGTTGTTCCAACTTTCCTCCCAGCCGCCTACGCCCATACGGCCCAGGCTGTCGTTGCTGCCTGCAATGGCATTTACATCCATCTGTACCGTACCATTCCAAGTCTTCCGGTCTCCATCACCATTGACTTTGATAAAGTGAACGGCGTATTCATAAACAGTACCCTCTTTGACTTCTTTCAGCGGTTGGAAAGTTGGCGTAGTAGCATCAGGCTCTTTGGCATCCATCTGCATGCTAGCACCGCTGCGCTTGGTGTTGCTGTCGATCGTGATGGTGATACTGCCTTTCTGGTTCACCTTCGTCCAGGCCCCGCTGCCGCCGGTTCTTTGATACAAATTAAATTCCACGGTGGTATCCGACCAAAGGATCATATCCCAGCGAATGCCGTCCTCCACCTTGTCGGTAGACACCGGATCCATTCGCCAATACAGATCCAGCTCCGGTTGATCACCGCCGCTGCCGGTATCGATCTTCGTTTCGGTATTGCTGCCGGGAGACAGGTTGACCTGGGCAAACACGGTGGTAAAGGGATCCAACTTGGTAACGCCCATCACATTTTTGGTTTCTGAAGTATCGGCAATTCCCTGGACCTCAAAATAATAGGTGGCGCCGCTTCTCAGATTCAATGCACTCTGGGTTTTATCATCTTTTGTGGGGAAGGTCACCACGGTTTTCCCCTGTTCCAGCTTGATTTCCGCATACCGATAATCGATAACCCAATTGGCTGTGTTTTTATCCCCACCTCCGGCCTCTGCCACTTTCTGAGGCAAGCCGCTGCCGGTATCGGCATACAGGACGATCTCATTTCGGAGAATATTGGCCATTCGATTCCGGGCATCATTTTTCTCTGCATCGGTGGAAGCCGTCGTCACCGCTTCATAGAGGCTGACCAAAGTGGTGTTGGTCTCTGCGTCCTGCACCGCTTCGCTGAATACCAGACGGATGTCGGTATCGGCCAGGGGATGATCTTTTTCATCGGCATTATACCGGGTAAATTCCTGGGTCACAGTAGGAGCATTGGTGTCCAGGGTGTGAATGGTGATCATTTTCACCGAGGCCGAGTAGTTGCCCGCCTTATCCTGGGCCACATAATAGAGATCATAGGCCGTTTCCTTGGACAGACCGCTGACGGTGAAGGTCACATCTTTTCCCGCCGTCATGGATGACTTGCCGCTTTTCAGCGCATTCATACCAGCGGCCACCTGGAGCTTAGCCGTATCGCTGGTCAGATCCACCTTCCCCGACTGGCCGGCCAGAGGCTTGGGATACTCTGTCCCCTGGGGCACGATAACCCAATACAGGGTACCGGCTTCGTTCAGGTTAGCATAAAGCCCCACCGAGGTCTCCTTGACGCTGTTGATGGTGGGTTCGGTCTGGAAGACCGGCGGCGTTTTATCCACTGTGGTAAAGGTGAGCTTTTTCACCGCAGAGCTGCTGCCGCCTTCGATGTCGGTGAGCCACAGATACAGATCGTAGGCTTGCAGCTCTTCCAGAGGCCTATTGTTCACATCAAAAGTATAGGGTGTGTTTTTGCTCACATCCAAAGAGCCATAGCCCAGATTGCCGGTGACGGCATTGGCCTTGAAATCCCCCCCGGTGGGAGCCTTGGAGCCCTTGGGCAAAACCGCATAATAGAGACGGCAGGTCTTGGTGGCCATGGCGGTCACCTGGGCCGACACATTGGTGACGCGGGACAGATAGGGATAGCCCGTGGCAAAGGCCGGCACTGTGTTGTCCGGGGTGGTGAAGGAAATGACCTTCACCGGGCTCTGATCTTCCCGGGCATCCACCAGCACCGCCGACAGATAATAGGCGCCGTCGGAGGTGAGGCCGCTGATCTTAGCGGTGGCCGTCTGGCCAGAGCCGGTGACAGACACACTGCCTTTTTTCAGAATGGTGCTGCTATACGAAGGAGGATTGATCAGATCCTGTGCATTCACCGAGCCATCGGTCACCGAAGTCACCGCCCAGTAAATTGTTCCTTTTTTGTTGGCGGCAAACTTGGCCGTGGCACTGGTGGGCGCCAGATCGGCGATCTGGGGATAGCCCGCCAGCATACGGGGATCGGCGGACGACTCCGCCGCCGCTTCGGTGTCCATCACTTCTCCGTCGATATTGGCTTCCACACCAGGGCGGATGATGATCTGATCGGGCAGCATGGATACCGTGCTGCCGTCGGCGTTGACCGTCAGGTTGGCCACATCGCCGTCACCGGTAACAGTGGTACCCACATCCAGATTCAGCTGATCCACCGTGGCCCCTGCGGCAATGTGCAGAGTAGAACCGGTGGCTTTTTCGTCGATGGTGATGGTTTCTACCTGCCCGGACTCCACACCGATGTAGGACTTGGGAGTATAATCGACCACCTTTTTTACATTGCCGGAAAGTTTGAGGCCCCGGCCATCTTCTCCATCCATCTGGATTTCTTTGAGGCCATAGCCGCTGGCCGTCCGATCCACAATATAAGTATCGGTGCGCACGCTGGTCACATCCACCGCGCCATCGCCTTCCACCCGCAGGGATACCTGCTGGTTTTTCAGGTTGTCCACGATGATTTTGGAGCCGTTTACATTGCGCAGCACCAGGCTGTCGTCGCCGCCTTCACTGACGCCGCCGCCGCTGAGGACGATCTCACCCAGCACGGTGACATTCTCCAGCAGCACATTGCCCAGGTCCACGCCGGCGGTCACATACAGATTGCCCGCAATGGTAGTATTTTTCAGTGTGGCACCGGAGGCAGTGATCAGCACATTGCCATACACACTGCCCAGCTGGTACCCTTCCGCCTTGGATACGGGAGTACCCACCGCGTTGACCACCATGATGGCGGTCTCACCCCGGGTGATGGGGTTGTGGGGCCGGAAGCTGCCGTCGGGATAACCGGAGATCAGCTTATAGCTGGCGGCCGTGTCCACCAGTCCCCGGCTCCAGCTGCTCAGCTCGCGGCTGTCGGTAAAGCTGGTGCTCTCGCCCACGCTGGCCTGCATCATCAGATTGCGGGCCAGGATCACAGCGGCTTCCTCCCGGGTGATCTCCTTGGTGGGAGAGAAGGTGCTTTTGGATGTGCCGTTGATATAGCCCACATTGTAGGCAATGGCCACATCGTCCGAATACCAGTCGCTTTCCTTCACATCTTTGAAGGGAGTCGTTCCGATCTTTTTATAACCAAAAGCCCGGTTGATAATGGTGACGAATTCCGCCCGGGTGATGTTGTTGTCCGGGCGCAGATTGCCCTGGATATCTCCCCGCATAAAACCCCAATTCACCATTTTGTTCAAATAGGGCTGCATATAGCTGGCCGCCTGGGCCTCGCCGCTCCACTGGGGCATCAGCCCGATCAGCATCGCCAGCGTCAGCAAAAGAGCGCTGACGCGCCGCAAGGCATTTCTGGGTCTCACATTCTTCCTTCTCATGCTGGTGCTATCGTCCTTTCTTGCCAAACGGCATCCATGCTAGTGGGGTTTCTTTTGAAGCTGTATGGAAAAAACCGCTTCCCGAACCATGCTTTCCTCTTCCCGCAGCAGATCTACAAACTGTGCGGCATACAAAGGTTCCTTCCTGGAGGAGGATCTCCGCCGCAAAATCTTCATCCGCAGCACAAGAGGCTGACTGGTCACCGGGATCACCACTTCCATCTGCTCTCCTGCCTTCAGCTGGGCGTCGCAGAAAAAGGCGATGCCGCCACAGCTGAGGTCGACACTCTCAATGGGCAAACGGCCTGTGGGAAAGTACACAAAGCTTTCAAACTGCACCGGTATGCGCAGATTTTCCCGGACTTTGCTGCCCAGATCCCGCACGGCTTCCACCCAGAGCATATTGTCCCGCCGTCGAACCACATGGCCTTCGGCCGCGGCACAAGGGCCATCGGCTCCCACCAGGCTGATGTGATCCAGATCCCAAACCAGCGCTTCTTCGCCCTGGGAAAACTCCAAGCGCCACATGGGCTCACAAAGCTCCTGTGCCGACTGGCAATGGGCCACAGCTTCTCCCTCGCTGTTCAGCACCAGGTATTTATGCATCACTGCTTTTCTCCTCCTTCTTCTGTTCCAGCCGCTGGGCCCGCTGCCGACGGAACTTCTCCGGGTCATCCGGGTCAAAATTCAGAAAATACACATATATCTCCACGATGGCTTCGTACAATTCCTTTGGAATTTCACGCCCCAGCTCCATCTGGGAAAGCACTGTGGCCAGAGAATTGTCCTCGTAAACGGGCACGCCGCTGTCGGTGGCCACTTCCACGATCTTCTCCGCCATATTGCCCATGCCCGACGCCACGATCACCGGTGCACCCTGGCCCGGGCCATACTGGAGAGCCACAGCCCGCCGGGGGCTCTGTTCGCTAGATTTTGACATTTACGCTCCTCTTCCCTTCAAACAGGTGGGGGAACACATCGGTGATGGCCAGAGGCTTCTCCTCCTTGATCACCCGGATGCTCTTCCCATCCAGGCCATGGCTCTTCAGAATCTCCCGTATATCCTGGGCGATCACTTCGCCGTGACGGGACATGGTCTCCGGCCCATAGACTGAAAGGTCCACCTGACTGTCGATCGCTCCCAGGGCCATCTCCAAAAAGCCCAAGTTCTGGATATCCATCTTGAAGAGGAACTGGATCTTCCCCTCCTGATTTTTTCCGGCTTCCGATCCTTTCTCTTCATCCTGGGCATCCGGGTCCACCCAAAACTCCCCATAGGACATTTTCCCGTCCCATTCCATGGGCAAAAGCCCATGGCGCAGGGGCATATACACGCTCTCGTTGATCAGAATGGCCCGGATGATTTCCTGGAAGGCCTCCTGAACTTGGCTGCCGCATTCCCCCCGCAGGGCGTACTGGGCCAGACTGGATAGG
>OGZI01003054.1_pt1 | contig 12370 bp, 14 predicted proteins | sample 1576711 | NCBI WGS metagenome assembly OGZI01 (sample SAMEA3541482, study PRJEB24748) | human gut metagenome | biome: human gut; feature: human-associated habitat; material: faeces | place: China | collected 2012
GGGAGAACTTCTCTATTTTGGCCGGCATTGCCGGCCGGAAGGGGTATAGTCTGGTGCTGCTGGAGGGGGAGGACCCCCAGCAGGGAGCGTTTGCCCAGAAGATCCTCCGGGCCGCCCGGGCCCATGGTATGGACCCCCAGGCTCCGGCTGTCAGTGGCGCCCATATCAGCTTTTTGGTGGACAGCGGGGAATATGAGCACGAGGAAGAAGAATTCGCCGCCAGAGCCGCCGTTCTGGGCGCGGTTCAGCCGCCGGAGGTACACACCGGCTTTGCCTGTATTGTGCTGGTGGGCTACGGCGTGCCTCATAACCACCGGACCCTCAGCCGGATTTTCCAGACCTTGCAGAGCCGGAATATTCCGGTGGCCATGATTCATCAAGGCATCAGCGAGATCAGCACCTGGGTGGGCGTGGGAGAAGAATATATGGAAGAAGCCATCCGGGCTCTCTATCTGGAGTTCTCCAAAGGAAAATAAAAAGCATTGTGCCCTGCCGCTTTCGCGGCAGGGCTTTTTCTTTGTTGACATACCTGGAAACTCTAGGTATAATAAAAGCATAGAATCTCTAGGCATAGGAGGTGGGAATATGACGGTGGACAAGGGATATCTGGCAGGCGGCGCTTCTCTTTTGGTGCTTTCTCTTTTGGAGAAAGAAGACCAATATGGGTACCAGATCATCAGGCGGCTGGAAGAGCGGAGCCAGAAGGTGTTTTCTCTTCAGGAAGGAACGCTCTATCCGGTGCTGCACAAGCTGGAGAACAAGGGGTATATCACATCCTATGAGCAGCAGGCCCCCACCGGGCGAATGCGGAAATATTACCGGATCACCCCGGAAGGGCTGCAGCAGCTGGTGGAGGAAAAGAAGCGGTTCGAGGAATTTGCCGGAGCGGTGCGCCAGGTGATGGGAGGTGGCTTGTGTGAAACAGGAGCCTTTTGAAAAGTGGCTGGAAAAAGTGCTGCACAGAGTTCATTACCGGCCGGACCGGCAAGCCATCGCCAGGGAGCTGCGAGGCCATTTTGAGGATGGTGTGGAGTTTTACCAGGAAGAGGGCCTGGAAGAAGAACAGTGCCGGGAAAGGGCCTTGCTGGACCTGGGAGAGCCGGAAGGGGTAGGAAATCTGCTTAACTGGGAGCACAGTCCCTTGCTGGGCTATGGGCTTCTGGTGGTCAATCTTTTGGCGGCCCTGCTGCTCATTCCGGCTCTGCTGGCATTGGGCAGCGCCTGTTATGAAGGTATATCCCAATACCAGCAATGGATGCCTGGGTATAAGCTGGAGGATGTGCCTCTGGCCTGGGAGCAGGATCTGGGGGAAGGGGTTTGGGTGGACAGCACCTATCTGCGCTATACCAAGGCCCTTTGCACCGAGGAAGGGGATCTGTATGTGTTTTATATGAAATGCACCCTTCCCGGTTTCATCGAGCAGGCGCCGGTGGCCCAGGTCGCCGATAGCCAGGGAGAAATTTACCCTATGCAGCGGGTGAGCGGGCAAAATAGCCCGTTGGCCTTCGGCTATATTCAGGTGCCGGAATACCCCACTGAGGAAGAAGATTTTCAGCTGCTCTATGTCCGGAGTGACCGTTCCTATCGTCTGGAGGTGGAGGCATGAACCGTCTCAGAAGGGAAAAGCTTTTGCGGCGCTTTGTATTTCTGCTGTTGTTTGTGGTGCTGTGCCGCAGCTTCTGGCCCCTGTATGTGACACCCTGGGGGGCGCAGAGAGCTTTTCAGAGGCAGTATCACTGGGGGCCGGGACGGGTGCTCTGTCAGGAAGAAGGCCAGCGGGAATATCGGCTGCTTGCCTGGGAAGGAGATACCGCTCTGGTGGTATTGCAGCGCTGGGGGCCTTTCTGGATGGCCGAGGGCAATGTACCGGCCCTTTTGATGGGAGAAAATGGCCTTTTGTACAGCTGGCGCAGTTGGGGCGGAAAAGAATATGAGCTTGTGGTCTATGGCAAGACCGAGGACAACCGGATCAGCCAGGTGGAAGTGGAATTCCTCACCGGGGAAACAAGAAGGCAGGAAGTGACTTCGGAAGGGGGCTTTTTGCTTGTGGAAAGCCGGGGTACTTCCGATGATTTTTATGTGAAAACCATCCGGGGACTGGATGAGAAGGGCAACATCATAACCGAAGATGTGATCATCAAACGATAGCGCACAAAAAAGGACGGCAAACGCCGTCCTTTTTTGCAGTGTTGTTTTTAATACTTATCGGACAGATAGTGGGTAGGAGCCGAAGCAGAAGGAACCGAGGAGAATTGATCATCGGCAGCGACAGGCGAACCGGAAGCGGGCTTGTCGGCCTTCAGCTGGAACTGATCCAGCAGGTTCTTCATCACACCGGCCTGACCGGACAGCTCTTCGCTGGCGGCGGCACTTTCTTCCGAGGTGGCGGAGTTGGTCTGCACCACGCTGGAGATCTGGTCGATGCCCACCGAAATCTGGGAGATGGAGTCGGCCTGCTCGTTGGAAGCCTGGGCGATCTTTTCGATCATGTCCAGGATATCCTGAGCAGCGGTGGCTACATCGTTGAAGGCAGCATCGGTGCGACGGGCAATCTCTTCACCGCGGGACACATGCTCCAGAGAGTTTTTGATCAGCTGAGTGGTTTCCTTAGCGGCCCCGGCGGATTTCTGAGCCAGGCTGCGCACTTCGTCGGCCACCACAGCAAAGCCCTTGCCGGCGTTGCCAGCCCGAGCGGCTTCCACAGCGGCGTTTAGAGCCAGAATGTTGGTCTGGAAGGCGATGTCGTCAATGACCTTGATGATGCTCTGGATGTTGTTGGAGGCCTCGGCGATATCCTGGATGGAAGCCAGCAGATGGGACATCTCTTCCTTGCCCCGGGACACGGTTTCTCCGGCTTCCTTGCCCAGCTTATTGGCCTTCTGGGAGAAGTCGGCGGTGTCGGTGATACGGTTGGAAACATCGGTGATGGAGGCAGACAGCTGTTCCACGCTGCTGGCCTGCTCGGTGGCGCCCTGAGCCAGAGCCTGGGCCCCGTCAGCTACCTGATCGGCGCCAGCGCTGACCTGGGAAGAGGAGACCGCCAGCTCTTCCAGAACATTGCGGATCTTTTCCTGGAAGTGCTCAACGGACTGCTGAATGTGGGCGAAATCGCCGATAAACTGAAAGGGGCAAGTGCAGGTAAAGTTGCCTTTGGAAAATTCGCCCATGCCGTAGTCGATGGCATCCACATATCTGCTCAGCTCCTGGAAGGAGAAGTTCATCTTCTCGGCCAGTTCGCCGAATTCGTTGGCACCTTCGTAATCCATATGGGCTTTCAGATTGCCATGGGACAGCTCAGAAACAGCATCCTTGGCCTTCTCCACGGTCTTGGTCAGCAGTTTTGTGGTGCGGAAGGCGATGTACAGAGCCATGGCCAAAGCAACAACAAACACGGCCAGTGTGGTAATGAAGAAAAACCGCAGCATCATCATGGTATGGGTTTCGGCCTCTTGCCGCTGAGTGGCAATGGTGCTGTCAATGTTCAGGACCACAGAAACCAGTTCTTTCAAAGCAGGGGTACACTCATTGAGAATGGTCTGGCGAGCAGCTTCTGTGTCGCCCTGATCCACTTCATCCATCACTTTGGAAGCAATCTGGAACCAATCTTCAAAGGCGGACTCATACTGATCGGCCAGGCCATCGGATGTGCCGTGGGCTTTTTTGAAAACAGCGATCTGCTCAGTGATGGAATCCAGGCTGGAATTGATGCTTTCTTTCAGTTCAGCAATTCTGGCAGTGTCGTCGGTCAGCAGCATTTCCCGCAGATCTCTTGCGGCGATATTGGCTTGGATACGGCAGGTTTTCACGGCGCTTTCTGCATTCAGAACCTGGTTGACCAAGGTATCGGTATTCTTGCTGATGCTGACGAGGCCGATGATGCCCAGGGCCGTGATGATGCCGGCCAGCAGGATCATGACACCAAACGCGGAGAGCAAGTAGGGCTTGAGTTTCATTTTGTGAAACATATGGATTCTCCTTTATAAATGATATGACTTTATCAAAACTGTATCGGAACAGTTTTGTCTGTTTATAATAGAAAGGAAAAATCAGCCTTTCAGATGCTTGGCCAGTTTCCGGTCTTCTGTGCGGATGTGGGAGATCAGAGCGGCGGCCATCTGATTCAGCTGGCCCAGAGCGCGCACAGTGGGACCTTCGGCCAGAAGCTGCTGGGTGGCATTGGAAAGCTGGCGCTTATAGCCATCGTGGAATGTTTTGTGAGGAGGATACCCAGGATAGTTGCTGCTCACCTGGAGCTTTTCCTCATCGCTGAAATGCTTGTTCACATAATTGTTGAGAAATTTGGCGGTGTCCACCAGTTTTTCCCGGCCTTTACCCTGAGCGCAGGCGTCCAGCAGATCGTTGATGGCGGCGAAAAGCTGTTTGTGCTCAGTGTCAATCAGATTGTTGCCGGTAAGTAGATCCTGTGTTAATTCATAACGCATAATAACTTCTCCTGTTTTTAAGATTAGAAGCATAGCTTCCATAGGCGGGATCTGGTGTAGGGTATATACCCTACACCATGTTATATCGACATGAACCGCAAAAAATAAAGGATTATTGCAAAAAAAATCGGCAGAAATTTGAAAAGGAAATTCGGCATTATTGACGAAAAATTTAGGCCTTTTCCACAGGATGACTTAATTTTTCAAAAGTGGGGACGATAACATAAATAGCAGAGATGAATAGAAAAGCATTTTTTCTTGCAAACGCCGGTTTTGAAGCGGCGGAACTGAAGGGGATTTCCCCAAATGTTTTTACCACGCACCAAAGGAGGATGCCAGATGTTTTCTGCCATTAAACCCACTGGGGCGTTCCCCCTTTCCGGACACACGGGCCATACTCCGCTCACAGGAGCCGGTCAAAATAAAAATATTGCGGAACGCCAACATTATGATCAGTTTCAGCGCTCGGTTCAGCTTTCCGATGAGCAGCAGAAGATTCAGGAAACGGTGAGCAGCCTGTCCAAACAGGCCCGTATGCGCCCCACCCGCAGCCAGTTGGAAAGCCTGCAGAAGCAGATTCAGGATGGGACTTATCAGCCTTCGGCCACAGAGATTGCCGCCAGAATGCTGATGATATATGACCAGGAGGACTAATATGACCTCTGAATACTCTGAGTATTTTTCCATGCTGGACACCCTGGCGTATCAGCTGGAGGAATTGGAGCAGTTGCAGCACAAGAAAATCCAGGCTGTGCGGGATCACGATCTGGAAGTGCTCAACGACTGCATGAAGCAGGAGCAAGCGGCCTCTCTGGCATTACGGGGCCTGGAGCAGAAACGGGAAAGTCTCAGCCGGAAGCTGGGACTGGAAAAAGCGCCTTTGAGCAAGGTGTCGGAAATTCTGCCGCCGGAAGAACGGGCCCTGGCCCAGCAGAAGGTAGAACAGCTGCTTCGGCTGTGGGAGCGCTCCCGCAGTGCCCAGCAGGCCGCCCGTACCGTGGTGGAAGGAGACCTGCGCCGGGTGAACAAGCAGCTGGAAAAGCAGGGGATTGATCCCCAAGTGGAAGAAGGATATCACACCGCCCCGGGCGTACCGCCCAAGGGCTTGCGCACCGATTTTAGGGCATGAGGAGGAAACAAGCATGAGCAGTACATTCGGCTCGTTCGGCGTGGCCCGTCTGGGGATCTATGCGGCCCAGAAGGGTTTGGATGTGACGGGCAACAATATCACCAACATCAACACACCCGGCTACACCCGTCAGCGGCTGGATCAGGTCAGCTTGATCTCCAGTGTGTCGGATAAATATTTCAATCAGAACATGACCCGGGTGGGACAGGGCGTTTTGACCACCGGAGTCAGTCAGCTGCGGGATCCGGGGTTGGATCTGATCTACCGGGAGGCTCAGGCCGATCTGGGCGCCTACGGCGGCAAATTGAAAGGACTGGGCAGCCTGGCCTCCATTCTGGACGAAGTGGGCAAAGGCGACGGGGAGCAGGACGACGGTGTTATCCTCAGCCAGCTCAACGATCTGCGGGATCTGATCAGCAAAGCGGTGACCAACGGCATCCAGGGATATGACAGCCTGATTCGTGAGTCGGCTTCGGCCCTGTGTACATACCTGAACAGCACCGCGAAGAAGCTGGAAAATCTCCAGGGTACCTATGAGACCTATCTGGATCAGGATATCCAGAAGGTCAATGATATCCTGAAGAACATCCAGGATCTGAATACATCTATCCGGGATGCCGATATCCGGGGCGATGATGCCTTGGAACTGCGGGATTCCCGGAATATGTTGCTGGATGAGCTGAGCCAGTATATGGACATCGATGTGAAATACACCATGGAAGATCTGGGTGCCGGATTTATGGTGGAGAAACTCACTGTGACCTTGGGCACCGGGAAGCAGAATACACTGATCGATGGAAAATATGCAGCCAAGATCGGTCGGCTCCCCAAGGATGATAATTACAATATTCAGCTGTATGCCCTGCGGGATGCCGATGGGAAGAAGAAGAACGATAAGGACACGGACCCTGTGAAGTTGGGGGATAATGACCTGTACGGTTCTTTGCAGGCCCGGCGGGAGATGCTCACAGAAAGCGGAGAATATACCACCAAGGACACAGTGGATAAGGTGGATAAAAACGCCGCTGTCAAGCGTGGCATTCCCTATTACCGTCATGCGCTGGACAGCCTGGCCCGGGAATTGGCCGCAGAGATGAACAAGCTGAACAATGTGAAAAATGTGAATATTCCCGGCATGGGCAATCTGTTCAGCATTGGCAGCGACACCAATGACACCACCGATGCCAAGGGTCAGGGAATTACTGCAGCCAATATTTCGGTGTCCAAGGGCTGGCGTGAGGGTTCGATTTCCATGATCCCCTCCCAGGATCCCGGTGCTTCCAGCGGTGATACCAGCAATCTGGCTGCCTTCCTGTCCCTGTTTGAAAAGAAAGTGAAATTTGACCCCAAAACTTTGGTGGGCGATGCGGTAGGCTCTCCTTATGAAGGTACTTTTGAAGATATGCTGCTGCACATCCAGTCCACTTTGGCGGAGGATCAGATGAGCACCAGCTCGGTGTATAACAACTATGCAATCACCGCCAATGAGATCTATACCGATCGGAACAGCCTGTCCGGCGTGAATCTCAATGACGAAGCTACAAACCTCATGGTCTACCAGAAAGCTTATACAGCGGCCTGCCGCCTGATGACAACATTGGACGAGGCACTGGATTCCCTGCTGGCCATGTAATGGGAGAAAGGGAGGAAACGCACCATGACACGCATTACCACAAACGGTATGCTCTTCAATTATCGTTATAATTTGACGACCACCACCAATCAGCTGAACAAGGCCATGACCCAGGTCATGACCCAGCGCAGCTTCAGCACTTATGCAGAAAATCCTGCAGGAGCTACCCGGGCGTTCAAGATCCACAGTTCGCTCAATGCCACCCGGGCCCAGCATGACAACAACAAGACGGTGACCAGCAAATTTGAGACGGCCTGGAGCATTATGGATGGCGTCATTAACGACCTGACTCATAAACTGGGTAAAGTACCGGCCATGGAAGGGCTGAACGGCACCAACCTGGATAATCTGGACACCCAGGCTCAGATCCTGCGCTCCGGTGCAGAAAGCATTATCCAGAGCCTGAATGGCCGTTATGATCAGGACTTTATCTTTGCCGGCTCGGACAACCAGAAGGCGCCTTTTGCCATTGAGAATGGCCATGTGACCTATCGGGGCGTCAAAGTGGATGCAGAACTGGATAAGGTCTACCACGATAAAGATGGCAATCCCATCTTGAAAAAAGATGGCAAGGAAATGACCAATCAGGAAGTGCTGGATATGTGGGCCAAGGAGGATCCTCTCTATGTGGACATCGGACTGGGTTTCCAGTTGGATGACGATGGGAAGGTCGTGAAGTCCACTGCCTTTGACGCCTCCATTTCCGGCATCAAAGTGCTGGGATATGGAGTGGATGACGACGGAGACCCTAAGAATCTGGCTTCCATCATGCTGCGCATGGCCGAGGTATTCGAAAGCTATGATCCGGAGAACAAGGGGGATCCCTGGAAGGGCAACGAAAAAGAGGCCAACCGCCTGATCAATAAATTCAACGATGCCCATGAGCGCATGAGCGATGCCCATTCGGAGCTGATGGCCAAGGCCAATTTCCTGGAAGCCAACGGAACCACACTGAAAAACACCTTTGATTCGCTCAACACCGAGCGGCAGAGCCTGGAGAATGTGGAGCCGGCTGATGCGGTAATGGCCCTGTCCTGGGCCCAGCTGTGTTACAGCGCTGCTTTGCAGGTGGGAGTCAATGTGATTCCTCAGTCGCTGATGGATTATATGAAATAAAAAGAAGAGCCCAGGGGGCTTGTAATGACTGCGGATGCAGGGGGAAGGAGCGGTTTAGATGTATCCGTTGATAGAAATTCAAACAATACCTATTGAGATTCAGATGAAAGTGACCGATGCCCTGCTGGAATATGCCCGAGGCACAGCCCAGATGGAGGTATCCCGGGATAAGGGTGGATTGCAGATCCGAAGTCAACCCATTCGGGTGAATATCGACACCTTTGAGGCTCGCAGCTCGGTGATGCCTACAACGGCCCAGAACATCCAGCAGGGTGCGCAAAAGGGAATGCAGGCGGCCTATCAGGCCACTGGTATTCTGGCCCGGGAGGGGCGGATGATGATGGAAGCCAAGATTGGGGAGAGCGTCATCCCAGAGCTGGCCCGTCAAGCTGCTTTGCAGCAGCCGGTTCAGCTGAATGTACAGTTTTTGCCTTCGGCGGCCCCGGATATTTCCTGGGACGGCGGGGAGATGAATATCCGCTATGAGATGGATAAGCTCAATTTCGATTGGCGGATGGAGAAGATGAACTTCACCTTTGTGCCTGGTGATATTGAATTCACCATGACGCAGCGGCCCGATGTGGTGATCAAATATGTGGGTGGGCCTTTGTATGTGCCGCCCTCTTCCGATCCGGACTATGAACCGGTGGATGTGAAAGCGTAAGGAGTGGATTCCATGAAGACCGAGACGAAATACTTCGGCCCTGTGGAGTATGAGCAGGAAGAGGTCATTTCTTTTCCCAGCGGGCTTTTTGGCTTTGAGGAGGAAAAGGACTTTTTGATGCTGCCCTTTGCGGGAAGCCAAGGGAATCTTTTTTGCTTTCAGAGCCTGAAGACCCCGCCCCTGGCCTTTATCGCCATGAACCCCTTCTCTTTGGATCCCACTTATGCGCCGGTGCTTACTCCGGAAGAGCTGAAACTCATGGAAGTGGAGACCAGTCAGGAGCTTTGTTATTATGTGCTCTGCGCCGTGCGGGAGCCGGTGAGCGAGAGCACAGTCAATATGAAGTGTCCGGTGGTCATCAACGATCAAAGCCGCCGGGCCGTACAGGTGATATTGGAACAGGGCGATTATACCATGCGCCACCGCTTGGGGAGCTTTCCCAATGGGGGTGCGGAATAATGCTGGTTTTACGGAGAAAAGCGGGCGATGGCTTTGCGGTGGGCGATTCGGTGAATATCACCATTTTGGGGGTAGACCCCAGCGGAACGGTGAGCATTGGCATCGACGCCCCGCGGGATGTATTGATTCTGCGCAGAGAGTTGCAGCAGGCCGCCAATGCCAACCGGGATTCTGCAGAGGATGCGGCCTCGCTTCAAATGGTGGAGCAGCTGGAATCGATCTTTTCTCTGGGTGGAGCCAAGGAGGCTCACCCGGAGAAGCCGGAATAAGAATGGAAAAACACCGAAAGGAGGTGTTTTTTGTGGATATGATGAACGGAATTGCCGCCACAGCCATGTCCCTTTCGGCGGCCAAGCTTTCGGTGGATTATTCCACGGCCGTCACCAAGAAGGCCATGGATTCCCAGGAAGCGGCGGTACAGCAGCTGTTGGAGATGCTGCCGGAGCAGCCGCCTATGGGTAAATATATCGACACCTATGCGTAATGAAAAAATTTTTTCAAAAGCCATTATCTTTTGAAAAACAGGTGCGATATAAGTAGTGTAAGGTTTCAGCCGTCCCTTCTGTTCAGGCCTGCGGAAGGGACGGAAGAATACCTAAGGAGCAAGATGGAGCTTGCTTCGTTAAATTTTCAAGGAGGAAGATTTTTTTATGCGCATTCAACACAACATCATGGCGATGAACGCCTACCGTAACTACAACAACAACACCAGCGCTCTGTCTAAGAACCTGGAGAAGCTGTCTTCCGGCTACAAGATCAACCGCGCCGGTGACGACGCCGCCGGTCTCGCCATTTCCGAGAAGATGCGCGCCCAGATCACCGGTCTGAAAGCCGCCAGCAAGAACGTGAAAGACGGCGTTTCTCTGGTGAAGACCGCTGAGGGCGCTCTGCAGGAAGTCCACGATATGCTCAACCGCATGGACTCTCTGGCTACCCAGTCCGCCAACGGCACCTACGACAACGAAGTGGACCGCCTGAACCTGCAGAAGGAAGTCAAGGCCCTCCAGAGCGAGATCGACCGCATCGCCGACAGCTCCAACTTCAACGGCACCAAGCTGCTGGACGGCTCCCTCGGCGGCTACAAGAATACGACTGCGATCACTGCGGTGGCTGGCGTTCGTGACGCGGACTGCATGACCGTTAGCGGTGGCAAGCTGGCAAATGACGATTATTTTGAACTCAAGCATGCGACGGCAGATGGCGCAGTGACGCTTGAAAAGGTGAAGGTTGGCGGTGTGGAGATTGAGGCTAATGACTTTGCCACTAAGGGTATCAAAGCCCAGATCGTAAAGCCCAAGGACAAGGACGGAAATGCTACCACCACCGGCACATGGACGATCAAGATCACGGTCACAGACAAGGCGAAGGCAACCGCCGATATCGCTGATGCCGTGGGCGACGGTCTGACTGTCACCTATAACGCGCTGGGTAAGCCCGGTGCAGACGATACTGTAAAGTTTACTACGGATGGCACTGGTGACGGTCTGGAGCTGCAGATCGGCGACACCGCTGACAAGTTCAACAAGCTGAAGGTCAATGTGGGCGATATGCACGCTAAGGGTCTGGGGATTGATAAGGTGGACATCTCCAGCCAGACCGGCGCTGCTGCCGCCATCCAGTCCATCAAGGACGCTATCAACACCGTGTCCTCCACTCGCGGCGACCTGGGCGCTCTCCAGAACCGTCTGGAGCACACTCAGAACAACCTGAGTGTCATGACCGAGAACATCCAGGACGCCGAGTCCACCATCCGCGACACCGATGTGGCCGACGAGATGATGGCTTACACCAAGAACAACATCCTGGTTCAGTCCGCCCAGGCCATGCTGGCCCAGGCCAACCAGGTGCCTCAGGGCGTTCTCCAGCTGCTCCAGTAATTTCTGGAAAGCGGCTTAGAAAAAAGAATAAGCCCGATTACAAGAAAGGGGGCGGGGCGCAATGCCCAGCCCCCTTTTTTTAATCATGACAATGGGGAACAGGAGGAAGCACAGTCATGCGAACCATTGAACTGGCCAGAAAACTGGCCGAAATGGGCCAGAAGGAAGACGCCCAGAAGGGGTATTTCCTGGCCCTGCAAAAAGAGGAAGACCTGGAGCCAAAAGAGGAATTGGAAGCGGCCAGCTATCTCTTTTTTTCCAAATGGGAGCACAAGCTGCCCTTCAGCGTTTTTGTTTCGCTGTATAACCGGGGGTTCTTCCGGGCGGAGCTGATGAACCTGATGCAGCAGGCCTTTTATCTGCCCAATGTGCAAAAGCAGAAGAAGCAATATGAGCGCAACTGCCGTGCGCTGGGCAAATACCCCTATTTTTTCCACGAGGGTTTTCTGGAATGGGAAGAGCTGCCCATTCTCTTTTTCCCCTTTGACGAAAAGGGGTATATCCCTTATTTCAAAGGGGAGGATCGCTTTGGCGATTACATCGATTTCAATGACCCGGTGATCGACCGGTACTTTTTTAAGGATTTGGAAAAACCCATCCTGGCCCAGGATGTTTATTCCCAGTATCAGCTGGAATATTTGAACGACAATGTGCGCAAAAGCGAATGGGTGGCCCGGGACAACCACATCTATCTCCACTATACCGATTGGGAGCGATTTTGCGCCTACTTCCAGTGTCTGGACTTTACCGCTTTGCTGAAGGAAAAAAAGCTGGTGTTCCTCATAGAGGAGGAGATCGACCGCTATCCCATCGATTTCAAAGCCCGGTTTGGCATGGATTATAGCCAGTACCCCATAAAGCCTGTGGGGATCCGGGAAGTGAAAAAGATGATCTGGCACACCCAGCTGGCCACCCACAACGGCGGCGACTTTTTCAACGAGATCTTCTATGGCCACCCCAATTTGATCGCCTATGAATCTTTGATATTTGACTGTGTGGAGGAAAGTATTCAAAGACAGAGGCAGGAGCTGCGGCAGGTTCGACGGGGGG
>OGZI01003065.1_pt1 | contig 12341 bp, 8 predicted proteins | sample 1576711 | NCBI WGS metagenome assembly OGZI01 (sample SAMEA3541482, study PRJEB24748) | human gut metagenome | biome: human gut; feature: human-associated habitat; material: faeces | place: China | collected 2012
CGCTGGCCGTCGATGTACATGATTCCCTTTGCCATAGTGCTCACTCCTCCCGAATGGCGCCGAAGGGACAGCAGCCCCAGCACGCGCCGCACTTGATGCATTTTTCCGTATCGATGACGTGGGGCATCCGGATCTGGCCGGAGATGGCCTCCATAGGGCACTGCCGCATACACTTGCCGCAGCCCTTGCACAACTCAGGATCGATGTGGAGCTCCTTCTTCCGGCCGTTGCAGTGAGGGCAGTGCTTCTCCACCACATGGGCCAGATATTCGTCCCGAAAATATTTCAGGGTGCTCTGCACCGGCTTGCAGGCGGACTGGCCCAGGCCGCACAGGGCGGTCTCTGTGATGGTGCTGGACAGGTCCTCCAGCAGGTCCAGGTCCTCCAGGCTGCCCTCGTTGTTCACGATGCGGGTGAGGATCTCCAGCATCCGGCGGGTGCCCTCCCGGCAGGGGACGCACTTGCCGCAGGACTCGTTCTGGGTGAAGTTCATGAAGAACCGGGCCACTTCCACCATACAGGTCTTGTCGTCCATGACCACAAGGCCGCCGGAGCCGATCATGGCTCCCACCTTTTTCAGGGAATCGAAGTCCAGGGGCAGATCCAGATGCTCCTTCGTCAGACAGCCGCCGGAGGGGCCGCCGATCTGCACCGCTTTGAACTCGGCGCCATTCCGCATACCGCCGCCGATGTCGAAGATGATCTCCCGCAAGGTGGTGCCCATGGGCACTTCGATCAGGCCGGTGTTCTGGATGTTGCCCGTCAGGGCAAAAGCCTTGGTGCCCGGGCTGTTCTCCGGGCCGATGGAGCGGTACCAATCCGCCTCTCTGGTGATGATATGAGGCACATTGGCCAGCGTCTCCACATTGTTGAGCACGGTGGGCTTGTCAAACAGGCCCCGCTCCACGGTGCGGGGCGGCTTGACCCGGGGCATACCCCGGCGGCCCTCGATGGAGGCGGTGAGGGCGCTGCCTTCGCCGCAGACAAAAGCACCGGCGCCCCGGCTGATGTGGATATCAAAATCAAAACCGCTTCCCAGGATGTTTTCGCCCAGCAGTCCCAGCTCTCTGGCCTGCCGGATGGCGCCGTCCAGACGGCTGACCGCCATGGGATACTCGGCCCGGACATAAATATAGCCCTGGCTGGCCCCGCAGGCCACGCCGGCGATCATCATACCCTCCAGCAGCCGGTGGGGGTCGCCCTCCATTACCGACCGGTCCATAAAGGCACCCGGGTCGCCTTCGTCGCCGTTGCAGACGATGTACTTGGGAGTGGCTTCCTTGGCACGCACCTGGGCCCATTTCCGCCCGGCGGGGAATCCTCCGCCGCCCCGGCCGCGCAGATTGGATTTCTGGATCTCCTCCACGATCTCCTGGCCATCCATATCGAACAACGCCTTTTCAAAGGCCTTATAACCGCCGATGGCGATGTACTCCTGGATGGAGGTGGCGTCGATGTGGCCGCAGTGCTCCAGCACGGTACGGGTCTGCTTTTTATAGAAGGGGATCTCCTCCTGGGTCTTGTAGATCTCCCCGTTCATCTTATAGCACAGCCGCTCGATGGGCTCGCCGCCCAGAATGGTCTTTTCGATGATCTCCTGGCAGTCGTCCTTCTTTACCTTAATATACAGCCAGCCCTGAGGCTCGATGCGCACCAGAGGGCCCATTTCGCAAAAGCCGTGGCAGCCGCTGCGCTTGACGCCCACATCGTCCCCGTGGGGCTCGTGGGCCAGGTCCACCTGACAGTGGATGCCTTTTTCCTGAAGTAGCTCCACCAGACGGGCATAGATATCCAGAGAGCCGCCGGCCACGCAGCCGGTACCGGCACACACCAGGATCTTCTTCACCTGGGAGGCAAAGCGGCCCTCCAGGGTCTGGCGCAGGACGGAAAGTTCTTCTCTTGTTTTCAGCATGCCGTCCCCTCCTTCTTCAGTTCATCCAACAATTCCACCGCTTTTTCCGGCGTCATGGAGGGATAGACTTTATCGTTGACGGTGCAGGCCGGGGCCAGACCGCAGGCTCCCAGGCAGGAGACGGTCTCCACCGTAAAGAGCATATCGTCGGTGGTGATCTTCTGAGAGGAAAGGCCCAAAGTTTCCCGCATCTTCTCCAGAATGGGGATGCTTTTACGCACATGGCAGGCGGTACCGTCGCAGATCTTGATCACATATTTTCCCTTGGGTTCCAGGGAAAAATTCTCATAAAAAGTGGCCACGCTGTAAATTTTCGCGGCGCTCATCTGTAATTTTCTCGCCAGGTAGGGAAAAATTTCCCGGGGCAGATACCGGTATTCCCCCTGGATATCCTGCAAAATGGCAATGACATTGCTGGCCTGGGCTCCGTGATGATCCAGTATGCGGTCGATCACGGCAAAATCCACTCCATTGTTCATGGGCGCATCCCCTCCAAAAAAAATTCTGTTCTGATCCCAGTGTAGCCGACCCTCCGGCAGATTGCAATGATATTTTTTTAACGATACTTTCCAAATGCAAAAATATTTTTTATTTAATACGGTTTTTATTTTTTCTCTTTTATACCGTATTAAATATATTCACCCCCTGGTATGTTTTTCCCCAGGTGCAAATTTTTTCTTGCCTCCGCTCTGCCGATTTGCTACACTGAAATGGCAGAACGGGTTTTCCCGGTCAGCTGCATCTTATTTCCAGTTCATGCGCAGATGCTTTTTCTCTGCGCCGGGAGTTCCCATAACCTCCCGTTTCATTTCCGCAGCGCTGTTTTTTTGCTCCCTGTTTCTCTCCTGCTTCCTCATAAATTTTTGAAATGGCGCTGCATCTTGTCTCCTCTTTGCGGAAAGTCCGCCCGTTTTGGGCGGCTTTTTGCTTTTTTTAACATGTAGGTTTGTCAAACATATTGGACAGTGACCTCAGCAGGAGCCATCCAGCGGAGGGGTCTCATGGGCAAGTTGTTGGAGCGGCGGTTGTGAACGGCAAGCTGCTTTGCAAAGTCATCCAAGGAATAGAACGAGTGGCAAGAGTAGAAGCGTTTCTGATCCTCGCGGTGGCTGCGCTCGACCTTTCCGTTGTGGCGCGGTGTGTAAGGACGGATCAGTTTATGCCGGATATTCAGTTCGGCGGCCGTTTTTTCAAATAGCGTCGGCAAATTACGCTTGCTGCCCAAAAAACGGTTGGTAAACTCAAAACCGTTGTCTGTCTGAACACACTCTACCTTGATGCCGCGGCGTGCATACCACGCCGTCAGTTTGCGAAGGAAATCTGCTGAAGAGTAGGTGGACTGCTCCGGGTAGGCCGCCAGGAACCGCAGGCGGGTGAACTCGTCGATGGCGGTGTATTGGAACAGGCGAAGCTCCGGATCTGCGATACAGGCTCTGGGAACCACCTTCACATCCACCTGAACGCGCTGACCGGGATAGGTCATCTGCTCGTAAGGCTTCGGTTTGTATGTCTTTTTCGGCTTTTCTGGCGGAAACAACCCCATTTTACGCATGATACGGAACAAGCTCTCCGGGCAGCGGGTGTAGTCCCTCTGCCGCAGCCGGTGCCACAGTTCGATCATGCCCAGTTCGGGATTTCTGCGGCGCATGTCACGAATGAGTTTCAGCTCGGCCTCCGTGTGCTGGTTTGGATGGCTGTGGGGGCGTCTGGACTGGCAGGCAAGGGACGCCACACTTCCGTCCCAGCGCTGCTTCCAGAAATAGATGTACGACCGGCTCTTGTTGTACTTCCGGCTGGCGCGGCTCACGCCGTATTTCTCTGTGTACTTCATTAGGGATTGCCGATAGGCCATGTCTTGTGTTATATTTTTGCTCATGAGGGATATGGTCTCCTTTCGGGCTAGTTTGGTGTGGCAACTTAACTATAACCCATGAGACCATGTTCCTCATATCTTTTTATTCACTCGTCCAAGATGTATTGTAGCCCTACATGGGCGGCTTTTTGCTTTTTTTAACAATCCTTGTCCTTTTCCCCGTTTTATGTTATACTTCTTCCTAGTACGCCGTTTATTTTTCCTGTGACAAAGCGGCGCCCGGCATACGCATCCCCCTTTTCTTGCGGCGGCCTTGGGCCGTCTCTTTTTTTGTGTCTGCCTTTTTTCCGGATTTACCGGATGGAATTATAATTTTATCGCAAAGGAAGTGCATTTGATGGAAGAAATTCGCGAAAACAAAATGGGCAACACGCCCATGCTCCGGCTGATCATCTCCATGTCTTTGCCGGCCATTTTCTCCATGCTGGTCCAGTCCCTTTATAATATTGTGGACAGCTATTTTGTGTCCAAAATCAGCATGGACGCCCTCACCGCCGTTTCCCTGGCCTTCCCCATCCAGCAGCTGATGATTGCCATGGCTGTTGGCACCGGGGTGGGCATCAACTCCCTGGTGTCCCGGCGTCTGGGTGAAAAACGCCAGCGGGAAGCTGACCTGGCCGCCTGCCACGGGGCGATCCTGGCTTTCTTTACCTCTCTGCTCTTTGCCCTCTTCGGCCTGTTTGGTTCCCGGTGGTTTTTGGGCCTTTTCACCCAGAACGCCAATGTGATCGATCTGGGCACCCAGTATCTGTCGGTGGTGTGCATCTGCTCCTTCGGCAGCTTTGTGGAGATCGCCTTTGAAAAAACCCTCCAGGCCACTGGCAACATGATCTACCCCATGCTCTTTATGCTAGTGGGCTGCGTCACCAACATCATTCTGGACCCCATTCTGATCTTCGGCCTGTTCGGCCTGCCCAAGATGGGCATCCTGGGCGCGGCGGTAGCCACCGTCACCGGTCAGATTCTGGCCATGTGCTACAGCCTCTATGTGATGTTCCGCAAAAGCCATGCCGTCCATGTGACCTTCAAAGGCTTCCGTTTCCACGGCACCACCATCCGGGATATCTACTCCGTGGGCATCCCCTCCATGATCATGCAGTCCATCAGCTCCTTCCTGGTGATGGGCCTCAACCAGATCCTTTCGGCCTTCTCCGAAACGGCCATCTCGGTGCTGGGCGTCTATTATAAGCTCCAGTCCTTTGTGTTCATGCCGGTCTTTGGCCTGACCCACGGACTGATGCCCATCATGGGCTACAACTACGGCGCCCGGAAAAAGGCCCGCCTGCTCAGCTGCCTGCGCATCGGCCTTTGCATCGCCTGCGGCATTATGGCGGTGGGTACCCTGCTTTTCTGGATCTTCCCCGCCCAGCTGCTGACCATCTTTGACGGCTCCGGCGAAATGCTGGCCATCGGTGTGCCGGCCTTCCGCTCCATCAGCCTGTGCTTTATCCCCGCAGCCTTCGGCATCATCTTCTCCACCATCTTCCAAGCGGTGGGACGGGGCAAAAACAGCCTGTTCATCTCGGTGCTGCGTCAGCTGGTGATCATTCTGCCGACCGCCTACCTGTTCTCCAAGATCGGCCTGCGCTATGTGTGGTATGCCTTCCCTCTGGCGGAGATCATCTCCCTGGTGGCAAGCCTGCTGCTCTTCAGCCGCTTCTATAAGCTGCACATCCACAACCTGGAAAACAAGCCGGCTTCTCCGGCGGTGTGATCTCATTTTTCTCACTTTTTATCCCCAAGGGCCGGCGTCCTTGGGGATTTTTTTAGTTGTTACAAAGTAATTAACTAATTTGCACAAAACCGGCGGCTTTTTTTCTCCACCTGTTCAGCCCCGAAACTCTCTTCCCGGCCCTCTGCCGCCTTGAAAAGAAGGGGGGATTGTGTTATGGTTTAATAGCGCCAAATCAGCGGCCTTTTTTCTTTGCTCTTTTGGCCTATTCCAATAAAGGATCGAGGGTTCGCCCATGTGGAAATATGTGCTCAAGCGTCTGATCATCTTGCTGCCGGTGCTGTTCGGCGCCACCTTCATCGTCTATCTGCTCTTTTATTTTGCCCCGGGCAATGCCGACCGTTCGGCGGTGCGCAAAGCGGCCACCCCGGAGGAGGCCGAGATCATCCGGGAAGAGCGAGGGCTCAACGATCCGATCCTGGTTCAATACGCCCGCACCATGAAGGAGATCTTCGCGGAAGACAGCTATGTGCGAATCCAGTTGGGCGTGCGTCTGCCCAAAACCATCAAGCTCACTTTGGCCGCCGGTGTGGTCACTCTGGTTCTGGCCCTTCCCATCGGCGTATGGGCCGCCATCAAGCAAAATACCCTTTTTGACAATGTCAGCATGCTGATCTCCTTCTTCGGAGTGAGCATGCCCAACTTCTGGCTGGGAATGCTGATGCTGTTGCTTTTCGCGCTCTACTTAGGCTGGTTCCCCACATCGGGCAGTCAAACGCTGAGCAGTCTGGTGCTTCCCGCCTTTACCCTGGCCTTCGGCAACATGGCCTTTATCTCCCGCATCACCCGCTCCTCCATGCTGGAGACCATCCGCCAGGACTACATCACCACCGCCCGGGCCAAGGGCCAGGCGTTCAAAGTGGTGGTGCGGAAACACGCTTTGCGCAATGCTTTGATCCCCATTGTCACCGTCATGGGCCTGCGGTTGTGTGAGGTGTTCAGCGGTTCCATTCTGGTGGAGCTGATCTTCTCCTGGCCGGGCATCGGCCGGCTGCTGGTGGACTCCATCAATGAACGGGATTTCCCCATGATTCTGGGATGCGTCATCACCTTTGCCTTCTGCTTCTCCATCATCAATCTGGTGGTGGACCTGCTGTATGTGGTCATTGACCCCCGCATCCGCTCCCAGTTCAACCGCTCGTAAATCAAAAGGAATATCCAAAGCCCTCCTGCTTGCCAGGAGGGCTTTTTTTATCCATTCCCACAAAATTCACTCTATATTTTTTCTGCCAAATCCCTTATAATAAAGCGATTCCATCGATCATTTCAAAATCAAATGGAGGACTTTATTTATGGAACTGATCCTCAGCGATCGACCCCTTTTCCTGCCCGCAGCTCCGGAGCGGGAATATATCGACCTGTCCCAAAAGAAAGTGGCCCCCTGCGTGGGCTGCTTTGGCTGCTGGGTCAAAACCCCTGGCCGGTGCGTCATCCGGGACGACGCACCCCAGATCTATCCCCTCATCGCCCGCAGCCGCCGGGTGCTCGAGGACCTGACGATAGAAGGGGATCGTGGTCTTCACGCCGCCGACCATGTATTCGGTCAGGGCGCGGTCCATGATGCCGAGCACTTTCTGCCAGTCGCGGCCATAGGCGATGAGAAGCGAACCGGCGGAGTCGTAGTTCGGGGGGAACTCGTACCCGGCGGAAAGGTTGGAGTCGATGCGCACGCCGGGGCCGCCGGGCGACACGTAGCGGGTAATCAGGCCGGAGTTCGGGGCGAAGTTGTTCTGCGGGTCTTCGCAGTTGATGCGGACCTGCATGGCGAAGTGGGACGGCTTGGTGTTTTCTTCGGTCAGGCGCAGCTTCGCGCCGAAGGCCACGGCGATCTGCTCTTCGACGAGGTCGACGCCGTAACGGCTTTCGGTGATGCCGTGTTCCACCTGAAGGCGGGTGTTCACTTCGATGAGGTAGGGTTCACCCTGCGGGGTGACGAGGAACTCCACCGTGGCGAGGGAGTAATAACCCACCTCGCGGACCAGCATACGGGAGTATTCCTTCAGGCGTTCGCGCAGCTCGGGCGTGATGCCCGCCCACGGGGACGGGGTGATTTCCACGAGCTTCTGGTGGTTGCGCTGCACGGAGCAGTCGCGTTCGTCAAAGGCGAACACGTTGCCGTGCTGGTCGGCGATGACCTGGATTTCGATGTGGCGGACCTGTTCGAGGTACTTTTCCACATACAGGCGGGGGTTGCCGAAGGACGCCTGCGCCATGGCGGAGGCCTTAAAAAAGGCATCTTCCAGTTCGCTTTTTTCACGAACAAGGAAAATGCCGCGCCCGCCTCCGCCTCCCTCAGCCTTCAGCATGATGGGGAGGGTGATTTCGTCGACGACCTTGCGTGCGGCGGGCACGTCGACCGCGCCTTCCGAGCCGGGCACCACGGGGATGCCGAGCCGCTTGGCGATCTTGCGGACCTGCACCTTGTTGCCGAGCAGGTTCATGGAGTCGGCTTTGGAGCCGATGAAGGTGATGCCCGCCTCTTCGCATTTCTGGGGGAACCGCTCGTCTTCCGACGCGAAGCCCCAGCCGGGATGGATGGCGATGATACCGCGCTGCTTCGCCTTGGCGATGATGAGATCGAGATCAAGGTACGCGCGAGGATCGGAACCGAGCAGGAGCAGTTCCTGCGCGGACGAAGCGGCCGGCGCGGCCTTGTCGATGTCGGTGGCGGTCATTACGGGCACTGCGGCGAAGCGTTCACGGATGGCCCGGCAGATTCGACGTGCCGGAATGCCCCGGTTGGCTACGAGTATGGGCTTGCCCCGAACTTCGTCCAGTACCTGTTCAAACGTCTTGGCGGCCATGCTTTCAACCTTTTCAATAAAGAAATGTTTAGACCCGGCAAAAGCCGGTCTTGTTCAGGACGCACCCCGAAACGGCATCGGGGACACCTGTGATCCGCCTCCGCACCGCTGCGGAAGGCCGTTCCCGGCGCCGCGCATGGCGCTTCGCGTCACGGCTGCATGGGAGGGCGGTCCAACCGAAGGCTCCCGGAAAGGAAACTGTTTGTTCCCTTACGATTTCGCAGGCGCAACCCGCCGAAATCGTCCAGCCCTTCAAGAATGCCTGTGTGGCGTTCCTGTTCGTCGGGGCCGTCCGTCAGAAGGACCGTTTGCCCGAGGAAGGCGAGGTGGCGTTCAGCAAGTGAACGCCACGCGGTTTTCCCCTTGGCGTCAATCTCTTCGACATAACAGAAAAAGATACGGCTCACAAGTCGCATCCACAGTCCCGCAACGGAAAGCGGCGAGACATTGGATTTTGTTGCAGAAGAGAGGAGCCCCGCCGGAACGGCGCGCTGCGCCCGCATGAGGGCGGCCGGGGGGGAGGATACGAGGTTCAGGCCGATCCCGGCGACAAGCAGGTTTTCGGCGGGCGTTTCCCTATGCGGGGGCAGGGGGCGTTCCTCCAGAAGAATGCCGCCGACCTTGCACCAGCCGGGGCCTTCCTCCTGTTCCTCGCGCCGCAGCAAGTCGTTGGGCCATTTCATATGAACGTCGAACCCCATGTGGGTCAGCGCTTCGGCGATGAGCCCGCCCACGGCGGGGGCCGCGGCCGTGCCCGTGAACGGGTGGCTCTGGGGCAGGCGGAGCGCCGCGTAGACGTTGCCTTCGGGCGAAACCCAGTTGCGCCCGAGCTGCCCCCGGCCGCTGCGCTGGCTCAGGGCGAGCACGCTCCCCCAGACGGGAAGCTGCCCGTGCGCGGCGAGGGCCCGGGCGACATCCATACTTGAAGTGGCGGAGCCGCACAGATACACTGGCGCCGGTACGCTGGCCGTTTCGGGAGTGTTTCCCGTCTGGGAAACCGGCGCAGTGAAGAATTGTTCGAGATACGGGCAGGCCGTGCTTGTGCCCGGTATGGTGAACGCCGCTTCGGGAAGCCCGTTCCAGAGGGCGGAGCCGGCCGCGTGATCAGCCGGAAACGGATCGGCGAGGCGGTCGTGCGGAGGGCGTTCGGAGTGGACGCCTTCGTGCAGAAGCCGCACCGTGCCGTTGAGACGAAAAGTGGAGTCGTGTGTCATGGCAATCGAAAATTGGCCGGAAACGGGCCGGATACCGGTCTATCTGGTGGGTGGGGCCGTTCGGGACCGCCTGTTGGGGCGGACGCCTCGGGAATATGATTTCGCGTTTGACGCGGACGAAGCCACGTTTCTACAGCGGAATCCCGAGGCCCGCAAGGTCGGGAAGAGCGTTTCGGTCTTTTTGTTGCGCGGTCAGGAATTTATGCCGCTTGAGGGGACGCTGGAAGAGGACATGCGCCGCCGCGATCTGACCATCAACGCGCTGGCCGAGGATCGGGACGGCAACCTTCTCGGGCATCCCGATGCGCTTTCGGATCTGCGGGAAGGCATCCTGCGGCCCGCTTCGCCGACGAGTTTCCGGGATGAGCCCGTGCGGGTGTTCCGGCTGGCCCGCATGGCTTGCGAATTGCCGTCGTTCACGGTTCATCCCGAGGCTGTGGCGCAGATGCGCGCCGTGGCGGGGGAGGGCTTGCTTGGGCGCATTCCCGCCGAACGCGTGGGGCGCGAACTCATGAAGGCGCTGGCCTCGCCGAAGCCGTCGCGCTGGCTGTCCGTGCTGGCGGAAGGGAATTGTCTTTCCCCGTGGTTCCGGGAGCTGGAAACTTCGATGGATATTCCGGCGGGCCCCGTGGCGTACCATTCAGGTTCGGTGATGGCACATCTGATGGACGTGATGGATGCGGTGGCGGGCGATCCCCTGTGCGTCTGGATGGCCCTGTGCCATGATCTCGGCAAGATCGGCACGGACCCGGCCTTGCTGCCGCACCACTACGGGCACGAGCTGCGCGGGGCAGAACCCGCCGAGCATGTCGCCAAGCGCCTCGCCTTGCCCGCGCGTTACGGCGCGGCGGGCGTGCTGTCGTCGCAGCTGCACATGAAAGCCGGTATCTATGAAATGCTGCGGGCAGGAACCCGTTGCGATCTGCTGATGCAGGTCCACAATGCCGAGCTGGACGGGCCGTTCTGGAAACTGGCCGAAGCCGACAGCGGGCGTTCGCTGCGTCCTGTCGTCAATGACGATCTTGCTGTGCTGCTCAGGATTTCACTGCCTCCGGAATGGCGGGACAGGGGCAAGGAGTCCGGAAGGCGGCTCCGGGCGATGCGTTGTCAGGCCCTCGCCATGCATATGGCGAAGCGCAAACGGGAGAATGCCGATGGCTGATGGCGCGGGCATGGCGGGTGCGCCTTTGGATGTGAGCGGACGGAAGCCCGGGGCGGCTGGCGGCATACATGCCGTGGATTCGGATGCCGCCGTAGTCGTGGATGCCGTCCACGCGGCTCAAGGCGTGCGTGTCGTGGATTCATCCGGCCTCAACCACATCCTTCCTGTGGAAGCGGGGCAGACGCTTGCCCAGACGATCTGGCTGTCCGGCGAACTGTCCCCGCCCGCGCTGTGTTCGGGGCTCGGGCGCTGCGGGGCGTGCCGGGTACGGTTTCTTGAAGGGACGCCCGAGCCGTGCGACGCGGATAGCGCCATCCTCGGGGCGGATGCCGTGCGCGGCGGCTGGCGGCTGGCCTGCCGCCATACAGCCGTTGTTGGCATGGCCGTGGAGTTGCCTCCTCCGCCGTCCGGAAAACGGAAACGGATGGACATAAGGCCGGATGCGGGCCCGTTCCGGCTGGCCGTGGATCTGGGGACGACATCCATCCATTGGCGGCTCCTCGACGGCACGGGGCATGAGGCTGCGTCCGGGCAGGCCCTCAATCCGCAGATGGGCGCGGGGAGCGATGTGGTGTCGCGCCTTGCCGCCGCCCGGAATCAGGAGGGCCGGGAACGGCTGGGGCATCTCGTGCTCCGCTTCCTGCAACGCGTTGTCTCGGACGTGGGCGTCCCGGTGGCGGAACTGTGCATCGCGGGGAATACCGCCATGACCTCCATCCTGTTGAATGAAGATGTGGCCGGATTGTGTGCCGCCCCGTACCGGCTGACGGAGCCGGGAGGCCGCACGGCGGAGCTGCCCGGTCTGCCTCCGGCGTGGATCCCCCCGCAGCCCGCCCCGTTCGTGGGCGGGGACATCAGCGCGGGCATGGCGGCCCTCCTGTACGGGGAATCGCCGGAATTTCCTTTTCTGCTTGCGGACATGGGGACGAACGGCGAATTCGTGCTCGCTCTGGATAAGGAACGCTCCTTCATTGCCAGCGTTCCGCTCGGCCCGTCGCTGGAAGGCATCGGGCTCCGCTACGGCGGGGTGGCGGATACGGGCAGCGTCTCGGGATTCCGGCTCGGTCCGTTCGGCCTGTCTCCCGTGGTCATCGGCAACACGGAACCGAAACGGATTTGCGGCACGGGCTATTTGTCGCTGCTGGCTGCGCTGTTGCGGACAGGTTTCCTCGACGCCACGGGTCGCCTTGCGTCGGCTTCTGTTTCACCTCTGGCCGCCCGCCTGCTCGGGACCGTCGAACGCGGGGCCGCTGGCTGGAGCCTGCCGTTGCCCGGCGGCATGGAGCTTGCCGGGGCCGACGTGGAGGAAATCCTCAAGGTCAAGGCCGCGTTTTCGCTGGCTTTGGAACGCCTGCTGGCGGCGTCCGGGCTGGAGAGCAGGGCGCTCGCGCGGGTTTGCCTCGGCGGTGCGCTCGGGGAACACATGCCGGAAACCGCACTGGAGCGGCTGGGCTTTCTGCCGCAGGGCCTGCAGGCGCGCACTGTGGCGGAGGGCAACACCTCCCTGCGCGGGGCGGCGCTTCTGCTGACGCGCCCGGAACTGCGGGAGAGGCTGGTCCGCTGGAGTTCCGGGTGTACGCTTGTGGATCTGGCTGCCCGTCCCGATTTTACGGCCCTGTACATGCGGCATATGGTTTTCGGATA
>OGZI01003066.1_pt1 | contig 12337 bp, 9 predicted proteins | sample 1576711 | NCBI WGS metagenome assembly OGZI01 (sample SAMEA3541482, study PRJEB24748) | human gut metagenome | biome: human gut; feature: human-associated habitat; material: faeces | place: China | collected 2012
TGATTCTTGGTGACTGAGTTTGACCACCCCGCGTTGTACATGAATCGTCCTCTTGCACCAGTTAATATCACTCCATTTTAATCCACAGGCTTCTCCACGCCGCAGCCCGGTTGCCAGCACCAGCTTGAAATAGGTTTCGTATACGCCACAGATTAGCAGTCGGTCAACAGTAAGTGCTAATTGTTTACACGACATTCACAATTCAAGGCGACAATCCACCTATGATGGATTTCATTAGAGAGTTTGCTCACCGTCTAATGTATTGTACATAGTCATCAGCAGGGTTCGCTGATGCATCTTTCGGTTATGGATGTCAATCAAGCATTAAGATATCCTTGCCGCAAAAGTCACCGCAAATTTTGCCCCGCCGCCAGGGGTGTCGGTCACGGTCAAGTCTGCATGATGCAGCCGGGCCAGTTCCTTGGCTACGCTTAGACCAAGGCCAAAATTGTGCTTGTCGGTGCGGCTGGGATCAGCGCTGTAAAAACGGTCAAAGACCCGAGCTTTTTCGGCATCCGGTATGCCGGGGCCGTGGTCTTGCACGGCCAGGGTGATTTTTTCCCCACAGTATGTCAAGCACAGTTCCACGGGGGTGCCCGCGGGGGTGTGGTCAAACGCATTGTTGAGCAGGATTGCCAGCAGCTGCTTTACACGGTCCGGGTCCGCCTCTATGGAAGGAACGCTGTCCTCCGGCAGGGTCAGACTTAACGGGTGTTGGCGCTGCTGCGCCAACGGGAAAAACGCATCGTATACTTCTAGGCAGAGGTTATCCGGTGCGATGGGGTGCAGATGGGCCGGCAAGGCATCCAAGTCGCCGTTGGCCAGCACCAGCAGATCCTCCACCAGCCGCGCCATACGGTCCGTCTCCTGCTCGGCATTCCGCAAAAGGGTGGCGCGTTCAGTCACAGGAGTGCGGCACGCAGCGTCCAGGCTTGCTTTTACTACGGCCAGCGGGCTGCGCAGTTCGTGCCCGGCTGCGGCGATGAACTCCTTCTGCCGCCGCATGGCCAATGCCGTCGGAGCCAGCGCTTTGCCGGTCAGCCGCCAGCTGATGATCGCCAGCAGCAGTGTGCCAGTGAACCAGATCGCACCATACTGCACAACTGTCTGGACCGCATGACGGTGTACAAAGCCCATATCCTGTAAAGCGGCCACAAGCAGATAACTGCCTGCTGTGCCGCGCGGCAGCAAGGCTGCGTGGCAGCGGTATTCGTTCAGCGTGAACACCGCGCTTTGCCGCTGCACGGCACCGCTGCTGTCATGCAGACTTGTGTCCAGCAGGGGGGAAAAACCTTCTTCTAACAGAGGTTCAACCGCATTGCGGGCATCGGCGCTGCCCGTGGTGCCCGCAAAATGCAGCGCGGCACCGTTGTCCCACAAAAACAAAAGGCAGCCGCTGTTGTGCTCCTGGTCAGCCAGCCAAGCGTCACTTACGCTGTCGGCGCTGTCCAGCCGGTCAACGATGGCAGAAAAGTTCTGCGTGAGCAGCGTCTCCGCGGCGGTCCTGTACTGGGCGGCGGCATAATTCCATGTCACGACCAGCGCACCTGCCAGCACCAACGAGGTCAGCGCCGTCATCAGCAGGGTCAAACGGCGGCGCAGTGCAGTCAGCATGGCGGTACCTCCGCCTTATAGCCGCTACCGCGCACGGTGGTGATCGTTACCGCACTGCCTACGGCTTTCAGCCGCCGCCGCACAAAATGGATGTAACAGTCCAGATTAGCGTCCTCAACTTCGGCCAGTGGTCCCCAAACCCGCGCCAAAAGCACCGCACGGGTCTGCAGCTGCCCCGGTGTGCGCAGCAGTACCTCTAAAAGATCGGCCTCCCTCTTGGTCAGGGCCGCAGCGGCCTTTGGCCCGCTCAGGGTCAGTTGGGCGGCATCCAGCGTCACGTCACCGCAGCGTATGGCAGATTCGGCAGTGGTGCCGGGGCGGCGGGTTAGTGCCCGCAGCCGGGCCAGAAGCTCCCGCGTGTCAAAGGGCTTGCCCAGGTAATCGTCTGCACCGGCATCCAGGCCGTCCACCCGGTCATTGATGCCGGACAGGGCCGTCAGCATTAACACCGGGGTGGTACATCCCTTGGCGCGGGCGGCCCGCAGCAGGCTAAGACCGTCCAGCCCGGGCAGCATCCGGTCCAGTACACAGACATCGTATGCGCCGCCGCACAAAAGGGTTTTGCCGTCTGCGCCGTCGTGGCAGGTATCTACAGTATAGCCCGCAGCTTGCAGGGCAGGCAGCAGCGCCGTGCAAAGGGCGCGGTCATCTTCGATCAATAAAATCCGCATGGCATAATTCTCCTTTTCCCTTTCTAGTATACACCCCAAACCTTGAAACAGTCTTGAAAAGCCGCAGCTTTTTTCAAGGACAATTCAAGATTCGGGCGGTATACTGGTGCTACACCCGATGAAGGAGGGCACATACTTATGAAACGAATCATCAGTGCCGGATTATGCACGGCATTTATTTTGAGTCTGGCAGGCTGCGCCAGGCAGGACACCACTCCCAGCCTGACCGCTGCAGACACCACCGATACCCAGATGGGCCGCTGGGTCGAGAGCCGCGTTGACCTTGGCGGTGAGCCGCTCATCTCTTACCCGACGCAGCTGGCGGACGGAACGGTTGTTCTGTACACCGGCAAGGTGGGGGAGGACAGCATCGAAGACTACACCCGCCGCACCAGCACTGACGGAACCAACTGGACATCGGAACCTGCAGCGTTTGACGTGGGCGATGCGATGGTCACGTGGATCCTCGTTGCGCCGGACGGTGAGCAGGCGCTTATCACCTATGACGGGGAGAATGCCGGGCTGGTTCTGCAGGCACCTGACGGAACCAAAACCGTTGTAGAGGATGACACGGTAAAGCAGGGCATCAACCCCAACACAGCTGTATTTCAGGGGGATAAGCTGGATTTTGTCTCCAACGGCGACACCGTGGATTTTGTGCAGGTCAGCCTGACTGACGGCAGTGTTACGACCGCCGCACTGCCGCAGGATCTGGCGTACAGCCTCGACTCCCTCACGACAGTCGGCAACCAGCTTGTTTACCTGAGCTTTGACAATAATACCGGCGATATTATCCTGAACGCCCTGGACCCCGCCACCGGCGCAAGCACCGAGCTGCTGAACCCGGTCCCCAATGCGACCAGTTCTCAAGCGCTGACCGGCGACGCAGACGGCGCGGCTTATTACGCCTGCACGGACGGCATCTACCGCCTGGCCCCCGGCGGCACCCTGCCGGAGCAGGTCGTCCCTGCCGAGGGCACAGCGATGAGCATTTCCAGCAACTATCCGCTCTCTCTGCTGCGCACGGCGGCGGAGGACTTTATGGTCCTGCTCTTTGGCGACAGCGGCGGAAACGGCGATCTCTATTTCTATCACTATGACGAAACGCTGCCCACCCATGCCGACACAACGCTGACCGTCTGGTCATTGGCGGATTCCGCCACGGCGCGGCTGGCCGTGAACGCCTACAAAAAAGCCAATCCCGAGGTGGACGTTACCTTTGAAACCGCCGTGCAGCCCGACACCGATGATGTCAGCGCCGCCATCAACGATGCGCTGACCCAGCTGAACACCGAACTGCTGGCCGGGGAAGGGCCTGATGTGCTGCTTCTGGATCGTGTCGACTACACGACCTATATCAATAAGGGAATGCTGGCTGACATGAGTGACACCGTGCCGCTGGATGCGCTGCAGAGCAATATCATCGATCCGTTTATGACCGATGGCAGGGCCTATGTGCTGCCTGCGCGGTTCATCGTCCCGGCACTCTGTGGTGACGCGGGCACGCTGGACGGCCTGACCGACCTGAACGACCTGCAGGACGCCGTGCTGGCCGCTGCACCCCGCCCCGACACCGAGCAGTACAGCGATGAATATTACACGGCTCTGCCCGATGACCAGAAGTATGCTCTGGCGCTGGCCAGCGGCGTTGACTTCGCGAATCTGCTCCTGCCTTCCAGTGCCAATGCCCTGCTGCACGACGGCGCACTGGATGCAGACGCCCTGACCAAGATATTTACCTTTGTGAAAACAACTGCCGACTACTATGGCATGGCTGACTATATCAACACCGAGATGAACGGTGCATCTTCCCAGAGCTACGACAACGCGGACATTGTCATCATCGATGCACAGCAGGACGAGTACAGCACCTGCAGCCGCGCCAAATTCGGCTGGATGGATGTTGCCACCCCCTACGCCGTCATTGCAATGGCGCGCACCAACGATATTTTTGATGCGGATGCCGAGGCCGTTCCCGTGGATATGATCCCGATGCCCGGCCTGACGCAGGGTGCCTATAACCCGCAGGTACTGGTGGGCGTGAATGCCAACAGCAAAAATCCGGATGCCGCAAAGGGGCTGGCCGCTGCGTTCTTCGGCACCGATGTGCAAAGCCAGTATTGCTCCGATGGTACAACGGTGCGGGCGGACTGCCTGCGGGAAAAACTCGATGCCGTCAAAGCGACGGTAAGCAGCGCAAAAACGGGTAAAGTGACCGGCGCGTATGTCGGCGACCTGGATGCCTTCTACGCCAACTGCACCACACCTGTATTGTTCCCGGTGATGCTGCAGCAGAGCTTTATAAACCATGCCCAGGCCATCATTGACGGCAGCGAGGACGTGGCCGCCGCTGTGGCGGGTGTGCAGAGTGATCTGGCGCTGTATCTGGCAGAACAAAAGTAACATCGGTGCGCGGAGCGGCCATGCTGCCCCGCGCATCGCTTTGCAGGAAAAAATTGTATGCAGAAAAGACAAAACAAACACCCGGACCCTACGCCCTGGCTGTTTCTGGGCCCCAGCCTGTGCGGTGTCACCCTGTTTGTGCTGGCCCCCTTTGTGGAGACGGTGCGCCGCAGCGTGACCGACACGATGGGGCGACACTTTGTGGGCCTTGCCAACTATACGGCGGTACTGGGCAACGATGCGTTCCGACTGGCGGTGGAAAATACGGTGCGGTTTATCGGAGTATGCGTTCCGCTGCTGCTGGCGCTCAGTCTGGCACTGGCTTTGGCGCTACGGGCGAAAGGCTTAAAAAATACCTCCTGGGCCGAGGTCTGCCGCACGACCTTTTTGCTGCCCATGGCTTTGCCGGTGGCAAGCCTTGCACTGCTCTGGAAAGTATTGTTTGCCCAAAACGGCCTTGTGAACGGAACTTTTGGCACCCATTGTGACTTTATGGGCACGGATGCTGCGTTCTGGGTGCTGATCGGTACTTATCTGTGGAAAAACATCGGCTATGACAGCATCCTTTGGTCCAGCGGGCTGGACAGCATCTCCACAGACTTGTACGAGGCCGCTGCCGTGGATGGTGCCAGTGGGTGGCGGCAGTTTACAGCCATTACCCTGCCCAACCTGCTGCCCACACTGGCCGTCACGCTGGTGCTGAGTCTGCTGAACACCTTTAAAGTTTTCCGCGAAGCCTATCTGGTGGCCGGGGCCTACCCGGAAAAAAGCATCTATTTATTGCAGCATTTGTTCAACAACTGGTTCCTGGCACTGGATCTGCCAAGGCTGAGCGCCGCAGCAATCCTGATGGCAGGGGCGCTGGGGGCGGTGATCGCGGTATGCATAAAACGGCTCTAAAAAAAATTCTGCTTTTCCCATTCGTCCTGCTCGTATGGTTCCCGCTATGGTTCCTTTTGATGGGCACGCTGACCGGCTCGGAGGAGCTGGCAGCGACCATCGGCCCGGCGCTTTCCGGCAGCGGGCAGGCTGCGTGGACCCTGCTGCCCAGCTACCCTACGCTGGAACCTGCTGTCAAGCTGCTGCTGGACACACCGGAATACTTTACCACCTATTGGAACACCTGCCTGCAGACATTTCCGCAGTTGGCTGGTCAATTGGTCGTGGGTGCTCCCGCCGCATGGGCACTCTCCCGCTTGAAATTTCGCGGGCGCGGGGCCGTGCGGGGGCTGTACCTTATTTTAATGTTGCTGCCGTTCCAGGTCACTATGGTGCCTGCCTATCTGACGATAAACCACCTGGGACTGATGGATACTGTCTGGGCGGTCATTCTGCCGGGGGCATTCAGCACATTTCCCGTATTTGTGATGCAGCGCGGGTTTGACGCTGTTCCTCTGCCGCTGCTGGAAGCTGCCGCTATAGATGGCGCGACCCCGTGGCAGCAGTTTGCGCGAATCGGCCTGCCAGTGGGGCTGCCCGGTATCCTGGCTGCGCTGACCATGAGCTTTCTGGATGCCTGGAATGCGCTGGAACAGCCTATGACCTTTTTAAAAACACAGTCGCTTTGGTCGCTGTCACTCTATCTGACCGATACTACCCGCGACCTGGCACTGACCATGGCGGCCAGCCTGTTTGCATTGCTGCCCGCCGTACTGATTTTTGCTTTCGGCCAAAAGTATCTGGAACAGGGGATCCTGGCCGGAGCCGTGAAAGGATGAGGACCTATCGAACTGCTTACCGGGATGGACCCACGCCAGCGCCAGCGGCTTGGGTGGATTGTCCGCTTTTTTGCACTGCTGCTGGTGCTGACACTGCTGGCCCGCGGTACAGCAGGGGCAGCCATGGCCAGCGTGACGGTGCAGAGGCCGTCCTCCGGCAATGTGACAAAAAGCGTGCGCACTACGGCCACGGTCAGCTTTGCGGGCGGCACACCTTTTACAGTGCCCGCGGGTCTGCTGGTCATGGCAGTACCCGTGCAGGCGGGGCAGACCGTCAAGGCCGGGGACACGCTGGCCGTGTTTGATGCCGCTGAAGTGGACCGCGCCGTAAACGCCAAGCGGGCCGCGTTGCAGCAGGCCCGGACCCAGGCCGCACAACAGACGGCGGGAGACACCGCCGACCCCTACGCCGCCCAGCTCGCCCAGCAGCAATTAGAACGTGCCTACGAGGAAACACACAGAATCTACGCCGATGGTGAAGAGAGCGTTTCCCGTGCCCAGACCAAGCGGGACGAAGCTGCTGCCGCTCTGGAAAAAGCCCGCAATGCCAGCTATGCGGACGACGCTGAAAAACAGGCCGCCGTACAAAACGCCGCCGCTGCCCTGGAAGCTGCGGAGGATGCCCTGTACAGCGCCCAAAAAGCCGCCGAAGATGCCAACAATGCGGCACTTTCCGCCGCCCAAAGTGCCGAGGATAACCGCAACACCGCACTGCACACGCTGGAGAAAGAGCAGGAAACCACGGAAAAACAGAACGCACTGGACCGCGCCGCTGCTGCTGTAACGGCCTCTGATGCCGAAACCCTGCAGGCCGAACTGGATGCCTTGCTTGCCGTGCAGCAGGCGGGCGGCACACTGACTGCCCCCAGTGATGGCACCCTTGTGTCGCTGGATCTCGTGGTTGGGCAGCCCTCCCCTGCCGTGGGCGGCCAGCTGGCTGCAGATGCCGATTTTACCGCCGAAATTCCTTTGGAAGAATCTCAAGCCAACCTTGTTTCAGTTGGCACTGTACTGCACCTGAGCCAGAGCCGCGCAAGCTGTGATGCCGCCGTGCAGAGCCTTTCGGCCCCGGATGAAAACGGCACCGTTACAGCAAAATGCACCTTGTCCAAAGGGGCATGGTGTGCCGGTGCTGCCAACGCATCGGCCACGGTGCAGGGTGAAAAGCGGCCCTGTGTGCTGCCGGCCAGCGCGGTACATAAAGATAATACCGGCTGCTATGTGCTGGCTATCGAACAAAAAGCCACAATCTTGGGTCAGCAGAATATCGTAGTATCGCTGCCTGTCACGGTGGTGGAAACGGGCGATACCACCGCCGCCGTCAGTGGTGCGCTGGACGCCGATACACAGGTCATTGTCAGCAGTACGCGGGCCGTGCAGGCCGGGGACCGGGTGAAGATCCATGATGCATCGTAAAAGAGGTTGGGCGGTTGCGGCAGTATTGCTGGTAGTTTTGCAGCTGCTTTTGCAGACCCGCGCAGCGCATATTGTACAGCAGAACCCAACCGTGACGGTGACCCTGTCTTCCCCGCTTACAGCCGGGCAGCTTGCCGCTGCACGGGAATGGGAAAAAAGTAATGCCAACACTCAAGCCGTTACTGCCAGCTTTTGGAGCGAGAAAGCAGCAGCGGTCTCGGCAGATTCTGACCGCACAGCGGAAGATGTGACCTGTATCGGCTTTGACGGTACAGCGCAGGACTGTCTGCCTGTGGAATATCTTCAGGGCACAGCACCCGGTGTCGTAGGACAGCAGTGCGCGATTTCTTCGACGCTGGCGTGGACACTGTTTGGCAGCTATGATATTATGGGCTTGACTGTTGCACTGGACCGTACCGAGTATTTCATTTCCGGCGTGTTTAAAAGTAAAAGCAAAACGCTTCTTTATCCGGCGCAAAGCGGCTTTACCCACGCGGCGCTGCGGGGTCTTTCGCCCGACACCCCCAAAACGGACGCCGAACAGTGGGCCGCAGCAACCGGTGCCGGAAAGATCACCGCCATCACTTACGGCCCCCAAAAGGCATGGCTGGCTCAAGCAGCGTGTGCCCTGCCTGCCCTGATTGTCGGACTGGCTTTGGTCGTGCTGTTGCTGCGCTTTATTTGTGCCCTGCCCGGTGTCTTGCACGGGGCAGCCCTGTTTGCTTTAGCACTGGCATTTGCGTGGGCGGTACCCCATTTTCTGCAAACCCTGCCCGGCTGGCTTATCCCCGGCCGCTGGAGTGATTTCAGCTTTTGGCCCACTTTATGGACGAAAATTATGGATACTTGCAATGGAAATATGAAGTAATTTAAAATTTGCAAGCAGAATAAGCCACAGATTGATGATGAAGAAACTTGCTTTCGATATATATTTCGCTGAGGATGTCTATAGAAATCGTTGGGAAAGTTGGACAAACTCTTTGGGATATTTTTGCATGAACATGACAATTAAATGCACAAGCATTTTTGGAATTGAACATAATGAACGGGTTTATATAGGAAAACAGCAAGATGCTAAAGCAAGGGTCATATACCGGGAATAGTGGTACTCTATTGCGTTTTATTTTACATTCTTTGACCACCATTTGACTACTACTGTGCAGACGCACCGTAAAACACCGAAAAGCCCGTTGTGACAACCACCAACAGGCGTTTTCTTGCTTTGGACGCAACTGTGCAGAACCAACAAAATTCACGCTTCAACGTTGGTCTGTACGGGCTTGTCGTAGTTCTCCGACCCGGAAGGCCAGAGGTTCGAATCCTCCCGGTCGCACCAAGAGCAGCACCTTATGGGGTGCTGCTCTTTTTGTTTTGCACGGATTTTATAAAGTAGTAAAAGAAGGGATTCGAACAGCCCGTGCCCCGCGATTTGCGTCCCGCGGGGGCGTTTCTAGGGTGCGGCTTGGCGAATCCCTTTGGGCGCACCAAAAAACGCATTGCAATGTATTTTTGCAATGCGTTTTTTGTTTTAATGTTATTTGGTTTTAGAATAATTTTAGTAGCATATCATCTGCGGCATCAGTGTATTGCCCTTTTGACAGCCGTTCATTTCTCAGTTGATTTACAGTGGTACGCATAAGGTGAATTTCTTCTGCGGAGAAACTTGCCTTTTTATCAGCTGGGAGAGAATTGATTTTTAGTATCAATCTTCCCGACTCCTGTGTGCTATGCCCAAGCGCCCTTTGCTGGTAATAGTAAGGTGCGAGTGCTTTCAGCAGGATACTTTTGTTCGCACGGGTCAATTTGATTTTTCTCATAATCCAATCGCCTTTCCGAGTTTCTCTTGTGCTTTGCGTTTATTTTTGTCAAATGCATGGGCGTAAATATCCAGCGTTGTGCTTGCCTGTGCATGACCAAGCAGGCTGGCAACTGTTCGTACATCCACGCCCTGTGAAATCAGCAAGCTGGCGTTTGTGTGCCGCAAGCTATGCACACTCAAATCCAGCGGCAAGTTGTTGGCTTTCAAAATCAGCTTGAAACGATAGGTAAATGTGCAGGGATTCATCGGTTTGCCGTTAGGCTGACGGAACAGGTAGTCATTTTCTGATACGGTTTCGTTCGCGGTTTGCGCCCTAACCCATTCACATTCTTTCCGCCACGCCTTAAGCAGTTGGCACATCTCTTTGCTCAAATATACCATGCGATCACCGCTGCTGGTCTTGGGGTCTTTCGTGATTGATTCTTGGTGGCTCAATTTCACCACCCCGCGTTGCACATGAATCGTCCGTTTGCGCCAGTTGATGTCGCTCCATCTCAGTCCACAGGCTTCACCGCGCCGCAGACCGGTTGCCAGCACCAGCTTGAAATAGGTTTCGTACTTCATACTCTGACCTTCAAACGCTGTAATCAGCTTTTTGACGGTTTCCTCGTCAGCTACCGGGCGCTCTTTCTTTTGTCCTTTCGGTTTGTAACATCTCCATGCGGGATTGTGAGTAAGGTATCCCTCGTCCACAGCCGCCGACAGGATGCCGCACAGCGTGTTGTGTAAGCCTTCGACTGACTTCTCGGATAGATTTCCTCTGCCGTCCAGACGCGGTGTATGCCGCATTTCTTCGTAAAATTCTCGGATGACCTCTTTACGCAAATCGGTCAGCTTATAGTTGCCCAGCGCAGGCAGGATTCTGCGAATATCCTGCAAATCTCGTTGGTATGTAGAGTCCGCCAGCTTTTTCGGTCCAATGTCGCTCACCCAATGCTCAATGTACTTTGCAAGTGTAATACTGCGGTTGATGGGTTCCGGCGTATGCTGTACCTCGCGTTCAAATAGAATTGCCTGTTCCTTTACCCATTTCTCTGCCTGTTTGCGTGTATACTCCTTGGGTGGCTTGACGGTTTTCTGCACAGATTTCAGTCTATTGCCTTCATAGTCATACCCACGAGATACCACAATCAAGTAACTGTTACTGCCGCGTTTTCTGATAGATGCCATTGTTTTCAACGCTCCTTTGTATGTTTTATTGACCTACGGTACTACAAAGCATACCGACAACTGCGACAGAAAGCTATCACCACACCCAACAATCTTTCGCCCTAAAATCTACCTATTACTGACAAAAACGGCACCGCCATTGCTGACGGTGCCGCTGGTTATTTAGCCTGCTTTCTTGGCTTTTCTATTCTTATTTTTCATAAATGCAACATAGCACGGATTTTGGTTGTTCAACAAATCTTGCATCAGGTTTGCGGCCTGACGCTTCGCCACGTCCTGCGGGTGGCAGTAGGTGCGCTCCAAGAATGCCGTATCCGCATGACCCAGCAGAGATGCCGCCACCTGTTTGCTGGTGCCTTCCTGCAGCAGATAGGTTGCGTAGAAATGCCGTAGCGTATGCAGATGGTATTCCTCTGGCAACCCGCACTTTTTATACAGCTTGCGCAGATGCCGTGTAAAAGTATCCGGGTGTGGCACATGACCGTCGGGGTCAGTAAAAATTGGCTGCTCTCTATCCGGAACGCCGCTATGCAGCACCTGCTGCTGTCGCAGCGCCATCAGAAGCTCCCATATCCCCAGCGGAATGGTTACAATCCGTTCCCGATGGCTCTTGGTGTCGCTCTCAACAATCTGCCCGGATGCGCAGCTGCGGGAACGGCGGACGGTCAATTCACAAGCACCGGTTATGTCCCTCCATTGCAGAGCACACAGTTCCCCACGCCGCAATCCGGTCGTAATTGCCAAGGTATAATAGGCGCGATACAGAATCGGTTCGTTCTGAATGACGATGAGGCTAATATCGGGGTAAGTATGGATGAAACTGACGATTTGTTTCTCCAATCCCTGCCCAATTCCGTTACTTTCCGTCTGCAAAATGAGGCGTTCCGGGTCTTCTTCTGCATCGACAAGCTGGTAAAGGCGTTCTTGCAGACGCCCAAGTGTATCTTCCAGCGAGAAATACAGCACGGTTCTCGGTTCTATTTCACGCCCCCACACAGATTTCCCCTGCGAAATCTGCAAGCAGAGCCAAAGTGTCAGCCAGCTTTTGCCCGCTTTGCTGGGACCGACAAAGATGGCAAGCCCTGCCGGGAGCAGACCGGGGATAATCCATTTTACGGGCGGTATCGGTGTTGCAAGCAGCGCACCGGCGGTAATGGTTTTCGGTAATCTTGTGGTAGTCATTCACATCATCCTTTCTTGTTTGGTATACATCTATTATCTCATAGTATCGTAATTTTGTGTGTAGTAAGTTTTATTCTCCAGTGTTAAGTTGTACGGCTCACGCCGACCCACAGCCCCACAGACGCGCCAAACGGCGGGTTTGCGGAGTTCATCGCATCCGTGTGCGGTGAGGGGCATCTGCCCCACACGGGGCAGATTTTGGCGAGATGTGGGAGTGAATCAGATTTGATTCACTTTTTCGATTTTGATTCAAGAGAGTGAATCAGTTCTGATTCACTCTGGAGGTCCACGGGCATAATGAACACTTCTTTTTGCCATTTGCTCATCTCCTTTTTCGTTGTTTC
>OGZI01003067.1_pt1 | contig 12334 bp, 10 predicted proteins | sample 1576711 | NCBI WGS metagenome assembly OGZI01 (sample SAMEA3541482, study PRJEB24748) | human gut metagenome | biome: human gut; feature: human-associated habitat; material: faeces | place: China | collected 2012
GTTGCTTGTCTCTCTCGGAATACTTACGCCAGCGGGCGCTGGGATATGAACCGGGCGGGCATCCGCCCAAGGAGGTATTTAATGTACTGGACAAACTGGATGAAATGGCAGAAAGCTGTTCTGTGCGAGATGGCGCGGCCATCAACGCCCAGACCGACCGCATGAGGGACCTGCTCATTGGCGGTAACTAAGATCTGGGCAATCAAGGACAGCCTGCAGCGCGTCCTTGATTATGCCGCCAACCCGGACCAGACCGAATACGATGCTCTTGCCCAAACGCTGCACTATGCGGAGAATGATGCCAAGACCAAGCTGAACGAGAGCGCCCAGCTCGTCACCGGCATCCATTGCAGGGCAGACCATGCGTGGGAAGATATGCGGGCTGTGCAGGAGCGCTTTGGTAAAACAGACGGCGTGGTGGCGCTCCACGCCTACCAAAGCTTCCGCGAAGGAGAGGTCACCCCGGAGCAATGCCATGAGATCGGCGTGGCACTGGCCCGCAAGGTCTGGGGCAAGCGATTTCAGGTGCTGGTCGCTACCCATATGAATACGGATAGCACTCTTACGGCGCAGCGCAGGGCGCTCTATCGCGGGAAGAGTAAAACTACCCCTGCCGATTATTCGGAGCAAATACAGGCGCTCACAGCCCGCATCAGAGAGCTGCGGCGGGAGATTACCACCTGTGCTGACATTGAGATGGACTGCGAGATGGTGCAGGATAAGGTGCAAAGGGCGGCGCATAGGCGGGAAAACCCGCCCCGTGAAAGAATACATCGCCGCGCCTATTGACTTTTCTTTCTTTCTCATCTAAAATGAAAAGAAAGAAACGAAAGGAAAGGAGCAGCGTGATGCTGTCTTTTGAAAATCAAAACATCGAATTCAAGCAGGCGTATGTCCCCGACATCCGAAAAGAAGTGATGGGCTTTGCCAATGCAGAGGGCGGAACGGTTTACATCGGCGTTCGCAAGGACGGGGTGGTTGTTGGGGTGGACGACCCCGACGGCGTGATGCTGCAGGTCGTGAATTCGCTGAAAGATTCTTTGTCCCCGGATGTGATGCCGTTTGTCAAGGTAAGCACGGTGGAAATGGAAGGAAAGCAGGTTGTAGAAATTGACGTGACGACCGGCACCAATCGTCCCTATTATCTCCGCGAAAAAGGGCTGAAACCCAGCGGCGTGTATGTCCGCAAGGGCAGCTCCACGCAGCCCATGACTGAGGAGGGGATTCGGGAGATGCTTTTGCAGAACAGCGGAAGATCCTATGAATCCGGCCGCAGCATGAATCAGGACCTCACATTTCAAACGCTTTTGGAGGAGATGCTCAAGCGCTCCATTGAAATCGGAACAGCACAGATGAAAACGCTAAAGCTCATCGGCGAGGATGGGCTGTACACAAATCTGGCCTTGCTGCTCTCGGATCAGTGCGAGACCACCACAAAAATCGCGCTCTTTCAGGGCACGGATAAAGAACTGTTCCGCGACCGGAAGGAGTTTACCGGCTCTATCCTGAAGCAGCTGGAGGATGCCTACCAATTTATTGACCTTTTCAACAAAACCAAGGCGACCTTTTCCGGGCTGAACCGAACCGATTGTAAGGATTATCCGGACGAGGCCGTCAGAGAGGCGCTGCTGAACAGCATGGTTCACAGAGATTACTCTTTCAGCGGCAGTAATCTGATTAACCTGTATGAGGACAGAATTGAATTTGTTTCCCTTGGCGGTCTTGTACCCGGTCTGGAGCTGAAATCTATTTTTCTTGGCGTTTCGCAGTCCAGAAACCCGAATCTTGCCGCTGTTTTTTACCGTATGCGTTTGATTGAAAGCTACGGCACGGGAATCGGAAAGATTGAGCGCGCCTACAAATCCTGCTCGATGCAGCCGGAGTTTGAAACGGCAAAGGGTGTTTTCCGCGTGACACTTCCGAACCGCAATGAAGTGCAGGAAACAGGCGGAAAAGCGCAGCCCGGCGAGGGACGCAGCACATCCTTGAACGACCAAAAGCAGCGCCTTGTCCAATACGCGAAGGAAAACGGCAGCATTACACGGAAACAAGCCGAAACACTGCTTGACGCCGGAACCACAAAAGCATATCGTCTGCTGAAAGAACTCTGCGATGCAGGCAAACTGATACAAAAGGGCAACGGAAAACAGAGCTGCTATGTCATTCCATGAACAATAGACAAACAGGGGGCATCCCGACGAAAGTCAGGATGCCCCCTGTGTTCGAAATTATGATTTTGGCAAAATTTCTAAAAATAGCGCAATTACAAGAAATTACCTATCTGGAAGTTGCTTTATTTGGGAATGTCCTCCGGCGTAATACCGTCCCCTGTGTACTCCGTAGATGCAATAGAGGACAAAACGCAAATCAGCAGGCAGCGCTTTTCAGGGGGACAGTAAGCGTTTATCTTTTTATGCCGAAAAAACCGCACAGGAGGCAGAGAGCCTGCAAGGCAAGGCGCTGGATACAGGACGAATCAGCTATCGTCAATTTCGGATTTTACAGGAAAAGCGCCGGCGTATGCCAACCGCGCACGCCGCCCAGCCCGCTGAAACAGAGAATGTCCCTTTGGCGCAGAGCGCCGACCGGCGAGAAATCAGCAAGCGCCAGCGCTTTCGGCAAAGGGCGCTGGATAAGCGGGAGATCAAAACGCCCGATTCCTACCTTCGCTTTTTCCTGTGATCGCTGTGGCCGCTGTTGCCGTGAACGAGAAGACGTTCTGCTCAATCCGGCGGATCTGTTCCGCATTGCAAAGTTTCTGAATCAGACACCCTCTCAGGTTGTAGAACACTATTGCGAGTGCTGCATCGGTCCGGATTCCGGACTGCCCCTCATCCGCTTGAAACCAAAAGCCTACCGCAACACCTGCCCCTTTCTGGGATCCGAATGCTGCTGCGAGCCTAAGTCTTGATAATCCCCATTACTTGCCATACATTCCTCACCGATCTTCTATCAAGAAAAATTTTTCGATTGATTCTGTCATGATTCCCGCCTTTTATTACTAGATAAAAAACGCAACCACACGATTGGCTTTTGCTCAACCGTGCGGTTACGTTTTTAAATAATAAGCTTTACCTGTAACTCAAGACAGCGCCTGCACCTCGAAAGGCGCCAAGGTCAGGCCCCGGGCGGTGACAGCATTCTCGTTGTGGTTGAGCACAAAACGCACCGTGCGCTCGCCGCTGCTGCGGGTGACCAGCTCCACCCCTTCGGGCAGATGCTCCACCGTCAGGCCGGCCCAGGTCATGGCTTCGCCCAGCACCTGTTCCAGGATGGCGGCATCCGGGGTGGTGCCCAGATAGTAGGCCCGGCCTTCGCCCAGCTCGTTGCGGGTGATGGCAGCATACTGCTGGTAGAAGGTATCGTTGTAGCGGTACAGCACTTCCGCCCGGTCCGGCACGATCATATCCCGGAAGATACCCGCGGTGCCGCTGCCGTTGTCGCTGATCAGGGGGATGCAGTCGTATTCCTGCACACTCTCGGTCTCCTCGATATGCAGGCCCAACAGTTCGCTGCAGTCTACCGGCAGCACCTTGCCGAAGGTTAGGTTATTGTTCCGGTCTTTCACGGCGGTACGATAGGTCACCACCGCGCAGCCGCCGGCGGCTACATAGCGCTTGAGCCGCAGGGCAAAGGCTTCGTCGGTGACGATCATGTTGGGCACCACCACGATCTTGTAGCCGGAAAAATCTCGGTCGACCGGCAGGATATCCACCGACTGGCCCGCCCGGAAGAACACCCCGTGCAGACGTTTCATCTCGGTTTCGCAGTCCAGCAGCAGGCTTTGCTGCTGGATCCGGAAGGATGCCAGAGAATCGTAGTCGTACAAAATGGCCACATCGCTGTGCACCGGGGCGGTGAGCACGTCCTGGTATTCCCGCACTTCCCGGAAGAAGCTCTGCACCTCAAAGAAGCGGCGGCGGGGCACATTGTCTGCATCCAGAATACCGTAGCAGAACTGCTCGGCACCCTTGGTAGCGCCACGGTAACGAAAATACATCAGCCCGTCGCAGCCGTGGGCCATGCCCTGCCAGCTCCACAGCTTGGCCTGGTTGGGCCGGGGCAAAAAGCCGGTGATATCATGCCCCTGGGCACCCATGATGGCCTCAGTGATCCAGAAATTCTTGCCCTGCAGGCCCCGGATATAATCCAGGCCAAAGGCGATCTCAGAGGAGGGCAGCGGTTCTTTCTGGCCGCCCCACACAGGGTAGTTGTTGAAAGCCAACTGATCCAGGCAGGCGGCCACATCCGCATAGCTCACATGCTTGGTCAGACCGCCGCCGGGGAAGTCGTGCATGACCACGGCGCCGGGCAGCAGCTCATGGAGCAGATCCGCCTGGAAGCGGATGAAGTCCACCAGTTTTTCGCTGCAAAAGCGCTCCCATTCCAGGCGCAGGGCCGGGTTGTGGGTGGTGATGGTGGCATTGGGCAGGGGGATCTCCTCAAAGGAGTTGTATTCCTGGCTCCAGAAAGCGGTGCCGAAGGTATCGTTCAGTTTGTTGATGTCCCCTGCAAAGGCTTTGTCCAGATGGCAACGGAAACCGTCCCGGCAGTGGTCGCACCAACACAGGTCGCTGCCCTCGTGGCCGATCTCGTTGTCCACCTGCCAAGCTACGATGCTCTCCTCGCCCCGGTAATGCTCGGCCAAGGCCGTGATGATCTTACGGCAGGCTTCCAGGTAATGGGGGTTGGAATAGCAGGCTACATGCCGCCCGCCGAAGGCACGGGGGGAACCGTCCGGGAAGCGGGAAAGGATATCGGGATACTTGGTGATGAGCCAAGCCGGCGGGGTAGCCGTGGGGGTGCCGAAGATAACCTGCAGGCCCTTTTGCTTGGCCATGGCAATGACCCCGTCAAAGTAGGAGAAGTCAAACTGACCTTCCTGCTTTTCCATGCGGTGCCAGGCAAATTCACCGATGCGGATCACATTGCAGCCCAGTTCCAGGATGCGGTCCATGTCTGCTTCCATCAGGGAAGTGTCCCATTGTTCGGGATAATAATCAACGCCCAGAAGCATGGTACTAGCTCCTTTCTTTATTCACCGGCGGCACGGGATTCCTCGCCCCGCAGCACAGCCAGCACATGGTGATAGAATTCATCTGTCAGACGATAGCCGCGCTTGTACACCACCATGCAGAAGATGGACAGCACCGCCACAAACATGGGATCAACGAGCTGCACGTCGGTCATGTACTTCATCAGATAGGTGCTGACAATGGCATAAACCAAGTCTTGGCCGAAGCCGCCCAAACCAAAGCTGAGCTTGGAGCGCCATGTCAAAGTTCGTTGCGTGATCCCATAAATCCGTGTATAGAGGGTCTCTTTTTCGAACGATCTTTGTGTCCATATTTTACTACAATTTTACGCAAAATTCAATCTGTTTTTACTAAAGTTTCACCTGAAAATGTCGTCCTGTTTTTTGTGCAACTTTTACTAAAGCTCCGCATTTTTGAATAAACCTTAATATTTTGTCAAATTAAAAAATCCCTGCCGGACAGGCGCCAGCAGGGTGAAGAAATTCAGTATATCGAGGCCCCTCATTCCCGCGGGTATACACTGCCCCGTTCCACATACAACGTGGGTACCACGGTCTTGAATGGATAGGGGTGATTTTCCCGGCACTGGGTCATGGCATGCAGAGCGGCCACCACCAGTTCATGCTGCAGCACCCGCACAGAAGAAAGGGGCGGTGTTGCATTTTGGGAAAGAGCCGTATCGTTGAAGGCAATGACACTGATATCCGTCGGAATGCGCAGTTTTGCTTCGTCCAGCGCCCGCAGTGCCCCCTGTACCATGGCGTCCGAAGAGATGAACAAGGCATCAGGCATGGTCTGCCACCGCTGCAGGGCCTGGCCCAAAGCCTGGTACGCCTGGGGCGAAGTCATTCCGCTGTCCACTTCCAGCGCTGGATCATAGACCCCTTCCTCTTGCAGGATGTTGCGGAAATAGTACAGGCGGGCATCCAACAGCCAGTCATGGGTGCGTTGCAAGGTGTAAAAACTGCCCAGAAAAGCGATGTGGCGGTGTCCCGTTTCCAAAAAGCGGTTCAGGGCCTGGCGCAGTCCAAGGTGAAAATTAGGGACCACCGCGTAGTATTTCTCGTTATCCGGGGTGGAATCCACAAACACCGCATGGGGAGTATACCGTTCAAAGCTGCAGATCTCGTCCGGCGTAAAGCTGCCGATGGCAAAAATGCCGTCCAGGGTGCCTTCCCCCGGTCCCTGAAACTGCCCCCGCTTATCCCGGAAAAGGGTGGTGGTCTCGATGCCATGTTCAAAGCATTCTTTTTCCAGCTCGTTTTTCATGTATAGGTAGTACGGGTCCTGCAGCACCATATCCGGCTCAAACATCTGGGCAATGCCCATTTTCAGCCGGGAGGCCCCGCGCCGGGTCTCCCCTTTGCCGTGCCGGTGGGCCGGTGCATATCCCAGCTGCTGCGCCACCTCAAAAATACGCTGTTCCGTTTGCGTGGAAACGCTGATCGTTTCGTCCCGGTTCAACACCCGGGAAATGGTGGACACAGAAATACCGGTGGCAACAGAGATATCTTTCAGAGTGGCCATGGATGCACCTTCTTTCTTTGCGTAAATTATACGCAATTTTTAGAAAAAAGACAACCCTTCTTGATCCTTCTGCATACTGAGAGGCGATATCTTCTTCCTTCTCTTGTGCCCCAATCGGTTAACATCTGCGGAAGACTTCCGGATATTTCCCGTTTCCCTCAAAGAGCCTAGTGGAAACTTCCACCAAGCGGCTCATCGATCCCGTTAGGTTGTATAGGCGCGCAGTGCAAAAAAAGGCGGATGCCTGGTGTCTCCAGGCGCACAGGCATCACGCTCTCCTCACGCTGCGGTTTCTGGACGGTGTCACCACCCCCCAATCGCCTGCGGCTCCCCCCTCATCGTGCAAAGTTGCTGTCAGATGTTCCCGATCGTTGAAAATTCTGCCGCAAAATCCCGTAGCAACTGAGCAGCCATTTGCCGACACAGGACTACTACATTGCAGCGAAAAAAGAATACCGGCCATACCCGTTGTAGCTGACTCCCTTCCCGGTGCTGATCCACAATCCAAATTCTCTCATTTACGGCTGTCTGAATGGGAAACAACGCATTTGGCTGCGAAAGTCAAACTGATGATGCGAAAGGCGAAGGAGGACGATGGACAATTTTCATTTTCAGTGCCTTGGTGGGGCCGGTAACAACGCAGTTTCCGCATCCTTTGCACTTGTCTTCCTCAATAGTCACAACGCCATTCTCGCAGTGAATCACATCAAAGTTGCAGCGCTTCACACAGACACCGCACCCAACACAAGGATCGGCTGTCGTAATACCCCAAATCCTCGTAGGATTTGTAAGACAGACAAACGCACTGCGCCGTCAACAGCGTACCCGCGCGCACGTTCCTTTCTAGGATCTCTTTCATGTTTTCACAGTACATAACGCCCGGCAGATCTTTGATCGATTCCCATTTGGGGATAACCCGCTGCGAGCTGGCACGATTTGGATCCCTTGCCGCTTCAGAAGCAACGTCCATCTTGATCCAGGAGTTCATTAGTTTGAACATTTTTCATACAGCAAATTCCTTTCCATGAAATGCATCTCTGCATTTTTTTCGATTTGTTTCAGCGCATCTGCCACACATGTCATAGTGTGGGGGATTCAGCAATCAAAAAAGGTCGTGTTCATTTCAGCGCACACCACACCGCAGTCCGGCGTCACCCAAATCCCATTGTCCATTTCATCACCATTGCGGCGCACCTGGATCCGATAGGTTCCGGTTTCATCAAACGTTCCCTGTGTTACGCTCAGGAACGCCTGCGAACGCGTGTTCAGGAAATCGCTGCTTCGCGCAGCAGCCGTTGCCCGTTCCACACCGCCTTTGGGCAGCAGAATCAAGCGGAAGCTGTTGCCTGCCAGATAAAAGCGCCCATTGCCCTCATAACAAATCAATCCCTTGCCTCTCTGCTGCGCATCGCTGAAGAAAAAGTGATCTATATCACGGATACTCAGCACAGGCTTGGCCATCAGGTCGCCAAAAGAAGAGGAAAAACGGATGATGCCAATATAATCCCCGAAGTCGATATACTGTTCGGACATTCCTTCGTATTGGGTAACAGCATACAGCTTACCACTGCCCTGGTAGCGCTGGATCAACGGGGCCATCCGGGCCAAAGTCTGCAGCCCTTGAAGGGCTTCGGCAAAGTGCTCCGGCACGCCTCCGCCAGCCCCCTGACAGAAAGCATCCGCCGCAAAGAAATGCACACCGCAAAGTTCATTTTCAGCCACCGCCTGGATTGCACGGGTCACTGACAGTGCGCCGGGCAACAGCTCCGGAATGTAATAAGGCTGATCATTGCCGTAGGCTCGGTTCAGCACATTCCATGTAGCCTGATCCTGCAAATAGATGTCCGGCGAAACCGCATCCAGGTGGGAAGCGCCTTTGCGGAACAGAGGCAGCAGCTTACTCACCGCGCCGCCGGAAGGGTAATCCACGCCGGGCACTCGATTGTGCATCTCACCCAGCCATACATTGGTGTACATCGGCAGACAAAGGCACTCCTTGCCTGCCCGGACGATTTCATCGATATACACCGCTACCGACCAGACGGTAAAACACTCCGCGGCATCCTCTCCGAACACCTCTTCCCAGGTGCCGGAACGCCCGGCAAATTCCGCAACCGCATCGGGCACCGTCTGGCGGAACCGTTCTTCCGCCTCAGCGCCGTAATCTCTGGGTGTCCCCATCAGGCCGGGTTCGTTTTCAACCTGGATACCGATAACCGTCTCATCTGCATTGTTTTGTGCAACATGGGTGCACATCGCGCAGAAAGCAGCGCAGTCGGCCTTCTGCGTTGCTGCAAAATGCGGCGAAAGAGAACAGACCGGAACCCCATCGGCGCTTTTGGCCATGGGAAACCGTTTTCCGTTCAGTTTCATCCAGCGAGGGATATAGTGGGAGTTGCCGTTTTTCCAGGTCCCAAACCAAAGCAGAACGAGCTGCAGCCCATGGCGCCGGGCGGCCTGCATCAACATATCGGTCTGGGCGAAATCATAATGTCCCTCTTCCGGTTCCAGAAGTTCCCAGTAAACCGGCGCCGCCACTGTGTTGAGTCCAAAGTCTTTCACATGGGAAAAGACGGTCTCTACTTTTTCAGCGCTGTAGGGAGTCGAGTTGTTTACCTGACCACCGACTGAAAAAAAGGGGACCCCCTTTACATGAAACAGAGTTTTCATCCATAACACCTTCCTTTTCGGCGCGTCAATCCCGCGTCTTAGTTCGCTTAAATACACAAAAATGCGATTCTTTCATCCGAAACAACCGGGCCAAAACCATTCTGCATCCTGTTTTTCGACCTTTTCTTCTATATTTATAGCATCCTTTTCCCGGAAATGTCAAGGGAAAACTCGCAAAACGCCCAACTTTCAACAAGCTTTTTCTTTCTATTTCATAAATTATGCTTATGTCTTTCTTTTCAACAGGTTCTTTACAAAATAGTCTGAAAATAGCATTTCTATTTTTCTGCAATATGATATAATTATAAATTTAACAAAAAAATGGTGTCGCTGCTTATAGCGACACCATTTTTTGTCATTCTTCCGACAGGAGGCTGCGTATCACAATGTAACCGTCCACCAAATTTGCTTTTTCCCATGCGCCCTCAACAGCAAGCGTACGGCCCATCAGATCCATAAGTGCGACTTCTTTGGCGCGGCAGGCGATTTCTTTCACATTTTTAGGTTGTTTTTATGTTGATTTTTGCTGCACAAAGGCATCGCAAGCTTCCGAGGGTTGCTGCTCCGCCTCTTGTCTTTTTGTTTTGCGGTACATGCAGGGCGTGGTGTGGTAATATTGCTGAAAAACGCGGTAAAATTGCGTTCGATTGGGAAACCCTACTTGCTCTGCGATCCGTTCGATGGTATCGCTGGTATGCAGCAGCCGGTGCGCTGCCTCCTCCATGCATACCGTGCGGCAGTAGTCCCCCAGCGTAAAACCGGTATACTGGCGGAAAATTCGGTTCAGATAATCCCGATTATAATGCAGCGTTTCCTCAATCTCCTTGCGGGAAAAGCGGCACCGGCGCCCCTCCACATACTGCTGGATTTTTTGGACCAAATCAAGGTCCGGCGCCGTCTTGACCTCGGTGTACTGTCTGCAATAGCATTCTGCCTGTGCCAGGGTAAAGAGCAGGCGCGTCATCAGTCCATATAGCATATACATGCATCCCGGCTGATGCAGCAACAGCTCCTGCCGGATCTGAAACAGCAGTTCTTCCGCCGCACCCTGTCCTTCTTGCGTACATCTGTGAAATTCCAGAAAACTTTTGGTTCCTTCCGGGCAGTTTTCGCAATCACTCTCAAAAAAGTGAGCGAAATCCATTTCATTCTTGGGGTAAAAATCTGCGAACGGGTAACCGCTATATTCCACCATCATCTGGGGGGAAAAACACAGAAACGCAAGGGTCACGTTGGAACACACTTGTTCCACATGGTACGTGTTCCGATTCAGCAGGCAAACATCCCCCTGCTGATACCGATGCACTTCATCCTCGATCCGTATATCGACCTCCCCCCGCAGCACGAAGGTCATTTCATAATAATTATGCTTGTGCAGAATAGGCGGATGGTTTTGGATTTCCTGAATCGGCACTTTGCGACAGAGGCTCTGGATACCATCGCACAAGGACAAGCGCAGGGAATCCTCCGTATTCTCATGAATCACCACAGATACCGGCCCCGTGGCTCGGCGGCAATCGCTGGCATTAACCCTGGCAAGACGTTCAGCTATATCAAACACATTCATTCCCTCGGTTTCAAATGGTTTCGATTGATAGAGTTTTCGGTTCACAGGAGTCTCCTTAAATCCGGAAATGAAACACGGCACTTGCGTCAAAGGACGTGTTGTGCAATGGAAAGTAGAGAAATCGCGTCATAAAATACAACCATTCCATGCAATACAACTAAGATTATACACAAAAGAATCAAGAAATCAATACAAATCAACAATTGCCCGGGTATCTTTTTACAAATGCTTTTTTCTGAAAATTGTACAAAATGCAGGGTTTAAGGAGTTGTGCCGGCCCTTGTTTGTTGTGCCTTTTTTGATTTGCGCCGCAGCCGCCGAAGCGGTGCTTAAGCCGTCAGGCGGGAATTGTGCGGTGTTGCCCTAATGTTCTTTCCAGAAAGACGGAAAGGGAAGTAGAGAATAACGTTCCGATTCTGTAACGGCTACCGGCACGGTTCCTAGCCAAATCGTATTTTTCCCGTTTGATGCCCACAAGGGAGGGGCTGTTTCCAAATACTTCCACAAAAAACGCAGCAGAAAACCGGGGCCACCAAGAAGGAAATCCTTCTTGGTGGCCCCGGTTTTACTTTTTGTGCTGGGGGTTATGATCTCTTTATTTCACAACAATCTCTTACCATTTGTATTGCAAATCACATCCAGCGAACCTGTGCGGCTTTGCGCGGCGGCGTGCGCAGGAATTTCACGTTCGGGTATCCCAGCAGTAGGCAGGCCCGCAGCTGCTCCGGCACAATTCCCAGTTCGCGGCAAAGCGCCTCGCTGCGGGCAATAGCGATCTGCGCAAACCCACAGTACAGCGCCCCCAAGCCACTTGCATGAGCCATCAGTTCGATCGAGGCCGCTGCCAAGGGACCATCGGTAACCGACGGAGAGAGTACTAGCAAGATGACTGGCGCACCGAAGAATAGTCGGTCATCCTTCGGATCTTTATCGTGCCTTCGCAGTATCCTTTGCATGGTTGCCAGGTAGCCGTTTTTTGATGCGTCCGGGGACGCCTGCATTGTTTCTACAACTCTGCGCAGCGACTCCCATGCCGCCGCCTGGATACGCGGTGCCTCTTTTTGGATGACCAGATACCGCACGCTCTGAGCGTTGCCAGCCGTTGCCATATACCGTCCTGCCTCCAGGATCTCGGCCAGGAGCGCCCCCTCCACCGGGCGAGGCTTGTATTTCCGTATACTACGGCGGGAACGGACCAGCTGCAAAAAATCCGCAGCCTCTATCCGGGCGGCATCCGGCTGTTCCTGTGCCACACATCCTGCCTCAGGCGGCATCTGTACTGCCTGTGCCGGACAAATGGCGTAGCAGTGGCCGCAATTCATACAGTTTCCCAATACTTCGGCCTTTGCGCCACGTATTTGGATATTGCCTGTAGGGCAGATTGCGGCGCACTGCCCGCAGCCCATACATTTGGACGAGTCCACACGGATCATAATTTTTTCCCTCATGTTAGGGCAACACCGCATAATTCCCGCCTTGCGGCTTAAGCACCGCTTCGGCGGCTGCGGCACAGCATCTGCGTTGCCAAAATGCT
>OGZI01003068.1_pt1 | contig 12328 bp, 15 predicted proteins | sample 1576711 | NCBI WGS metagenome assembly OGZI01 (sample SAMEA3541482, study PRJEB24748) | human gut metagenome | biome: human gut; feature: human-associated habitat; material: faeces | place: China | collected 2012
CTGACCTATTATGTGAATGAGGGCGTGCTGAAACCTGTGGGGAAAGAATATATCTTCTCGGAACTGGTAAATCCTGTCTACAACCGAAACGGAAATCAGGTGACAGCTTCCCTTGCAGTAAAATATCTGGATAACCAGACCATGACAACACAGGTATCGCAGTTTTACCTTGTGCTGGAAAAGAACGGGGAAAACTGGAAGATTGTGAAATAGTTATAGAAAAACGTGCATTTCTCATTTGAGATTTGCACGTTTCTCTTATAAAGTATTTCTTTTTAAAATTTATCATTAGTCTTTATATTTTTGATTAGCTCCCAATAGTAGTGTGTCAATTGCTTCGGATAATTCTTTTCTTACTTTATCAGGATTAGAAAAAGCATATCTTAATTGTAAAGTTGTATAACCATGAAGCATACCTGTTACCATGTTCAAAATTTCAGTGGTCTTATCAGGATTAAAGCCACATGAGCAAATAAGTGTTTTAAGTAAAGATAGATAATCATTAAAAATGATTGCTGTTTCCTCTGTTCCATTCCAACTAGCCCATTGAATTATTTCATAAACACCGGGATGTTCAATCATATAATTAAGATATTCAACTGCCACTAATTTTAACGCTGAATCCCCTGTCTTACCGATTGCTGCACGAATCATTTTTTCATTCATAGTACGCATACCACTATGTGCTATCTCCCTAAGAAGTTCATCCAAACTTCCTATATGATTATATAAGGAGGGGGTACGAATCCCTAAATTTTCAGCAATAGCTTTCAAAGAAACATTATGAAGTCCATTTCTATCAGCCATATCAGAAGCAGTTTTTATAACTTCGGCTTTTGTAACTCGCATATTCATTTTCCTCTTTCTACACATCATTTACTTCATTTTAAGTAATCAAATTAATGAAGTCAATAATTTGGTTAGAAAAAATGAACTCTTGTATTGACAAACAGTCTTATAATATTTAAAATTACTAATATAGTTAGTTTTTACACTATTCAAATTAGTTTACGAAAGGAAATACAAATATGTGTACAAGATTTGTGTATAATGGAAAAGAAACCATTGTTGGGTTCAATTTTGATATTGACCTTTCTGAATGGGAACATACTGTAATTGCCGAAAAAGACCGTTTTTTTATAGGGATAAAAATGTCCGATAATAAGTACCACTCTTTTCACGGAATCAATAGAAATGGGAATGTTGGCACATTGTTGTATGTACATGGAAATGACAATGCACAATTTTGCGGTAATGAATCATGCTATACAATAGCTGATTTGACAGAAAACTTTATAAAAGGCAATCTCTCTTTTGACGATTCATTGGAAATAGTGAAAAAAAAGAAAATTACTTATGCTCCTGACACTACTATGCAGGCTATGTTTTCGGATAGAAATGGGCGTGTTCTCATTATTGAACCGGGGATTGGGTATCGCTTGGAAAAAGAAAAATATTCCTTAATAACAAATTACTCCATTTTAAAACCAGAATTGACTAATCCATATGTTTTATCTGGGGATAACAGATATGAAAAGGCAAAGGATTTACTGCAAGGATATGGAGAAAACTTCTCTATTTCCAACGCCTTTGATGTACTTAGGTCAGTACGTCAGGAAGGACTTTGGGCAACCAGAGTTTCTTTTGTATATTCCGTTGCTAAAAATAAGGTATATTATGTGTTGAACAATGATTTCAAAAATATTGCAGAGTATCAATTCTAATATCACTGCAATTATAAACAAAAGTGGAGGATTTACATTTCCCCCACTTCCTTAGATTTGACAATACCATCTGCAACGCTTTCCATAATAACAAGGTCAGCGTCTGTGAAATTGTCTATTTTGTTTTCTAACTGCCTGCGTTTGGTACTTTTCACCTGACTGCTGGCAGGCAAGAAAAACTCATCCACTGATACATTCAGCAGAGATACAAGGTCGTAAAGCACCTGTAAGCTGGGATGCTGCCCTTTGTTCTCAATATTGGTTAAATAACGTGGGTCAATCTCAATCATTGCTCCCACCTGTTCACGGGTCAAACCCTGTTTTTTACGGGCTTCTTTTATGGCAAGCCCCAACGCCCTGAAATCATATTTATCTTCTTTTTTACGCATAATACACCACCTCTGTACATTTTACTGTTCCTGTTATAATAGTGACAGGTATAGAAAAACGTATTGTATAGTTGTACAGTTCCTATTATGCGTATCAAAGATAAAACTATGCTGCTGAAACGGAAATAAAAAAAACCGTTATTTGGCAGTACACTTTTCTTGCGTCAAAATCACATAAGCCTTTCCAGACGACGGTTTAATAAAAGCCGCCGTCTTTCTTTTTTCCAGAACACATGGAGGTTGTATTAAAGTCAGCTTTTTTTAGGCTCCGGCGGCTTACAGGAGGAAGCCGCTATGCAAAATATTTTCTTAAATATATCTACATTCGGTAAACCGTTAAAAAAAGCCATCCACCTACACTAGAAAAGTCTGACCCTCAATGTGGTTTTTCAGAATACATAGAAAGAACTATCGAAGCACACAAGCAGAAATATCGTCTGTTTGCGTGCTTTTTTAGTTGGAAGAAAAAGTTTTTAAATTTTTCTTCTCAAAACGCAACTGCACCCCCTGTCCTGTCGGGACTAAGAGCGAAAAGGGGGAAAGAAGCAGAAATTCCTATCAACTCGCTCCCTTTCAAGGCTGGAAAGGGGGTGAGCAATGATGAAGCCATCTGAATTTCAGACAACCATAGAGAACCAGTTTGATTACATCTGTAAAGTCGCTATGGAGGATGAACGCAAAGACTATCTCAAAGCGTTGTCCAGACAGTGTAAACGGGAAACCCTGTTCTGTGATATGGACGATTACACCGTCAATCTGTTTTCTTCCGAAGACACCTATCCATCCCACTTCCATACTTTTGAAATGGATGGATTTACTGTCCGTATTGAAAACAGCCTGTTAGCAGAAGCATTAGAAAATCTGGATGGAAAGAAACGTGATGTTATCCTGAGATATTATTTTCTTGGATTTGACGATACGGAAATTTCAAAAATTCTGGAAGTCAACCGTTCTACCATCCAGAGAAGAAGACACGCCGGACTGGAATTTATCAAAAAATTTATGGAGGAAGAAGCATGACAGCAAAGCACCCTATGATTCCGTTTCCTGTGATTGTAAGGGCTGCGGACGGCGATATTGAAGCAGTCAACCAGATTGTACGCCATTACAGCGGTTTTATTGCCAGCCGTTCCATGCGTCCCATGAAAGATGAATATGGGAATACCCACATGGTTGTAGATGAAACCCTACGCCGTCGGATGGAAACACGTCTGATTGCAAAGATTTTATCTTTTGAAATCAGGGAACCAAAGTAAAAATAACGCTCTCCTGTGGAAGCATGGACAAGCCCATGCTTCCCAGACAGAGCTTGCCAGTCTATTAAAGTGCATTATCACCAGTGCATTTTAACAGGCTGACAAAGCCGGATTGTTCCTTGAAAAAGAAAGCGTCTAATCAACGCAGCATAAAGCAGCCGAATACGTTTCGATAGAAAGAGAGCCGTTGGGCTGGCACGCCGTGACCCACCAAAGGAGGGATGAAACCGGATAGCGATTCCTGCCAGCGTTCCATAAGCAGCTTACCGCAGAGCTGCCGCCATGACCTTTCTATTGTGATAATGATACTTCCGTACAGCCTTAGTCCGTGTGATGATGTAGCACCGCTGGCAAAGGGTACGGCTGGATGAGAACCATGCAGGGGTGAGATTCCCATGAGCTTTAGCGAAAGCTGTTCGGCTTGCTTAGATACCATTTTGAATAAGAATTTTTCATTCAAACTCAAATAACTATTCGCAGGAAATACAATCTTAATATTACTTTTGCCATAAAATCTGATATAATATAGACAGATATTGAGGGTTCCATATCTGGTCTATGGAAAGGAGGAACATGATTACAGTAACAAAAAAAGACTTAATAGAACTGGGTTATGGGACTTCATTCGCAGCAGACATCATAAGAGAAGCAAAAAAACTTATGATTTCAAAAGGGCATACCTACTATCAGTCACGCAAACTGGACAGGGTTCCCAGAGAAGCTGTGGAAGAATTGCTAGGGATTACTTTTACTGATAAATCAAACTGATTGTACTTCTTGCACATTTATGTAAGGAGTGAAATCATGGCAAAAGACCCTATTAAGAAAGCAGAAAACGGAACTTATTATTTTAGAGCAAACTTAGGTTTTCATCCGATTACCGGAAAACAGATTCAGAAATACAAAAGTGGATTCAAGACAAAAAAAGAAGCCAGAGAAGCATATTCAAAACTTATGCTGACATCCACAGAGGAATTAACAGAAAAGAAACAGCAGCTATCTTTTCAACAGTTTATTGAGGAAACTTACCTGCCTTGGTATAAAACACAGGTAAAGGAAAGCACCTATCTGAACCGCCGTTCTACCATTCAGAAACATTTTTCATACTTTTACAAAATGACGGTGGATGAGATAGAACCCATTAACGTCCAGAACTGGCAGCTTGAACTCGCAAAAGAATTTAGTCCAAACTATATCCGTATTGTACAGGGTATGCTCTCCATTGCCTTTGACAGAGCAGTTGTTCTCGGTCTTGCAAAGAAAAATCCGTCACGAATGATAGGAAACATCAAGAGCAAGAAAACAAAAGTGGATTTTTGGACACTGGATGAATTTCAAAAGGTAATTTCCCTGCTCTACAAGGGCGATTATTACGAACATTACCTTTTCATTTCATACTGGCTCCTGTTTATGACCGGAATGAGAATCGGAGAAGCCGCAGCCCTGCAATGGTCGGACATCAACTTTGAAACCGGACTTTTAAGTATAACGAAGACGCTGTACTATAAAACAATGGACGAATACAAATTTGTGGAGCCAAAGACGCAAGCCAGTATTCGCACTATCTATATTGACACAGATACCATTAAAGAATTAAAAGCATGGCAGGAAGTACAGCAAAAGGTTTTAAAGGACTGCGACCTTGTACTAAGCTATAATGGGATTCCCACCAGTAAGCACACCCTCCCACGGGCATTAGAAAAACTTGCTGGATTGGCAGGCGTACACCGTATCAAAATTCATGCACTCAGACATTCCCATGCTTCCCTGCTCATCAGTATGGGAGAAAATCCTTTATTGATTAAAGAACGTCTGGGGCATGAAAAGATACAGACCACGTTAGGAACCTACGGACATTTATATCCCAACACCAACGTAGAAGTTGCCAAAAAATTAACTGGCGTTCTCACCTATACTCCGGCAACAACCAGTGTTGCCGATTACACCAGCAATCAGCATACTGCAATCTATCACAGAGCCATTGAATAAAAAAATGCAATCAAAATGCAATTCTAAAAGGAAAGAGCCTCAAAACCCTTGAAAATAAAGGCTTTGAAGCTCTGCTCCAACTATTCAAACTCGATCGTTGCCGGTGGTTTTCCGGTGCAATCGTACATGACGCGGTTGATGTGTTTGACTTCGTTTACGATTCGACTGGTTGTTCTTCCGATGACATCCCACGGGATTTCGGCGCTTTCGGCGGTCATGAAATCGGTGGTGGTGACGGCGCGGAGGGCGATGGCGTAATCGTAGGTTCTTTCATCTCCCATGACTCCGACGGAGCGCATGTTGGTCAGGGCTGCGAAGTACTGGCCGATTTCGTGGGCGATTCCGGCTTTGTCGATTTCTTCGCGCCAGATCGCGTCGGCGTCCTGTACCATTTTGACTTTCTCGGCGGTTACTTCGCCGATGATACGGATGCCAAGTCCCGGGCCCGGGAATGGCTGACGGAATACGAGGTATTCCGGGATGCCGAGCTCAAGGCCGGCTTTTCTTACTTCGTCTTTGAAGAGGTTGCGCAGCGGCTCGATGATTTCTTTGAAATCTACGTAATCCGGCAGTCCTCCGACGTTATGATGGGATTTGATGACGGTGGATTCTCCGCCGACGCCGCTCTCTACAACGTCTGGGTAGATGGTTCCCTGTACCAGGAAGTCTACAGCACCAATTTTCTTTGCTTCTTCTTCGAAGACACGAATGAACTCTTCGCCGATGATTTTACGTTTTCTCTCCGGCTCTTCTACGCCTTTTAATTTTGCATAGAAACGCTCCTGTGCGTTGACGCGGATGAAATTCAGGTCGTATGGCCCGTCCGGTCCGAAGACTGCTTCTACTTCATCGCCCTCGTTTTTACGCAGCAGACCGTGATCTACGAATACGCAGGTCAGCTGGTTTCCGACTGCTTTGGAAAGCATAACAGCTGCTACGGAGGAATCGACTCCGCCGGACAGTGCGCAGAGGACTTTTCCGTCGCCTACTTTTTCGCGGATAGCTTTGATGGATTCTTCTACGAAGGAGTCCATGTGCCAGTCGCCGGCGCAGCGGCAGACATTGTATACAAAGTTGGAAAGCATTTTCTTTCCTTCTTTGGTGTGCAGAACTTCTGGATGGAACTGGGTTGCATAGAGGTTTTTCTCTACGTTTGCAACGGCTGCTACCGGACAGTCATCCGTATGGGCGATGATCTCGAAGCCCGGAGCTGCTTTGGAGATGTAGTCGTTGTGGCTCATCCAGCAGATGGTTTTTTCGGATACGTTCTCAAACAGTGCGGAACTGGTATCTACGGTTACCTCAATTTTTCCATATTCTCTGACCGGTGCTACTTCTACTTTTCCGCCGAGCAGATGCATCATCAGCTGTGATCCGTAGCAGATGCCGAGGATCGGGATTCCAAGTTCAAAAATTTCTTTTGTATAAGTCGGGGAATCCGGCAGATATGCGCTGTTCGGGCCGCCGGTGAAGATAATACCTTTCGGCTGAATTTCTTTGATCTTTTCGATGTCTGTTTTGTAAGAATAAATCTCACAGTAAACGTTGCACTCACGTACACGTCTTGCAATTAACTGATTGTACTGACCGCCAAAATCAAGTACGATAACCGTTTCTCTTTTCAAGAACGTTCCCTCCTGTTTTTTCTTCTGTGCATGATGAACTACATGCGTTTTTTGGGTTTGATGCTAATTATAGTAAAGAAACCGTAAAATTTCAACCCCTGAAGTACAGGAATCGTGTTCTTTTCGCTGTACTTCGGAGGTTTTTCTTTTTTTCGGGTCCTTATTCTCCGATGGTGATGGTGTAGCCTGCCTGGAAGGTTTCCCCGGCTTTCAGGTGCTGTTCGCCGTATTTGTCTTTTAATTCGCCGTCAAAGCCGACGTTGTCGCAGCGGCCGATCCATGGCTCGAGGCACACGAACGGGGCATCTGCTTTTGGCTTGGACCATACGCCGACGCTCGGGAAGCCTTTGCAGGTGAGAGTGACATACGGTTTTCCATCCACTTCTACGCCGACGCGCTCGACCTGGGTGTTGTCGAAGATCAGGGCGTCCTCGTCGAAAAGGGTTCTGGTGTACGGGATTCTGCCGTCCTGAAGTTTCAGTTTTCTCGGATGTGCGACATCGACGCCTGCTGTTTCCGGGTCGATCAGGACGTATTCGAGTTCGGTCTCGGTGTGGTTTTCCAGGCCTTTGTTGAAGACGATGTCATACTGTTCCGGAATCATGAATGCAGGATGTCCGCCGACGGAGAAGTACATGTCATCATCACCGGTGTTTTCTACGTTCCAGGTGATGGTCAGGGTTCTGCCGGAGAGTTCCTGGGTTACGGTGAAGGCAAAATCGAACGGGTAGACTTTTTTTGTTTCTTCGGTCGATACCAGGCGGTGTACTGTTTTGTTTTCGGTGTTTTCGATGCACTCGAATTCGTTGTCGCGGGCGAAACCGTGCTGGCCCATCGGGTATTTGACTCCTTTATGGGTGTAGAAGCCGCCGTTTACTTTTCCGACGAACGGGAACAGGACCGGTGCGTGGCGGTTCCAGAAGGCCGGATCGCCGATCCAGACTGCCTCACGGTCAGCCGCTTTATCGTAGATGCTGCTAAGTTCTGCGCCGTGATCGCTGATCTGCACGCGCAGGTTTTCGTTTTCCATGGTTCTCATACTCTGTTTCCCCCTGTTTTCTTTCATTTTTTGTAACTATTCAGAGCCATGCGAAATTGCATGGCGCTGAATAGTTACCATTTTTAGAATTTATTCCGGATAGACGAGACGGGATTCATCAATTCCGTACAAAACCTCATCCAGGTATTTTTTGCCAAGGTAATTTGCCATGGACAGATTCATATCCAGATAGTTTCCGCAGTCTTTCGGGGATGCACCCGGGACTTCGCCCTTGAAATCGCGGATAAATTCATACATTTCTATTACGAGTGAAACGATATCTTTCGAGCTGTAATCACCGGCCAACAGCAGGTAAAATCCTGTACGGCAGCCCATTGGACCAAAATATACGGTTTTATCTTTCCATTCTTCGTGATTGCGAAGGAACGTTGCGCCAAGATGCTCGATGGTGTGAACCTCAGCGGTATTCATAACAGGCTCATCGTTTGGAGATGTCATGCGCAGGTCGAAGGTTGTGATGACACTGTCACCTACGTGATCTTTTCTTGAAACGTAAATGCCTGGTTTAAGTTTGATATGGTCGATCGTAAAGCTTGCAATTTTTTCCATGACTGGTATTTTCCTTTCTTTCTGTCCTTTAATAGCTGCGGAGTTCATCATCGGTATCCGCAGTGTTTTCGATGGATTTGATGATGAGATCATAACTATAGGCATCGCTTACTTTTACAGTGACGCGGTCGCCGACTTTATGACCCAGAATGGCTTTTCCTAATGGCGAGTCGATACTGACGTATCCTTTGAGAGAATTACCACGAACGGTGGTGACAAGTTTGTAGGTTTCTGTCTCATCATCTTCTTCGATGTAAACCTGGACGGTATTGTTGATGCCGACTTCATCGTCCTTTGAGGTATCTGAAATAACGTGAGCGGTTTTGATCATTTTTTCCAGATAGCGGATGCGGCTTTCGTTGCGGTTTTTGTCCTGTTTGGCAGCTTTGTACTCAAAGTTTTCGCTGAGATCGCCCTGGGCACGGGCTTCTTTTACAGCCTCGAGTTCTTTTGGACGGACAACCAGTTTGCGGTAGTCGATTTCTTCCTGCATTTTTTTAATATCGTTTTCGGTCAGTTTATCATACATGATTTTTCTACCTCTTTTCTTGTGAGGTTATTTTAGCACAGAATACGGCAAATTGGAAGTAGGAAGACAGCCACGGTAGAATCATGAGTAGAATCACTTTCTTACGCACCGGAACAGCAAATGTTCCGGTGCTGAATGAACTATAACGGTTCACTCAGCCGTGTTGCTTGGTTTTGAAGGCGGAATTCCTAATTCCTTTGTTGTCGCTGTTATTTGGCATTTTTCCACCTTCGGGATCGCTCATCGTTTTAACAGACCGGGTTCCGGCGGTGGTGATGATGTCCGTGAGGATGATCTCTTCGTTGTCGGTACCGGCAGCCAGAGTATACGTTGCGTCCAGTTTCATTTCTGGGCAGGTCAAAACGATGCTGGCGTAGGCTTTTTCGGGTGTGACCGTGAAGAGGGCACTTCCATCGCTGTCTGTCAGTGTGATGATAGTGTCAGCGGACTGGGTTTCCGTACAGTAATAGGTGATAACGGGCTGGGTGGAAGCTTCGTCGAAGCTTTCCGTCATGCCGGCACTGCCGATAGCAGCTAAGGTTCCGCCGGTCACAATTGCACTTCCGTCGTAATCGAGGGCACTGTCACCATCGCTGGTCGGCCCGTACACGATCGTAGTTCCGCCGGTCACGAGAAGACCGCCGTTGGAATCAAGACCATCACCATCGGCGGATACGGTCAGGGTTCCGCCGGCAATTTTAATGTAAAGCTCAGAGTTTCCCCCGCCGCCGGGGCCTCCCTGCATCATCTGTGGAGCATCGCCGTCAGAAGGAGCATTCCCCGGATCGAAGTTCTGCGGCGCATTTCCGCCAGACGGAGCGTTCTCCGGATCGAAGTCCTGCGATGGCTGCATATCGCTGCCGTTTTCTGTATCAGGCGGCATTTGCGGAGGTTCCTTTCCGTCTGCCGCACCGGATATGCTGCTATCATCACCGGAGTTTACGGCAGCACTGCTATCGTTGTTTGAGCTTGCGGCATTGCTGTCATCGTCACCGGAACCGGCCGCATTGGCGCCAGGATTTATGGCGTTGGCGCCATCGTCGCCGGAATTTGCGGCATTGATGCCATCGTCGCTGGCGTTTATGGTAATGTCACCACCATTGACCACAACGCGTTTTCCTTCCAGTCCTTCGTAGCTTTTTTCAACAAGGATCGTTCCGCCATGAATGACGGTGTCGAGATCCGCATGGAAACCGTCATCACCGGAGTTTACGGTGATGGTTCCGTCATCGACAACAATGCTGCCGGTTGCATGGAAGCCGTCCTGTTCCGCCTCGATCGTAAAAATTCCACCGGCAATATAGATATTTCCAAGCTCTGTGTCATCCGTATTCTTCGCTTTGACCGCACTGTTTGCAGCATCAATGTCAAAGCTTCCATCCAGAATTTTAAGCTGATCTTTGGCTGTGATCCCGTTGTCTGCAGCAGTGATTTTGTAGGTTCCACCAGTGATAACAAGGTCATCTTTGGATACAATCCCGTGCTTGTAGTCTGCCTCGATGGTCAGACTTCCTGTCCCGTTGCAGACAAGATCTGATTTGGAGAAGATAACACCGTCTACCGTGTTGTCGTCAATCTGAGTGTACTCGTTTCCACCGCCAAGCGTGTTGCTGCTGTTTTCAGCAAGCGTGATGAAAACTTTGTCCGCTTCGCGAACGTAGATGGCAGCATTTGTCTCACAGTTGATATTGACTCCATTGAGTACGATCTGAACCTTGTCGGAATCGGATGCGTCTACGATAATCTGGCCATCCTCAAGTGTTCCGCTTACGACGTAAACACCTTCTTCTGTGATGGTAATTGTGCTGCCGTCTGCTTTGGCTCCGCTGCCGGAGACGGTAGCTGTCGTCTTATTAAGTGTAATTTTTACGGCTTCCGACGCTTTGTAGCTTCCGCTCTTCTCACGGTCTGTGAATTCGGTATCGATGGTGGATTCGGTCAGTTCCAGATCGAAATCAATGTCGGAGGCACTTTCTATTGCATTTTCCGAAGCTGTGCTCTCTGATGTGGCCGCCGCGTTGTCGGCAGATGTTTCGCCGGTTGACTCTGTACTGGCGGATTCGGTATTGACAAAGCTGGCAGATGTCACTGCTGTGCCGCATCCGCCGAAGGCCAGCGATGATGCAAGAAGCAGGCTGACGACTGCGCCGGTCTCTTTTTTTCTGTTTTTTTTCTTTCTGTTTCGATTCATTATAATTCCTCCCTTCCGGTCTGCGCACGACTGCACAGGATTTCAAGGTTTCCGTTTCTGCAGCGGAGCTGGTCAATCATGTTTTTCTCTTCGCCTTCCTCGCGGAATACGATGCGATACTCCAGCTTGAAAAGACTTCCCATATTCGTGGTTTTTACCTGTACAAGCTCGCAACGGGTCAGATACCTGGCAAAGATATCGTCAAAAACACTGGTATAATCAAGGGACTCCGGTTCCAAGATTTCCATTGACGAGCATGATCACCATCTGTACGATCACAGGCATCAGAACAAGCGTGACAGCAAAGCTTTTGGTGCATTCGCTTTTGTACCTGTAAACAGCAGCGATCAACAGTCCCAGAATCAGAGACACTGCTGTGCAGGCAAGGAACTGACCAAAGGTGAAGGCGGCGGTTGTTTCTGTAAAAACGGAACTGAATATTGTGTTAAGCATAGCAAATTCCTCCCAGAATTTTTTTATTTTCTTGTCTATTCAGAGCCCCATCTCGATTCCGCTTACGCTACATCGCGATGTTGCTTCTATTTTGCATGGCTCTGAATAGTTACATTTTCTTTTTTGTGAAGCAGATTATGTTTGAAAAAGGCTTTTCGCAAGCTGTGAGTCCACCCACTGCTTCTTGCTTTTCGCAATGGCCGCAGAGGACTTACCTGATTCAGCTAACAGAATGCTGTTTTTGATACGGTTTGCCGGATATCTGTGAATGGTATGAAAGCTTTTTCTTCTGATACTTTCTGATTTTCGATCTGATAGGCAAAGCCGTATTTAGAAAATGATGCCGGATAGATTGCAAGATCATCCAGAATTTTGCTGAACCATAGGGGCACAGCACCTGGTGATTTCACCTCCATGAGATACCAGCCTGGTTCTAAAAGCCTGGTTCCTTCCGTTGGACCGTCAAGACACAGATTGTCGGTACGCCATCGGATATTGGTGTCGAAGGTAACACGAAAGTTCCTGTCTTCCGTGCCGAAGCAGGCGATGCGGTCGTAGGCGAT
>OGZI01003075.1_pt1 | contig 12304 bp, 7 predicted proteins | sample 1576711 | NCBI WGS metagenome assembly OGZI01 (sample SAMEA3541482, study PRJEB24748) | human gut metagenome | biome: human gut; feature: human-associated habitat; material: faeces | place: China | collected 2012
CAGGCTGAGCGACTAATAATCGATGCAGCGTACTGGCATCATCGGGAATGCGCTTCTTTTGCTCATCGGTCAGCGGCAGTTCACGCAACGCCGCGCCCAGCGAGGCGGTCAGACGTGCTGCTGCTTTTCCCGTGGGCGCCGCCAGACGAATACGACAGCGTTCACCGTCCGCCATCTGAATCAACGCCGCCAGAAGCCTCGCCACCGTTGTTGTTTTTCCGGTCCCCGGTCCGCCGGAGATCACCGATATACGACGGGTGAGCGCGACAGCAGCGGCCACTTTTTGCCAGTTAACACCTTCAACGGGCGGAAACAGCGCTGCCAGCGTGTGGGTCAGCCGTTGTTCATCCACCTCAATGGCGTAGTTAACTTCACCGAAAAAGCGCGCCACCGCGCGTTCGTTATGCCACATCCGGTTCAGATACAAACGATCGCCGTACAGCACCAGCGGTGTGGGCTGCTCGCCACGGCTTACCGCCCCGGAGGCCAGCAGGCATTCCGCCCAGTCTTCGGGCTCTCCCGCTTCAGCGAGCCAGGCGCTTAACAGAGGATGGGCGTCCTCACTTCGGGATAGACGCGAAAGCGGTAAGCAGACGTGCCCTTCTCCTGCTTCACGGCTGAGCAACGCCGCTGCCAGCGCAACGGCAGGGTTATCATTTCCGGCAACCGCCAGCGCGAACTGGGCATCCAGAGGGCGGAGCTGCTTTTGCTCAACGGCTTCCAGTAATCGTTTCTGGATTGTCATGACATCTCCTCCAGCGGCACACCGGCAAACAACTCGTCCATCAAAGCGATCAACTCTCCGTCAGGTCGGGTCGCATAAATTCCCTGCTGCGGATTTTCACGGTCAACGCCACGCAGGAAGAGATAGATAACTCCGCCAAAATGGCGTTCATAATCGTAATCAGCAATGCGATGGCGCAAGTAGCGATGCAGCGCCAGGGTATAGAGTTGATACTGCAGGTCGTAGCGATGCGCCTGCATGGCAGAGGCCATCGCCTGCTGCGTATAGGCGGAGCTGTCTTCACCCAGCCAGTTCGATTTGTAATCGAGCAGGTAATAGCGCCCCTGATGGCGGAATACCAGGTCAATAAAGCCTTTTAGCATGCCGCGCACCTGCATAAAGTCCAACGCAGGGCACCCCGCCGAGAGCGGATCGTATTGGCGAATTAACGCATCAAGCTGGTTGGCCATCAACGGCTGCGAAATCGGCAGATAAAACTCCATCTCCACCTGTTTTTCACGCGCGGAAAGCTGGCTCAAACTCACGCCCGTCTCGTTGAGAGGCGCCTGCAAAATGGCGTCCAGCCATTCGGTCAAAACCGGCGTCCAGTGCGCGTCATAACCGCCCAACGCCAGTTGCTCCTCGACCCAATGCGGATCCACCGGTTGCGTAAAATCGAGATTTTCAAACAGGCTATGCAAGAACGTACCCGGCGAAGCGCCGCGCGGGAACTGATGCGGTGTGAGTCCTGATTCTTCAATAACCTCACCGACGCCTGCGGCATCGATATCCAGTCGAGGGATCAGATCCTGCGCAATACCATGTCCACGCTGTTGCAGACCGGAATAACTGGTCACGCGCCAGCTATCGCCGGGCTTACGCTGCAGTATTTTCGCACTCAGTTCGCTGCTAACAGCCTGCGCAACCTGCCAGGGTTCACCGTCAGGCTGCGCGGGAGTCTGGCAAGCAATATCGTTGCTACAAAGCGCTTCAATCGCGCTACGCAGACCCACGGCATCCATCGGCTCACCTTTTTGCAACAGGCGACCAAGGGCGCTCTGATGCACATCGGTATCCCCTTTTTTATCGCCCCGACGTCGTACCAACGGCGCAACGCCAAGGCTGCAGTGCCATACCGAACGGGTTAGCGCGACATACAGCAAACGCAGGTCTTCCGCCAGACGTTCCGCTTCTGCCAGCTCAACGCTCTCCTCGGCATCGCTGAGATCCAGCACCGCTTCAAAGGAGCTGCGATCGTGGTAGAAAGCCTGATCCTGGACGCGGAAATTGGTGATAAATGGCAGCCAGACCAGCGGATATTCCAGCCCTTTCGATTTATGGATGGTGACGATTTTAACCAAATGCTTGTCGCTTTCGAGCCTGAGCTGCTGACTGGACGCATTGCTGTCGGGTTCAAGAATATGCTGGGACAACCAGCGCACCAGCGCATGCTCGCTTTCCAGCTGCGAGCCCGCTTCCTGCAACAGTTCGCTGATATGTAAAATGTCGGTCAGTCGACGTTCGCCCCCCGCCGTCGCCAGCAGGTTCTCCGCAATCTGGCGGGCAGCCATCAGCGCGCGCAGCATCGGCATCACGCCGCGTTTATGCCAGATCTGACGATAACCATCGAACTCCTCGACCACCGCATCCCAGGCATTTTCGTCATTATTTAACGCTTCAAGATCCTGCGCATTCAGCCCCATCATTGAGGTCGCCAGCGCGCTACGCAGCGTGTTCTCACGCTCCGGCGTCATCACCGCCTGCAGCACCCACAGCAACTCCTGCGCTTCCAGCGTTTCAAATACGCTGTCACGGTTAGAGAGGTAGACGGAGGGAATGGCCAGTTGCGTCAGCGCATCGCGGACCAGCGCCGCTTCCTGGCGGCTACGTACCAGTACGCTGATGTCCGACGCGCGTACCGGGCTGGATGCTTTGCCACTGACCAGTTGCGCAGCGCCAGAATGCCCGGCCTTAAGCCAGTCGCGAATTTGCATGGCGCACACCTGCGCCATGTAGTTCTGATAGTCGCCGACGCCACAGCTTTCCCCTTCCATCAGCCACATACTCATGGCTGGCTGCGTTTCACCGTGTAAAACAAACTGAAGCGACTGGTTTTTTTCTGCGAATTTTACCGGGCTGAAGGGGATTTCGCGGAACATAAAGGCGTCGTCCATCTGGCTGAAAAGCGTATTCACGCTATTGACCATGCCGGGGGCCGAACGCCAGTTGGTATCAAGCGTATAGTGTGCGCTGACTTCGCTGCGCGCCTTCATATAGGTGAAGATATCCGCGCCGCGAAACGCGTAAATCGCCTGTTTTGGATCGCCAATCAGCAGAAGTGCGGTATCCGGCTGATGCTGCCAGATCCGACGAAAAATACGGTACTGCTGCGGATCGGTATCCTGGAATTCATCGATCATGGCAACCGGAAAACGGGTGCGAATAGCCGTCGCCAGCGCATCGCCGCTTTCACTGCGCAACGCCGCATCCAGACGGCTGAGCATATCGTCAAAACCCAGCTCGCCGCGGCGGCGTTTCTCCTCGGCAACCGCCGCGCGGATCTCCGCCAGCGCCCGGGTGATCACCAGATCGCGCAGGGTTAACGGTTCGCTAAGCAGTTCATCAATAGCGACGAAAAGCGGGTGCTGAGGAGTTATCCCGCCCGCTTTGGTTCGCTCTTCTAAAAAGCGCTGGGAGAATTTCTCCAACGCATCAGGCAACTGATAGCTTTGGGTTTCTTCCTGCGCCCATGCGCTGATCTTTTCGATCCACTTACCCTGGTTAGCGCGATTAAATTTACGCCGATCGATCCCGGAGGCTTCCAGCAGACCATCCAGCTCATCAACAGAATCACGCCATTGCTGCTTGATCTGGTTAATGCGTGCAAGAATTTGTTCATGCCGGGAGGCCAGCGTTTCGTCATCGGGCGGAGGAGCCTTGATAACCGGTGCTTCCCCTTGCAGATAGCGATCGATATCTCTCAGCAGCGCCTGCGGTCCTTTCCACGTTTCAAAAACCACCTGCGCAATGTCGCGGGGCAGCGGGTAGCAGTGCCGACGCCAGAAGTCCGCGCAGGCCTGATAGCGCAGCAGCGATTCATCTTCTATCAGTTGCTGTTCGAACAGCATGCCAGACTCAAAGGCGTTAAGGCTGAGCATACGCTGACAAAAGCCGTGGATGGTAAACACCGCCGCTTCATCCATCTGTCTTTCAGCCAATAGCAGCCACTGCGCGGCCTGTTTTTTATCGGCAATTTCATCTAACAAACGGGCATATAGCGGGTTGTCGGTGGTTTCACGCAGGCAGGCAATTCGCAGTTCATGAATGTTGCTACGAATTCGACCGCGCAACTCTTCGGTAGCCGCCTCAGTGAAGGTGACTACCAGCAGTTCTTCGACGGTCAGAGGACGAGGAAAGGCGGCAGAGCCGCCCAGTCCAAGCAGTAAACGTAAATACAGGGCGGCGATGGTAAAGGTTTTACCGGTGCCCGCAGAGGCTTCAATCAGACGCTCGCCCGTCAGGGGCAAACGCAGTGGATCAAGGGACTCAGCGGCATCATTCATTCTTATCACTCATCAGGGGTAAGGTTTGCTGCAACGCGCTGACGGTCTGCCACACTTTCCAGCCTTCCGGGTGCACATATTCTGCTTTCCCATTCTGACTGCCGGAAACCTGTGACAATATCGCCATGCCTTGCGGCTCAACCACCGCCTGATGGAAGAAGTCGGCAAGTTTTTGCGGCGTCAGCAGTTTAATCTGAGCCACTATTTTATCACGTGAATCGAAGCGCATATTGCCGCGATCAAAATCTTTGCTTAACTGTGAGGCTTCTGCCCCCAGCGTTTGCGGCGCCTGCAGCATTTGCGCAATAATCGCCTGCTGAATTTGCGCGAACTCTTCAGGTTTCATCGCCCGCAGCTTCGCTTCCGCCGTCGGGAAGAACGCTTTATAACGCTCCCAGAGGTAAGACGGCTGCTTATCACTGCTTTGCAGCAGGAACCCCATTCCCCACTGACGGCCAACGCTCATCGGGAAAGCAAATACGGCGTAGCCTAACTGTTCTTCAGTACGCAGCTGATTGTAGAACCACGGCTGAACAATCTGCCCCAACATGGCGCTGTAGGCTGAACTGGCGTATTCATCGTATCCGGTTGGCACAAATACCGCCGCCAGTGCTGAATCCGTGCTGCTGCCTGCTTTTTCAAAGATGACGGACTGCTTCTTGTCCACAACCACATCTTTGTTGCGACACCACTGTGACCCGTTCGCACCAAGCTGTTTTTGGATATCCCGCGCCATGCTCGTTGTCTGAGCTTCGCTCATATTGCCAATGACCAGGAATTCAGGTCGCGCACCGGTTTTTAAGGCGTCGCGGTAGGTCATCACCTCTTTCAGGGTGATGGAAGGCAGCAACTGACGGCGCTCATCACGTGAAAAATAAGGCACCTGAGAAAGCATCTGCACCGGCATAATAGCCTGATCGTAGGCTTTACCCTTTTCTGCGGAATCCATCATCTGGGCATACCAGGATTTCGCCTGTTCCAGTTGTTCATCCGTTGAGGTATAGCTGAAATAGCCGCTCAGCAGCGCCTGAAAAAGCTGCGGCAAACGTTGGGTGTAGCCGTTGGCGTTAAGCATCAACCCATTGTTAGCGTTGGTAGAGAAACCAATTCCACCTACCGATGCCTGGTTACTTAACTGATCGAGCGCAATCCCCGCCAGGTAATCGTTAAGTGCGAATAAGACCTGGTTGCGGGCGCTGTCCATGGCTTTCGGGTTACGCAGGATCACGCTGACGTCAGCCTTCGGCTCGCTGGCAAAATACTGGCTCGGGGCATACACCACACGTAAATCCGGCTCATCAACGATCAGCTCTGGGTGAGCGTATTTTTTATCCGTCTTAATCAGCGTGAAATCATCCGGAATGTAGGGGTTCAACTCCGGTAACGACAGCGCAATGCCCTGCGCTTTTTGCTGCCAGTCGGCAAAGGTTTTGTCGCTGATTTTATCCACCTGGTAAGGCGCATCGACAAAATAAGCGGTTTTATTATGCGGCTCTTTCGCGCTGATATACCAGATACGCGCATTCTGCGGCGTCATCATTGCCAGACGTTGCTCAACAGCTTTCGCATCGTACTGGTCAGCAATATTCACCGCATCCAGCGTATGCTCGACGGGAACGCGGATCATGGTATCAGCCAGCCATTCCACGTAGTCCATATCACGGGTGATGGAGGGATAACGGAAATCGAGATCCAGCACATGCGCCAGCTCGTCAAAATAGCGTTTATCGACGCCTTTCTCGCGTAACAAATTGAGGTAGCTAAAGATTGCCGCGACAACTTCATCGCGATTCGCCAGCCCCTTGTCGGTTAACGTCGCGGAAATGGCTAACACGCCGCTGTTCCCGTTGACCACCGGATCGGAGTCTGCGCGAATACCTTCAACCAGGCCCTGCTTTTGCAGCCAGTCAGACAATGTGCCCGGACTACGATTGCCAATCAGGTAGGTCACCAGCTCATCGGTTTTACTGCGGAACTGCGCGCTGTTGTTATCGATACGAAACTCGACGCGCAATACTTTACGCGGCATTGCCGGAACATAGTGGATGATGATGCCCTTTTGCGCGTCAGTGACGACCGGTACGGTAATTTCAGGCTTTTCGATATTTCTGTTCGGCACGCGCCCAAAGGTGTCAGCCGCTATCCGCGCCAGCTCTGGCAGCGGTTTATTGCTATAAATCACCGCCTTCATCAGGTTCGCAGAGTAGTACTTTTCATGAAATTTTTGTAATGCTTGCAGCACCGGGTTGCCCGGTTTATCGCTTAATGTCTCTAGATTCCCGCCAGAGAAACGCGAGCCAGGGTGCGCCGGGTTGATAGTCTCAGCGCTCACCTGCGCCATACGCATCCCGTCTCGGGTACGCGCCAGCGTCAGCTCGGAGTTAACCGCGTTACGCTCACGGTCGGCATATTTTTTATCCAACAATGGATCGGCAATAGCATCCGCCAGGCGATCCACCGCCCCCACCAACGCGTCGTTTTCGACTTCAAGATAGAAGGCCGTACGATAAGGCGCAGTGCTGGCATTGTGGCTACCGCCGTGCATTTTCAGAAATTCAGCCAGGCTGTCCGGCTGCGGATATTTTTTCGAGCCCATCAGGCACATGTGTTCGAGATAGTGCGCCAGCCCCTGATGATCGTCCGGATCTTCCAGCGAGCCCACGGGGACTACCAGTGCAGAAAGGGATTTCACGGCCTGAGGATCGGATACCAGCAGCACAACCATGCCGTTATCAAGGCGCACGGCCTGATACTGACGGGTATCTTTATCGCTTTTACGGATGGTTTCAGCTAAAGGCTGCCAACCGGTATCTGCCTGACTTACGGGAACCCAAAGGGCGACGAACAACAGTAATGCGCTGAACCAGGTGCTGCGGGGCATTCACAAACCTCATCATTAACGTATTCACCTGTTCACTACAAACCACGCATAAATACATGGTCTGAACAGGGCAAGACTATGTGCTGAACGAGCCAGCATCTTCTCTTTGTAAGAATCAGTCCGTGACAGAATGCGCATCATAGTGGAAGCCATCGAATTGCGCAATTTTTATACAATCATCATGACTGATTAAAGCGAAAAATCGGTAACAGGTAGCGCTGAGACTGTAAAACAATAGCCTCCAGCGTATCAGCATCCAGTTGACGCCAAAGACGCTGATACCAGATATCATCACCTTCGCCACGTACCATCATGTTGCCTTCATAGGCTTGCAGAAACTTACTGCGCGCTTTTTGCAACGTTGCATCGTCATCTAACATGGCATCATTTGCGGCGTCATAACAGGTTTTTATCCATGCACCGCCGCTTTCGGGCAATACCAGCAATGGTGACGACATGCCTTCCCGATACCCCTCAATGAGTTGCGACAGATACAGCAACGCCTGTTCTGCATCCAGCGGCGGAAAACGCCATTCCCCGTCTTTACGCAGGAATAATCGGCTCTCTCCCGTACCGCCACTCGCACAATAGACAAGATGTTCCAGCCAAAGTTGCACGCCCTGCGCAATGCTGATCAAAGATGGGCGCCAGCGCAACAAACCGTCCTCTTGTACCTGCGGCAACCAACCGGTGATTTGTACGCCGTTACAGTTAAGATCGATTTCCATGCTCTGACAGGGCTGACGACAGGCGATAATACGCTCAGCCAGCGACTGCATCTCCTGACGCTGCGTATCCCACAGAATTTCGCCAAACGGCCCATAGGGTAGCGTGCCCGCCGCACGAAAACGGCGGAACAGTCGTTCAGCGTCGTTCTCTTCAACCAGTGTATTAAGCAATTGCTGATTAAGCTGATAGCGGGTTAATCCTTCAAGGGTGAAAGGCTCCGTGTCCGGGATCTCACTCTCTTCAGAGCGGAAGTTGACCCTCAAACGCATCTGGAAAAAGGCGCGTACCGGATGTGCCCAAAATCGCTGCAGCGTTTCCAGCGTTAGCGTTTCTGGCATTTCAAAGGGAAGAGGCTGTACAAAATCCGTGTGCGCTTTTCCTGACAGACTCGCCGCAGGCAGCCATTCCCGGGCATAGCTTTGCTGTTCGCCCGGCAAATAGTTTTGTGCATCAAAGGGCATACGGGTATGCAAACGGGTAATGTGCGCTTTTACCCTTGCCTCGCTTTGATCGCAGGTCAACAATTCGTCACCCGGCAGATAATGGCTTTGCCCGATGTAGTCCATCAGTTCTTGCACCAGCACCGACGGGAAGCGCTCGCTGTTATCCTGAATAGAGCGGCCAATGTAGCTGATGTAGAGCGTCTGCTGTGCCGAAATCAATGCTTCGAGGAACAGATAGCGGTCATCATCACGACGGCTGCGATCGCCCCGCATCGGTTTTTGACTCATTAAATCAAAGCCCAGCGGCGCAAGCTGGCGTGGATAAACGCCATCGTTCATACCCAGCAGGCACACCACTTTGAACGGAATGGAGCGCATCGGCATCAGCGTACAAATGTTAACGGGACCCGCCAGGAAGCGCTGGCTGATGCGTTCCTGATCAAGGCGCTGGGCCAGCTCATCACGTAACAGAGAGAGCGGTATAGCATCGCCGTACTCGGCCCCTAAACCTTCAGTGATAATAGCCTGCCACTGCTGTTCAATCAGCGTCATCGCCGCTTCGGTATCCGCGTCCGGCAGGAAGAAATCATTAAGCATTTCCCGACAAACAGGTAGCCACTCTTCCAGCGGTCGTTCCTGCGCTAACCCTCTACGCCAGAGATTAAGCTGCATCAGCAACGAGGCCAGATGCCCTACCAGCTCGGCAATCAAACCGCTGGACTCATCGTAAGGCAATACCGATTGCCACTCGCCCTGCGCGCTTTCCATCGCGTAGCCGAGCAGCATACGCGTTAAACCAAATTGCCAGGTATGCTGACCTGTAGGCGGAAGTTCCAGTTCACGCACGTTATCGTCGTCAATTCCCCAACGAATCCCGGATTCATTGACCCATAAGCGAAGATAGCGCAACCCTTCTTCATCAATGTTGAAACGCGCCGCCAGCACGGGGACATCCAGTAACGCCAGGACATCCTCTGAGACAAAACGGCTATCCGGTAGAGACAGCAGACTAATAAAAGCCTGTAAGACGGGATGGGACTGGCGTGCCCGACGGTCGGAAATCGCATAAGGTAAGTAACGCTCGGCTGGTGCACTGCCAAAGACCGACTGAATGAATGGGCTGTAGCTGTCGATGTCCGCCACCATCACGATAATATCGCGCGGCGTCAGCGTTGGGTCCGCTTCCAGCATGGCCAACAGCCGGTCATGCAGAATTTCCACCTCGCGCTGTGGGCTATGGCAGACATGGAAAGTCACGCTGGTATCGTTCAGATCAAGCCGGCGTTTATTGTCACTACGGGAATATTCTTCCAGCGTGACGCCCGCCACGGCATGACTTTCGAGTTCCAGAATATCCGATTGAATATTATGCAAAAGGTTGTCAGGCGTAATGTCGACAAACGCATCCAGTTCCTGACTATTTTCCAGCTCCGAAAGCAAATAAATGTAATCACGCCCCAGCTTGCCCCACGAGGCCAGCATCGGGTTGCCCACATCCTGTTCGCCATCGCTGTTAAATAATCCTTCGGCTTTCTGGTTATCACGAAACAGCGGCAGGTGCCGTTCTTCAAAGCTGTGCCGACGCTGACGCGCCATCAGCTTCGCCAGCCAGGCAGGATCTTTAATATCTCCCCAGTAGTAGCGACAAGGGTTGGTAAACAGCAGATGAATATCGATGTGCTTACCCAGCGCTTGCAATGCCTGCAAATAAACCGGCGGCAGCGCCGAAATACCGCAAATAAAGACGCGAGAAGGCAGTCCCTGCGGGCACTCGGACGCGTTTTCCAACGTCTGAATAAATCGTTGGTATAAATTGGCACGATGCCAACGCGGCTGGCCCAACTCCGCGGTGTATTCCACCAGCGCTTTCCACAACGGTGCCTGCCAGGCCTGAGACTCGCCGAGTCCCTCAACCAGTCGCCCCGCTTCCCACTGGGTCAACCAGTCAGGGCGGTAGACTAAATACTGGTCGAAAAGGTCAGCCGCGCGCGAGGAAAGCTGAAAAAGCTTACGTTTATCGGTGTCGTCCGTCAGATAGTGGCGCAGCAATGCAAAGTCATCGCCATCCAGCAATTGCGGCAACAGCGTCATCAACTTCCAGCTCATGCTCTGTTTGCTGAACGCGCTCTCTTTCGGGATATCCGGCAGCACGCGCACAAACATATCCCAGATAAAACTCGCGGGCAGCGGAAAATCGATATTGGCGGCAATACTAAACTTCTGTGCAAGAGTCATTTGTAACCACTGCGCCATACCGGTACTTTGAACCAGGATCATCTCAGGCTCAAAGGGGTCGTCCAGCCGCTCGCGCTCAACGATAAACTCCATTAACGCTTCCAGCACATCCAGACGGTTGGAGTGGTAGACCCTTAACATAGCGACTCCTGACTACTGACGATTCGGGCAATGCAGACGCGTCATCTGACCCTGCCTGCCGAGGGGTGAAGAAATTATAACGTTGATGCTGACACATCCCGCTCTCGTTGTCTGCATTCGGTTAACCTGCCAGTTCACAGGCGATGAAAACTGGTACAGCTGGCTTTGCTGCCAGGCGTGACGCCAGAGTTGTTGATACTGGTTTCTGATAATAAAGCTGTTCATTAGCACCCGCTGGTATCCTGACAACGCGGTCACAATCATGATCATCAGTACCATTGCCAGCATCACTTCCGGCAGACTAAAGCCACGCTGACTGTTCAGGGGATCTGGCATAACGTCTGCTCCTTAAGCGGACAAAAATCGCTCCAGCCATGCGCCGAGAATTCTATGTTGCCATCAATAACCGCCCCCTGACGCCATAAAAATACTCCTTCATAGTGGGCGATTAGCAGCACGAAATTATTGGTAAGCAGGCGCAGGCAAACCGCGGCATTCTGCGTGGGATCGCGCCGACACTGTACGACGGGTTGTAAGCGCCAGGGTTGTATACGCCCCCATTCCATCGCGGATTGCACTACCGCCTGACGCTGCAGCGCCTGACTTTGTGTGACCACACGCGCAGCAAAACTAGCCTCCTGTCTGCTAACGCCTTGCAGCAGCAGACTACCGAGCACCAGCAGCAACAGGACCATTGCCAGAGAGGATACGCCTCGCTCACGGTTCACAGGTTGAATCCCGTAACGCTGTAGACCGCTTCAACAACTTTTTGTGGTTCGTCATTGCTCACTCCACGCAAACGCAGCGTAAGAAGCGGGGAATATCCGCTAAAATTCAGCCGTTCAACCTGGAATGCCTGAATCTGGATGGTAGTCTGATCGGTCATTTTCTCCCATCCTTTTCCAGTACAGCCGGTGGCTCCACGCAGGGTTTCCAATACCTTGTCCTGTAAACGAAACCCGATAGCATCAGCCTCTTTCGCGGAACTGCTCTCCCAAACGCCGTTGCCGTTGGCATCCCAGCGTGCAATGACACAGTCCCCCTTAGCCGATATCACCAGTCCCTCTCCGACACAGTTTCCCCGGCAATACCCCGCCCGCTGAAGATGCTTCGCCACGGTGTAGACCCGCTGCCATATTTCATCTTCCAGTACTAACTGGCGCGTGTTACGCAGAATCTCTCGCTGTAGCGCCGGTAAAAATCGTGCTGAGCTAAGTAATAAAATACTGCTAATCGCCATGGCAATGAGCACCTCCAGCAGTGAAAATCCCCGTTCGTTTACTGACATAATCTGGCCTCATCGCGCTCACAAAGCCTGATTCGCCCCCAGCCAGACACCACCACGCGCCATTCCCCTGCCGTATTTTTCAGGCGTATATGTCCGGCCCATGCCGTATTGCGCAGTCCAAAAAAGGCCAGTGAAGGTGTTATCTCTGCCATTTCGACGTCGTCCCAGGGCGATGTAAAAACCAAAGACGAAGCGGGTCGACACGTGGTTTGCGAAGCCGCAGAGCTGACAAAACACCATGATGTGCCATCCCGAATCACGCTTATCACGTGATCGCGGTTACGCCAGTTAGCATCTTCA
>OGZI01003076.1_pt1 | contig 12300 bp, 10 predicted proteins | sample 1576711 | NCBI WGS metagenome assembly OGZI01 (sample SAMEA3541482, study PRJEB24748) | human gut metagenome | biome: human gut; feature: human-associated habitat; material: faeces | place: China | collected 2012
AATGCGGTCATGGCGGCTGTACGGAATGGAATTATGATTCTCACAGGAGGTCCTGGAACCGGAAAAACGACGACGATCAATGCCATGATCGAATATTTTCACAGTGAGAATATGGAAATTATGCTGGCAGCACCAACCGGGCGTGCTGCAAAAAGAATGACAGAGGCAACCGGATGGGAAGCGCAGACGATCCACCGGCTTCTGGAGGTGAACGGTAATCCGGAGGAGGATGAGAACCCGAACCGGAACGGATTTGCAAGAAATGCAGACAATCCACTGGAAACCGACGTGATCATCATCGATGAGATGTCTATGGTAGACCTGCCTCTGATGAATGCACTTCTTACCGCAATTGTACCGGGGACAAGGCTGATCCTGGTAGGGGACTGTAACCAGCTTCCATCAGTAGGCCCGGGAAGTATTTTGAAGGATCTCATCGCATCGGAATGTTTTCCGGTTGTCATGCTGACCCGGATTTTCCGACAGGCACAGGAGAGTGATATTGTGGTAAATGCACATAAGATCAACCGGGGAGAACCGGTCCTTTTGGATAATAAGAGCCGGGATTTCTTCTTCTTAAAAAGACAGGATCCGAATGTGATCATCAGTGTTCTGCTGACACTGATCCAGAAGAAGCTTCCCAAATATGTCAATGCAAAACCATATGATATCCAGGTACTCACACCGATGCGGAAAGGACTGCTGGGAGTGGAAAGGCTGAACAGTATTTTGCAGGAGTATTTGAATCCACCGGAGCCGGGAAAAGCGGAAAAAGAATATGGCGATCACAAATTCCGCGTGGGCGACAAGGTGATGCAGATCAAGAATAACTATCAGCTTGAATGGGAGATCACAACCAAGTATGGACTGACGGTGGATAAAGGAATGGGGATTTTTAATGGCGATATGGGAATTGTCACCGAGATCAATACATATACTGAAACACTGGAAGTTGAATACGATGAAAAGAGAAAAGTAAAGTATCCGTTTGAATTGCTGGAAGAACTGGAGCTTGCCTATGCGATCACCATTCACAAGTCGCAGGGAAGCGAATATCCGGCGGTTGTCATCCCTCTTCTGAGCGGACCGAGACAGCTGTTTCACAGGAATCTTCTTTACACGGCAATCACAAGAGCCAGAAAATGTGTGACAATTGTCGGAAATGACCAGACCTTCCAGGAGATGATCCGGAATACCAATGAACACAACCGGAATACCAGTCTGGCAGAACGGATCCGGGAGTTCTGCGGATAGTTACACAGAAAATGTAGAAAATCAAATCCGAAAAGCGGATGGAAAACTTAAAAAAGGTCAAAGAAACAATTCTGGAACTAATTTATCCCTCAAAATGTCCGTTTTGTGGAGAAATTGTAAGTGCAGGAAAGAAACATTCTACGGAACACAATGGAATCTGCAAGGCGTGTCGTGAAAAACTTCCTTATATTGGTGCAGTAAGATGCATGTGCTGTGGAAAGCCTTTGACAGATCCGGCTGAAGAATATTGCTATGACTGTACCAGGCAGAAGCATCTTTTTGTTGATGGCAGAAGTCTCTGGGTGCATAAAGATGCAGTGGAAAATGCAGTTTATGCAATGAAATATCAGAACCGGAGGATTTACGGACAAACGTTCGGAAAAGAAATGGCAGAGCATTTTCTTTCTTATCTATGGGAAAGAAAGATCACCTTGATCGTGCCGGTTCCGCTGCATTCCCGGCGAAAAAGAAAGCGGGGATTTAATCAGGCAGAAATTGTAGCAAAGGTATTATCAGAAAATACCGGAATTGCCATGGATGCAGGTGCTGTTAAGAGAATTAAGGCGACCAGTCCTCAGAAAGAGCTGGGCGATAAAGGGAGAAAACGAAATATCAGGGGAGCATTTGCAGTGCAGAAAAATGTAAAAGGAGAAAATATCGTTTTGATCGACGACATTTATACGACAGGAAGTACCTTAGACGAGGCGGCGAGAGTGCTGAAAAAGGCAGGAGCCGAAAATGTATACTTTTTGACGGTAAGTATTGGACAAGGAATCTGATATTTGTTATACTGAAAGTAATGCATATACGAATAAAACGTATGAGGTGACAAAATGTTAAATGAAAGCAAAGTTAAGCTGATGACAAGGATGGCGATGTACGAAAGCAAACAGGGAGAGGAAGATTTTAAGATCAGTTCTTATTATAAGAAAGATTACCGGAGCTTTCACACCATTGCTACGATCATATGGGTCACGGTCGGCTATGCTGTTGCAGTGGGAATCGGAGTTATTGCTTTTCTGGATGAACTGATGAAAAATCTGAATATGCAGTTTCTTATGATGCTTGCGGCAGCTGTGATAATTGGATATCTGGTACTTGTTATTTTTTATGGAATCGTTGCTTCCCATTTTTACGGAACCAAACATGAAAAAGCAAGAAAGCGTGTGAAACAATTCAATCACGATCTTACAAGACTGAACAGAATGTATGAAAGGGAGAAACGATAATGAATGATCTGATAGTATGGAGAGATAAATTACAGGAATTATACGCGATGAAATCAATCTATATTGATAAAGCTGTGCAGTTTGTTCTGGCACTGGTTACATTTCTTATGATCAACCAGAATATTGGACTGATGAAAGCGGTGGCGACACCGGTTGTAGCGGTGGCACTGGCAGTAATCTGCACCTTTCTTCCACCGGTTGTAACGGCGTATGTGGCGGCAGGACTTGTAATTGTGCATCTGTTCAAACTGTCTATAGGAGTGGCAGCGGCAGCGGCACTGATCTTTGTGGTAATGTTTATCTTTTACTGCAGATTTACTCCGAAAAAGGCACTTCTTCTGCTGGTCACACCGGTAGCATTTATGCTTCATGTTCCGTATGTGGTGCCGGTTGCCTGTGCGCTTGTACTTGGACCGATTTCAGCAGTACCGGTTGTATTTGGAACGATCATTTACTATATGATCGAATGTGTGAGAACTTCGGCAACAGCGATCACCAGTGCGGATGGAATTACCAGGCAGATTTCGCTGTTTGTGAAGACGGTATTCCAGGATAAGACTCTGTGGATCACTGTGATCGCATTTATTATCTCTATTTTTGTGGTGTATACAGTGCGCCGGCTTTCGGTAGATCATGCGTGGAAAATCGCAGCAGCATCCGGTGCGGTTGTGAATATTGTTGTAATTGTGATCGGAGATATTGTATTCGATATACATACCTCTTATAATATGCTGATCATTGGAAATATTGCAGCAGTCGTGATTGGTTTTATCATGGAATTTTTCCTGTTCTCGGTGGATTATTCCAGAACAGAACGTCTCCAGTTTGAGGATGATGAATATTATTATTATGTAAAAGCCATCCCTAAGATTTCGGTGACAGCTCCGGAGAAGACGGTCAAACATATCAATGAGCGGAAAGAAACAGGTGAGATTGTGGAAACAGAGCCGGAGAGAAGACAGAGGTCGAAGAGTGGGCAGACGGAAAAACCGGCAGTACGCAAAACAAAAACGGCTTCTAAGGTAAAATGGCCAAAGAGTCCGGCAGTTCAGCGACCGACAAGAGTTGGGGGCAATACAGATGAAATCCTTCTTGCACAGAGCCTGAAGGAAGAACTGGATATTCAGAGCATTGTGGAAAATGAACTGAATAGCGATAATAAATAGGGAAATATTATAAAAAACAGGGGTATAAATAACGGATAGAAAAAGGGGGTACACTGTTGAACACAGTATTAACACAGGTTTTAAAAGAATTTGTATCAGAATCGTGGTACTTCCCGCAGATCCGGGTAGTAGATGCTGTTGAGATACTGATTATTACATTTTTATTCTATCAGATTATTCTCTGGATAAAGAATACAAAAGCCTGGATGCTGCTGAGGGGGATTCTGGTTGTTGCATTGTTTATTCTGGTGGCTGCATTTTTTAAAATGTATACGATTTTGTGGATTGCACAGAATTCACTTCCGGTCATGGCAACCGCAGTCGTGATCATTTTCCAGCCTGAGCTCAGAAGAGCATTGGAAAAACTGGGGGAAAAACAATTTGTTCCCAATATGGTAGCACTGGATAAAAGAGGAAAAGATAATGTACGTTTCAGCCAGAAAACGATCGATGGAATCGTAGAAGCATCCTTTGCGATGGGAGCAGTGAAGACAGGAGCACTTATCGTCGTAGAGCAGGCAATCATGCTGACAGAATACGAGAGCACCGGAATCGCGCTGGACTGTATTGTATCACCGCAGGTATTGATCAATATTTTTGAACACAACACACCACTTCATGATGGCGCAATCATCGTCCGTGGAGACAGGATCGTATCAGCGACCTGCTATCTTCCACTGTCAGACAATATGGGAATCAGTAAGGAGCTGGGGACCAGACATCGTGCAGCAGTCGGAATGAGTGAGGTGAGTGATGCTCTGATCGTCACCGTATCAGAAGAGACCGGGTATGTATCTGTAGCGATGGGCGGACAGCTTGTGCGCAATGTTACACCGGAATATCTGAAAAAACGTCTGGAATCTATCAGTAAGAAGAGTGTGGAGATCGGACGTTTGAAAAAAATATGGAAAGGATGGAGATCGCATGAAAAGGGCGTTGACTAAAAACTGGGGTCTTAAGTTGTTGGCATTTGTATTCTCTGTCCTTTTATGGATAATTGTTATGAATATTGAAGATCCGGTGGACGAACGGACATTTTCCGGAATCCAGGTGACAGTGACACATCCGGAAATCGTAACAAATCCGGGCAATACATATCAGATTCTGGATGACAGCAGGACGATATCCGTAACAGTAAAGGCAAAACGTTCTATTTTAAATAAAATTAAAACTGATGATATCAGAGCAACAGCGGATATGAAGAATCTGGATGTCAGAACCAGATCCCTGATCCCGATCGATATATCGATCCCTTCTTATGCAGGAAGGTTTGAGGCGACTGCCAACCCGATCAATCTGCGAGTAAGCATTGAACTTGGAAAATCAGAGACTTTCCCGATCACTGCAACCAGTTCGGGAACACCGAGAGACGGATATCAGGTGGGTGAGCTGAAAGCAAATCCGGAGAAGATTAAGATCAGCGGGCCAGAATCAGTAATCGATTCAATCGACAAGGTGGTAGCACTTGTCGATGTTTCAGGACAGTCTAAAGATGAGGAAAAAGAAGCAGAGCTGATTCTTTATGATAACAATGGAAAGATCATAGATTCGACACAGATTGAGAATAACCTGGGAGACGAAGGACTGAAGGTAAAAATCACCATGCTTCAGACAAAGAGTATTCCGGTAGAATTTGATACTTCACTGATCGGTACTGCGAGCGGATATCATTTCAGCGGAATCAGTATCCAGCCGGAAAGCATTCAAATCGTAGGCACAGAGGAGCAACTGGAAACGGTGGATTCTATTGAAATTCCGGCAGAAGAGCTTGCAGAAGATGGTCTGGACCAGACAATAGAGAAGACAGTAGATATCGCCAATTATCTTCCGTACTGGGCAAAGACAGACCAGGACAGCGCAGGAGGCGTACCGATCGTTATAAAGATCCAGGTAGAAAAATTCGGAACTAAGACAGTCGAATTCCCATACAATTCCATTGCGCTGCTGAATGCACCAAAGGATTACAAGGTGTCATACGCAGAACAGGGCAATCTGGAAATTGTTGTGCGTGGTTCTAAAGAGGATCTGGATGATTTTACTCTTGAAAAAGGAAATGTGTCAATCAATCTGAACGATTGCAAGACAGCGGGAACCTATAATGTTCCGATCCAGGTTACACTTCCTGACGGAATTGAACTTGAAGATACGATCAATGTACAGATCACATTGACAAAGAGCAGTGGAGGAGAAAATGATCAGTAAAAAGGTAACGATCAAAAATCCGACGGGATTACATTTGAGACCGGCAGGACTTTTCTGCAAGATGGCACTGGAATATGAAAGTAAGATCACTTTTCATTACCGGGATACGGAAGGAAACGCGAAAAGTGTTCTGAGCGTACTTGGTGCATGCATTAAGTCCGGAGATACGATTGAGATCGTGTGTGAGGGAAAAGATGAAGAGAAGGCACTTGAAGCGATGGTAGAACTGGTGGAGAGTGGGATTGGAGAATAGCAAAAGTATTTAGGAGGTACAAAAAAATGAGCAAAGCAGCATTAGTTGTTATGGCAGCAGGAATCGGAAGCCGTTTCGGAGGAGGAATCAAGCAGCTGGAACCAGTAGGACCAAACGGTGAGATTATCATGGATTATTCGATCTATGATGCAATGGAAGCCGGATTTGATAAAGTGGTATTTGTTATTCGAAAAGATCTGGAAAAGGATTTTCGTGAAATTATCGGAAACCGGATTGAAAAGAAAGTTGAAGTTGCATATGCATTCCAGGAAGTTGATGATATTCCGGAAGCATTTAAAGAAAAATTTGCAGAAAGAACAAAACCATGGGGAACCGGTCAGGCAATTCTCTGCTGTAAGGATGTGGTAAAAGAACCATTCCTGGTAATCAATGCGGATGATTATTATGGAAAAGAAGCTTATGTGGAAGCTTATAAAGAACTTACGGCACCGGAAAAGCAGGCAGATAAAATGCAGATCAGCATGGTTGGATTCGTACTGAAGAACACATTAAGTGAAAATGGCGGAGTAACCCGTGGGGTGTGCAAGGTAGATGATAACCAGATGCTTACAGAGATTGTAGAGACATCCAATATCATCAAGACACAGGCAGGTGCAGCAGTTGCAACAGATGGAAAAGAGACACCGATCGATGCAGACACGCCGGTTTCCATGAATATGTGGGGACTCACACCAGAGTTCTTTGAAATTCTTGAAAAAGGTTTCGCAGAATTTGTGGCAGCACAGGAAGAAGGAAATCTGAAGGGAGAATATCTGCTCCCAACAATTATCGGCGATCTTCTGAAAGAAGGAAAAGTCGAAGTAAAAGTGCTGAAATCACATGATAAGTGGTTTGGAGTAACTTATAAAGAAGATAAAGAACTGGTTGTGAATGAAGTGAAGGCGCTGGTTGAAAAGGGATTGTATCCGGAGAAGTAAATAGTGTGAGATACAGGAAAGGGTGAGCCACATGATTGGTAATTGTGTGGCTTGCCTTTTTATGAAATATGAGGGTATGGGAAAGGAAAAAAATGAGAGTAAGACAGAGAATTATTGTAGCTTTATTGATTCTTGCAATGGGAACAATGAATGTAGGAACATTGTCAGTATATGCGGCAGAGACAGAGAATCAGAATGTGATAAAAGAAGAATTTGAAATCACAGCTTGGAATGATGATTACTGCGGATAAAGAAAATGCCAATATTTATCTTGGAAATGCAGTACTTTCAAATGAACAGAAATGGCAGATGAAACGGGTTATCCCAAAAGGAGTAGAAATTAGTGTATCGAATGGTAATTATCGGATTTTCAGTTCATTAGCTAACCGAATGGTCCTGGATATATCGAACGGAAGCAGAAATAATGGGGCAAATGTACAGATATGGTCAGATAATGGTACGATGGCTCAGAGCTTTTATATCAGTAAAGAAAGTGATGGATGGTATAGCATTAAAAATAATAGTTCAGGAAAATATCTGGATGTAGATAATGGAAATGCAGCATCGGGAACGAATTTAAAACAGTGGCAAAAAAATGAAAATTCTGCACAGAAATTCAAATTTTACGATGCCGGTGATGGTAAAATAATGATCAGGTCAAAACTTGGGACTTACATTGATGTGTCAGGAGGAAATTGCTACAATGGCGCAAATGTATGGCTTTATCAGGAAAATGGATCTAATGCTCAGGTCTGGAGCTTGAAGAAGGCATATACAAAACAAACATTAGACAGTACGCTTGGAGTTAGTGGAAGGACAATTCAGGAAGAACTGGCGGCACATGTAAATGACAGATACTATTTAGGGACACACTATTGTGGAGAATACACGATTCCCGACCGATGTGTGCATCCAAATGGATCGCCAGGATATAACAATTATACAGGACTTAACTGCACAGGATTTATTGCATTTGTTGTAGGAAAATGTGGTGGAGATCTTGGAATGATTGCAAGAATGGGACGAAATGGTGGATATACAAATGGTTCTAACTGGTATAAATATCTGAAATCTGTTAATGTAGAGTGTTATGCGTACAATTCTATTGCTGAATTACTCCGAAATGGACGTGCGGAAAAAGGTGATATTATGTATAAAGAACCAAAAAACTGGAACTGGGGAGAAGACTGTCACCTTGCATTTTTCTGGGGAGATACAGCATGGGATAATAAATTCTGGCATTCGCTGGAAGATGGAAATCATATTTCACCACTTCAGGTCGAAAATTATGCAAATACATATTATTTAATTAAGACAAGAAAATAGACAAAAATTGTGAACTATCGTATAATAGATAAGATTAAGGAAGGAGGTGTGAGATGAGAAAAGTATTGGTATTTGTAATGGCATTGAGTCTAAGTGTTATGCTCTTGGGATGCAGTGGTACAGATACTTCAAAAGAAGCAAAAGATACGACGCAGGATACCAGCCAGGAGGACAAGCAAGATACCAGTCAGGAAAAGGCAGAACCAACGCAGGACAAAACAGAACAAAAGGATGAGCAAGTGGAAGAAAATGACAGCAAAGAAGAAGACAGCGGAGACCATGAAGCTCAGGATCAGATTCTGAAATTATATTATATATCCGACAGTGAAGAAATCGAATGCGCAGAGATCAGAACGAATCTGCTTCAGACAACCGATATCTGGAACGGCTTAATAGGGGAAGGCGTTCTTAACAGTGAATGCAAGATGAACAGCTGCAATGTTGATCAGGAACAAAAAACAATCGATCTTGATGTGGATTCCGGAACTGGTTCTTACATCAGAGGTATGGGGACGACAGGAGAAGAACAAATACTCACATGTATTACGAAGTCTTTCCTGAAAACGTATGGATGTGAAAGACTTAAGATTACTGAAAACGGACAGCCATTAGAGACTGGACATACAGTACTTGAGGGATACATGACAGCAGATGAGTAAGAGAAGAGGAGTGTATAATGAAGAACTGGTTGAAAAAATGCAGTGTAGCATTGCTGATCTTTTCAATGATTGGTACAACAATGCCGGTATATGCGGCAGATGCGCCAGCTGCAGAAGAACAAACAACAGAATATCAGCAGACAGAAGAACAGACTTCAGAGCCACAGGTGGAGGAAGCACAGCCACAGGAGGAGCAGCCAGCTGCAGAAGAGCAGACGACAGAAGAACAGCAATCAGTCAGTGAAAATGATCAAGGGGAAGCAGCAGTTCAGGAACAGGAGGAAGCACAGCAGGAAGTTCAGACGGAAGAAAGTCGTATGAATTATACCTATGTGGAAAGTCCATATCTGGAGACTCCGGATACACAGAGAATCGTTGTATCCTGGGGAGCGGAAGATGAATATGTCGACTGGATGGTACTCCATGTACGGAAGGATGATGATACATGGGAAGACTGGGAAATCAGCAGATCCGAAGGCAATTTGTATTTATTTGAAAAGTATTATGAAGATGAGTATCAGAGTGGAACATACGAAGTTGTGTCAATCAGTGTAACTGAAAATGGTGAGACAACCGATTATGCACTGGCAGATCTTCAGATGGAAGCAAAGTTTGGTGTTAATCAGGAATATGATGGAATCGATGAACTTCAGCCGGTTGATGAAGAACAGGAAGAAGCGGCAGCGGAAGATGCAGTTGGTATTTCGGTTTCTACATTGAATGAAGATGGAACAATCGAAGAACAGAACAGTATCGAGGATGCACTTGATGCAGCACGGACAGATGTCCTTGCATCAACCCCGGCGATGATGTCGCTTGATGATGATTCTGGAATCAGTACACAGGCTGCAAGATCAGGAAAAATTGTTGTGGCGCTGGATCCGGGACATGATGACAGGGATGCCGGGGCAAGCTATTATGGACTGCACGAAGAAGCACTTACCTTAAAGATTGCTAATTATTGTAAGGAAGAGCTTGAAAAATATGCCGGAGTAGAGGTATATATGACGAGAACATCTTCGAAGTGCCCTTATCCGAATGCATCACCGGCAGGTGGCTGTATTACAGCAAGAGCAAATGCAGCAGCAAAAGCCGGGGCGAAGATTTTTGTGAGTTTTCATCTGAATGCAGCATCATCAGCAGCAAAAGGTGCAGAGGTTATTATTCCAAACTATAACTGGAAATCAGAGGTAGGTGCACAGGGAAGAGAGCTTGCAACTAAGATTTTGAATGAACTTTCATCAATCGGATTGTATAACCGCGGATTGTACTATAAAACAGGAACAGATCCGGAGTACAAATATCCGGATGGTTCACTGGAAGATTGGTTTACCGTACAGGTTGCGAACAAGAGAAATGGAATCCCGGGAATTATTGTAGAGCATGCTTTCCTTACAAACAGCGGAGATGTCAATAACTTCTTAAATAATGAAGATGGTCTGAAAAAGCTTGGAGTTGCAGATGCAACAGGAATTGCAAAATATCTGGGACTTACCAAGACTGGTGAAAGAGTAAATGTTGAGGAAGGTACTTATGTATTTAGTAGTGCATTGAATGCGAATAAGGTTCTTTCTATTCAAAATGATGGATTTGGAGATCAGACGGCAGCAGTACTGAATGATGAAAAGGATACATCAGGACAGAGATTCGAAGTCAGAAGTGCCGGAAATGGGTATTATACGATTACGGCAGAACATTCAGGAAAGGTACTGGATGTGAATGGGGCGTCGACTGCATCGGGAGCAACGGTACAGCAATATACGTCTAATGGAACGAATGCACAGCTATGGTATTTTACAAATGCTGGAAATGGGTATTATACGATTCATTCAGTATTAGGTACATGTTTGGATGTGTGGTCGGCTAATACAGCAAACGGAACGATGATAGACTGCTATGCGTATAATGGGACAAATGCACAGAAGTGGAAACTTACAAAAGCAGAGTCGAAACCATTAGAAAATGGTACATATTCGATTACTAATACATCATCAAACAAGGTGCTGAGTGTAAATGGAAGTTCAACAGAAAATTCTGCAAATGTGTGTGTGACAAGTAATCAAAATTTGTCGTCACAAAGATTTGAACTGACTTATGTTAGCAATGGGTATTATAAAGTGATTGCAGAACATTCAGGAAAATCGATAGATATTGATAATGCAAGTAATCAAAGTGGGGCAAATTTAAAACAATATGATTATAGTCAGAATAACGCGCAACTTTGGAAATTTGTCAAGATATCAGATGGAAGCTATTATATACGATCAAAGCTTGGAACAGTAGTTGGAATACAAAATTCTTCAACAAATGTTAATATGCAGACAGCAAATCAATCCAATGCGCAGAAGTGGCAAATTTCCAAAACGGAAAACAAACCGGTAAAGGATGGAAAGTATGTAATTGCGAGTGCTACCTCGATAACATTAGCTATAACAGAGAATAGTGGAAATACAAAACTGGATACATATGTTGGAACTGAAAACCAGAAATATGATATAAAATATGTGAGCAATGGATATTACAAAATAAGTGAAGTATCTACTGGAAAAGTTTTAGATATATATAATGGTAATAGTACGAATGGCACAAATTTACAGACATTTTCATGGAATGGAACAGATGCTCAGTTGTGGAAATTTGTGGATGCCGGAAATGGAAAATATTATATTCGTTCCAAGGTAGGACTGGTGATTGATATTGCGAATGGTACGATTTCATCAGGAACAAATCTTCAAATTTACAACGCAAACTTTACAAATGCGCAGGAATGGATCTTAGATTCAAATCGAGCTAATGAGAGTGAGCAACCGGTAAAAGACGGAGTTTATTTGTTTGAAAATATGGCGAATAAAAACCAGACATTTGATGTTCAAAATGAAAGTATGTCAAGTGGAACAAATGTTCAGATCTATACGAAAAAAGGAATTTCGGCACAGAGATTTAGAATTGCGTATGTCGGAAATGGATATTACAGAATCATTTCTGATTTGTCTGGTAATGTTTTAGATGTTGCCAATGGTTCGAAGTCAGCAGGAGCAAATGTCCAGATGTACTCGTGGAATGGAACAGATGCACAGCTGTGGAGATTTGTTTCGGTTGGTAATGGAAGTTATTATATTATTTCTAAAACTGGGAAAACAATCGGGTTAAGAGGAAACAGTGCAAATGCAGGTGTGAATGTCCAGATGACGGATAATTCTGGAAAGAGTACACAACAATGGTATTTGCAGATACAATCGGAAAGTCTTGTTGGAAATGGGACATACTATTTGA
>OGZI01003080.1_pt1 | contig 12297 bp, 10 predicted proteins | sample 1576711 | NCBI WGS metagenome assembly OGZI01 (sample SAMEA3541482, study PRJEB24748) | human gut metagenome | biome: human gut; feature: human-associated habitat; material: faeces | place: China | collected 2012
CGAACGGCTTTATGCGCCTTTTCGATCCCACCGTCAAGCATTTTTCCGCAAAAAATCGAAAAAATGTTTTCAGACCGTCAAAAAGGCGCTTCCGCGTCGTGCAGCTCTGTTTTTCAACCAGCTTTTTGTGACAGTACAGCTTACCCCAGAAAAAGTAAAGAACTTCATGACATTTTTCATACGATCTATTTACAGTACAGATAAACCAAATAAAAACATCATGATACGACATAAGAGCCAGTTTTCTGAAAACAACAGAAGCCCCGCCGTCAAAAGCCGAACAGTACGGAAGGCCCCCCTTACGACGATCCGGGACGCGCGGCCACAACCATGAAGTCTCCTTGCCGCCGCAGACAAACCCGTATCCTGACGCTGTGGACAGCCGCCACGGCTGGATCCGCATATCCCCCTCATGCCCACCCAGTGCATCCGGACTCACGAAGCACTCCAGGATGACTGGAACATATGGATTTTTTTGATAATATCACAGCATATCAAGACACTTGCGACCACACGAAAAAGGCGCCCTGCCTTGCAGCAGGGCGCCTTCATCAGTCACTGAGACGCGGGATCTACTGCGCGGGGCTTTCATCCATGTCGATGATACGGCCCTGCAGCCAGACATAGGCGTCCACTTCGTCGCCCACTTGGGGCTCGTAATCCCGCAGGACCATCTTGCTGGCGTAGATGGGCAGCACCATGTCCGGACGCTGGTCGAAGGGGAAGCGCACGTACAGGACCTTGATGTCCATCTTTTCCAGCTTCACGTCGTCCACGCGCTCCACCTTGGTGCGCACTTGGTACTCGGCAAAGCGGCGGCCGGGCATGATGAGCTGGCGGCCGGCCATGGAGATCTTCAGGGGCGGCACGTCCAGGCGGGTCTTGCCGGGGTTCTCGGCCAGCCACTGGGCGGCCCAGGCTTCGTACTGGGGGCCCTGGGTGATGTTCACGTCATCCAGAAGGGCCTTGCGCAGGGCGATGGCCAGACCGGACAGCAGGAAGCTCTGCGTGACGCCGGGGGTCAGGTCGTCCTTGTCGCGCAGATACAGGGGATCATAGAACCACATGGGGTTCTTGCCCTCGATCATGCTCACGGCCACGTTGGCACCGCCCCCCTGGCTCCAGGGGTGGATGTCTTCCACGGTCAGGTCATTGGGCAGGCCTTCCAGGAAAGGCACGGCGGACAGGGGCTTGAACTTTTCCCCTTCGTCAGCCTGCATGAGCACGGCGGCACGCGACGGCTGGTCCTTGGGCCAGGCCATGAGCACATATTCCTTGCCGCTGCGCGTCCACTGCCAGGCAGGACGGGTGCCGCCATCGTGCAGCACCGTGCCCACCACCTGCGGCATGACGGCCATGGGGTTCTGGCCCAGCAGCACGGCCCAGGCATCGCCCAGGGCCTCGTCATGCTGGCGGTTCTCGCCGCGCAGCATGGCCTTCAGCTCTTCTTCCGAGGGCTGACGGGCAGCGTCGGCGCCTTCCATCTGTTCCGCCTGTTCGGCAGCGGGAGCAGCGTCCTGCACTTTTTCTTCGACCTGTTCGGCCTTGCTCTTCTTGGTCATGGCTCGTGCCTCCGATTAACGACGGTCGCCCCTGCCGCCACGGTCGCCACGGTCGCCGCGTTCACGACGGCCGCCACGATCGCCACGGTCACCACGATTGCCGCGGTCACCGCGATCGCGCTGGGGACGGGCGGTCTCTTCGGGATTCCAGGGATGGCCCTGTTCTTCCAGCAGCACAGCCTTGCGGCTGGCGCGGATGCGGTCACCGTTGATCTCGATGACCTTGACCACCATGTCTTCGCCCAGACGGGCCACATCACCGGGCTGTTCCACGCGGTTCACGTCCAGCTGGGAGACATGCACCAGGGCTTCCACGTTGGGCAGCACTTCGACGATGGCACCGATCTCCATGATCTTCTTGACCTTGGCGGTGTAGTTCTTGCCCAGTTCGGGACGCTGGTCATAGTAGGTGACCATCTCGCGGGCTTTTTCCAGAGCATCGGCCGTGGGGGCGAAGATGGACACACGACCGGAATCTTCGATGTCCACGGAAGCGCCGGTGGCGGTGGTGATGGCCTTGATGTTCTTGCCGCCGGGGCCGATGATCAGACGGATGATGTCGGGATTGACGAAGATCTCGGCATGCTGGGGAGCGTAGCGCGACAGTTCCTTGCGCGGCTCGGGCAGGGCCTTGGCCATCTCGGCCAGGATGTGCAGGCGGCCTTCGTGGGCCTGCTGCATGGCCTGGCGCATGATGTCGGTGGTCAGGCCGGTGATCTTGATGTCCATCTGCACGCCGGTGACGCCTTCCGCGGTACCGGCGATCTTGAAGTCCATGTCGCCCAGGGCGTCTTCATCACCCAGGATGTCGGTGAGCACGATGAACTTGTCGCCTTCCTTGATCAGGCCCATGGCCACACCGGCCACCGGGGCGCTGATGGGGATACCGGCATCCATGAGGGAGAGGCAGCCGCCGCACACGGCAGCCATGGAAGAGGAGCCGTTGGATTCCACGGTCTCGGAGACCACGCGCACGGTGAAGGGGAAGTCGGCGTCGGCCGGCATGACGGGACGCAGGGACTTCTCGGCCAGGGCGCCGTGGCCGATCTCGCGACGGGAAACGCGCACGGGCTTCACTTCGCCCACGCTGAAGGGCGGGAAGTTATAATGCAGCATGAAGCGCTTGGTCACGTCGCCGCTCAGGCTGTCCATGCGCTGTTCATCGGTGGAGGAGCCCAGGGTGGTCACCACCAGGGACTTGGTCTCGCCGCGGCGGAAGATGGCGGAGCCGTGGGCGCGGGGCAGCACGCTGGTCTGGATCTGGATGGGGCGCACGGTCTTGGTGTCGCGGCCGTCGATGCGCACGCCTTCGTTGACGATGCGGGCACGCACGATCTTCTTTTCCAGGTCGCCGATGATCTCGCCCACTTCCTTCAGGGCTTCGCTCTCGGCCCAGGCGGGGTCATTGAGCAGGGCTTCCATGACCTTGTCCTTGACGGCCTTGCGGGCGTCCTTGCGGGCCAGCTTCTCGGGCACGCGCAGGGCTTCTTCGATGCCGGCTTCGCGGGCCAGTTCCTGCACGCGGGCCACCAGCACCGGATCGTCCTGATGGGGGGTGAAGGGCATCTTTTCCTTGCCGGCCAGTTCGCGCAGCTTGAGCTGGGCGTCGATGAGCGGCTGGATCTCCTTGCGGCCCCATTCCAGAGCGTCGATGATGACGTCTTCGGGCACGAAGGTGGCTTCGCCTTCCACCATGGTCAGGGCATCGCGGGAAGCGGCGAACACGATGTTCAGGTCGCTGCGCTCCTGCTCCTCAAAGGTGGGGTTGAGCACGAACTGACCGTCGATGCGGCCGATGCGGCCACCGGCCACGGGGCCTTCGAACGGCAGGGGCGAGAGCATGACGGCGGCGGAAGCGCCGGTCAGGGCCAGCACGTCGGACTCGTTCTCCTGGTCGGCGGAGATGACGCTGGCCAGCACCTGCACGTCTTCGTTCAGGCCCTTGGGGAACAGGGGACGGATGGGACGGTCGATGAGGCGGGAGACCAGGGTCTCACGCTCGGAGGGACGGCCGATCTCGCGGCGGAAGAAGCTGCCGGGGATACGGCCGGCGGCGTACATCTTTTCGGAATATTCCACGGTGAGGGGGAAGAAGCCCTTGTCGAACTCCAGAGGCTGGGAGCAGACGGTCACCAGCACCACCGTACCGCCGCACTGCACCCAGACGGCGCCGTGGGCCTGGTTGGCCAGACGGCCGGTCTCGAAAATGATTTCCTTGCCGCCCACGGTGGCCGTGACGCGGGTAGGATTGAAGATATCCTGGTTCATGTGGACCTCGTATGAAGGGGATTCCGGCAAAAGCGGGCAACAGCGCCCCGCTGTGCGGCCATGGGCCACGGGTGCTGCCCGGTCTTCCCGGACCCCCCTTCCTGCTAAATGTTGTCGTGAGGCGAGATTGCAAAAAGGGGGGGCTTGGCCCCCCCTCTCAAACCATCGTAATTACTTGCGCAGGCCGAGCTTGGCGATCAGCGCACGGTAACGCTGAATGTCCTTCTTCTTCAGGTAGTTCAGCAGTTTGCGGCGCTGGCCAACCAGCTTCAGCAGACCGGTGCGGGAGTGGAAGTCCTTCTTGTGCACCTTGAAGTGACCGGTCAGGCCTTCGATGCGGGCGGTCAGCAGGGCCACCTGCACTTCCGGGGAGCCGGTGTCGCCTTCGTGTTTGGCGTGAGCGTCGATAACCACTTTCTTCTGTTCAGCGTCCATAGCCACAGCAGTTCTCCTTTACGGATGTAAGTTAATTCCAGAGGCCCCTCAGCACGGTCCAGCAGGGACCCTGGGGCGTTTCGGAACGACGGGCCAGAGCCAGGGGCATGCCCTGACGCTGCAAAAGCGCCTTGTCGCCCACATCGTCGCGGCAGGGGATGGCCATGCCGTTACGGATGCGGGCCTCGGCGGCTTCGTCCAGCTCCAGCACCGGCCAGTGGGGCAGCGCCTCGGCAAGGGGGCGCAGATGCTTCACCAGCAGGCCCGGATCGGCCGACAGTTCGTCCAGTCCGCAGGCCACTTCGAGACCGAAGGGGTGACTGTACTCCCGGGTCAGTTCCGTGAGCACGGCTCCGCATCCCAGTCGCATCCCCAAGCTGTGGGCCAGGGAGCGTATATAGGTGCCGGAACTGGATGCGACCCGAAAGCGTACAAACGGCAGCTCGACCTCGAGCACGTCCGCTTGCGAAATTTCCATGCTTTTGACCTTTTTGGGCACTTCCTTGCCCTTGCGCGCCAGCTTGTACAGGGACTGGCCCTCGTGCTTGGCCGCGGAATAGGCGGGCACTTCCTGCCCGTGCAGGGTCAGCCAGTGGGCCACTTCGGCGCGCACATCGGCTTCGGTCACCTGCTGCCACGGGGATTCCGTCAGCACCTCGCCCTGGATGTCCCAGGTATCGGTGGTGAGGCCCAGGCGCAGCTGACCGCTGTAGACCTTGCCGCCGTCGGCCAGCAGGTGCGAGGCGATCTTGGTGCCCTGTCCCAGCAGTACCAGCAGCACGCCGGAAGCCATGGGATCCAGGGTGCCCGCGTGGCCGATCTTGCGCTGGCCCAGGCGCTTGAGCGCCGAGAGGCAGCGGGCCGACGTGGGGCCGGAAGGCTTGTTGAGCACCAGGACGCCGTCCAGCTGGGGCAGCGGCGCCGGTTTGCGTGCGGCGGTGGAAGTCTGTTCGGTCATACGCAACAAATAATGATAGCAAGCCTGCGGCATGAAGTCAAAAGCGCAGGCATATGGCGGCAGGCAATAGCCTGTTGCGGGCCAAAGGTCAAGTGATTTGTGGGGCCCGGCCATGCGGCAGCGGCGGTACGCCTGCCCGTGAAAGGCTGCCTGACGCTGCCCTCCTTGCCGCGCCCCTACGAGCCCCCATACGGCCGCCGGCCCGACAGGTCTGTGCCCACTCAGCCCGCCTGAAAGCCTGTACCCGCCACCCGCATTGATGTAGCATCCGGCATCCAAGCCAGTATGGGAGCAGACCATGAACAACTACAGACAGATAGTCAGCATCGCCCTTCTCATCACTTCCGCCGTGCTCATCCTGACCGGAGGGCTGATCTTGCTCCACCTTGATTCGCGCACCGTCATGCATCTGCACAAATATTTCGGCATGGCTTTCATGGGAGCGGCCCTGCTGCACATGGGCATCAACAGCAAGCCCCTACGCCATTATCTGGGCATGCGCTCGCTGGTCGTCCCCCTGCTGGTGGCGGCTGTCCTGCTGGTCGCGGCCATCGCGGCCTGGGACATGACACGGCCCCACGGCTACGGGAGATATGCCCGCGACACCACGTTCTTCTGCCGCTAGACAGGATATCCGCAGCAGGCCCGGGCATCCCTGCGCCGGGCAGCCCGCACAGGCACTGTCTTTAACAGCGACGGCCCGCCGGAAAACATCCGACGGGCCGTCTCTCTTTTCGGAAAAGTCTGCGGGCCTAGGCTTCGGCCTCGGCCTTGAGGGCCTCGGTCTGGGCGGCGGTGGCCAGAGCCTCGAACAGGGGCTCCACTTCGCCTTCCATGATGCGGTCCAGAGAGTACAGGGTCAGGTTGATGCGGTGGTCCGTGCAGCGGCCCTGGGGGAAGTTGTAGGTACGGATGCGCTCGGAGCGGTCACCGGAGCCCACCTGGGCCTTGCGGTCGGCGGAAAGCTCGCTGTTCTGGCGCTCGCGCTCGGCGGCCAGGATACGGGAGGCCAGCACCTTCATGGCGCGGGCCTTGTTCTTGTGCTGCGAACGTTCGTCCTGGCAGGTCACCACGGTACCGGTGGGGATGTGGGTGATGCGCACGGCGGACTCGGTCTTGTTGACGTGCTGGCCACCGGCACCGGAAGCGCGGTAAATATCGATGCGCAGGTCTTCGGGGCGGATCTCCACGTCCACTTCCTCGGCTTCGGGCATCACGGCCACGGTGGCGGCGGAAGTATGGATGCGGCCCTGAGTCTCGGTGGCGGGCACGCGCTGCACGCGGTGGGTACCGGCCTCGAACTTGAGATGGCTGTACACGCGGTCACCGGAGATGAGGCAGATGATTTCCTTGTAGCCGCCGCTGTCGGAAGGGGATTCGCTCATGATCTCCACCTTCCAGCCCTTGATTTCGGCATAGCGGGTATACATGCGGAAGAGGTCGGCGGCGAACAGGGCCGCTTCCTCACCGCCGGTACCGGCGCGGATTTCAAGGATGGTGTTCTTTTCGTCCAGCGGGTCCTTGGGCAGCAGCAGCACCTTGATCTTGTGCTCCAGCTCGGGCAGTTCGGCTTCGGCGGCGGCGATCTCTTCCTGCGCCATGGCCTTGATGTCCGGATCGCTGTCGTGCAGGAGCTGCTTGTTCTCTTCCAGTTCCTGCGTGAGGCTGCGATGACGGCGGAACAGTTCCACCACGTCGCGCAGGTCCGCATGCGCCTTGGTCAGCTTGCGGTACTGATCCTGGTCGTTGTAGACGTCAGGCTGGGCAAGCGCCTGTTCAAGCTCCATATACTTTTTTTCAAGACCTTCCAGCTTGGCAAACATGCGAACTCCAGAAATGTATGGCCCCGCCGGAGCGACTAGGCGTCGCGCCGGTAGGGAGCCGTGATGATATTGTCGCCCGCCTGGGCGCCCAGGGCTTCGCGCAGGGCCACCACCGCCACATCGAGCTGGCGCTCGTCGGGCTCGGCCGTGGTCATGCGCTGCAGGGTCAGGCCGGGGGCCCGCAGCAGCGTGGCCATGAAGCCGTCGGGCATGCGGGCAGCGTAACGGATAAGCTCATAGGCCAGCGCGCTGATGGGCACCATGAGCAGCAGTTTGAACACGATGGTCAATGCCTGCTTGGCCACCGCCCCTTCCGGGCAGTAGATGAACAGCAGCAGGGGCACCAGCACCGCATGCAGGATGATGGAGATGCTGATGACGAACAGCAGGAACGTGGTGCCGCAGCGGGGATGCAGACGGCTCATGCGGGCCGCCGTGGCGGCGTCCACGTCGCCCCCGGCCTCGAAGGCATGGATGACCTTGTGCTCCGCGCCATGATACTGGAACACGCGCCGGATATCTGGCACGAAAGAGATGGCCCAGATATAGCCCATGAAGATCAGGCACTTGAACAGGCCGTCCCACAGATGGAAGGTGAGCCCTTCCACCCCGCCGCCCAGATCCAGCCACTGCATGAGCAGCGACAGCAGGTGCGGCACGACCACGAACAGGCCCACGGCCATGGCCAGGGAAAGCAGCAGAGTCAGCACCAGATGCCAGCCCTTGAGCTCTTCCTCGGTGCCTTCGGCCTGATGTTCCGCGGAACGGTTGAGCGCCTTGATGCCGTTGACCAGGGTCTCGATGAGCACGGGAAAGCCGCGCACGAAAGGCTTTTTCAGCCAGGGATGCCGTGTCAGCGAGAACCAGGGCATGCGCCGGGCCACGATCTCGCCGTCGGGACGGCGCAGGGCCAGCGCGTAGGCGTCACCATTGCGCATCATGACGCCTTCAAGGACGGCCTGCCCGCCCACGGTGGGGCAGCCGGCCGTCAGCATCAGGGAAACAAGACGGGACAGGCGCATAGACTCCCTCAAAAAAACGCCAAGCCTCCGGCGGGAGCGTGAAACCAAAGATTCCAACGCCTCCGCCAGAGGTGGGATAACGTTCGCGTCCAGCAGACGCGGGGCAGCACACCGCTTGCGCGGCAGCGCCTACTTCTTTTCAAATTTGGCGTACTTCTTGCGGAAGCGGTCGATACGGCCGGCCGTATCCAGGAAGCGCTGCTTGCCGGTGAAGAAGGGATGGCAGGCGGAGCACACTTCGACGTGCACTTCTTCGCCCTTCGTGGAGAGCACCTGTTCCTGATTACCGCAAGCGCAGGTAATGGTGGCGTTGAACACCTTGGGATGGATATCTTTCTTCATGATCCTTACCTCGTATGGCAACGGCATATGCCGTCAATAGTCGTCTTCTGCGCGGCTTTTGCGCATCAGGGCCCAAATCAATAGCCCATAAACGCAGCTTTGGCAAGTCCCCTGCCCCGGCGGAAGGACGTTTTCCCGGAGTTTTTTCCCGCTCCGGGCAAGGCTGAACCGCCGTCACGGCAGAGGCCCGACGATAGGGACGTTTGCCGCGGACGGCCGACGGCAGGCAAAGACCGTGCTCCGGCAGGCCGGGCACAGGAGGGCGGCGACGGCACGCTGGCCGCAAGTCGGACGGACGGAGATCCCGGCGCAGGTCCCCTCCGGTCGTGTCCGACAGGCTCCACGGTGGCAAGTCCCTCCGCAAGGGGCACGCGTCCCGGTCCCGCACGCGTGGGGCCTCTGAGGCTTCCACGGGAGCGGCCTCGGCACAGGTGTTCCGGCCCCCTGTCCCGGCCCGGTTGCCAGCGCCGGGCCGACAGGCTACAGTGCGGCCATGTGTGCAAAAATCGCCCGCCAGCGCGCGGATCAACTGGTCTTCATGCAGGGCCTGGCCGAAAGCCGTGAACAGGCCCGCCGTCTCATCATGGCCGGCAAAGTGGCGCTCTCCTCCGAAGGACTGCCCCCCGGCGCCCCGCCCCCAAAGGTGGACAAGCCCGGACACCCCTATCCCGAAGGCACGGTCTTCGAGCTGCTGGGGCAGGAGCGCTTCGTCAGTCGCGGTGCCTACAAGCTGCTGACCATCCTGGACAATTTCAAGCTCGACGTGAGCGGCATGGTCTGTCTGGATGCCGGTGCCTCCACCGGCGGCTTCACGGACTGCCTGCTCCAGCACGGCGCCTCGCGCGTCTACGCCGTGGACGTGGGCAAGAACCAGCTGCACGAGAAGCTGCGTGCCGACGAGCGCGTCATCAACCTCGAAGGCGTCAACCTGCGCGCCGCCGCGCCCGAGCTCATCCCCGAGCCCGTGGATCTGGTGGTGGCCGACGTGTCCTTCATCTCCCTGACGCTCATCCTGCCGCCCTGCATGACCTGGCTCAAGTCCGGCGGCCTGGCCGCCGTGCTCATCAAGCCCCAGTTCGAAGCCGGACGGGAAAAGGTGGGCAAAAAGGGTGTGGTGCGGGAAAAGAGCACCCACATCGAGGTACTGGAAAACACCTTGGACATGGCCCGCAAGGCCGGTTTCCATGTGGCCGGGCTGACCTATTCGCCCATCACTGGCCCCGAGGGCAACATTGAGTTTCTGGCTTATCTGAAAAAAGAGGGGGAAGATGCCTCTATTGACATTGCCGCCATCGTGGAAGAGGCCCACGGGGAGATGAAAGGCGGAGAACAATGAAGCAGATCTTTCTCTTTCCCAATTTCACCAAAGAGGGCACCCAGGACGCAGCCCAGCAGATCGTCCGGCGATTGCGGGAACTGGAGTTTCAGGTGTGCTGCGATGAAACCATCCGGGGCCAGCTGGGCGGGGAGACCGAGGAGATGTGTCAGTGGGCCTCGTATGAGGACTGCCTGGCCGAAAGCCATATGGTCTTGGTTGTAGGCGGCGACGGCAGCATTCTCCGCATCGCCCCGGACGCGGCCCGGCACGATCTGCCTATTCTGGGGGTCAACACCGGGAAACTGGGTTTTATGAGCGAACTGGACACCCATGAACTGCGGTATCTGCGTCAGCTGCAGCAGGGGCAGTATACCATCGACACCCGGATGATGTTGGATGTGAATGTGCTGCGCCAGGGAGAAAAGGTCTATTCGGCCTGTATTCTCAACGATGTGGTCATCACCAAGTGGCCCCTGGTGCGGCTGATCAACATTTCCCTCAGCATCAACGGCACGCTGACCACTTCCATGCGGGGAGACGGAATCATTGTCTCCACACCCACCGGCTCCACGGCCTATACCCTGTCGGCCGGCGGGCCCATCATCGAACCCAATGCCAACTGCATGGCAGTCACTCCTATTTGTGCCCATGAGCTGGGAGTGCGGCCCTTTGTGCTTTCCGATGAGCGGGTGGTCACCATCACGGCGGGGGCCGAGGACAACAAGGCCTATCTGTCCTCCGACGGAGGGGCTCCTCTGGAGCTGGAACCTTCGGACACCGTGACCATCCGCCGTTCCAAGTGGCAGACCCGGCTGGTGCGCCTGAAGAGCATCGGCTTTTATCAGCTTATTTATAAAAAACTGTCTATCTGATCAAGAGAAGGGATGCGCTTATGAAATTCCAACGGCAAGCAGCCATCATCGATCTGATCTCCAACCACGAGATCGACACCCAGGAAGAGCTCACCGCCAGACTGCGTGAGATGGGTTTTCACTCCACCCAGGCCACCATTTCCCGGGACATCAAAGAACTGCGGCTGATCAAAATCGCCTCTTCCAACGGCGGTTATAAATATTCCATTGCCGAAAGCGAGCAGGATTCCGGTTTCGTGCCAAGGGTGCGGAATATTTTTCGGGAATGCGTCATCAAGGTGGATGTGGCCCAGAAACTGGTGGTCATCAAGACCATCACCGGCATGGCCAATGCCGCCGCGTTTGCCCTGGACACCATGAAAATCAGCGAGATCGTGGGAACCATCGCCGGGGACGACAATGTGCTCATCATCCTCCGGGACAATGAGAGCGCTGAAAACTTTTTTGAGCAAACCAAGGAAATGCTCCGCTGATGAGAGAGCCCGGTTGGAGGAAGGGATATGCTGAAAACGCTGCACATCGAAAATGTGGCCGTCATTGAAAAGGCCGATATCCAGTTTATGGCCGGTTTCAATGTGCTCACCGGCGAGACGGGAGCGGGCAAATCCATCATCATCGACTCCCTGTGGGCCATTCTGGGGGCCCGCACCAGCCGGGAGCTGATCCGGCATGGACAGAATAAAGCGGTGGTGAGCGCCCTGTTTTCCCCCTTGTCTCCCGCGGCGGCGGCCAAGGCCGAGGAGCTAGGGGTCCCTCCTGAGGACGATGCTCTGCTCATCAGCCGGGAGATCGTGCAGGACGGCCGGAACACTTGCCGTATCAATGGCCGGCCGGCTTCGGTGTCCATCCTCCGGCAGCTGGGGGAGACCCTGGTGAACATCCATGGGCAAAACGCCGGCATCGCCCTGTTGGACGAAAATTCCCATATGGATTATCTGGATTCCTTCGGGGGCTATCAGGAAGTTCTGGAGGAATATTATACCCAGTACCGCAAGCTTCTGGATCTGCGCCGCTCCATCAAGGAAAAAATGAAGCAGAACGCTCTGCTGCAGCAGCGGGAAGATCTGCTGCGTTTTCGTTGGGAAGAGATCAAAAGCGCCGCTTTGCAGCCGGGGGAATATGAGCGCCTGCGCCAGCGGCGTCTTTTACTGGGAAACCAGGAAAAGATCTCCCGCAGTCTGATGGCGGCGGTGACGGCCTTGTCGGGCAATGACGAGGAAACGGGAGCCATCGGCCTTGTGAGCCAGGCGGAAGAGCGTTTTCGCACCTGTGCAAAGTGGTCGCCGGAATGTGAGGGTTTCCGCAGCCGCAGCCAGGAGATTCTGGCTTTGTGCCAGGAGCTGGAGCGGGACGCCGGGAGTTTTCTGGGAACGGTGGACTATTCCCAGGAGGAGCTGGCCCAGACCGAAGAGCGGCTGGAAGTGCTGGAGCGGCTGATGAAAAAATACGCCGTGGACGAAGAGGGACTATTGCGGCTGGAAGAGGAAAGCCGCCGGGAAGTGGAACAGCTGGAGCATATGGGGGAGGACCTGTCCCAGCTCAATGGGAAATATGCTGCCTTGCGGGACCGGGTTCAGGCCTTGTCCCAGACGCTCCATGACAAGCGGCAGCAGGCGGCAAAGAAGCTGGAAGAGCGCATCGAAGAAGAACTGCACCAGCTGGATATGCCCCATGCCCGCTTCCAGGTACAGGTGTGC
>OGZI01003084.1_pt1 | contig 12281 bp, 8 predicted proteins | sample 1576711 | NCBI WGS metagenome assembly OGZI01 (sample SAMEA3541482, study PRJEB24748) | human gut metagenome | biome: human gut; feature: human-associated habitat; material: faeces | place: China | collected 2012
AGAAAATAGTGCTATGCAGCACATCCGGGATTGTGCTATACTTGATTTACATAAACTTGTTTGTCCTAAAAAGTTGGAGGTGTTCATGGCAACACGAACCATTTGTTTTCCCATATCCGGCTATCCCTATTGCAGAGAACAGCCGGTGACATTCACATGGATAAAAGGCAGCAAGCGGCAGAATATCCGTGCCGTCCATGATGCCGTCCATACAACAGACCCTGATGTTTCGATTCTGGAAGTCAGCTCTGCATCCGTTCAGCCGGAGGGTGAAGCTGTTTCTTCTCTGCGGCTTTTGCTGCATCTGGATTCTGTTGCGCAGGATGTACCCATCAGCACGGTTTTTGAAGCCACCAAAGTGTTTGAACATGGTGGGCCATTCGCTGACCTTCTGACCTGTGAGCCACCCAAAGTCCATAAGGACACTCGGCTGCGAACCAGTGGAGAGCTGCTACGTTACTCTCTGGAAGGAAACGAGTATCCGACAGAGCCGTACATGGATTCGTTCTTTGAGTGGCTCTACTGCCGTGCGTTGAAGCAGTTTCCGGAAAAGGCGGAGCCGCTGAGCAGATATAATGCTTTTTCTGATATTGCTGCCGCAGCGGATTCTAAAAAGTATTATGGCGATTCCTCACGGGCGGCTGCGATTTATGTGGGACTTGCAGCGGCAGGAAAACTTTCGTGCATCGATTCCTATGAATTATTTATTGCTGAGGTCTATACGGAGCCGAAACCTTTGCCCAAGTCTGGAAAATCTGAGGCTGCTTCAAAAATGACACCCGAAGTTTCTGCACCAGCAAAGGAGACTCCGGCAGACGAATTGCCGCAGCCCGATAACGCAAATGCGGAAGTGATTCCGGACACTGCGCAGATGGAGCATATCCTTGAGCTGCCCAAAGCGACCTGTCTGCTTCTCTCTTTGGCAAAAAATGCTGGCCTTTCTGCAAATAGTTCCAGTGAGCTGACATATAAGGGAAAGGAATTCCTTCTTGACGCTTATCAGATAGCGCTGAAAAATAAAACGCTCCAAATCAATATCCAAAAGAACAAAATCACATTTCCGATGGAGGAACCGGACAGCGGATTTCATGCAGTTGGTGTGTTGACCCGTTCGCCTGCTTGGGAATACGGATGGAAGTTTAACTATCTGACTGAGAATACATCCGGTGCAGAAAAGTCCGAAGTTAAAGAAAAAATCCCTCCGAAGCCTTTGACCGCATTGGAGCATCTGGAACGCTGTGGGTATAGAATCGTTCAGCAGGTCGTACCGAAAAAACTTCCGCCGATTGCCGTTCAGCGGATGGCATGGAAAACAGGCGAAGCTCTTTGCGACCCGGTAGTGGTGGATTTCTTGCAGTTTATTCGGACACATATGCAGAGTGACGGCTCTTTTTCGTTTCGTATCCCAAAGGGTACTTCCAAGAATTCGTTTGCCACACTTTCGGAAATCGCTCAGATGTGGGATAAAATGGGACTTTTTGCATCCATTGTGATCTATCCGCAGAATATCGTCTATGAGCTTGCGCAAAATGAGACTGTCCGGCATTTCCTGAGCGGGAAGTGGCTGGAACTTTTTGTGGAGCATCAGGTTCAGCAGATTTTGAATCGCTATCAGGAGGAGCAGGGCGCAGAAGTTTCGCTTTGCTCCAATGTGATTCTTTCAGAAGCGGCATCCGCAGGGAGCACGCATGAACTGGATGTTGCGTTTTCCATCAACGGAAAATTCTTCTGGGTGGAAGCCAAATCGTCCAGCCGAAGCATTGATTATGGAAAATATGCTGCTCTGTGCGAAAAGCTGAAAGTAACCTCCGACCGACTGCTTTTGGTCAACAGCGATTTGTCCGTTGAGGAGTGTGAAGGCGTTTCTTACTTCTGGAATTATCGTGTTGCAAATTGTGCAACGATTACGGGGGAATTGGAAAATATGGTTGCCAAACAAATTGAAACTGCCGGAAAAGCCGTTCCAAGTACAGACTGAGCAATAAGCAAAAAAGACCCTGAGAACCCTGCCGGATAAGCGGCAAAGTTCTCAGGGACTGTTTTATCGGATCTGCTCGACTTGCTTGGAGTCCTTTTCCTCCGCAAAGAACAGTTCCACATTCTTCTGTGCTTTTACGATTTCCTGCATCTCATCCCGTGTCTTTCGGTACTCTGGGTAGAGTGCTTTTTTCTTGGTGAGCAAAGCCGAATACTCTGCATTCAGGTCTTTCACTTTGGGCAGCTTTTTCAGGCCGGATTCATTGAAAGCGGCTTTCGCCGTCTTATGCAGCGTGACTTCTTCCCGGTGCGCTTCCAAAAATTTGGAGCTGTACCCGGATTTGCGGTAAGCATCGTATACAGGCCGGGTCTTGGCATAGTTGACGATGTGCGCCCGGAGGACGGCGATTTCTGCCATACGCTTCTCGGCGGCCTTGATGGAATCGCCCAGTTTGTGATAGCGAGAAAGTGCAGCATCAGCACGCTCTTTCAGGCCATCCGCACTGCCGATTTTCTGCTCCTGCAAAAAAATCAGCGTTTTGGACATCTCTTTCAAGTTGTACTTCTTCGCCCAGCGTTCGTAGCCGCCACCTTTGCCCTCGGCAAGTTTTGCTTGAATGTCAACCAGCAACTGGAACGGCTGCTCTTTGGGAGGTTGCTTCTGATGTGGGCGGTGTTCGGCTTTTCCGGCAATGACTGCTTTGATTTCATCCTCGCTGTACCCGGCACCCAGTGTCTTTAACCGGATAAAGCGTTTCTGCCGTGCGCCTTTAACGGAAGTGTATTTGCCGCGTTTGATTTCATAGCCCTGCTGTTCCAGCTTTTGCAGAAAATCTTCGTAGTCGGTGGGCTTCTGCTGCAAAATCTCGTCGATTACACTGCACAGCCGGTCGCGGTTGCTCTCCTTTGGTGGGTAAGTGATGCGCTTCTGCCGTTCCCGGTAAGGCTTCTTTTCAATGACTGACAGCTGATGCTCCAGACAAATCAGGTCGCTCAACCGCTGCACTGCCAGACCGGAAAAGAAAAAATCCCGGAATTTTCTTGTGCCGTCCAGAGTGGTCGAGTTATAGATAATGTGATTGTGGATATGCTCCCGGTCGGTATGAGTGGCAACGATAAAAGCGTGTTTGCCTTTCAGAAAGCGGGAGGCCAATTCGTAGCCAACTTGATTTGCTTCCTCTGCTGTGATTTCGCCGGGTCGGAAGGATTGCCGTATCTGATAGGCGATGACATTGCTTTTCTGGCTGCGCCCGGTGGCTTGCTCGTATAGCTTTTTTGTGAGCATGAACTCCTCATCCACGGTAAGCGGGCTGCATTGATAGCTGCTGACAAGTTCGCCCCTTTCAGTCTTGTCGGGATTCTGCGCATAATCAGTGCGGTCTTTCAGGCAGGCGGCGATAGATTTTCCTTTGTGCTGATGCAGTGCGATCAGACGAGTAGCAGCCAGAGCAGATCACCCCCTAAATGAAAAAGCCGCCCGAAGGCGGCAAAAGATTCAAAATCAAATCACGTCCCGGAGCCAACCGCTGAATCGTTCAACGCCCGCCACCATCGCAGTTGCGCTGACAAAAAGAACAAAGCAGAGAAATTCAGCAACCAGCAGAATCAAAAACTGATCCCAAGTCTGGCGGTAGACGGTGTAGATGCCGCAGCCAAAGATATACAGCATCAACGGCGCGACAACATAGCTGGACAGAGTGAGCAGCCACTTTGCCATCAGAGCCAGAAAAGCCACAAACAGAGAGACCGGGGCAAGCACCATTTTGAACAGAAACCTCATATCGAACACCATCCTTCCTTTTTCCGCCCCAATTATAAAGGTATCGGCTACTGCCTTGCAAGGATGTCAACCGTTATGTAAGCCCGCAGTCCTCCTGCTGCGGGATTTTTTTAGAGTTCCGAAAGTTTGGCGAGAAGTTGCTTGCCGATAGCTATCAGCTCATCCAACCGACTACGCAAGTCCTCTAAATCGGCGGCATAGAGCTGCCCGCTTTCATTGGCCCGTTTCGCCACCTGATTCAGGTTGTTGCTGCAATTCTGAAGAAGGTACGCCATCCGACGCAGCTGTGGTAAATCAAGATTCAGGCAGTAACCATCCAGAGCCATTTTTCGCAGATAAGAGCCAATGCTCAAAATACCGCAACTTTCCATCTTCTGACGAATGCGTTCCAGTTCGACTTTGCTGACACGAAAATGGATCTGCTGGTCACGGCGCTCCGTCACCGGGCATCACCATCCTTATCCAAGTAAGATTTGAATGGTCGGACAGGCTCCACTTTATCAGCCTTTTCTTCCAGAGCTGCCAGCACAGAGGGGCGGGCATCCGGCTTTTCTTCCGCTTCGGGTTCTGTCCGGCTGGACTGATGCTCCATGTTCAACAGCGCATCCAATTCTGCAAGGCGGGCAGACTTGGTTTGCAGTTCTTCCTCCTGCGCAAACGGCTTGGCGATTTCAACCTCTGCGGCCTGCTTCTGCTGTTCCAGAGAATCCAGTGCGGCATCAGCATCGGCAATGCGGTCGGCAAAATTGCCGATGGCATTGTCCAGACGGACGATGTTGCCGCGAGGGTCATCGCCCAGCGGTACCGGATAACTCAGCTCGCCGCGGAGAACGATTTGATGCTCATTCTTGAAACTGTCAAAGCGAATGTTCAGCTCAAAGCCGCGATAGGTGCCCAGCAGCATCATATCCGCATTCGGCATCTCCTTGCAGGCGAGCATCAGCCGCTCACCAGCTGCTTTTTTCTCATCGAACACCATGCCCTTGATCGTCATGCCGCAGAAGTTCTCCTTATCCTGCGGGTGTGCGTCTGCGATTTGGGCATCGTTTTTCAGAGCCGCAATACGGTTCTTCGCTTTCTGAATTTCCTCCGGGTAATGCTTGAGCAGCTTATCTTCCAGACGATATTTCTGGTTCTGGTAATCCGAGCGCAGCACCTTGAGCTTTGCTACCTGCACATCCAGATCCATCTTTTCCCGGATGCGCGGGTCGCCTGCGCATAAGGCCTTGACCTCGGCATACGAAAGAGCCTGCTCATCCACATCATCACAGGAGCGCATCGGAGATTTGCTCGTCATGATCTGCGAAATAAACTTCTGCTTGTTTTCCAGCGTTTGCCAGAGGTAGGCGTCGAATGTCCCCTCCGTGACGTAATTATAGACGTAAACTTGTTTGTTTTTGTTGCCCTGACGGATGATTCGGCCGTTGCGTTGGGTCATATCGGACGGTCGCCAGCCTACATCCAGATGATGCACGGCCACCAGCAGGGTCTGGACATTGGTGCCTGCGCCCATCTTTGCAGTGCTGCCCAGCAGGACACGCACCTTGCCGCTGCGGACTTTGGAGAACAAATCCGCTTTCTTACCTTCAGTATCAGCGTTGTGGATGAACTCGACCTCCGATTCCGGCACCCCGGCGGCAAGCAGCTTTGTGCGAATATCATCGTAGACATTGAACGAGCCGTCTCCCTTGGGCGTGGACATATCGCAGAAAATCAGCTGCGTCAGATTATCCTCTTTGGTTTCGTTCCAGATACGCAGAACATTGTCGACGCAGGCATTCAGCTTGCTGTCCGGGTCATCCGGGGTGAGCGGATTCATCAGCCGCTGGTCAAGGCCGATTTTACGTCCGTCCGAGGTGATCTTCAGCATATTGTCCACCGAGGGGTCAACCGCACCGCTATGCACCTCAGCAGCACGTTCGCTCAGGGATTTCACCATGTCCTGCTGGATCTCCGATGGTTTGACCACGACAGTTTCAAACTTGGCTTCCGGAACAGGCAGATGCAACTGGTCGGAAGTCTTGATGTCCGCTGCCTCCTTGAACATATTCATCAGCTCCGGCAGGTTAAAGAACTTGGCAAAACGTGTGCGCGCACGGTAGCCGGTTCCTTCCGGCGCAAGCTCAATGGCCGTGGTGGTCTCGCCAAACGTAGAAGCCCATGCATCAAAGTGGGTCAGTTGTTTCTGCTGGAGAGTGCTGTACTGCAAATAGCGCATCAGGGTGTACATTTCCGTCATGGAGTTGCTGATGGGCGTTCCCGTTGCGAAAATCACGCCGCGCCCGCCAGTCACTTCATCCAGATAACGACACTTGCCGAACATATCGCTGGACTTCTGTGCTTCGGAGGTAGAAAGGCCAGCAACATTGCGCATCTTGGTGTAAAGATATAGGTTCTTGTAGTTCTGGCTCTCGTCCACAAATAACCTATCTACGCCTAATTGTTCAAATGTGACCACATCATCCTTGCGGTCGGTGGACTGTAGCTTTTTCAGTTTCACCTCCAGTGTTTTCCGTGTCTTTTCCATCTGTTTCACGGTAAAATGCTCACCGGACTGTTCTTTGGCCTCTGCAATGGCATTTTCGATTTCCTCGATCTGATCTTCGATGATCCGTGCCTGCCGTTCCGCAGAAAGAGGGATTTTCTCAAACTGCGAGTGGCCGATAATGACGGCATCGTAGTCGCCGGTTGTGATGCGGGCGCAAAAACGCTTTCGATTGGCGGGTTCAAAGTCTTTCTTGCTGGTAACGAGCAGCTTTGCATTGGGGTATAGCCGCAGGAACTCGCTGGCCCACTGCTCGGTCAGATGGTTGGGTACCACGAACAGGCTTTTCTGACACAGGCCCAAACGCTTAGATTCCATTGCCGAAGCTGCCATCTCAAAACTTTTGCCGGCACCCACCTCGTGGGCGAGCAGGGTGTTCCCACCATAAAGCACATGAGCAACTGCATTGCGCTGATGTTCCCGCAGATTGATCTCCGGGTTCATACCGACAAAATGGATATGGCTTCCGTCATACTCGCGGGGCCGGGTACTATTGAACAATTCGTTATACTGCTTCACCAGCAGATTCCGCCGCTGCGGGTCTTGCCAAACCCAGCCTGCAAAGGTATCCTTGATGGCCTGCTGCTTCTGCTGGGCAAGCATCGTCTCCTTTTGGTTCAGGACACGCCGCTCTTTACCGTCCTCCTCAATGGTATCATAAATGCGGCAGTCCCGCAAATTCAAGGTGTCCTCCAAAATCTTGTAGGCGTTGGCCCGGTGGGTGCCGTAGGTTTCGGTGGACATGATATCATACATTCCGGCGGCAGATTTGTTGCCGATGCGCCATTCGGACGTAAATGGAGAGTAGCGGACTTGGATCAGGTTGTTATAGCGGATGCGGTAGGGCGGCTGAAAAGTCTCCATCATAAACTGCTGCACAATGGCGGGATTCAGCCATGTGGCACCCAGTCGGATGTCGATTTCTGATGCTTCAAGGTCCTTCGGCTGCGCTTTGGTCAAAGCCTCCACATTGATCTTGAACTCCGGGTGGCTTTCAGCGGCAAGCTGAGCCATGCGCAGTTTATTCCGCACATTGCCGGAAAGATACTCGTCCGCAGGTTGCCAGCCGGCTTCCGGGTCGTCTGCATCGGCGGCGGGATCTTTGAAAATCACACCGGACAGTTCGGTGGTAATGCGCCTGTACTCGCCGGGTGTGCCCAGCAGTTCTGCCATATAAGGCAGGTCTACTTTGCCGTGTTCCCCGATGGACACTGCCAGTGCTTCACTGGGGGTATCCACGCTGGTGACAACACGCTCTGGCCGAATCGTCCGCTTGGTGAACATATCTGCCTTGGACTTAAGATTTTTATTCTCGTCCAGATTCTCCAGCGAGCAGAGCAGATAGTAGGAACTGTCATCATCGAACAGGCGGGCATTTTTCTTGTCGTTAATCAGGCCGTATTTTGCAGTAAAGGCATCGTAGGCGGCGTTCAATTTTGCTTGCGATGCCTTAATGTCCTCGTCCGGGAAGTCATTCAGCTGCTGCTGAATCAGTTCGTTGACGATCTGCCGCAACTCCACCATACCAGCTACACGGCCTTTGGCGTTGTCGGACAGTTCAATCTGCGTCATGATAGAGTTCTCTCGGTAGTAGATCTCGCCATCAACAACCGTATAGCTAAAATTCTTCACAGTTGGGTCTGCAGGCAGCGTTTTGCGCTGTGCTTCCGCATCTGCGACGTCCGGGGCAGCAATCTCCACCGCAGTGTAATTGCCCTCAATATGCTGTACCGCTTCTGCAAGCTGGTCTGCCAGCACTGCACCCTCAATGGGTGCAACGGTCAGGTCGTGACCGTACTGGGTGCTTTCCAGTTCCAAATTTCCCAACACCATTTCCGGGTGGTCTACGAAATACTGGTTGATGGCAAAGCCGTCCTCGGTCTTGCCAAGCTGTACCCAGTCCGGCTCATGGTCGATGGGGCGGTCACGCTTCTGCAAAAAGATAATGTCGCTGACAACATCTGTGCCAGCGTTGGCACGGAACGCATTATTCGGCAGACGGATGGCACCCAGCAGATCGGCACACTCCGCCATGTGCTTGCGGGCGGTGCTGTCCTTGCTGTCCATAGTGTAGCGGCTGGTGACAAACGCCACTACGCCGCCCGGTCTGATTTGGTCGATGGCTTTCGCAAAGAAATAATTGTGGATACTAAATCCCAGCTTGTTGTACGCCTTATCGTTGACCTTGTAGTTGCCGAAGGGAACATTACCCACCGCCAAATCGTAGAAATCACGGCGGTCTGTGGTCTCAAAGCCAGCTACGGTAATGTCAGCCTGCGGGTACAGTTTTTTCGCAATGCGCCCAGTGATGCTGTCCAGTTCCACACCGTACAAGCGGCTGACCTGCATGGTGTCCGGCAGCATTCCAAAGAAATTGCCTATACCCATGGACGGCTCCAGAATGTTACCGCTGTGGAAACCCATGCGCTCCACGGCATCATAGATACTACGAATGACGGTAGGGCTGGTATAGTGGGCGTTCAGGGTGCTGGAACGGGCAGCAGCGTACTCATCCTCGGAGAGCAGCCCTTTCAACTCTGCATATTCCTTTGCCCAACTATCTTTGCCGGGGTCAAAGGCATCCGCCAGACCGCCCCAGCCCACATATTGCGAAAGCACCTGCTGCTCCTCGGCGGTGGCACCCCGGTGCTCCTCCTCCAAACGAAACAGAGTTCGGATGGCTTCGATGTTCCGGGCATATTTCTGCTTTGCGCCGCCTTCGCCTAAACGGTCGTCCGTGATGCGGAAGTTCCCGGCAGGCGCAGCGTTCAAGGCTTCATCCAAGGCAGCGGCATCCGGGAAGGTCTGCACCTCTCCGTCCATTACAGCAGAGATGGGCAGTTCGTCCAGTTCTTCGTCAGACGGCTCCGGCTCGTCCTTGTCTGCTAAAAATTTTGCGTGTTCGACTTTGAGCCACTCGGCGGCTTCTCTGTCTGCAACTTCTTTTTTCAGATTTTCCAGATAAGATTCTGCCTGCTTCTCGTTAGAAAACTGTGGAACGGCGTGATTGGTTTCATAGTAGTCATCATAAAGATCATCCCAGATAGCAAAAAGCGGCATTTTACCGTCAACGACTTTTCGGACAGAGAAACGTTCGTATTCAGGCACTTCGGATTCCTTGGCGATGGCTTCTGCCTGCGCCAGCATTTTATCCACACGCTGAGCAGTCGCACTCTGTCGCAGCCCCTGCTCAAACTGCTGCTTGTTAATAACCTCATTGTCCCAAGACTGCCCGTGCGCACTGGTGTCGATGCGCACATCGGTTTCGCCAACATAGCCGATGGTACCTTCAATCGTTCTGGTGGGCAGGTCTACCACAACTTCATCCCCGACATTGTAGTTGGATGCTTCCTGTCTGGTAGCACGCTGTTCCTTTTCCTCATCTGTCAGATAGCGGTCGGACTGAATCATAAGGTCGATATACTTTTCCACCTGCGCCCATTTCAGGGTGATTTTCTGGTGGTCGGGATAATGAACAAATTCCAGACCCTTCCAGTCGTGGTTGACGAAGCCTCGACTGCCATCCAGATAATCGTGGGAGTGCCCACCGATGCCGTACTCCTTTGCCAGTGCTTTGGCACAGAGTTTGCGGTCAGGCTGGGTCTGGTACAGCGCAATAATGCGCTGTTTGCCGCCTGTAAACCCTGAACCATGCCGCCGCAGCTCGTTCTCAATTTCAGCCTGCGACAAAACAAAAGCGGAGGGCGTTTTTTCGCTCTCCGCTTGGTCGATCTTCTCAATTTGCTGGGCTTCGGTGGGGATGTTCGCATCCAGAAAACTTAGCTGTAGATCAGCTCCGTCATCACCAGTTCCTCTGCCTGCGCTTTCAGACTGTTCATGTGCTGCACCCACATCAGTTGGTCCTGCGCTTTGTCCGGGGCTGGGTCCTGCTTCAGAAGCTGCTCCATGGTCTGCTGCATCCGGCTCTCTGCTGTCTGCTCCAGTTCCATCAGATGCGGGTACAGCGTCCCGTTCAGGAGCATCGAATTGTACAGTACCGGGCGATACTGCATCAGGTACGTCCGGCGCAGCCTGCCGTACTTGCCCAGCGGCTTCCGGGGCTGGTTCAGGGTCAGGTTCGGGAGCTGGTAGTCCCCGACGGTCGAGTAGGTCACGTTTCTGCTGTTCGTATTCATATTGGCTCCTTTCTGCATTGCGGCGGCGAATGGTTGTTTTTACGGTGCGCTCGATGTTACGCAGCACCTCCCGGCTCATGTCGCTGACGGCTGCGCCGAGGGCGTAGACACTATCCGGGGTGGAAAAATTGTAGATTGCCTGAAAATCGTCCTTGTCGAACCACCCGGCAGGCTCAATGCCGCAGCGTTCCAGCAGCGTGTAGGTGACGCTGATGGCGGCGGCAGACTTGAACTGCATCTCCACCCCGGCTTCATCATAATCCATCAAGAGCGAACCGTCAACGATGGCACGAATGTCCCCGCCGTTGTTGTCCCAGTAATCCGCCACCAGTTTCCCCGCAACATCCGCAAGCTGCTGGCTGACACGCTCGCCGCTGATGCCGTAGGTCTTGCTCAACATTTCCGAAACCGGCTGCACCAAATCGGGACCGAGCTGCCACACCTCCGGGTCACGGGAATTGCGGCGCACCCCGGTGTCGCTTACGTCAAAGACGTAGTGCAGCCGGGGGAAGCCGCTGGATTCGTCCAGCAGAGCGATGCCCTTGGCACCTCGGCGCACATAGCGGTTCATCCGATTGTTCCAGATGTCGAAGTCGGCGCAGGCGGTGGCATCCGGGCGCTGGGCGTAGATCATGAGCTGGTCGGCAAAAGGGTACTTGTACAGCCGGGATGCGGTGGTCAGGTAGTCCGTCCAGCTTTCCCAATACCGGGTCAGGCCGTTGGCCGTGCGCTGGGCAAGGGCGAGATATTCTTCGGTTTTGCTTGGCATTTTTGCCTCCTTTTTTAGATTTTAGGGTATAAAAATAGCGGGCAACCATTTTGGGGTTGCCCGCTGGAAAGTGTATTGAGATAAGATTATTTGCTATTGTCCTTTATGTACTTCATAACGCAGCACCCCATCACGATGACGGGAAGCACGGTTCGTAAACCGAGGTCGCCGACCCGCACATTTACATCAATCACAAGCCCTGCAAACCATGCCGCTAAAGTGAAAACAGTTGCCCATCCATAACTCATGAGAATTCATCTCCTTAATCTATAAAGTTACAGCTTCATAATGAGAAAATGTTTTGCGAACATCAAACACGCCAATGACTTTATTGTATTTTTTGCATAGAAAAGCGTTTGGTATCTTTGTCTGTCCTAATAAAATGCTGGAATTGCCAATACTGTGCCATTCCTGATAGGAAATTCTTCTAAGTCCTTTTTTATCAAACTCGTCTTTTGGAACCCACCCAACTGAGATACCAGCGGAAATCAATCCTCCCGCAAGCATTTCTTCTCCACAAATAGGACATTTCATATCAGCGTCTCCTAATCAATAGTACACTAAAAGATTTGATTTCACCACTTGATCTTAAATGGAATCAGTTCGCCAGAAACAATCCCAAAGAAATACAAAAGCCCGATTTCGATAGCAACACAGATTATCAGCAGAAGATTTGCAAGAGCTTTACTGTCGCTCAATTCTTCAATATTTTTTCGGTATTGGACAAAGACCCACATTTCAGAGGTGAAAAACAAAATGTAAAGGAGGCTGCTCCGAAAAAAAGCCATCATATTCGATAGCGCATAATTGATAAGAATAAGATTTATGGAATGAATAGCGACATCCAAAATCTTTGGGAATTTTCGTTTCATACACAGACACTCCAAACCTACAGTTCGGTTTCCACCGCAAGCTGCTCCTGTTTTTCTTTTTCGTCAGCGATTTGGACGTCAATATCTTCGCGCATCTTTTTCAGAAGTGCGAGGACTCGCTTGATTTGACCCTTGGTGTTTTCCACCCTGCTCTGTGCCTGATTGATGTGATCCAGAACTGCCCAGTCTGCAAAGAGGCCGT
>OGZI01003085.1_pt1 | contig 12280 bp, 16 predicted proteins | sample 1576711 | NCBI WGS metagenome assembly OGZI01 (sample SAMEA3541482, study PRJEB24748) | human gut metagenome | biome: human gut; feature: human-associated habitat; material: faeces | place: China | collected 2012
AGGAGCCTTCGCCTGTTTTCAGTCAGGATTGCGGACTTGTTTCGCAATTACCTAACTTACTTTTATATAGCTACACCATATTGGTCAAAAATCCATGTTTGACCTGTCTCAATCATTTTAATCAAATATTTTGCCTTAACCTCTTCTAAAAACTCATTAATTGCATCTGGATGATTTTTTAAAAACCATTTTATATGATTTTCAATATAATCAATTCTAATCTTAGCATCATTCAAATCATTAGGACATCTTTTCATTTTTTCATCAATACTGTCAAATCCCGAAAATGGTTCATTTAGTCGTTCCTTAGTCATTTGAATATACTCAGGATTAATATCGATTCCTATACTTCTTCTATTCAGTTGTTGACAAACCCTCAAGCAAGTCCCCGATCCAACAAATGGATCTACAACCAAATCTCCCTCTTCGCTTGATGCTAAAATCATTCTTTCATATAATCCCTCCGGCTTTTGAGTTGGATGTTTTTTTCGATTTTTATTACAATAATGCATATGTGAAAACTCCCACACATTTCCCGGATTAGCTCCACGCATATTATTAACTGAGCGATAATATTTTTGCGGAACACGAATCGAATCTAAGTTAAATAAAAATTTCTTGGGATTTTTTGTAAACATTAATATATCATCATGTCTTGGACTAAATCCTTTAGTTTTTCCAATTCCTTGTGTATAAAACCATGTAATCCAACTATTAAATGTCATTCCCAATTCTTGTTCTAAAATTGTGTATATATATGAGATATATTTCATGCCCATAAAAACATATATTGTCCCATCTGGTTTTAAAACTCTTTTCGCTTCGTTTAGCCATATTCTACTAAACTCAATATAATCTTCAAATTCCAGCTTATCTTGACTTGTACCATAATCTTTATTTAAATTATACGGAGGATCTGTCACAATTAAATCCACACTATCATTCTCTAATTTGCAAAGTTCCTCAACAACATCTCCGCAAATCGCATTCAATTTTTTATCCATTTATTTTTTTTAGCCTCTCTATAAAAATCATCAATACTTCTTCTTGAACTATGTAAATACTTACTATCTAACAATTTACACATTTCCCAAGTTGTCCTATATTGATATGTGACATAATGTATATCTTTAATTTGAATTTGTCCCGTTCCTAATGCTGGATTATAATTAATGTCTGCATCACTAATATATTTTAAATCATATGCATTATAATCAACAATTTCCATTATTCCATCCATCAGTTTTGTACGTTCATTTCTTTGAACATATACTTTATGTTTAATTGACAAAATTATAAACATAAAATCCGGATCCTTAACATAAGCAGTTCTTATTCTGCTAAAACTCGTGATATTCGGACCTTTACCACTATTAGGAATATCATTTGCAGTCGCTTTTACATCTACATTTCCTGTTATTGATTTATCGTCTTTTTTAAATTGCAAGATTATATCTGCCATTCCAAGGCGTTCTTGAGCCTCTACATTTACAAGTCGATACGGATTATCCATATCATCCCTTATCCCTGCAAACACTTCTCCAGCCCAAGCTTCAATCATGGGGCCTGCAATTTTATTTATATTTTCTAATGGAAGTCCCATGCGTAAGTTAGTATTAATGACAATCTTATTGTCACCCATTTCTTTTTGTCTATCAAGAATTAAATTCATCTGTCTAATTACAAACTCACTATTTTCTTTATAATCAGGCGATTCTACCGGTACTTTAAAAATCATATCTTCATATTGCATTTTATTTTTTCCTTTCTCCATTCCGTTATAGATCATTTTATATTTAGCTTACAAATTCCATAATATCCCCAATATTGCAATTGAGAACCAAACATACCTTATATAGACTTTCTAAGGAAACATTTTCCCCTTTTCCCATTTTAGCTAATACATTAAAACTGATTCCAGCCATTTCTTTTAAATCTGTTCGATTCAATCCTTTATCAATTAATAGTTTCCATAATTTATCATAACATACCGACATATCATTTCTCCCAATGTGTTATTTCCTATGTTTATATTAGGATACCATATTTCACCTCATACCTCAAGATATTCTCCCGAAAAAATGAGATTTTACAGAACATACTTTCTGTCCATTATAACTTGTAAAGTAGAGAGCAAGCCATTTTCCGACTTGCTCCCCATCATGTTATTTTTACTGATAAATCATCTCTTTATCCACAATCTCCCTTGCACACACCTGTATGTTATTCATTCTACCTACCCATTCTAATGCGTTATCAACCTTTAACTGTTCGGTAATTCCTTGTGCCTGTTTCATCTGCTCTACAATCCTTTCAAAACGTTCCTGTGCCTGTTCCTCTATATCTGCCAGATAACTGTTCAATCCGCCATTCATCAGCAGATCCAGATATACAGTCCTGCGGTATTCCTTCAAATACTGTAAATGTCTTTGTCCCCATACTCCGACAAATCTCGGTTCTTCTTCCTCCGGCAAGGTAAGGTTGGGGATAAAGTAATCTCCACATCTTACATAAGTGCCGCCCATTTCTTCAAAAATTGTTTTCTTCATTTTCTGTTCCACCTTTCTCATCGTTCTCTGTCCATAGATTTCTTCTTTGCTGACTGTTTTGGCTGTTGTCTGATTTCCTGTTGGTAACGGTGCAATTTTTTCCGTATGCTTGCCTTTTTCGGCGGTTCTGATGAATGCCCTTCCTTCTGTTCTGTCTGATTTTCCCATTCCCACAGCTCCTCATTGTATTCCCGAATCAACTTTTCCGATTTCTGATATATCTTTGCGAATGACTGAACATCTGGATACCCTGCCTGTTTTACAGTCTGCTCCATATCTGTGTGGATACGTTTCTCCTGTTTCTCTGCCTGTTCAATTTTTCCCTCTATGGATTTTCGTGCTTTTCCTTTGAAAAATCCCGTTGTCTCGGAAAGCTGTTTCTTCAATGAGGAAATCTCCTGCTGTGCTGACTTCATCGCCTGTGACTGCTTCTGAAGTTTTTCCACCAACTTCCGCATATCGTTCCATTCCTGTAAATCAATCTTCGGTACTGGCTTCGGCGGCAGCTTAAACATGAAAATCATTTCCTGTAAGAAGTCTTTCGCACCTCGGATAATCTGCTGAAACATATCCGGTAACCAACCATGTGTCCGTATAGATTGCAGTGTTTTGTCTGTGATTTTCTCCCGCTTGACCGTTAAAATATCTTCTTCGGAAACACCCTCAACCAATGCTACATCTACCGTCCGATTCCATTCCTGTCTTACTGCATTATCTGCTCGTATTTCTGCTTCTTTCGGATTGTTCTTTCCGATTTTCTTTGTTGCCAGATACACACTTCCCTGTTGAAATACAGATAGCTTTTCGGATTCTTCTTTCACATGGCTGTTAATGATTTCCGTAAACATCTCTTTGACTTCTCTGGTAAACGCATCGCTCTTAAACCACTCATCTTTCTTAGTAAAAATATGGCTCTCATAAACTTCCCCTTTGGGAATAATGCTACATCCTACCCGAAGATTTCCCTGCTCATCTAAAATCTCTTTCTTCGTGCGTCTGTGCTTACCCTGTTCATCATAAAACATATTTCGGGTAGCAATTTTCACTTCCGGATGTTCCAGTATTTTCCGTTCACTGAATACAAGATGAATATGGTAATTGGTCATTCTTTTGTTATGATGAAGTGCCGCACTGCATTCCACACTATACCTTTTATGAAAGCTGTCCGTGAAAAGCCTTACTACATCATCTGTCTTGTACTCAACAAAATTTTCTGGAAGTGCAATGATAAACTCTCGTCCTTCAATACATTTCCCAGACGTTCCGCTTGCCTTAAAATCTAACTGATTCTCTCTCGCAAGATTTTTCCAAAACTCCGGTGTTGCTCCTTCCGTCTGATAGGTCGCATAGAGATGTTCCTGTCTTTTGGGATTGGAAATATAATCAATTCTTCCTGCCACATCAGACAGCTTGTTTTGTCTGATAAATGAATGTCTGCCTATAAGCATTCTCCTTTCCGGCTCTCGCCTGCTCTTACTGTGAGTAGGTGCATAGGCACCTGTTTACGAACTTATCCACCTGTCGGCGATTGCCCCCTGCAAGGGCGAAATACACAAAGCATAAACGAAGTTTGTGCGATGGGTGTATTTCGCTCTCAAACGCCGAGGGCTTTATAAGGTGTTATCTTCCTCTGTCATGTTCCGACTTGGACTTTTTATTTTGGGCGTATCCGCCCTTTTTATTTGCCTGTATCCGGGCTTATCCTGTCTGATTTATTCCGGTATCCTTGCACGGACATACTCCAGATCACCGCAATAGGGTGTTCCCACCAGATACCATTCCATTGCAGGATTCATCTCCATCCTTGTCCGTACCCACTGGTCATCCACCAGAACTTCCATACACTTTCCGCAGTGAAATCCTCTATCAATCCATAAGTCCATTGACAGTAATCCATATCTTCCATTTTCACAGTTATAACCTAATCTTCCTTCTCTCATTGCATGATTCTCCTTTCCTGATTTCTCCTTGTCTGCTATCCACAGGGGCGTGCCACGCTCCTGTTCTTATCATCAAGGAAGAATTACCAACGGAAACTCTCCTGCACTCCTCGTCTGTCCAGATACTCTTTTCTCGCCCGTTCCCGTTCTTCCTCTGTCGGGGCAGTTTTGAATTTTCCATACAGGTCACGCATGACCATCCTGTCTAATTTCTTCTCCAGCTCCTGCTTGATTTCTCTCTCGCAGCTCTCATCTTCAACCAAGTGAAAACGGAGCAACTGCATAAATAACTCCTGTGATATTTGCACATTTCCCATCTTATCCATCCTTTCCGTGACAGTACGTGACGGTATGTGACAGTCGTGACGGTTATTTTGATACCGCCCCGCTGTCAAAAATACTGTCACAACCGTCACGTACTGTCACGCATTCTCTGTATTGTCTTTCCAGAGCCTTAGTTTTCGTCCTTCGTGGACACGCTCACTCCGAAAGAGAATCCCATGTTCTGTATACAACCGTCCTGCAAGAACGTTCAGTTTTCTTGTGATAACGTGCGGTTGAATGTCCACATTTATCAGTGCAACAAGTGCGGTTGGCGAACCTTCCCAGTAAGGATTGTCCTTCATAACAAGCTCCGCAATCTCATCCAGTAACGGCTCCGGCGGCTCTTTCCATAACTCCGTCTCCGCCTTTTGTAAATCCCACAACAGGGTTTCTGTATTGCGGATAAGATACAACTTCTGGTCTTGCTGATCTCTACCAGACACTTCCAATGTTGCGGCATTGCCTGTCCGTTTTTCTTTCTGAAGAAGAAATGCCCCGTCTGCCGCTCCAAGCAGTCCACTTGTTCCGGAAATCATATCAAACTTATCATCTGCATTCTGTTTTCTTGTGTGGTGTACCAGCAACAGACAAAGTCCGTGAGCATCCGCAAAACTTTTCAGCCTTGCCATAATCTGATAATCATTTGCGTAACTGTAATTATCACCGCCAACTTCACGCACTTTTTGAAGCGTATCAATGATAATCAGCTTCGTGTCCTTATGCTCTGCCACAAATCTTGCAAGCTGCTCATCCAGTCCATTTCCAAGCTGACTGGCAGAAACAGAAAAGTATAGATTATCGGTGCTTTCCGTCCCGAACATCCGGTACAGACGCTCCTGCAGACGGCGGTAATCATCCTCAAGTGCCAGATACAGCACCGTCCCTTTTCGGGTGGTATAATTCCAAAGCGGTGTACCTGTGCTAACATGGTAGGCAAGCTGTGCCATCAGAAAACTTTTTCCCAGTTTGGGCGAACCTGCAAAGATATAAGTGCCGGGGTAGAGCAGACCGTCAATCAACGGCTGCTTACTCCGATACTGTGTGTCAAACAGTTCATTCATGGAAATGGTCTGGAGATAGGACGGGTCTGATCGCAGCTGCATTTCTCTCTGCAATTCCTCAAAACTCTTGATATTTCCACCATTCTCGGATATACTACTTGTAGTGTTTTTAGAAGTCGGCTGCTCCGTATCTGCGCCAACAGATACATCCGGGGCAATCATTTCTTTTTTATTTTCCATCTTCGTCCTCTCCTTTCAGACCGCCCAGAATAACAGCGATTAGTTCAATGACATTCAGCAGTTCCTCATCCACGCTGTTCCCTGCTTCAATCCGCTTTAATTCTGTAAGGACAGCGGCAAGTTCCGTTTTAAGTGCCTTGAATACTCTGGGATTGCCCTGTACCACTACATCCTGATTCAGGCAACGGCGGTAGCAGTATTCCTGCTTCGGCAGTCCTGATAAGGCAACAGCCTTGTTGATGAGTTCATTTTCTTCGGGCGATACCCGAAACCCTACTGTGATGTTTCTCCAACGGTTTTTGTTATCTCTGTTCTTAGCTGACATTTTCAAACTCTCCTTTCCCTAAATCGTCTAATCTATCTGCCATTTCCGTCTGCTTTGACGGGAACAGATGAGCGTACTGGTAAGTGATGTCAATGCTTTCATGCCCTACACGGTCTGCAATCGCCACCGCTGAAAATCCCATATCAATCAGCAAACTGATGTGGCTATGTCGTAAATCATGAATACGGATTCGCTTTACTCCTGCGGCTTTCGCACCTCTGTCCATCTCATGATGAAGATAACTTTTTGTGACTGTGAAGATTCATTCTTTCTTCTTCAGTCCGTAAAGCATCTGCAAATACTCCTGCATTTCTTCACAGAGGAACTTCGGCATTTTGATAATGCGGTTACTTTTCTTTGTTTTCGGTGTGGTAATCACATCTTCTCCGTGTAATCGTTGATAGGACTTGTTGATTCTGACCGTTTCTTTTTCAAAATCGAAGTCAGCGGCAGTCAGTGCCAGCAGTTCTCCCTCCCGGATACCGCACCAGTAAAGCATTTCAAAAGCGTAAAAGGAAACAGGCTTGTCCATCATCTCGAATGAGAATTTCTTATATTCTTCTTTCGTCCAGAACAGCATTTCCTTATGTTCCTCACTTCCCATATTTCCCGCTTTGGCGGCAGGATTGGAACGCAACTCATAATACCGCACCGCATGATTAAAGATAGCGGATAACTGATTGTGCAGCGTTTTCAGATAGGTCTGTGAGTATGGCTTTTTCTTTTCGTCCCGATAGGCAAGCATCTCATTCTGCCATGCGATAATCTCTTTTGTGGAAATCTCGCTGATTTTCAGCTTGCCGAAATAAGGTAAAATCTTCGTGCGGATGATATGCTCCTTCGTCAGCCATGTGTTCTCCTTCAGACGGCTTTTCATATCCCGAATATACAGTTCGGTAAAGACTTCAAAACTCATATCCATATCAGAGGAGTTCTGCAACTGGAACATTCGCTCCCATTCCTGTGCTTCTTTCTTGGTAGCAAAGCCACGCTTGCATTTCTGTTTACGCTCGCCTTTCCAGTTGACATATCTCGCCATCACATACCATGTTCCATTGCTCTCGTTCTTGAATACCGGCATTATTCGTCCTCCTTCCCTGCTCCATAGAGTCTTTCATAGAAATACTGGCGGTTTACCCGTCCTGAAATAGTAATAAAGCCTTTTGCTTTCAGTTCCTCATTCAGCTGACGGATTAGCTTGTAGGCATACGGCTTGGATACGCTTAGTTCCTGTGCCACTTCTTCGGCACAAATAAATCTGTTCTTCATATAATCAACCCTTTCTTTCGTTTTTATTGCCGTTCTATCCGAATGAAGTTCCAGCAGGTATTCCCTGTTCGGCACTGTGCTGTCCCGATATACCGTAGTAGATCAGGCGCTTGCTTGCTGTCTGGCAAGTTCTTGGCGGTTTATACTGTTCGGACGGTCATTTTGTTTTTATTAAACTTATTTGCTTAATTTTGAACTTATTATACTAAGCATATTTGCTTGTGTCAAGTGGTTTTTCGGAAAACATTAAACTTTTTTGCTTTGTATTATCTTGACTTCTCTTAAACATATCTGCTATACTCATTGTAAAATACATACAAGGAGTGGACACGTTATGGCGATTGGAGAGAGAATCCATTTTTTCCGCATTCTGCGTGGGATGACACAGAAATATCTTGGTACGATTGTCGGCTTTCCTGAGCGAAGTGCCGATGTACGTTTAGCACAATACGAAACTGGAACAAGAAAACCGAAGGCAGAACTTACTGCTGCACTGGCACTGGCTCTTGATGTTTCTCCTCATGCCCTCGATGTGCCTGATATTGACAGCTATATCGGACTGATGCACACTTTATTTACTCTTGAAGATTTATACGGTCTGACTGTCAGTGAATCAGCAGACGGAGAAATCTGTCTGAAAGTGGATACTTCCAAAGGCAAAGACGCTCACGAACTCCGGAAAATGCTGTATGCCTGGAAAGAGCAGGCTGACAAGCTATCTTCTGAAGAAATCAGTAAAGACAAATACGATGAGTGGCGTTACCACTATCCGGAGTTTGATACTACGCAAACACGGGCAAAAGTTCCATCACAGGCACTTAGCGACGCTCTGGTCGAAATGTTCCAAGACCAGCTCAAGCCAGATAAATAAAGACGACAAAAAAGCCCTTAGCCATGAGTTTTATACCCACAGCTAAGGGCTTCGTTTATAATATGGATTTATTTGTTGCACAACCACCTGTCATCATTCTCTAACCCTAAAACCACTGGATTACAAGAATAATGGCTCTCATGCAACTGTTATCAATTTGTTATCAAAAGACTTCTTGAAGTGCTGCAAACCCGCATAAATACTGGGTTCTTAAAGCATTTCAAATTATTCAAACTCCTTGCAATTATAACATAATTGTTAAATATTTCTTGTTTTTTTACGGATTTATTTCTTCATAATATCCAAATTCCACACCTTATTTACAGTTTTACCATAAACAGGTATCATACAGGTATCACGAATATACTATCCTTGTTTCATATCAACATCTGACACCTTAGAATAAAAATTGTTAATGTAATTATTGATTATCGGTGTATCTATCGCTATCTGTTTTTCTACATCCGTAAAAGTCATCTCATTCCCAACTATTCCATTTTCTTCAAGGAGTAATGCCCAATCTAATATTTTATTTCTAACAGTACTCATAATTCTATATAACTCACTTTTTGAAACAAAAAACGCATATTTTGTTGGCATAAAATCTGTACTGTTATTAAAAAATTCTGTCATTGCCCCATTTACCGAAAAAGCGACTCTATCTTCGCTAGAATTGTATACATCTAAAAGAGAAGATATTGAGTTTGGAATGGGCATTCTTGAAGCTATATCTGCCACTTTTGCAGGTAATATCATTGGAATCCAACCATGATATGGATTCCATGCTTTTATTTCTCCTGTAATATTTCGATATTCTGGAATCTCCTTTTTATAGCCATTTTGCTCTTGATTAAGCCATTCTTCAAATTCTTTTAATTTTAATTTTTTAGCAACAAGATATGCTTTTCGTATCAATGATTCAATAGAGATTTTTTCATCTAATGCTTCTCTTTGAAGTTCAATGACTATACCACCCATATATGCCTCCTACACTCTACTCAAAAGAGTAACAATACCAGAAGCAATTAAACTACCTGCCACACCTATGGACAAGTTTTTAATATCATTTAGCAAAGCCTTTATTCTACTGGGATTTTCTTCCTTTTGCACCAAATCCTCTATTTCGTCGATTTTATTTCGCATTTCCAAAGCATTTTCTCCATACTCATCATCCAAAAAAGAATCATATTTTTTTATCTTTTGAATGATTTCAGCCACTTCAGCATAATCAAACCCTTGATTAACTGATTGAGATTGTGAAGAATTAACCGTACCTTGTTGAATTTGTACACCGGTAACTTCTCCATAAAAATTATTGGTATTATTCGTAATTCTTTGATTTTCTTTCATTTGAATCTCCTTCTCCTTAAAATACTCAATTCCATCTATAGTCAATATAACCTGCACCTCGCCAGAAATAAATACTGTACTATTACTGCTAATACAATTATGTAGTTTCAAATCATCCATTATATTTCCAACATTAAATTCAATGTTTGGAATTTCACTAAACATATCTAATGTACAAGTGACAATATCACTTCCATTTTCTTCTCTTTTTTCCAATACTATTTTCAAAAATTTCTCACTATCTTTACGCAATCCTACGCCTTCCCTCACTATCGTCCTCTTTTTCATTTCTTGTTCTAATTCTTTCTGTAATTTTTTAATGCCATTTTTATTCAGCTTTACTGATATAGACATTATGAAAACACCATTTAACCTTTCTGATCCTATTTCTACATGGTGCTAGCACCATGTAATTATATCCACCAAGGAAATGTGCAATCGCTCCTGTTACGCAACCAAAATCCAATTTGAACGGTAAAGGTATAAAGTATCGCCCATATCATTTCGGCACTTCCAAGCCCTTATAAAACAAGCGTTTCAAACCCTCTAAAGCGTAACAACAAAGTCTACGCAATTTGATAAAGGAACGCCGGGACAGGCGTTACCTGCCCCTATGCTTCTCTTTCCTTTTCTGCTGTTTCAGTTCAAACTGCAGCTGTTTTTCTGCTTCCCGTTGCTCCCGGCTCACAGCCTTGCGTTCAGTTTTTAACTGCTCCTGCTGTAATTTCAAAGCCTGTTGCGATTTTGTGCCTATGCCGGTGTTCTGCACCTGTTTCCGCACTTCCCGCTGTACCCGTTTCGGATTGCGACCAGCTTCTTTTACATCAGTTGCCACAGCCGGACTAAATTTCAGCCGATAGTAATTTTTCAGAACAAAATCATATATCTCGCAGTCCTTTGGCTCTGCTCCAAATGTGACCTTGCACACAGATAATTTTCTCTCCGATATTCGTTCAAACACGCCTATCCAGAATGGTTCTTCAAAAAATACTGTCAGTCTGCCCGATACTTTGTCCATGACAATTCCTCCTTGATGCCTTGCGGCTGTCGCGGTATTCGTCAAATACTCCTGCAAGCAGGGCATTTTCCTCATTACTCGCGCAAATTGTAATGCACAAAGAATGGACGACCCAAGGAGGGAGGGCTACTTACACCAGAATGGTGCGGCGGGACTACCTACCCGCTCTATAAGAGATTTTACCTCTTACGTTGTGTTTTTATCTCTGTTCCTTGATTCTACCACAGTATTGGAGATTTTGCCACAACGATATAGGGCATAGCCGCCGCCATGCCCTACATTCCTACCGTTCCAACGCTCTCTCGATTTTCTGCTTCTGTCCTTTCAAATCATTCTGTTTTTTATATAAGCTATCCCTCTCTTTACAAAGCGATTTCATGCGCTCTAACTGCGCCCCCACTCCTTCCCGGCAATCTGGCTCTATCCGTTTGTATTCCCCTGTCAGACTGCGTATCTCATTGTTGTTTGATTTTATCTGCTCCGACACGCATATCCAGTCAATCAAATTGCGGACTTTCCTATCCGTTTCATACAAATCCGTTTCGGAAAGAACCTTTGCACACAGGCGAACCATAACTTTTTTCTCCATATCTGTCACTGTACCACTCCCCCTATCTGCTCATTTCAAATGCACGTTTCGGGCGCATATTTGCCTTTTCTGCCCGCTCCAGAGTCTTAGACTGCTCTACTACCGACTGAACCTGTTCCTTACCAAAATAACGCTCTAAACGCTCCAAATCTGCCGCTTTTTCCTCCAATCGGTCAATCTTGTTTCTCTGCTCCATGACCTTATCTGTCAAGCGACTGATCTGCTGCTCCTGCCGGGTAACTTTTTCTTTTAGTTTCTTTTCCTGTTCTGCAAGCTGGACGCATTTAATTGTCAGTGCTTTTATCGTTTCTTTCAATTTCTCCACAAGCGGAAAAGCTTTTTTATCCTTATAAGCCTTTGCAGACATCAACGCCGCCGGTTCAGGCAACTGCCACTTCTCGTCCTCGTCATAAGCGTGTATGTTCCGTTCCATGACCGCCTTAGACTGAACCATTTTCTCAATATCTTGTTGCAATTTCTTCTGTTGCTTCTCCAATTTCACATTATCAGACAGCAGCTTTTTCTTGTCCTCTGCCAGCGTTGTCGCCTGCTTCTTCAGCAAATCACTTGTTTCCGAAAGTTGCGACACTTCCTGCTGGATTGCTTCGCCCTTCTGCCGTATCTGCTCTGTTTCCTGCACTGCTTTTCTATGCTGAATCTGAATATCTGATAATCGCTCTTTTCCGTCAGAAATAGATTGCTCCAATTCTGCGACTTCCTTTGCCCGCTCCTTTTTCTCAAAGTCCAAAACAGATAAATGCTTTTCATGTGTGCCTTTCTTCTCCCACTCAATCCCATGTTCCA
>OGZI01003086.1_pt1 | contig 12278 bp, 9 predicted proteins | sample 1576711 | NCBI WGS metagenome assembly OGZI01 (sample SAMEA3541482, study PRJEB24748) | human gut metagenome | biome: human gut; feature: human-associated habitat; material: faeces | place: China | collected 2012
CCATCAAGACCATTGTGGAGGACCCCGAGATCGGTGCCATCTACAAGGGCAAGGTGACCCGCCTGATGAACTTTGGTGCCTTTGTGGAGATCGCTCCGGGCAAGGAAGGCCTTGTGCACATCTCCAAGCTGGACACCAAGCGCGTGGAGCGGGTAGAGGACGTGGTTGCCGTGGGCGATGCCATCGTGGTCAAGGTGACCGACATCGACCAGCAGGGCCGCATCAACCTGAGCCGCCGCGACGCCATTCTGGCACTGGAGGCCAAAAAGGCCGCCCAGCAGCAGTAAAAACCTAATACAGATTGCATAAAACAAGAGCCGCTGTACTTTTTGTACAGCGGCTCTTTTGCGTGTACCCCCTCAGGCTCACTGCGTTCGCCAGCTCCACCCAAAAAGCTCCCCCTTCGGGGGAGCTGGCATCGAGCAAAGCGAGATGCCTGAGAGGGTTCGTGCCTAAACCCCACCCGTGAAAAGGCAATTCTGGAAAATCCGCAGATTTTCCAGAATTGCAAATTTAAAAATATATTTTCCGCTGATTATGCGCAGAGCAACGCGGAGCGCATTCAAAATCGTGCTGCGCCCGGCAGGGGAAAGGGCACAAAAAATGCTCCCCCTTGCGGGGGAGCAAATTCGGTACACAACGCCACGCTGTGCCGAAAAGAAAGGAGTGCAAAGTCAGTTTTCCTTTTTGCCCTGACGGTTCAGCACCCAGCCTGCGGCAAACAGCAACACGCCGCTGCAGGCCAGCACCGGCACGGGCCAGTTCAACTGGCCGGTCTGGGGCAGAACAGGCTTATCGGGGGTGGAAGGGGAGACCGGGTTATCCGGATTTTCGGGGCTTACCGGGTTGTCCGGGGTGCCGGGACTTACCGGGTTATCCGGTGTGCCGGGGCTCACCGGCGTATCCGGGTTATCCGGCTGCTCCGGGAGATCGGGGGTGTCCGGTGTGTCGGGCGTATCCGGCACATCCGGGGTGTCGGGGGTGTCCGGCGTTTCCCGGATGGTAGCGCCTACCTTGGGGGTGGCGTCCACATCGTAGATCCAGTTGTCGCCATCGGGCATGGGGATGGACACAAGGAAGGGCTTGATGGCCTCGTAGCCGTGGGAGGCCTCGGTCTGCACGACCAAGTACAGACCCTGCGGCAGCTTGGTAATGTTGGCATAGCCCTCTTCGTTCACGTCCTGCTGGGCGGCAATAGCGGGCACAGCGGGCAGATACTTTACCAGCTGGTCTGCCAGCGTGCTGTCAGAAAGGTCGCCCAGCACGACACCGCAGCCCGTAAAATCGCCGGTATAGTCAAAGTACAGGTTGCCGTTGGTGCGCTTGACGGTGGCCACCTGATACAGGGTAAGCTCGCCGCCGCGCAGGGGCACATCGTTGTGGGTGTCGTACAGACGGACATGGAGCGAGCCCAGACGCCCCAGCACAATGTTGGCACTGGTGGCAAACGCCGGCAGGGCGCAGCATACCACAAGGCACATAGCCAGCAGCACAGCCGCCAGACGATGACGCAAATCAATGCTTTTCATGTTCTTCACCTCTCGTTTTCTTGGGTTTGCGTGTGGAAATCAGCATACCGATCAGCAAGATCAGCAGCATGGGCAGCGCCATAATGGGCGCAACAATAATGGGTTCAATTTTAAGCGCTTCGGCGGTAACGCGGAGGTGCTTGTACTGATCCGGGGTCTCTACGCGGCGACCGCGTACCAGCAGGCGGTGGGTGTTGATGCCGTAGGGGGTGCAGGTCATCAGGGTGACGTAGTCCTTGCCTTCGGCGATCTTCAGCTCATCGGTCTCGGTGGGCAGCACGATGGAAATTTTGTCCACCTCGTAGGTGAGTACCCGGTCCAGCACGGTGATGGTAAAGGTATCGCCTACTTCCAGCTGGTCGAGGTTGGTAAACAGCTTTGCGCTGGGCAGGCCGCGGTGCGCCGAGATGACCGCGTGGGTGGACGCGCCGCCCACCGGCAGGCTGGTGCCCTCCAGGTGGCCTGCGGCAATCTGCAATACGCCGTCGCTGGTGCCGTGGTAGATGGGCAGCTCCACGCCGATTTTGGAAATGGTGATGTAACCCATAATGCCCGTGCCGGTAATATCCAGCGTTTCGTTGTAGCCGGAAAGCTGATCCGGGCGGTAAAGGGCGTTTTCGTTGGCGGCCACCTGTGCGTTAAAGGCATCGGCGGCGTCAAAGTAGGCGCTGTGATCCGCATCGGTCATGTTGTCCACGTCCTGCGCGTAGCTTGCCACCGCGCGGGACTGGCTGCGCTGGTTGACGTAATCGCTGATAGTGGGGTATAACATCACGGATAGACCCACGAAAAAGACGTGGATCAATATAATGGTGCTTTTGTTCTTTTTCGTGGGCTACTCCCTAACGTTATAGTTTCAGGATCAGAGCAGGGGGCCTTGCGGCTCCGCTCTGTGCCGGGGGAAAGGAGAGCTTAGCGGTTCTCCATGCGCTTTTTGGTAATGAGCAGGATGGCTGCTGCAACCATCAGGCCGCCGCCAACAACGTAGAAGATGGTGGTGCCGATGCCGCCGGTGCTGGGCAGGGTAGTGCCGGTCTTGTTCTCGACCTTCACAGTAGTACCATCAGCTGCTTCCACAAAAGTAGCACCCTCTGCTGTGCTGGTTTTGTACTCGATCTTTGCAGACGGCGTTCCCGAAGTCGTCCAGCTCTCAGCAGTGATCATAATTTCAATGGGGTTCTCCAGCGGGTTGTAACCCTGCGGGGCTTCTTTTTCCTTCAGGTAGTAAGTACCGTTTGCCAGACCGCTCATGGTGAGGTTGCCGCTTGCAGGAGAGGTGAGAACGGTAGCGTTGCTTTCGCCAGGGGTCCAACTCTTGATTTTACCGTTGGCGTCCATCACAGCATATTCGTTTTCGTTCTCAGAGTTGGTGCTTGCTTTACGGTACAGAATGAACTTTGCACCTTCCAGACCTTTTTCTTTATTATTGCCATCCATGAAGTACTTGAAGATGTTGAAGCTCCAAGTGTAGGTCTTGGTAGACTCGGCAGTAACTCTACCGCTGTCACCATAGGTCAAAACGGTCTCGTTCTTGTTGCCGTCAGTGCCGACCTTGGCTTTCTCATTCAAGGCAGCAGAGTATGTGACGGTGAAAACATCGTTGGTGTTCACGTGATTGAACTTGATATCAAAGGTATCACCGTCTGCGGGAGAAGTGTTGAGCTCGTAATCAGTGCCTTTTTTCAGAATGGTCTCGCCGCGCTTAACGGTAACGCTGCTATCATTGAAGGTCAGGCCTTCGTCCATCTTATCGTGCATGACGTAGTTCTCAGGCTTGCCATCAATAGCATCGATCGTAACAACGAACTTTACAGTATCGCCGACCGTTGCATCATTAGCAGAAGCAGGAGAACCGGCGGCGTGCTCTACCTGCTTGGTGATGGTGGGCTTGCCATTCTTTTCGTTAATGGTTACGTTCGGGTTGGTGGTACCCAGAGAGCACAGGGAGTTTTCAACAACACCGGGCTCAGGAACAACCAGATAATAGCCCAGTGGCAGGTTGCTTACAGTGGGGTCAGCAGCAGTTGCAGTGCCGTCAGCAGTCAGATTGTTGTCCTTTGCATACTTACCAGCGGCATTTGCAAGGGCTTGAACTTCGGCACTATTGCTGGTAGCGGTAGAGGTAACAATGCCATTTTTGACAGTGAATACATCAGTGTGTTCATTAACAAAGTCTGCCCAAACATCATTGATGGTGTACTTATAGGCGGTAAAGCCCTCGTTGGCTTCCAGATTCAGGATACGATAAATCTTATAGGTCTGGCCCGCGATGGTACCATTGATGGTAATGCTACCAGTACCGGCAGTAGTACCACCCTCAGCTGCAAACGCCGGAATCGCCATGGCGCAAACCATAGCAACTGCCAGCAGTGCAGCCATGAGTTTCTTCATTGCTTTTTTCATGGAAAAAGCCCCTTTCTTTTCTGCCCCTTGCCGCCCCCTGTGTTTTTGTACAGGGGGGGGTAGGGGTGTAGTTTTGTTCGGACTATCGCGTAAACTTTGCGCTGGGCGGGCGGGGGCTCAGCCCCGGCACGCCAGCAGAAAAGTGCAGTTTAGTCATCTGCTCTCCCTTCGCGTCTGCGCTTGCGGTGGATAAAACTATATGCCAGCGCAGACAGCATCATTGTGCCGCCCACGGCTGTGTACGGGAGTGTACCGGTGCCGCCGGTAGAGGGGAGCTCGTAGCCGGAGGAATCCGTCTCGGTGTTGATGATGGTAATAGTACCATGCTGCACACCATCATTGCCAATGTAGCTTACCGTGTAATTTTTGTTGGTGGCAACTTCCTTTACGTAGAAGTACCAGTTTTTATGGGCTTCAGGGATCGGGTAGTTGTAAGTCCAGCTCTTCGCCTTTTCCAGCGTGATGGTGTCAGCCTTTTCAGCGTTGGTGGGATCGCCCTTGGTCGGGGTGCACCAGAGTTCCAGCTGGATGTTATCCGGCAGGCTGCTAGCGTCTTTGGGAATGGCTTTGCCGTCTTTGTCGATCCACTGTTTTACAAAGGTAAGACGGTTGCTTTCGTTGGTCACTTCCAGATCAATGGAAGCGCTACCCTTGTAGACATTGACGTTACCTTGGGCTACGCCGGTGTTAGATTCACCGTAACTGCCGACAGCGGTTTTGTAGGCAACGTCATCCGAGGTGGAATCAGATGTCCAGATGAAGTAATGCGCCCAATCTGTATCCGTGCGGTAGCCATCCGGTGCCTGTTTTTCGGTCAGCTTGTAAAGGTAATTGTGGGGGCGGTACACAGCACCGGTTGCGTCCTCACCTGGCTTTAAACCGGCAGCTTCGGAGAAGGTCAGGTCGATCTTACCGCTCTCGTCAGTTGTTACAGTCTGGACGTCCTCGTACTCACCGCTGCCGATGTTAAACCATTGCAGCTTGAACGTTGCACCGGGCAGCAGCTTTCGGGCATCGCGACTATCAACCTTATACAGATGCAGTCCGGCAGAATCAGCGGTACCTCCGGCGCTTGTAGCCTGCGTCTTTGTGGAAATCTCCTCGAGCGTTTTACCACAAAGCTCGGCGGTGTTTTTCATGCGGTACTCGGTTTTAGAAGTGTTCCTGTAAGCATACTCCAGAACATAGGCATAACCGTTCGGGACGCTGACGGTAAGGATATAATGGTTGCGCTGATTTTTTTGGGTCTCCTTATAGTCCACAGTATATACACCATCGGCGATCTCTGCGCCCTTCTTATCGGGAGCGGTTGGGTCATAGCTGTACAACTTGACCGTAGAGCGTACCAGCGCGGCGGTATTTGATTCGTTGCCATCGGGGTGCATATCGTCTACCAGCTCGATCATCTTGTGGGTGCCAAGCTTCAGCTTGTCGGGGTTGATGACAACAGAGTACCGTACATAGCCGGTAGAATTATCATACTGTCCTTTCTTGCTTATGATCTGGGATTCATGCTTGACCTCAGTTTTGGTGGTAGAGCTATACTCTCCCCATTTTGCAGAGTTGCTGAAATATACGGTCTGCACCTGCTGGGTAGGATCCCAGATGCTATCATCCACTTTTGCAGCAAAACGGATCAGGATGCGGTCGACAAGCTGCGGGTCGGGGTATTTCAGATACTTGAAATTACCAGTAAGACCAAATGTCAACTTCTGGCCGTTCTGCTGGACGCTGAAGAAGTCAGCGGTTGAAAGGTTTCCTTGAATCTGGGGCTGTTCATCGCCATTTTTATACCATTGTGCATCGGACATGTATTGCCGCCATGTATTGCCAGTGGTGTACATATCTTCAGCACCACGGCGCACTACTACATAGGCAGAGTCTTTAACATAGGTCAGGCCGTCCTGCAGGGTATCGGTGACGGTGGTGGCTGTCCATTTTGTCAGGTCGCCGGGAGTAAGCTCCAACTGGTAGTAGATATAGGTGCCCTCGTGCTTGACGCCATTAAAATCTGTATAGCCGTTGCCTTTTTCTACAGTGACATCGTTGGCGCTATAAGAGCCTTCACTATTCGTACCGCCGGCCGTATTAGAGGACGTTTTAACAAGCCCCATGCTGTTATCGGCGGGCACGGTAAAATAGTACGTGGCGGTCTTGCCTTTGCCCTTATTCTGGAATTCAATCTTGTCACCGGGCTTCAGCGCAGTTTTATCATACGATGCCTTGGTAGAGTACTCGGAGATCACGACCTCATCCAGATCGAACGTACCGGTCTTTTCAAACGTCAGCTTGAAAGAGCGAACTGTGTCGTTATCGTTCGGGGAAGTGTACTCATCCTTACAATCTTTTCCCGCGTAATAATGGATAGTAAGTTTAAGACCGGCAGCCAACAGATCATTGTAGCCGTAGGAATTTTCTCCCACAAACACCAGCAAGTTAGCCTTGATGTCTGCTTCCAACTCGCTCTTGACGGCATAATGGTCGCCGTTTTCGGGCTTTTTGATGGTATCCTGAATCTCGACCTTGTTTGCGCCTTCATTATCGGGCAGCTGAACTTCCAACTTCCAAGGCAGCGTAAAGAGCCCGGTTGTGGTATCCAGATCGGAAGTGGTCAGGGTGGATTCATTATTACCAGATTTAGTTGTTTTGCTGACGACCTCGCTGCCTTTGTTGTAGCCGGCAGAGCCCGTGCCTTCCCACTTCTTGCCCCCATTGAGTTTGATCGTTGCAGTGTTGCTTACAGTGGGGTTCGTTGCAAAGTCAGCCGGGGCAGTTGTGGTATAGGTTACTGTATACTTGGAATTTGCATTCGGGTCGTTGAAGGGAGAATCATTCGGGAAGGTGTAGGTGAATTTGTTTTTACCAATTTCAAAAGCAGTTTTGTTAACAAGCTTTTTGCCGTCCTTGTCCTTGATGATGAATTTGCCGGTCATTTCAGTTCCGGTAGGCAGGGTATCATTCAATTCAAGCCCGGCCAGCGTGTTGCCGTTGGGGTAAATCTCGATCGTCCAAGTGATTTCTCTTGTTTTTGGGTCATAGCTGCCATATTTTTGCAGCTCGTTTTGGAAACTGATTTCTTTACCGTTGCTCTCGCCATTGGCAAAAGCGGTATTTTTAATATTACCCCAGTCCTGCTTGGTTTTCTTGAACTCAAGATCATAGTCCAGTGTATAATACTCACCGGCGTTCAGCGCGGGCAGCTTGCTGCCGTCGGCTGTTGTGATCTTGATTGCAGGACGGCCGTTTTCGTTAGACGTAGTCACTTTGCAATCGCTGTACGGTGTAGTGCTACCGTTCTTGTACAGCTTGACATCCTGATACTTGACATCCGAAATATTATTGATCTCGGTGATCTTATCTACCAGATCGATCGTCTCGCCGCTGCCGTTTTTCGTGCTTACGGTAACTTTGTAGTGCACCTTATAGGTACCGTCAGATTGCAGCGTATACTCAGAGCCGCTGGCGTTCTTTACGATCTCTTTTTTAACTTTAACGTCCGTCTGCTTTTTGATCTCAACAGTATGGTTGGTTCCGGGGAATCTGATCTTATTTTCAGTTGAGGTCGATGTTTCGCTTACGCGGCAATCAACGTAAAATGTGCCGCTGGTCTGTCCGCTCAGCGGTTTGTTAAAGGTGAGGGTAGCAAGACCGTTTGTGTCTACGGTAATATTACCAATGGTTTCGTTTTGACCGTTCCGCTTGCAACGTTTTTAAGCGGAATAAGATGGCTGGGGAGCTTGTAGGTCAGGGTGCTTACACCCTTGGCGCTCCCATCGGGAATGTCAAAGCCATAATGCAAGGAGACATTGTCATTGACGGTAACGGAAACACCCTTGGGCAGTGTAGGGGCATCGGTGGTGGGAGTGCCCTTGACCGTGTAGGTTTGGCCGTTGAGCTTGATCGTAATGCCGGTGATCCAGTTATCGTTCAACGTGGCCGTGGTGCTTGCAGTCATGGGCTCACCCGCCAGCGTAAGCATATCGGGTGCTTGCAGTGCGCCGTCAACGGCAGAGGAGAGCATCTCGTCTGCGTACTGGGCGGCGGCAACATCCACCACGGCCAGAACCTCGGCGCTGGAAAGGGTGACCTCAGCCACCTTGCCGTCCACGTCGCCGGAGATAACGGTCAGGGTGTTCTCGTCCGCCTCGCTCACGATGCCCACGGTCTCCACGGGCTGAGCGTCAGTCACGGTGGTGGTCTGCGGCTCGGCAGCGGGGGAAACCACGCTGGGGATAAGGGTGTCCGCGCCGGATGCAGAGGTGCCGGTGCTGTCCACAGGCTTTGCGGCGGGCTGCTCCGGGTTGGCGGTGTCTGGGAGATCGGGGGTGTCCTCGGCGACAGGGGCTGCATCCAACGCAGAAGCGCCGGAAGTTTCAAGCTCTGCGCCGTTCTCGAAATCGGTGTCCATGCTGAACTGGTCGTCCAGATCGTCCGCTGCACCATCGGCGCTGCTGTCCACAGCCACGGTGCGGGTGACGTACTTATTATAAATAACGATGTCGCCCACATTGGCGGCGCTGCCGTCCTCGCCGTCCAGCAGCCAATCCATGTCGCTCATGGAGCTGCGCAGGGCAAGCACGCTGGCCTCCTGCGGGATGGCGCTCTGGGGGATACCGGCGTACTTCAGGCAGTAGGAGAGGAACATCACGTCCCACTCGCCGTAGGGGTTGCCGTAAGACTGGCCGTAGCGGGAGTAGTAGCGCAGGGTCACGCCGTCTGCGGGGTCGATCTCGAAGTTTTTCTCGCTCTGCTCGTAGCCCAGCTGGGTCTTTGCCACGCTGAGCAGGTCCTCGTCCCAGTTGCCGGTCATCACGGCCTCGGCGTTGGCGGCCTGCCACTCTTCGGGGGTCTCAACGTCGGCGGAGGTGTCGCTCAGGCAGGCTACAGTGTGGTGATGCTCCGGCAGGGGGCAGGTAAGCACTTCCTCGTAGCAGGCGTCAGTGTGGTGGTGGTAGATGGGCTCCACGGTGTCCACCGCCGGCTCCAGTGCCACAGGCTCGGCCACAGCCATAGCCGCCAGCTCGGCGCTCTGGGTGGGCTCCACCACCTGCTCCACAAGCTCGCCCTCTTCCAGTCCACAGGTCAGCTCGTACTCGGTGGTATAGCAGCTTTCATCGTGGGTATGCTCAAATTTATCGCAGATCAGGCTGCCATCCTCAGGGTCGAAGCAGTCGTCACCGTGGACGTGCTCTTCTTCCATGCAGGTCAGAGTCTGCACCTCGGTGTAGCAGTCCTCGGTGTGCTCGTGGGGCACAAACTCGATCTGCGGCTCCAGCGACAGCGGCGCGGGCTCAGCCTCAACGGTGGGCTGGCTGGTGGCAGCAGCGGCGGCCACCTCGTCCGCATTTTCAAGCTCGCCTTCCTCGTAACCGCAGGTGAGCACCTTGGTGTAGCAATCTGCGGTGTGGGTGTGCTCCTCCTCGCCGCACTGGTACTGCGCGGTCATCGAGATGCCCACGCCATGCAGCTGCCAGTTGACGAACAGGGTGGTGATCATGGCAAGTGCCAGCACAAATGCGGTGTAGCGCCGCAGGGTGTGCCGGTTCTCACGGAACCGCTCCATGTACGTTTTAAGAATGTCGTTCATAACGAAATACCTCCTCCCGGGGTCAATGGATCAACGAGAAACTGGACAAGGGCCATATCCGCAGGAAAACCCTGCCCACGATCTGGCTTTTTTCAACGCAGCCTATCACGCTGCTGCGGCTGTCGATGGAGGTGGCACGGTGGTCGCCCAGCACGAAGTAGCGGTTTTCCGGCACCTGATAGGGGAACCGGATGTCGCATTCGCCCACGGTCAGCGCGTCCACATAGGGTTCGTCCAGCGCCACGCCGTTTACCGAGACCACGCCGTTCACGTCCATATCGATCACATCACCGGGCTGCCCGATGATGCGTTTGAGCAGCAGCTTGTTCTGCCAGTAAAACCCGCACAGCTCGCCGTTTTCAATGTGGTTGGATTTTACCAGCAGGATAATGTCTTTATCATTTAATGTAGGGTACATGCTGTCGCCGGAGACCTGAAGCACCGGCAGAAACAGCGTAGCCAGCAGCACAGCTACTGCGGCTACCACCACCAGAATATAGATCGTACTGCGCAGCACCCGCTGGTAGCGGCTCTGGTACGCAAGACGCTCACGTTCTGCGGCCACTTCCTCGGTGGAAGGGATGGAAGCGAACCGGATATCGCGTTTTTTCATGTTTCCTCCGAAGGCAGGCCGTCTGTGCTGCGATACTGGTCCAGCAGCTCGTTGGCCTTGTGGTCAAATGCCTGCCAGCGCTGCTGCACCTCCTGCTCGGCGCGCTCTACCATGGCCTTGCAGTCGGCCTCGGTCTGGGTGCGCTTTTGCGCGGCGGCCGCGGTCATGGCGTCGCATTCCTGCTGTGCCTGCGCTTTCAGGCTGTCGGCGTCTGCCTGTGCCTGCTCCAGAATGCGCTTGGCCTCGCTGCGCGCCTGCGAAAGGGTATTGGCGGCGGTGGCGTTGGTGTCCGCAAGACTGGCCTGCACCGAGTGCAGATAGTCATCGGCGGCGGCCTGCGCGGCGGCGAACACGTTGTTCAGCTCCAGCGCGGCCTGCGCGATGGAACCGGCGCTTTCCAGCCGCAGCTGCCGGTCCTGCAGCTGCGCGGTAAGCGCGGCGTTCTGCGCCTTGAGCTGGTCCTCGCTCTGCTTCAGCGCATAGATGATCTCTATCAGTTCAGCGCGGTGCATCCGCCGCAGTTCACGATCTGCCATTTGCGTACAAACTCCCGAATGTAAAGATAACGAAATTTTTTTCGAAAATACCGAAAAAACTTAAAGAAAATGCCTGAAAACTCACTTGTTGCCACGCAACTTGCGCAGCTGGAGAGACCTTTTATAAACTATCTTATTTTAGCACATTCCATGTAACAACAATATAACAAATCAGACACAAAATCAAGAGATAAAGCCCAAAAAATATCGCATTTTTTTGCTTTTTATATAGAAAAAGCCCAAAAAACGGCCACTGACCCCCAAAAAACTTAAAAAGGCTGTTCACAATTCTGGAACGCGAAGTTCTGCGCAGTAATGCACTGAATTACAGCGTGTACGAAAAACGGGAGCCGCACTTTTCGAAAAAAGCGCGGCTCCCGGATCTGAACTTTGGGGTGATGCTTTTACTTGCCGAAGCTGCCCAGCAGGCTGTTCAGCGATACAAAGGACTGGTAGATGACGTTAACGTTGTTGATGATGGAGCTTGCACCGGAGAAGATGCGGGCAATGTAGTTGAACACCTTGCCGATGTCCAGGAAGGACTGATAAGCGTTGCTGGCGCCGCCGTCCAGATAGGTCATCTCCTCGGCTTCGATGGTGGAATAGCTGGCGGGCATTTTCATGGTAGAAGTAGTCATGGTAAGATCCCTTTCTTCAATGGTGTCATTGTGTTTACAGCAGTGTTCAGAACATGGTGGCGACCAGCAGGGTAGTAAGCAGGGCACCGGCCACAAGGGCAGGGCCTACATACTTTTGCCACTGGGTGGCGGCAGGCTGGGTGGTGGGCTGCGGCACGGTAGAAGTACCGGCCTTGGCAGTCCAGTGGGCGTAGATGGTGGCGTCGGAGGTGAACACGGTGGAGGTGGTCACCTTGCTGCCGCCCACCGGCTCGGTGTACCAGCCATCAAAGGTGTAGCCCGTCATGGTAGGCTGCTCGGGCGTGCTCTCCAGTTTGCCGGACAGGTTCGTGTAGGTTACCACGGTGGAGCAGATGCCGCCTTGGGCATCCATACCAATGGCGTACACGTTCTCTTCCTTTTTGCTCCCTGAAGTTTTGTCGGCGGCAAATGCAGCCGGCAGTGCGCAGCACAGCAGCGTGAACAGGCAAAGCCCGACCACCAGCGTTTTCAGGAATTTTTTCATGAGATCCCTCGCTTTCCTTCACAAAGATGGAGACACTGCCCCGCCCGGTGACAGCCCGGACATCGGCGTAGTTTCTTCAACTTATTTTTATCACATCCAGTGTACCAGAATCGCAACAAAAAATACAGTCTTTTGAGAAAATAATAAGAAAAATCAGGAAAAAAATAAATTTCACCTTTGCAATATGAATCTTGTGCCCCCTGCGGACTGTGTTTTTTGAAAAACGCATCCCGCAAAACTTGCCTTTCGTAAAAACATGGAAGGATATGGAAAACGCAGGGTCCCGGCCGCAAAGCCCAAAAACCGACCCAAACCGCCGCAAGTGCGGCAGACAGCGCACAGAAAAAGCTGCAAAAATGCGGCGCACCTCTTGTGGAACAGCGGAAAATATGCTATACTGTTTTGCATGATGCGCCATCGCCAAGCGGTAAGGCAGGGGGACTTTGACTCCCCCATCGTAGGTTCGA
>OGZI01003090.1_pt1 | contig 12259 bp, 10 predicted proteins | sample 1576711 | NCBI WGS metagenome assembly OGZI01 (sample SAMEA3541482, study PRJEB24748) | human gut metagenome | biome: human gut; feature: human-associated habitat; material: faeces | place: China | collected 2012
GGTATTCTGCTCTACGCCCTGTATGTCCTCAATCTTTTCTTTAAGTTCTGCGACATGGTCACATGGGTGGTCAGGGCGGAAGAACATATCGTGATGTTTGTGTTGATTTTTTGAATCAATTGAAAATTATCCTTTCCATACAAAAAAGCCGCTTGTATTTTTACAAACGACTTTTTTGTATTATTTATTGGATTGATACGTGTTGTGATTTTGCTAACCTAAGCAAAATCGTGTAAACTTCTTATTCATCAAGCATAGGAGTTTCTTTTTTAGCTTTTGGTTTTTTCAGTGGTGCTTTTCCTCATGAGCACAATCATCATCGTCACATCAATTCTTAGATTTCCCTGGGGCCTTGTCAGGGACAATCATCATTCCGCCTTTTAGCTTTATTCAGCAATATATAATATGGACTTTAAAGTTATGTTTTTGATAATACATTCATTTATCAGTTTGTAGGTTATTCTTTGTTTCGGCTTGTATGCTTACGTTTTTTCAACTATACTGTTAAGAGGTATCATCTCTACATCAGCTTCAAAGTCTACAGATATAAATACACGAAATGAAGGAGGGAGCAATATGTCAAATACTAAATGGTATGAAGATGAAAACTTAGTAAACTTATCCCGTAAATGTGATGAAGTGTATTTTGATCAAGATGAAGAAGGCATGTGTATACTAGTGGATGAATGTTATAGACAAGCTCATGACTTGAAAAATACTAATATGATTAGAGCAAGGTATTTTTATATTTCGTTTACAATACAATCCGATCTGATTGATTTGAAAAGGAAAAAAAGTAGAAATAACTACAAAGATAGTATTAAAAGCCTAAAATTTTATGAGACGGATTTTCAAAAAAGTTTATACTTAGCAAGAAACGCTTTTGAACTATTGGCTAATGAAATGGAGGAAGATAATAACATTTCTCAAAATGAACTTATATATATGATTAGTTTTCAATGGCAATTAAGTGTGAATTATGCAAATTTCTTTTATCAAAATGGAAGACTTGTAAAAGCAGTTGAAATCTTAAGCATATTTAACTCAAAAAATGTTTTCCCTATGGGAATGGCCCAATTAGGTATGAAATTATATGAATTAGCTTGTTGCCATTATGATGGAGGGCAACGAACTATAATGTTATACAAAGCTTATCACTATATTAAACAGGCAATCGAAAGTGATGAGCCATTTCCAGAAAAAGCGGAGATGAATAATTTATTAAATTATTATAGTAACAATATTATCTCAATGCTAGGGCACAACTACTTAGATAAAGCCTATACTATAAGAGATTTTCTCTATTTTTCCGATGATATGTCTGTAGAAGCAACTAAATATTGGGAATGGGTTGCAAAAAACAAGCTGGCGCTTAATCTTTTAAATGATGTGTTTGATTCAGTAGAAGTTGGTTATGATCCTCTATATTTACCAAGTATGTCTGAAGATATTGAAGGTAAAAAAGTGCAATATTTATTTGGACTTTTTAATCAAATAAAGCAAGAGTATGTATCTGCAAGATTTTTGGCATATGAAGGTTTTAATACGAAAGAGCCACATTTTTCAGATAAAAGGGTATATCTTATTAATACTTTAGATTATCCTATATACGGAATTGGTATCGAAAAAATAAAAGCATGTTATCGGGCTGTATATTCAGTTTTTGATAAAATTGCATTTTTTCTTAATGAATATTTTGAAATAGGGATAAAGAAAAATATTATAGGATATGTTAGGTTATTTTCTCCTGATAAAAATGCTAATGATAAAATAAGAATTCTTGATATTGCAGAGAATAATTATCCATTATTTGGAATGTGGTGGCTGTTTAAGGATGTAAGAAATATAAATATCAATGAGGATGGGACTGTAAATAAGAAAGCGGAATATAAGCATATTGACAATGTAATGACAAAAATATCAAAAGTAAGAAATGCTATGGAACATGGATATTTGAAGATTATAGATACTTACTGTAAGGAATTATTTATTGATGACAGTCGCTTGGATAAATTGGCATATAACATTAGTTTTGAAGATTATGAAAAATTAACTTTACAGTTATTGAAATATGTACGAGAGGCAATTGTTCTTTTGGTCTTCTCAGTAAAAAGAGAGGAAGAGATTAAGGAATCTCATCGCAGTTCGGATGAGATATTAGCTCCTATGTATACAGATAAATATGACGATGAGTGGAAACATATTTATTAATGATATCAAATTATATATTAGGAAAAGCAAAATTAGGTTTTTATCAAGTCAGATGAGAAAACTATATTATTGCTATATAATATTAAGATCAATTACTACTGCAAGTTGAAAGCTATGACGGATTGACGGAATATCAGGAGAAAAATCAATGGAAATCAATAATATAAAAACCCCGGAGGATATATTCCTGTGGATGGATGAGAACATCAGTATGGCTGGCTTGATTCGGAAGGCAGCAGGCATGTGGGAGAAATGAAAAATTTCAGGAAACAATATCGAACCATGTCTGTTCAGGAAACTCTTGAGCATAAAATCGGGACTTGTATCGAACAGGCAAAAGTCATGCATTATCTGCTGGATAAAATTAATATAAAGAATAAAATGTTCTGCTGCAGGATATACGAGCCGGATGATTATGGCAATCCGGAAGATAGTAGACTATTATATCAAACTGCGGGGAGGGAAAGAAAGCCCGATGACACCGTTTTACAGCGTTACGGCGGGGATTTCTTTCAGGGAATTCAATGCATTTATTAATAACCAGGATGATTAATCATGTAAAAAGTACAATATAAAAAAATTGATAGAGGAAGAATACATATATAAAGGAATAGAGGCATACGCAGAGGAGCATATGCCTTTATTCCTTTTCTGTTAAGCATTCAGTAATTCATCTATATCCGAAAAGTTGATATACAGGTCATCGTAAATATTTACCTTGATAACAGAATCAAAGGAGTATTGAACATTGAGCGTATTACCCTCAAAAAAATTTATGGTTACATTCTTGCGGCGGGGATCGACAATCCAATATTCCCGAACTCCTGCATTTTTGTAATAGTACAGTTTGCGGATATAATCATCTGCGGGATTCCCGGGGGATACTATTTCAATAATAAAGTCCGGGGCGCCGTTGCATCGTTTTCCATCCAGCTTATCCTTGTCACAGACAATCATAAGGTCAGGCTGTACGATGGTAAGCGGCTGCTCACTGAGTTTCACATCAAATGGAGCATGAAATACTCTGCATGAGCCTTTTTTTCCTCTGATGTAGGTATTAAGGACTGTCGAGAGTTCCATCGATATTGTTTGGTGCTCCTGTGAGGGGCTGGCCATATCATAGACAACGCCGTCAAAGACCTCAACTCTGAGATCTTCAGGAAGAGCCTCATACTGCTCTAAAGTCAGAGATTCCGGCTGTGGCTGCAATGCTGGCATAATAACACTTCCTTTCGTGATTATTGATATCCATGTGCTATAGAGGACAGCAGTATTCAAGAACATTCTGTTCTGATAATAGGATACATCTGATTGCTGAATGTATCAAGGAAAATCCCAAAGGAATTAAGCTGAGTTGATTGTGAAGCGGACTACGATTGGCAAGGCTGCCCCGAAAAAACCCGAACGGATGTGAACTATCTGAAGTTCACTCCAGATACAGAATTGCTGGGGAGAAGGAGCTGCCAAAGAGCGGGTGCGTCCGGGCAGGCCATTTTTATGGCCTGTCTTTTTTTGGAAACTACCGGAAAAATTCTGCCAGTTTTACCATAAAAATTCTACATTACCCTAAAATACAGGTATTTTCATGCAAAGCTTGTAAAAAATATGGCGTATTTCGCAGAAAAATAAAATGGTAGAATCCCTTTAGAAACAAGAGCGGAAGCGAGTGCTTTCCGCCGGAAAGGAAGGAGTCGGAAAATGAAAGGGAGAGGTGGAAAAAGACCGGTGAATGCCCGCGAACGGCAGGGGAAGAAGATGTTTTTAATGATTCTGCCCTTTTTGATTCTTTGTTTTTTATTTTCTTATTTTCCTCTGCATGGATGGATTTATGCTTTTTATGATTATAAGGCTCCATTAAAGCTGAGTCAGTGCCCTTTTGTGGGATTCAAATGGTTTCGGATGTTTTTCAGTAATGAGACACAGATGGCACAGCTGTGGCAGGTTATGAAAAATACATTTGCCATGAGTTTTCTGAGTATTGTTACGTCAATACTTCCTTTGGGATTTGCCATTTTTTTGAGTGAGATTAAGTGTAAATGGTTCAAAAGTCTGGTACAGACAATGACTACGCTTCCTAATTTCATCAGCTGGGTTCTGGTATATTCGGTGGCATTCAGCTTATTTTCCAATACCGGGATGGTGAATACACTTCTGCAGAACCTCGGAATTACCTCAGAGGCGATCAAGTTTCTGGACAGTGATTCCCACACATGGCTTTCCATGCTTTTGTGGCATACTTGGAAGAATCTCGGATGGAGCGCAATTATGTATCTGGCAGCTATTTCGGGGGTAGATCAGGAGCTGTATGAGGCGGCCAGGGTGGATGGAGCGGGACGCTTTAAGCTGATGCGGCATATTACGCTGCCGGCGCTTATGCCTACCTTTTTTGTACTGCTGATGCTTTCCATAGCGAATTTCCTGAATAACGGTATGGATCAATATTTTGTTTTCCAGAATGCATTTAACAAGACACATATCCAGGTTCTTGATCTGTATGTATATAATCTGGGTATTACGGGGAGAAGTATTTCCCTGGCGACGGCAATCAGTATGATGAAGAGCATTGTGAGCGTTACTCTTCTGGTGTTTGTCAATTTTGTGTCACAAAGGGTCAGGGGAGAATCCATAATTTAGGAGGCTGTATATGAAAGCTTTAGTGAAAGAGAGAGGGATTAAGAAAACAAAAGGAGATATCGTGTTTGGGATTTTAAACTATGCGGTATTTGGTTTGTTTACGCTGATTTGCTTTTACCCTTTTTATTATTTAATCATTAATTCGGTAAGTGCCAACGATTTAAGCAGTAATGGAAGCATTAATTTTCTGCCAAGCCAGCTTCATCTGGAGAATTATAAGCAGGTGCTGCAGTTAAAAGGGCTTGGACTTGCGGCACTGGTTTCTGTAGGAAGAACGATAATCGGAACAATATGTACAGTGCTTGCTTCTGCATTTCTGGGATTTATGTTTACTCAGGAGCGCATGTGGAGGCGGAAGCTGTGGTACCGGCTGATGGTGGTCACTATGTATTTTAATGCAGGGCTGATTCCAATGTTTCTTACCATGCAGAACCTGCATCTGACTAATTCCTTCTGGGTTTATGTAATTCCTGTGATTGTACAGCCCTTTAATATCATTCTGGTGAAGACTTATATGGAATCGATACCCCGATCCCTTCAGGAAGCGGCGGAAATTGACGGGGCAGGCATTATGAAGGTGTTTTTAAAGATTATCCTTCCTACATCCACACCAATACTGGCAACAATAGCTATTTTTGCGGCTGTGGCGCAATGGAATTCCTTTCAGGATACGCTTATTTATGTCACGGATCAGAAGCTGTATTCCCTGCAGTACATACTTTATCAGTATATAAATCAGGCCAATTCCCTTGCGACTATGGTAAAAAACAGCAGCGGAGGGACAAACCTGAATATGGCGGCACTGGCTACGCAGCAGACGCCCACATCCATCCGAATGACGGTATCGGTCATCGTGGTAATGCCCATTTTGTTCATTTATCCCATGTTCCAGCGTTATTTTGTGAAGGGGATTATGATAGGTTCGGTTAAAGGTTGATAGAACAAAAATTTCATATTATGATAAGAGAAGGAGGATCTTATGAAGAAGAAACTTGTGAGCATGATTTTATGTGCGGCCATGGCGGTGTCCATGGTTACGGGATGCGGGGCGGAAAAGTCAGCGGCGGTGCCGGAGGCCCAGGGACAGCAGGCAGCAGAGGGCGTATCCGGGGAAAACAGTAAGTATGAGGAATTCCTGACGGTTGATGTGTTTGATTCTCAGGCGAATTACCAGGGAATACAGTCCGGCTGGTTTGCCAAAATTGTAAAAGATAAATTTAATATGGAGCTGAATATTATTGCACCCAATGTGGCGGGGGGCGGAGATACCCTGTTCCAGACAAGGAGCGCAGCCGGGAATCTGGGTGATCTGATTTTTACATCTGCGGACAGAGGAAGGCTTCAGGATTTGGTTACTGCCGGCCTGGTTATGGATATGACCGACTTGATCAAAGGAGAAGAAAATCTGGAAAGATACAGGGATGCCATTGAGTACAGCAATAAGGAGCTGGTGGAGGAAGAAGGAATTTACATGATTCCGTCTGAGGTAACAACACTTTCTCCGACTACACCCATGGAAGGAACGGATTGTAATTCCGGTGTATATCTGAGATGGGATTTGTATGAAGAATTGGGATGCCCCGAACTGAATACGGTGGAGGATATGCTGGACGTATTGAAGGAGATGCAGGAGTTATGTCCTGAAAGTGATTCCGGAAAGAAAACCTATGCTTTTTCATTGTTTAAGGACTGGGATGATAATGCGATGAAACAGGGAGCATGGCTGCCCAGTCTGTATGGCTATCGTTTTATGGGAGATGCCGTCTATTCGGCTGATGATTCCCTTCCTCCTCAGAGCCTGGTGGATGAAAATTCTGTATACGTACGTAATCTGAAGCTGTTTTTCACGGCAAACCAGATGGGACTGATGGATCCGGAATCCACTACCCAGAATTATGATACTCTTTACAGTAAGTACAAAGACGGCGCCGTTCTTTTTTCTCCCTGGCCGTGGCTGGGACAGGCTGCTTATAATGTGACGGAGCATGTGGAAGAGGGAAAAGGATTTATGGCAATCCCGGTTGCGGATACACAGATCTATTCCTGGGGATGTTATGCTAAAGGAAACCCTGCAAACAGCGCCATGATCGGAAGTAAAGCACAGGATCCCCAGAGGATGGCAGATTTTATTGACTGGCTGTATTCTCCGGAAGGGATAGGAAACAGTGCGGGACACAGCGTTACGCTGAGCGGGCCGGAAGGGCTTACCTGGGAAATGAAGGATGGGGCGCCGGTACTTACCGAATTCGGCAAAGAGTGTCTGGTGGACGGAGACGCGCAGATGCCTGAGGAATATGGCGGAGGAAGCTGGAAGGATGGAAAATCCCAGTTGGGAATCAAGGCTATTTCCAGCGCGGAAATTAATCCGGAAACAAACCATCCGTATGACTATACTCTGTGGGATTCTTATACAGAATTGAACAGCAATGAGTTAATCGAAGACTGGCAGAAGCATTATGGAGTCAAGACTGCCGTGGAATATTATAAGGATCACGGACAGGTGCTGGTAGCGCCCGGCTGTTCCTATTCCGAACCGGCGGAGGATTCCGAGATAGCAACAATCCGGACACAAATTAATTCCACAGTTGTGGAATATTCATGGAAGGCCGTATTTGCCAGGGATGAAGCAGAATTTGACGAATATATCCGCCAGATGCAGGAAACGGTTTATGGACTGGGATATGAAAGAATTTTGGAAATCGATATGCAGAAGGTTGCGGATCAGAAAGAAGAAAGACAGAAGGTACTTCAGTAAAGGACAGAGACTATGTATCAGATAAAAACAGATTGCCATGTACATACGATATTAAGCGGACATGCTTACAGTACTATAGAGGAATGTGCGGTATATGCTGCCGAACAGCAGCTGGAATGTATTGCGGTAACGGATCATTTCTGTCCTATAAGGGCGGAGGAATTCGGGGACAAAGCGGTTCCTTTCATTAATCTGAAAGTGCTTCCGTCCCATATTCGGGGAGTGCGCATATTACGGGGAATGGAAGCGGATATTCTGGATCTGCAGGGGCATCTGGCTAATTACAATGTGATGCATGAAGGAAAAAGCGTTTTGGAAGAGGCCCTGAAGGATATGGAACTGGTGATTGCAAGCGTTCATCGGGGACCGGGAAAAATGGAAACCGACAGGGAGGATTCTGCGGCGAATACGCAGATGTATATGAAGGTGCTGGGTAACAGCAAAGTTAATGTGCTGGGACATGTGGGAAGATCCGGCTACCGGTTTGAAATGCTTCCGGTTATCCGGGAGGCGGGAAGGCTCGGGAAGGCATTGGAAATCAATGAAGCATCTTTCAGGTTCGGTGAGCCGATAACTGCAGTCTGCCGGAAAGCAGCGCAGCTGTGCGCGCAGGAAGGGACAAGTATTATGGTTAATTCGGATGCTCATTCCGCACACGCTGTCGGGAGGTATCCGGAAACACTGCAGATGCTCGAAGAAATTCATTTCCCGGAAACACTGATTGCCAACAGGGATTTGGAAACGCTGGAAAAATTTCTGGAAAAATAAATACGGACAGGGCCGTCTCATCTTAATATGAGGCGGCTTTTTCTTTTGACAGCCTGCAGCAGGTCAGTCGGCAGGGAGCAGCGGCAGAAGCAGGTATACGCTGGTGCCGCCGTCAGGACTGCTTACAATATCCATGGAGTAAGGCGGACCATATATCAGGCGGATTCGCCGGCTGATATTACAAAGTCCAATGCTGCCGGAAGTATCGGGTTCGGCGGAAGAGTCCATCTGTTCCTTAAGGTTCTGCAGCTCTTCGCCGGTCATACCCTTGCCGTTATCTTCAATGGTGATAAGCAGATGGTTTTCTTCTTCCGTATGCAGAGTGATGGTTAAGCGGCCTCCGTTTTCCTTTTCTTCCAGACCATGCAGGATTGCATTTTCTACGATAGGCTGGAGGAGCAGCGGCAATATTTTATAGGAAGAAAGGGAAAGCTCAGGAGGCACATGGATCGTATAGTTAAAACGCTCCTCAAAGCGCAGCTTCTGGATAGCCAGATAAGAAGAAATGTAATCCAGCTCTTTATCCAGCGTAGTACTGGCAGTTCCTGTATTTTCCAACACGTAATGCATGGTTTTTCCCAGCAGTTTAATGGCGGAGGCTGTTTCTCTGTCTCCGCTTCCTATACTCATCATACGGATGGTTTCCAGGGAATTGTAAATAAAGTGAGGATTGATCTGGCTGGCCAGCAGCTTATATTCCATTTGCTGCTGCTGATTGACAAGAGTCTGTTCCTTTATTCTGGCTTCATACATCTGAAGTTCCTGCTGCTTGATGTTTCCTATCATGATTTTCAGGTTTAAAAAGGTATCGGTGAGCTCATCATCCCCCTTAAAGGTGTCGATAATATCATAATTTCCCTGGCTGGCATGTCCCATGGCGGTCTGCAGAGTGGTAACCCGCCGGCTGAAGTACCGGGTGGAATAAAGGAGGCCGAACAAAGATGCGGCCATGGCGGCGGCCAGGACCAGCAGACATATAAAACCAATTTTATATATGGAATCTTTGGCATGTAAATCAATAGTGGTAAGATAAAATTCCCCTTCTGTATGATAAGCGGGAAGGGTGGTTACGCAGCCGATCTGTTTTTCGCCCTGAAAAGGAAGAAAGCCTTCGCTGTGAAAGCCTTTTTTGGCAAAATCTATGGGTACCGGCTGAGCCTGTCCCTGATAAAAACGGCTGCTGGAAAAAAACACAGGCTGTTCTCCGATAGAAAGAGTCGTAAACAGATCATTGTTCTGGATTCGGTTTTTCAGATAATTGTTGCTTAGCTTTATAACCAGAATCGCATGATGCGTGGAAGGGGAAAGGGGGATGGAACGCAGAAAAGTCAGTTCCGGAGTACGATCATTTGTTCCCGGATAGGTGGATTCCCCATACCCTAAGGTGCTCGACTGCCAGGAAACGCTGCCGCTGACTGAAACCAGAGGAAACCATTGCTCCAGCATTTCAGGTTCTGCCTGCTGGATATACCGGCAGTTGGGAATAGCAGGATTATCGGTATAAATGAGTATGGAAGAGATGGCGGAATTATTGGCATGAGTCCTTGCCAGACGTTCATAGCTGTTACAGGCGCTGATGGCTTCCGACTCTGTTTTATAATCCGTAATAAGCAGCTGGGTTAAATTACGGTCGGAAAACAATTCCTCAGAAATGGTATAAAAATTGAGGGTGGCATCCAAAAGAACAGATTTTGCCCGAAGGTTATCCGATACCACCTGCGTTTCTGCCTGACGGTAAAGAAAATTTATAGCATAAAAAGACAGGAAACTACCGATAAAGAGCAGGGGGATGAGAATGACCGGTATCAGCATCCGATGCATACGTTTTTGAATCCGGCTATGGGAAACGTGCTTTAAAGACATATAAGGCACTCCTTTATTAACGCAGCTTTCTGCGGTATTCTGCGGGGCTTATTCCTTCTGATTTTTTGAATTTGGTATGGAAATAGTCCACATTGCTGTAGCCTACCTTTTCTGCGATTTCATATACCTTCATAGAACCCTCCTTCAGCAGCTCTTTGGAGGCTTCAATCCGTATCAAATCCAGATAAGCGGTAAAATTCATTCCCATTTTCTGAGTAAAAAGCTTTCCGAGATAGGAACTGTTGTATCCGAAAAGCGGGGCTATTCGTTCCAGCTTCAGATTATTCATGTAATTATCTTTGATGTAGCGAAGGACATTTTCCAGAGTACTTTCCCGGGAAGTGGTGCCCAGGGAGGACAATATCATTTCAGCCTGTTCGGAAATAAAGGTAATGATTTCATACAGATAATATCTGGTATGAATGAAGTCAACTACCCAGCTGTTGGGCGGAAAGGGGATGTCCAGCGTATGATAGCGGTAACATATGGCTTCTTTCACCTGCAGGTAGAGGTCGATGAAAAAAAGACGCACATCTTCAATAGGGACAGAGGACAGATAAATTTCTTCGCGAAGCCGATCCAGTGTTTCGGCGATCATGCTTCGATTCAGTGTCTGGATATAGTCAGTCAGTTTGTTTTTATATTCATCCAGAGTGGCAGAATCGGGAATAAAAAGACTGCCTGCCTGCTGCTGCAGCTGATGATAACCGAAGGTGTGCTGATCCGGATCGCAGTAAAAACGCATTTTCAGAAGATGAAGAGCTTCCTCATAGGACATGGCAATATCCTCCGGCCGGTAAACAACAGGGCCGTAGGTAATAAAAAGGCTGTCCAGAGGAGATCCTTTTTGCGGCTTTACTTCCCGTTCGAATCGCTCTACGAATTCAGAAAAACGACGGACGGCAAAATCTCCCTTCAGCAGGATGATTTCATTATGATCGATGGTTAAGGTTTCATAGGAATGGTTATCCTCATTGGTGAGACGGAGCAGATCGGAAAAGCGATAGGAAACAGCAGCGGCGTTGTGGCTGTATTTTTCATAAATAGCCGCCTGATAACAGCCGGAGAGAAGGCCAAGCTCTTTCATTTCTTCCGGAGTGATGTGCAGGTGCCCTGTCAGAAAATCGCTGAGAATACCGTTGCGGGCCTTTTCACTGTAATATTCAATGGCGGAGGAGCGTTTCTTTTTTTCTTCCAGCTCTTCACGTACCTTATTCAGGTGTGCTGTCAGCTCATCTTCATCCACGGGCTTTGTAATATAATATTTCACATCGTAGCGCATGGCTTCCTGGGCATATTTAAAATCGGAATAGCCGCTGAGAATCAGGATAGAGCCTTCATAATTACGCTCCCGGGCAAGGCGGGCCACCTCCAGGCCGCTCAGGCGGGGCATACGGATATCCAGAAGGGTGACATCCGGCTTTTTTTCCAGAATTGCAGCAAGGGCTTCCTCTCCGTTAGAGGCTTCTCCCACACAATAAAAACCCAGTTCCTCCCAGTCAATCAGCTGGCGCAGACCCTGCCTGATTTTGGTTTCATCATCCGCAATAAAATATGTATACATAATCCCCTCAATATCCCCTTTGTAATGCTTATATTATAAAATTAATTATAAAAGATGACTACATATTTGTCCAACGCAGTTTCCGGAAAGATTCGTTGCATATTTTCCTCAATTTTACAAATACTACATTTACCAACCCAAAAAAGAAATAAATGTTAAAAATGTAAAGAAGAGGCTGTCAGGCACAGACAGGACAACCTTTTAGAAGGAGGAAGCATGAAGGCAACAGGAATTGTGAGAAGAATAGATGATCTGGGGAGAATTGTCATCCCCAAGGAGATCAGGAGGACGCTGCGTATCCGGGAGAGCGATCCTCTTGAAATTTTCACCGACAGAGAAGGGGAAATCATCCTGAAAAAATATTCTCCGATCGGGGAAATGACGACCTTTGCCAGGCAATATGCAGAAAGCCTTGCACAGGTTTCCGGGTATACGGTTCTGATTGCGGATCGGGATCAGTTTAT
>OGZI01003093.1_pt1 | contig 12252 bp, 8 predicted proteins | sample 1576711 | NCBI WGS metagenome assembly OGZI01 (sample SAMEA3541482, study PRJEB24748) | human gut metagenome | biome: human gut; feature: human-associated habitat; material: faeces | place: China | collected 2012
GCCCCAGGTTGCGCGCCACGCCATCATCCAGCCCCATGAGCGTCAGCGGACGCAGGAGCAGCAGCGTCAGCAGCAGGTCCGCACCGATGTGACCGAGGTCGCCGGTAACGATGCAGTCAAAGTCCCGCGGCTGTGCGCCGAGATCCTCCAGCAGCGCGGAAAGGGTGTCGGCAGCAGCGGGGGAAGATGGTGTTTTAGGACTATGCGGTCTTTCCATGCTTGCGGATATAGTCCTGCACTGCCGCATAGGCGTCGGAAAACTTGAATTTTATCGTGATTTTGCCGCCTTCATGGACGTAAATCATGTCGATCAGTTCGACAATGACTTCGCGCGTCAGCGTTTGCAGATTGCGGTATTTGATGAACTGCGACAGGAATGAGTTAGTCTCGTTCACGCCGTTCTGCACCTCGTCGATGCGCGCTTGCAGGGCCGCGATGCGTGTATCGAGCTTGCCCTGCTGCTGCTCAAACTGCTCCTTCAGCTGATGGTATTCCTCGCGGGAGATGTCTCCGGCTTTCCAGTCCGGATACAGGGACAGCTTCATCTGCTCGATGCGCTCGCGCTCGGTTTCAAGCTGTGCCCGCTCGGTCTGCAGATGGTCTGCGGAACGGCTGCGCGTGCCGCTGCGGTTGATCTCGGCAATCAGCTCATCCATCTCGACCGCCAGAGCAATCTGGTGACGGAGCGTTTCCAATACAGCCTGCTCCAGCCGGTCGCTGCGGATGGTATGCTTCGTGCAGGCGCCGCTGTGCTGCTTCTTAAATGTCGAGCAGATATAGTAGTAATAGTTGCGGTAAGGCTGTGAAATGGTCTTGCGGTTCATCGCCTTGCCGCAGTCCGCGCAGCGGAGAAAACCGGAGAACAGATAAACCTGCGGCTGTGTGGGTGCGGTGCGCGTATCGCGCTCAAAAAGCGCCTGTGCTTTGTCGAACAGTTCGATGGGGATGATGGCCTCATGTGTCTGTGCAACAGTGATCCATTCATCCTCGGGCACGGCCTCGCTGACATGCAGCTTGTAGCTTTTCGTGCGTTTTTTGCCCTGCACCATAGTGCCGGTGTACAGCGGATTGCGCAGGATACGGCGCACTGAGCTGTCCGGCCACAGATCGTCCAGCTTGTCCGAGGTCGGATGGCGGTAGTTCATGCCTTGCTGCCGCTTGTAGGCGGATGGATTCGGGACGCCCTGTTCGTTCAGTCGCTTTGCGATGCCGAGTACGCTCGTTCCGCCGATGAACCAGTTGAAAATATCGCGCACGACCGCGGCGGCCGCCTCGTCGATCAGCAGCCGGCTGTGGTCGTCGGGGTCTTTGCGGTAGCCGTAGGACGCGAACGAGCCAATGAATTTGCCCTGGCGGCGCTTCAGGTCAAGCGAAGCGCGGACTTTATTGGAGATATCGTGCGCGTACTCGTCATTGAGGATGTTGCGGAACGGCACGATCAGGCTGTCTGCCGAGCGCGGGTCGGCAACGCTGTCGATGCGCTCGCTCAGCGCGATGAACCGCACGTTCAGCAGCGGAAACGTGTGCTCAAGGTACTCGCCGACCTTGACGTAGTTGCGTCCCAGTCGGGATAGATCCTTGACAATCACGCAGTTGACGATGCCGGCGCGCAGGTCGTGCATCATGCGCCGGAAATCCGGTCGGTCGAAGTCGGTGCCGGTATAGCCGTCATCAACGTACAGCCGGGGGGCGGCCATGTCGGTTTGCGTATTTGCAAACTCGGTCAGCAGCTCGCGCTGGCTGGCGATGCTGTTGCTTTCTTCGCGGTCGCCGTCCTCGCGGGAAAGACGGATATAGAGCGCGGGTTTCCACAGGACTGTGGATAACTTTTGGGGTTCGTATTTACTTTTTCGTGCCATTGAGTGCCTCCTAAAAAACGGACGGCACGCCGCAGGCTGTGTTTTGCACGTATAGTGTATCACAGCACACGGCGTACCGCAAGGCTTCGCTTCGGTTATCCGGCTTTTGCCATCACTGGAGCCGCTTGCACAGGTTGGTCAGGCAGGATTGCAGACTGGGTGCGCCGTCATCAAACAGCACCTCGACCGCAGTGTCGCCGACGCGGAAGCGGTGTGGGTCGCTGACAGACGAGGCGAACAGGCGCAGGCGCTCGTTCACCGGCAGGGTCGGGTCAATGCGCGCCTCGCGGATGTCGGGGAGCGGGCAGTTCGGATTGTTTTTAGGCATGAGTATTCCTCCTTTAACTTGGCTGGATGTATGGATAAGGCGCTGTATAGTATTTCCAATTGTATAATATATATACGGGCGTCATGATTACACGGATTTTTGACGGCAGCGACAGCATTTTTCGCATTTTTTCTGCGGTTTTTCACCGAAGTACTTCTCGATGACACGCCACAGGCATTTCTTGGAGTCGACCAGACCGTGCAGTGCGTTCAGGCGTTTCAGCTTACGCCGTATTGCCTTATTGCCTCCAGAATGAGATAATATACGCTTATTGCGTTCAAAATCAGCCTTGGTGAAGAATAGCACACAGCGGGATTTCTTTCCATCACGTCCGGCGCGGCCAATCTCCTGCACGTAGCCGTCCATGGAGAGCGGCAGACCGGCATGGATCACCAGACGTACATCCGGCTTGTCGATGCCGAGACCGAACGCATTGGTCGCAACCATGATTGGCTTTTTGCCGCGCATGAACGCCTGCTGCGCCGCCTTGCGCTTTGCGTGCTTCATCTTGCCGTGGTACTTGCCGACCGGGTAGTCGCGTGCCTTGAGCCACTTGCACAGCCGCTTGACGAGCTTCACGGTCGGGCAGTAGATGATGACGGCGCCATCTTCATCCCACTTGCTCAGCTCCCGCTCGACGGATTGGAAGAGCACATTTTCGGTCGATGGCTTGCGCTTACCCTTGCGAATCTTGCTGTTGTCGATGTTCTTGATGCATAAATGGAGGTTGTCGCGGCGCAGAGGTGTGCGGAACCGTTCGGCGTTTGGAATGCCGAGCGACTTGCGAATACGGGAAACATCGTTGCGAGTAGCGGTAGCTGTCAGTGCAATGACCTGCGGCCTGTGCGGGAGCGAATGAATGAAGCTGCCGACCTTGCCGTAGGCCTTGCGGAAGTCGTCCTTGGCCTGCGGCAGAGTGTGCGCTTCATCGACGGCAATACGAGTGAGATTGGCGGTACGCAAAGCATCAGCAACAGCCATGTTCTGGAGCTTCTCAGGCGCAAGGTAGAGCAGACCGCCGCGCCTCGTCATATCCTCCAACACGCTGCTGTGCTCAGCCGCAGATAGGTCGCTGTTGAGGACAGCGGCGCGGATGCCTTTGCTGCGGAGCGCATCCACCTGGTCGAGCTGGAGCGCCTTGAGCGGCGAGATGACGAGGGTTAGTTTGCCCGTATCATCCATTACAGCGGGCAACTGGTACAACAGAGATTTACCACCTGCCGTCGGCATTAAAACTATGGCGTCCTTGCCATCGAAGATGGCCTGCATCGGCGCTTCCTGCTGCTGGCGCAGGTTTGTGATCCCCAGCTTTTGAAGACCATCATAGAGATTGTATGCATTCTTTAATACCATATATTTTTCCTCATTGAAATATCGAAAAACCACAAAACCAACAAACTCTGTCACTTTTTGTCCAACATCCAGAAACCGTTGAGGTTGACCCCGCCGACCTTAACCGGCCAGGACTGCCTGACCAATAACCCCATTTCGGTCGCCCGTTTTTTGCACGCGTCATACAGTTCCTCATCTAGCCCTGCACGCCGCAGCAGGCGAAACAGAGAAGCGTTCGAGAAGATAATAAACGGCTGACCACGATCATTTCCTTGTGTTGGTGTATGCCTGAACGCAACAGCTGCCTGCTCGTCATCAAGCAGCCGAGTGGCCTCGTCGGCGGTGTCTGGTTTCTTGATGATCTCAACCTCAAAACGGCTTTGATCACCGAGCAGTTCGAGTGCCCTGCGCAGGGTTTCCTCGCGTTCCTCCTCGGCGCGAAGCTGAGAGGCCTGTGCGGTTTCGAGGCCGTCATAGGCAGCGGTGAAAGCCATGCCGTGCGAGGGGAGGTTGGCTTCCAGGAAAACCCGCACTACAGCATCTCGCCACACTTCGAAAGGATCGAGCTGATAGCGTGCGAGGCTGGTCATAGGACCGTACCAGCGGCGGTACACCTCGGCGGCGTTTGCCTTTGTGAGAGTATGGGCTGCGGCGATACGCAGAAGGTTGAGGTCGTAGTTGGTCAGTGAATTGATAGATGACGGAAGCTCGATATCGACCGTGTCACTGCGGTCAAATATGGTTCGGCTGCGGACAATCGGCACCGTCGACAGTCGCCGCGGCAGTACACCGCCGAAGCGCGTCTGCCGTTCGTATTCATCAAGTGCATCGAATAAAGGCTTGAGCGGCGCTCCGGTCGAGGTTCGTAGAAGTACCAAACGGTCGCGGCAGCCAGACCAGTCCGCGAGATCACCGCTGTCAAGCACGGTGATTTGGGGTGGAGCGGAATTGCAGGCTGCGCCTTCGGTCGTAAGGTTCAGTGCTGTGAATGCGCGAGTAATTGCTTGCTCTGCTTGCAAATTCGGCTTTTTTATCGTAAAATTGTATGCAAAGATTGGCACCTCTGCACACGGAGCGAAGCTGCGGAGCTGCACGTCTAGTGCGGCGGTAATGACGGGAAACAGCCAGTCAGCATGCTGCTGAAGCAGTTGACCAAGGGCCTCGAAGTTCAACTCCTCGCCGCGCCATTCTCCGCGATTAGACTTAACGGCGTCCTTCGCCGGGCGAGGGCACTGAACGGTGTACTCGGCAGGTGCCGGAGTGATTGAGTTGGCGATGCGGAGGTACGAATCAAGCTCACCGGCGGTCAGCTCAATGTCGGGCAGCTTGAACGTGCCTTCGAGTTTAGGTACAGGGATCGCGTACGCGCAGCAACCGTCAGGGCGAACAAGCGCCAGAATGCGGTGACGGTGCGTAAACCCGGCCATCTGGGTGGCCTGTACGCCCGCCCAAAATGCGAAGCCCGGAACGGTACAGCCGTTCGAGGCAGTCGTGTTCTCAGCATCCCACATTAAAGTTTCATCGGCCTCGATGAGCTTAATGAAGTGCTTCTCGAACCGTCGGGTCAAGTCGCTGGAGCCGAGAGGAATGATGTTGTCGGTCTGACCGGCAGCAATGGATCTTGTGATAAGAGTGCCGAAAACGGCTTTGGATGTGAAAATTTCCATTGGTTTATCTCCTCCTTGTACTAATTATGACAGACGGGAGAACGGAAATATAACCGAGAAAAATGCGGAAAAATCAGAAAAGTTGAGGAGAAAGAGTAGATGTTTGATCCAGCACCAGATTACTGTGCCAGTGATGAGGACGGCTTTATCGCGGCAGAACGATTTTACGAGCGAGTACTTCATTATGCGCATCGGTACGAGGTTTTCAGCGAGCATCGCATCGGTATGATAAATCAATGCTGCGATTATTTAGAAAACCTGCAACAGGCAAACAAACGGAAAATATGGCCGAACGGCAGTCGGGAGCCCATGGAGGAGTTCCAGAATGTGTTCCAGCTGCTGATCTACGCCATCTGCGATCACGGGTTTCTATTTGATGATATAGGATACTTCAGAGGCAGCGCTAATGTGGAAACACCGGAAAAAGAATGGTTTCGGTCGCCGTGGCAGGAGTCCGTCTACCAGTACCGCAAATTTGCATTGGCTATGCGGCGGCGCAATTATGCGCATTGGGAACTAAAGGCTTTGCGTGCCCATTTGGATGAGCACGCAAATCAAGATCGAAATTATAACAAGAGTGATTGGATGGCGGAAATGGAGGTATCTGATAAGGACGAAATAGAGTTGGATGCTATCCTTCATCAGCTAAAAATGTACTCAAAAGATTGCGTACAGAATTTTGTGAAAAAAGGGGATGAAGTTAGGAAATTAGCTCGTTTGCTTAATGCGATACGTAAAAATCGCTTGCTGAAACAGATAGAGCCGTTTATTGTTTTCATGGTTCTGTCCGGAAAGGTGTCCTGTGATGATGTAACAGATACGGCTTCGGTCAAGGCGATGCTGAAGCCCAATAAGAAGCTGTTTGGTACGGATAAGGCAGCAGAGGATTGCGCGTTATTTGCGGCAATCATTAAGGTTTTTCACGGGCAGGGCGCACAGGCCGCAGAAAATAATTATTTGTTCGATCCCTATAGCTTGATAGGAAGTCTGAAATTTGCTTATGAGCTTGATCTGTCAGATGCGGATTTTGTCAGTCTGGCACATTTATGTGAAAAATGCTTTGCAGAGCCGAGTAAAAAAGAGGAACTGAGAAAATACGATCAGCCGCTGCATGATACGGCACTTGGAGAGGCTTTGAGAGCATTGTTTGTTGTATTCGAAGCGCAGAAATATGCCAATGGTGATGAAAAAAAGCCTCGCGGCTGGAACGAGGCTGTTCAAACGCTGAAAGCAGCGCAGATATTGGATACGGATGCGGGCGAAAATGCTTCGGAAATCATGCAAAGTCTGAGTGAGCGCTATGCAGTCGAGCAATATAGCTTTGTGTGGGAAGTATTTTGGTTGATTACAGGCTATATGCCGCCTCCGTTGTTTGATTGGAAACCCAATTTCGGAGGAAAAAGTTTGCTGAAAGAACCGTTCGAGTTATATGCTGTGTGCGATGATAACTTGAATGATACACTCAACGGAGTATATGCTCACTTTATTAAGGAATGGGATAGCCCCAGAATTTCACCTGAGCTGCGGTTGGATATTGCGAAGGTGCGTCGGACTTTTGCTGATGTCAAAAAGACAGAGGATTTTCGTCATGAGTTATTGGGAAAAATCAATTTCTGGGCGCTGAACACGGAAAACGTGAAGTTAGAATGCAAAATTGCGGAATACTGTTTGCAGCAATACCGGAAGTTAAGTTCTGACAAGGAGTCAAAACTCAAGAATTTGCAGAAATACCCTAAAATTATGTCTTATGCGATGGCTGAGGAGGCTGTAAAGCAGTTGTGCGCGGATAGTTATGCGTGTGTATTCCGGATGCTGGCTTCTTTGAACCAGTATTTGTGGCCAGTTACATGAATTTTCGACTTTTCAGATACACTATGGTTGACGTATTGGAATGTTTGGCGCTTCGCATGAACTGAAATAAGATACTTATAACGGGCATTCATTCATTTTTCAGAGGAAATTGAATGAATGCCTGTTTCTAGTTGCGAAAAGCGAATATTTGGAAGCGGTGGTTATATGAGGCGTACGGATTTTTTAGACATTTTCACCTGTTCTGTCCAAAATTCCTTGACATTTTCATAGTAAACGAGTATGCTTAAAAAGCATTTGTATTAAAATTCGAAGGAACGGTAAAATATCCATCTTTGAATGATAAGGACAGGTGTAGAAATCCTATATTTACCACGAAAGAGGGAGTACACATGAAGAAGAGAGCGGCCAGCATCGCGCTGGTGCTTTCCATGATCCTGTCGTTCACCTGTCAGGCGGGCGCTGTTGATGCAAACAGCGGCGATGACGGACAGCAGGTATCGACCTATGCGGCGCTCGAAGCTTCGGCACAGAGCGGCGGCTTGACCAAGCTGAATGCGGTCAAGTACATTCTGCTGGATTGCGGCATGAAGGAAACGCAGTTCCCGAGCGGCGACAGCGACTACATCGCTATGGCGAAGAGCGTAGGCATCGCAGATGACAAGTTCGACGGTTCCGCAGCCTGCTCGCTGGAAGAGCTGCACACGATGGCAAACAGCACGGCAGCTGTTAACCTGCGCAATGCAGTAAAGAACGGCACTCCGCTGTTCGTAAACGGCGTTGCACAGCCGATTTTCCCGTACACAAGCGGTGTTCCGACCGCAGAGGGCTACAGCAACAAGAACAGCGACATCATCCGCTATTCGGTTTACGTTGAGACCAACTACGACACCGACGGCGATGGCAAGCTCGATCTCGTAAAGGCTCTGGTGCAGATTCCCCGTGCTGCAGCTAAGAAGCGGTATAATCACAATTTTGCAACCATTATGGACGCACGTCCGTATATTACCGGCTGCACGGATAACGGCGATGACCGCAAGTTCACCTATAAGGAGGGTGATCCGGACTACGACTTGGATAGCCTGTACGGTTCGGCAAAGTATCAGCGCGTTTCCAATGGAGAAATGAGCACGATGGACGCGGCCGAGAAAGCAAAGGCAGAAGAGTGGTACTATCTCAGTCCATATGAAAGCTCTCCTAAATACCCGTTCTACGATTACGAGGACCTCGACTGGTACGATTACTTCCTCGTTCGAGGCTACGCGGTTGTTGAGGTAGGCGGTCTGGGCACTCGCGGCTCTGAGGGCCTCGAGACTTGCGGCGCTGATGTAGAGACTGACGCATTCAAGTGCGTCGTTGAATGGCTGGCACAGAACAGCCGCCGTGTTGCATATACCGATAAGGAGAACAACATTAAAATCACGGCTGACTGGTCGAACGGCAACGTTGCTATGACCGGTCGTTCCTACGGCGGCACGACCGACTTTGCAGTTGCGTCTACCGGTGTAGCAAACCTCAAGACCATCGTTCCGGTTGCAGGTATCGCAAGCTGGTATGAGTACACCAACTCGCAGGGTATCTCTACTGGCCGTAATCCGGCATATTCGGATAACCTCGGTTTCTACTGCGCTGGCCGTTATATTGATGAAGACGACTGGAAAAGCATGAAGGATGTTTACCAGAAGTACCTCAACCGTATTTATAATGACCAGATGACGCTGAACGGTGACTACGGCACGCACTGGGCAACCCGTGACTATACCGCAGGCAATGACGGCAAAAGGGTAGATGCAGCTAAGAATATTCAGTATAGCAAGTTTAGCTGCCCGGCTCTTATCGTTCACGGTCTGAACGACGATAACGTTCGCACCAAGCAGTTCCAGCTGATGTATGATGCGTTTAAGAATGCAAATCAGAATGTCAAGCTGCTGCTGCATCAGGGCGCGCATATCACCCCGGACTATGACTCTCACAAGACCTCTCTGCTGATTGGCGATGAGACCTACAACGGTATTCTGAACAAGTGGTTCAGCCATTATCTGTATGACCAGAAGAATGGCGCTGAGGACATGAAAACCGTTACCGTACAGAGCAACATTGTTGACGGCGGCTGGTCCACCTCGGATACCTGGCCGACCTCGGATGAAGCATCGGCATATGCCAATACGCTGACTCTGACCAACAATGCAACCGGCACGACCACCATCAACAGCAACATGACCGGTATTTCCAGCTGGCGTGATGCGTTCACGACTGCGTCCACCTCTGCAAGCGCAATGTACACCTATGATGTCAAGGCCGATACTGTTATCAAGGGTACGGTCAAGGTAAACATCAAGGCGGCTCCGATTCAGCATCCGGATAAGCAGGCTGTCGAAGCAGCTGATTTCGAAGCAGTCGAAGCTGCTCCGCGCGGCGTGGATCATGAAGAGATCATGAATCCAGACAATCAGGTTGCGGACGAGGATGAATATGACGCTGAAGATGAGTATGGCATTGCAGTCATGAGAGCAGGCAGCAACAGCCGTGATGCGCTGATGATGAGCGCAATGCTGGTTGACGTATCTGACGAGGCATTCCAGAGCTACACCACCAGCGTCACCGAGAACAAGACCGGTGCGGTCAACTGGGTCGGCAGCGGTGCTGAGGATTACGATGTAATCAAGTTCAAGCCGACTACCTCCAAGTACAAGATTATTGCACGCGGCTGGATCGATCTTGCAAACCCGGGCGCAGGTTTCAGCTCTGCTTCCGCAGCGAACGAGATCGAACTTGAGGATGGCACGTACAACAACTACACCGTATATCTCCAGCCGAACTACTACACCGTAAAGGCAGGTCACAAGCTGGCTCTGGTTGTTTACACCTACGAGCCGGGCAAGGCGAGCTACTCTGAGAACTACGGTATCACCATTGACAATGCTGCACTGTCTGCCGTTATTCCAGTAGAAAACGGTCAGTACACTGCGACTATGTCCGCAGTAGACAACAAGTACTGCGTAAGCACCAGCGCAAAGAACGGCAAGGTTACCGGCCTGGAGAGCAGCGTGGTTGCAGCAGGCACGGAAGTCACCCTTACCGCGACCGCAGACAGCGGCTATGACTTCAGCGGCTGGACGGTAAACGGTGAGGCAGTCGAGGGCGGCGCTACGAAGACCTTCACCATCAACGGCAACACCACCATCACCGCAAACTTCACCGTGCATCATTCGAGCAGCGGCGGCGGCTCGTCCTCTGGCTCGAGCACCACGGTTTCCGCTTCCAAGTCGGATAGCGGTTCGGTTTCGATCGACAAGACCTCGGCTTCCAAGGGCAGCACGGTTACTGTTACCGTAAAGGCAAAGGACGGCTACAAGCTCGACAAGCTGACGATCACCGACGCAAAGGGCAAAACCGTCGAAGTGACCGACAAGGGCAACGGCAAGTTCTCCTTCGTTATGCCGGAGGGCAAGGTAACGGTTACCCCGACCTTCGTTGCAGACAACGGCGGTCAGACAGAGAGCAAGTCTTTCTCTGACGTCAAGACCGGCGACTGGTATGCTGACGCGGTCAAGTACGTCACCGACAAGGGCCTGATGAACGGTACCGACGATAACCAGTTCTCGCCGAGCGCAACCACGACCCGTGCAATGCTGATGACGGTTCTCGCGCGCTACGCAGGCGAGGACACCACCGGCGGCGCGACCTGGTACGAGAAGAGTATGGAGTGGGCAAAGGCTAAGGGCGTGTCCGATGGTACGAACCCGAATGCCAACATCACCCGCGAGCAGCTCGTTACCATGATGTACCGCTACGCCGGCTCTCCGAAGGCAGACGGCAAGCTCGACAGCTTCTCTGATGCAGCTTCCGTCAGCACCTATGCAGCAGATGCAATGCAGTGGGCAGTTGCCAGCGGCATTGTCAACGGCTCCAATGGCAAGCTGAACCCGCAGAACAACGCAACCCGCGCACAGGTTGCCGCAATTCTCATGCGCTTCTGCGAGATGAGCAAGTAAAAACTGAAAAAGTAAATCAGTAACATGCAGCCGCCGGGTTCCCCGTATTTGGGAGACCCGGCGGTATTTTATCCTGAGATTCGAGATAACAGCTATTGCATCATAGCACTATTAGAGTATAATATAATTATGATATTACTATATGGAGGTGCTTTTATGAATATCAAGCCGAGTGCAAGTATTCGTCAGAATTACAATGATATTGCCGAGCTGTGCAGATCCACCGGAGAGCCGGTTTATCTGACCAAGAACGGCGAAGGTGATCTCGTTGTAATGGATATCAATTCATTTACAAAACGCGAAAAAATGCTAAAGCTACGCGAGGAACTGCTTGCTGTTGAGGAAGACCGCTTACACGGTGCACCGGACTACTCGGTGGATGAAGTCGCTTCCATGATGGATCAGGCAATTCGGGAGACCTGCCATGCCGGAGCTTGAAAACAAATTCCAGGTTATCGTATCCAAGCGAGCAGCGCAGCAGCTGGTTGAGCATGCGGTATTCATGGCACGGTTAGAAGAACGATTGGCACGCCAATTGGCAGCTGACTTCTGGAAAGCGGCAGATTCTCTGCAAAGCTTTCCATATCGAAACCCAATCTTGCGTTCGAGTGTTTTCGTAACAGAAAAGTATCGCAAAATGGTGTTTGGTAAATGGTATCTACTCATTTATCAAATTAAAGGCGAACGAGTTTTTGTTGAATACGTGATTGATGGACGGCAGGATTATCAATGGCTGATTCAGTAAAATTCCAATACAACATCTGACGAGCGCAGGCAGAAATGTCTGCGCTCGTTCTATAGCGCTTACTCGTACTCGCATTATATGGATTTGATGCGTTTAAGCGCAAGAGAAGTCTGGGAGCACCTGCGGTAAAATGTGTTCGGCTTCAGCCCTGTCTGCCGCATGGCTTCTGCGGCAGTGATTTCCCCGGCACGCCAGCGAGCAACCACCCGCTCGAAGTTATCCGGCAGAGGCATCGGTTTGCGGCCGGTGTACTTGCCTTGCTCTTGAGCAATGGCGATGCCCTCGCGCTGACGCTGAAGAATATACTCACGCTCGAGCTCTGCAACCGCGGCGAACACGGTGAGCATAAACTTGCCAGTGGGTGTGGTTGTGTCAATAGCCTCTTTGCGGCTGACGAATTCTACTTGTTTCTCGGTCAGTCGTTCCACGAGATCAAGCAGGTCTCGCGTGTTTCTCGCAAATCGGCTGATTGACTCAACGATAACCGTGTCGCCGCGCCGGACGTAATTCATCATAC